>WNGB01012601.1_pt1 | contig 11468 bp, 7 predicted proteins | sample 5400681 | NCBI WGS metagenome assembly WNGB01 (sample SAMN13153367, study PRJNA577476) | soil metagenome | isolation source: 115 cm soil or saprolite under grassland replicate 2 | place: USA:California | collected 2016-06-15 | reverse complement strand
TCGGCGCGCTCGAACCTTACTCAGTTGTAGTGCAGCACGAATACTGGCGGTTTTTCACGGCATTATTCTTGCACGGTGGTTTCATCCATCTGCTTTTCAATGTTTTCGCGCTTTATGTTCTTGGCCCGCCGCTTGAACGATCCATCGGCACGACGCGCTTCGTCCTGTGTTACTTGATTTCAGGGCTTGCCTCCGGCGCGGGCGTTATGGGGTTGACCTTGATGGGTGTAGTACAACCGGCTCAATTGATTGGTGCGTCAGGCTCGATCATGGGAATCGTCGGCGCGTGGGCGGGATTTCTAATGCGACATCGCCACGTGCCGTATGCAAAACAAAGACTGGGAAACGTGGTAATGATCGTTGGGATCCAAATCGCGTTTGATCTTTCGACTCCACAGGTCAGCATGGCTGCGCATCTGTGCGGATTAATTTGCGGGTTCTTTCTTGGGCTAATTCTTGCGCCGCAGCCTGTAGCCGGGTCGATGATTCCGGCAGGAGCTGACTAGTTTCCCGAGAACCAGGACCCTGCGTTTGATTCATGGGAAACTTGCCGGACGAACTTTTCTCGATTAACTGCGGCTCTGTTCGCTCGGGTATTCGAATGATAATTTCTGGAACCGACAATCTTTGGAACCGGGGTCGCCGACCCCGGCTACAGTGACGCAACATTCGCATGCCGACTTTTCAAACTTACAATGTGACTCCCATCCTACCGGCCACGCTCGAGCCGCTGCGGGAGATGAGTTTCAATCTCTGGTGGACGTGGGAGCCGTCCGCGCGCCGTTTGTTCCGGCATCTCGATCCCGAGCTGTGGAACCGCACAAATCATAACCCGGTCCGCATGCTCCAGCTCTCGCGGCAATCGCGGCTGGAAGAGCTTTCACAGGACAAAAATTTTGTGCGCGAGCTAAAGCAAGTCTTTGAAGAATTCGAAAAGTATCTCGGACGACACGATACCTACGGAAAAGCCGGCGCTGGCAGCGCGATCAAAAATCCCATTGCCTATTTCTCCGCGGAATTCGGTTTTCACGAGTCGATCCCGAATTACTCCGGCGGCCTGGGCATCCTCGCTAGCGACCATTGCAAATCGGCCAGTGATCTCGATCTGAATTTCGTTGCAATTGGTCTGCTGTATAGGCACGGCTATTTCCGGCAGCAGATCGATAAGGAAGGCCGTCAGGAAGCCATTAATCTCAATCAGAATTTTTATCATCTGCCGATCCGCGAGGTACGGCGGGGTGATACCGAGCTTCGTGTCTCAGTGCCGATTCTGGACCGGGAAGTTTTTGCCAGGATTTGGGAACTGCGCGTCGGCCGCATAAACGTATACCTCCTCGACACGGATATTCCCGAAAACAGTCCGGAGGACCGATTGATTACTGCCGAGCTTTACGGCGGCGACCTGGAGATGCGAATGCGCCAGGAAATCATGCTTGGAATTGGCGGCGTCAAAGCACTCGCTGCGCTCGGTATCCAGCCAGACGTTTTTCACATGAACGAGGGGCATTCAGCATTCCTGGCGCTGGAGCGCATTCGACTCAATGTTGTTGAGAAGAAGCTCGATTTTTATTCGGCACTTCAGCTCGTAGCGGCGGCCAACGTTTTCACTACGCATACTCCGGTTCCGGCCGGAAACGATTCATTCTCGCGCGAGATGATGCAAAAATACTTCGGCAAGTTCGCCAGGGAACTAAACATTCCATTCGATGAGCTGTTCTCGTTCGGTCACACACGACTCAATCCCAACGATCCGTTCAGCATGACCATTCTCGCGCTCCGTCTGAGTCGACACGCGAATGGCGTTAGTAAATTGCACGGTGAAGTGACTCGATCGCTTTGGAAAGATGTCTGGTCAGGTGTTCCAGTCCACGAAGTACCGATCACCAACATCACCAATGGTGTTCACACTAAAACGTGGATGGCACCGGAGTTTGCGGACCTCTACCAGAAGCATCTCGGCGACTGGGAGGAACACTTGACCGAGCCGGAATTTTGGCGCGGCGTCATAGATATTCACGACGCACAACTTTGGGAGACACATCAAAAACTTAAACGCCGCTTGATCGATTTTGTACGCGACCGGGAACGACAGCGTCGCGAGCGACTGGGCGAATCCCCCGAGTCAATTCGCAAGGTCAATCGGATTCTTGACCCGGAGATATTAACCATCGGGTTTGCGCGCCGTTTCGCCACTTACAAGCGCGGCACGCTTTTGTTCAGTGACAAGGAGCGATTGAAGCGATTGGTGAATGATGCTACGCGGCCAGTGCAGTTCATTTTCGCTGGCAAAGCGCATCCGCGTGACGAAGCAGGCAAGGCGCTTATACAGGAAGTTTACAGATTTAGCCGTGAACCCGGGTTGGAAAATCGCGTCGTTTTCCTGGAGGACTACGACAGCTACATCGCGCGCCGGCTCGTGCAGGGGGTCGATCTTTGGCTGAACCATCCGTTACGACCCTTGGAAGCAAGCGGCACCAGCGGAATGAAATCCGCGCCGAACGGCGGGATTAACCTGAGCGTGCTCGATGGCTGGTGGCGCGAAGGCTACAACGGCAGCAACGGCTGGGCGATTGGCGCCGAGATCGACAATGGCACCACTGAATTTCAAAATGAAGTGGACGCCAGCAGTCTGTATCAATTGCTCGAGAACCAGATCGTCCCGCTGTATTACGCCAAACCCGACGGCAAACTTCCCCTCGCCTGGTTACAATTGATGCGCGAATCCATTCGCAGCGTCACGCCGGTCTTCAACACGCAACGGATGGTGAAGGAATACACGGAGCAACTTTATATTCCCGCAGCTCAGGCGTACGGAAATTTTTCTCGTGACGGCTGCGGGGCCGCGACGCACCTCAGTCAGTGGAAAGCGAAGATGCGAAAAGATTGGCCGCAAGTGCAGATTTCCGATGTGCAAGTGGTCAACAAAGATCGGCAAAGCATCTTGGTCGGCGAATCATTGCAGATCAGCGCTCGCGTGCATCTCGGCGCCGTCGATCCGGAGCATGTGCGAGTCGAAGCGTATCACGGCGAAGTAGACAACGGCGACATCCGTAATCCGAACGCCACTGTTCTGAATCAAAGCAGCAAAGCCGATGGGAACGGGAATTACATTTACCAAGGCTCAGTTCCCGCGACCGAAAGCGGTACCTACGGTTTCAGCGTACGCGTCTTACCCACACATCCCTGCCTGATGCAAGCGCACGAACTCCGCCTAATCACCTGGTCATAACGCTGTAGCCACGCCCCTGTGGCACGTCATCCCGCGGCTCGTCGCCTTGCGCGAAGGAATCCTCTACGTCCGAGTTCTTCAACCCGCATTGCACTACGAGCTCGAACAAATTTCCAAGTCTGAAATCCTGCGAAAATTAAAACAACGCTTTGGCGGCAAAACCATCCGCGACATCCGCTTCCGCGTCGGCTGAAAAACGCAGCCGATCCCTGCGGTTCTGCTTTACAACGATTCCTTCTTTTTGCTAAGGCTGCGATAGGGGAATGCCTGCGAGAAAAAAACCGGGACATGAATCATAATTTCTGTGGTGCGAAGAAAGCCTATAAGTAGGATTCTCGTTTCAGAGAATACTCTCAGTTTAAAGGAATGTATGTTCCTAATTGATCTTTACGATCGCTATTCCGAGCTATCACCTCAGAGAGATTATAGTGGTCGGCCCCTCCTCCATTATTACACCCTTCGAGACGTAGACAGCGAGTCAGCTAGCTGGGTACATCGTGTAAGCCTGCAATGCAAAGAAAAGATCGAGGTCGATCTTCGTACTCCGGAATTATTTGTCGAATCGGTGTTCCTCGCGTGTTTATGGCCTGGGGATTCGCATATTCCACACGCAGACAATGAGCGAAGAGAACATGGGCGGTGGCTCCCGAATCACACGCCCCAACGGGATTACACGGCGCTTGTTTATCTGAATGACAACTTCACAGGAGGGGAATTGGTTTTTCCGGATCGTGATGTAGTTATCATCCCGAAGCCCGGTTTATTCGTTGGGTTTCCCAGCAATCACGAATTTGTGCATGCAGTCCCAAACGTTCTTTCTGGAAAACGATACTCTCTGCCAGTCTGGTTCACAATGAATTCAGCAAAAGCTATGCAAGTTTGAACTCTTTCAATTTGTTCAGAAAGAGGGGGCGACCACTTCCAGTCTGAATGTTGAGGTATCGGTGCTAATCGTTCGCGGCATGGTGGAGCAGAGCGAGATTTGGACTCGTATGTCTGTTGACTAGAGCGGGCGAATTCATAGTGCAGCGTGGCGATCCGGTGGCGCAATTGTGCGTGTACCGTGCAGAAGCCGGGCTTCATGAAATAAAGAGAGTAGAGAGGTTTCCGGTGGAAACCAAAGACTGGGATGAAAAGAGAGCTAGATCGGATTACAAGAAGGATATGGATTATTTTCGTGACTTACATCCAGACGGCACTCCAGAGCCGACGCACATGTCATTCTGGGACAAGAAGAAGGAACGATAATGGAACTTAGCAAGTGGATAAATTCGAATTACTTGACGCCTGAAGGCATCGCTGATGTTCGTGAATCAGTAAAAGCCAAGCCGACGATGAAATACTGCGTGCTTGATAATTTCTTTCTCCCTGAACGTATAGACGCCATAATAGCTCACCATGCAACGTTGAAATTTAATGAGGCCGCTGACAGGACCGGGCATGATATGGAGATTTTGCCATATGACGGAGCCGTCAAGTGGGCGGATGGTAATGACGTCGGTGCTGAGTTTTATTTCGCTGAAGAAGTCAAAGAGTACTTCTGTTATTTATTGAATCGTCTAAAACCACCCAGGACCAGTGTTGAGTTGAAACTCAGGTGGCACAAACCTCATGCTACTGGCTTCTGGATTCATAGCGATTCAGTATGGCGTTCCATTGTCGCTATCATGTTCTTTAACAAGAACTGGAAAGCTTCTGACGGCGGTTTGCTGCAATTATGGCGTCCTGATGAAGCGTCTTACGACAAATCAACGATTTTTGACAACATCAGGTCGGATCAGCGTCTTGATTTCTTAAATGAAAATCAAAGACTGAAGACGAACACGCCAGGAGGCGGCTGGCCAAGCCATTGGCCCCATCAGTCTCGTGACATGATTCTCGTAGATCAAATTGTCCCTGCCTATAATCGGCTCTTCTTGTGTGATCTTGATGCCGATCCGACGTTTCATTCCGTGACGCCGAGTTGTGACAAGATCCGAACTGGATTCGTATATTGGCTGAACAATCAATCTCATCCGAACTTCAAAGGCAAATGATCATGGGAGCTAGCCTACTCGCGTGATTCGGGCAAGTTTTCTCCCCCTTCGTTTACATTCGTGTTCATTCGTGGTTAGGCGTCCGGGTAATAATCGTCTTCCGGACTTATGTTTCGGAATAGTTCATTGCCAGTTATCGGTGTGTGAAAAAAACTGTCCCGAACGCGGCAAGGAACAAATAGAAATTCAACATTTTGTGCGCCGACCCGCGGCTTCAAGCAGAGACGGACGCGCAACATTCATCACATGTTCCGGGAGCTACGTCTGTTTCTGTGCACGCAGCACAAACGTATTACCACCCACGACTCGACCGTCCTCCTCTTGGACTACACTAAAAGTCGCAACTCCTTTGGCGCGCACTGGAGAGCCCAGGGCCAGAAGTGCGTTGAGCCCTGCCTTAGAAGTCTTGATGCCCACTAGCTGGCCGCCTTTCTCACCGTTTGTCAGCATGTATATAACGGAGGTGTCATATTTTTGCAGGTCGGAACCAAACCGTTGTTTTAACTTCTTGAGGATCGCGTCAGTCGGTTTCCTTAAGCTCCAACCTTCATGCGTCTGCACGATGCCGGAGCGGCTGCTCTGCTTAGGGAACATCAGTCCGAGGCTCCACCCACCCAGCTTACTGGGGAGAACCTTGATGGCTTGAGCTTTGTCAGAGGCGCCGTAAAACCCGAGACTCAATCCGGTGCTGGTACCCGGAGGCGCATTCACGACGTGCAGGTTTTTTAAGCCGACACGCTTTTCGTTAGAAACCAGAGTTCCAATGTCGAAAACCTTGTTACCGGCCGGAATCGGATTGGCTGGGCTATCCATAACCACAAGCAAGCACGCATGGTCCGCTGCCGTCATCGGTGTGTTCCAGTCCCACTCCAAAACCGTGGGCTCAATAGGCGACAATGAGGGGATGACCTTCGCAGTGCCAATCGGTTTCCAGTGGGTCGTGTTAGTTGAATCATTCGGGAACGTGGTCCAGAAATCCGCGGGCAAAGGAGGCAATCCGGCCGAGGCGTCCGCGTAGAGGACTTTGACGGTTACGTTCGCGCCGGCCGCAAACCCTCGGTTATGAACCTGCACGTACACCCGATTGGTCTTTCCGCGCTGCGCGTTGCGATGCTGGAGCTTGTTTTCAAACGCGAGGTAGTCCACCGTGGCCACCGGCATTTGATAAGAAGGCGTCGAGCCTTCGAGCGCATCTACCTTAATGTCGGCGCACTGCCACCACCACAATTGATCGCCTAACGACACGTACTGCAGCGGATCTTCAAAGTCGGCGATGACCGACGAGGTCGGGACCTGGCGTCCAGTCGCCATGAGGTGATCGCGGAAAAACAGGTCTACGTCCGGCATCGATGTGACATCGAGCTTGCGCTCCCACATCCCACGGCCATGCGTGCCCGCTCGTACGAGCCGCGTGGGATTGTGCAAACGCAGGTCAAACACGGCGCAGTTGGGCAATCCCTCACTGAACTGCGTCCAGCTTGCCCCGGCATTAATCGTTCGATAGACGGCAACGTCGGTGGCAATGTAATAAGTATCCGGTGCCGCAGGATCGATGGCCAGAGCGTTGACGGGAATATCCGGCAAAGTTCCGGTACCAGTTCCACTGATGTTGGTCCAGGTTGCTGACGTGCCGGCTGCGGCTATTGCGCCATGCCAAACGTGTGAAATGCGAAAGCCGGACATCACAACAATCACGCGGTCCACGTTGTCGGGCCGCGCAGTTATGTCCCAGATCCATTGCCCCGGCAGTGGACTGACATGAATCGCTGTCGCGGCCCAAACCGTTCCGGTCTTCACCAGACGATAAACCTGTCCGGTAGTTGTCCCAACGTAGATCAAGTTTGAATTAACGTAGTGAATCGCTGACACCATGTCGCTAATGCCAGGCAGCGTTACTTTCGTTGGCCAGCCGCCTGTTCCTTGCGATGCATCCAGATTGATACGGTCAGTGCCGAAGGCGATGTTATTCTGATTTGTCTGATCCAACGTCATAGGCGGATAGAACAAACCGACGTTGCCAGGTACGATGCCGGTACTCACATCTGTCCAATTTTGATGAGTGTTTCCCACATAATTACCCCATTTACCTCCGAGCGTTGAGCGTTCGGGGGTGTTGCCATAATATGTGTGCAGGACATTTGTCGGCTGCGTCTGATCAATGATGACAAATCCGCCGTCGCCATCCGCCGCTTGATTAAAGACCGGGCTGTTACGAAACTGCTGGGTTCCGTTGTCTTGCGTTCCCCCGAATATTACGGCATCGGAGGCCGGATGCTGATCAATGAACTCGAACTGCGTGATACAGGGTCCCTTATTGATTGTGTCCGACCATGTCGTGCCTGCGTCGATCGATTTGTAGATGCCGCCGTCGCAGCCGGCATAGATGATCGAGAGGCTTCCGGGCTGAAACGCGAAGGCGTGATTGTCCGAGTGAATGGTGTCGCCCACGTTCATGATCGTCCAGGCGTTGGTCGAGGCATTGCGCACCGCCTTCCACACCGACATGCCGCTTAAGTATACAATATCGGGAGTGCTCGGAGCCACTGCGACATTGAGATTGTAAAATCCTTGCCCGCCTATCCCGATTCCGGGTCCTGCTGGCAAAGTAATAGAATTCCACGAACTCCCGCCGTCCGTCGTAACGTAAAATTTGTCAATGGCATAGCGATAAGGCGGCCCGGGCGGTGGAGATGTAATATCATTGTTGGCAAAGAGCGCGTAGATCGTTTGCGGTGATGATGGAGAAATACCCAGAGCAATTCGCGTAAAGCCATTTGGTGGTGCAGCGGTAGCACGAGGCAGCCCTCCAGCCAGTTTTGTCCAAGTCGGAGTAGCTGCCCCGGCATTCGTAGTTTTGTAAATGCCACCTCCCCAGAACGCGGCATAGACCGTCGTCGGCGTTACTGGATCGATGCAAACATCGGTTACCCGGCGTCCCGGATCCAGCGGAGCGAGCGCATCGAGATCGGGAAGCGAGGAGCCGGTCATCTTGGTCCAAGTCGTGCCACTATCGGTGCTCCGATAGAGGCCGTCGCCGGTGGCTGCGAACAACCTTGTCGGCGTCCTGGGTGTAATGGCGATGCGACTAAAGCGTGTGCCGATAAAAGTAGACTGTGCCAGCGTCGTCCAAGTGTTACCGCCGTCTATTGTTTTGAGGACGCCGTTGCCGTAGTAGCTATCGCCGGAGAAATTCCCCTCTCCCGTGCCAGCATAGAGAATCAAGTGATTAATCGGATCCATCACGAGCGCGCCAATCGCCAGCGATACTTCGTTGTCACTTTTCGGCGACCAGTTCAGTCCGCAATCGATGGTCTTCCAAACGCCCCCTTGCGCGGTGCCGATGTAGATGATGTTCGTGTTGGTCGGATCCACGACGATAGCCGTGACGCGGCCGGTGACGAGCACACGCGCGGCCGAAGAAGTCTGTCCGTTGGGAATGGCTGTCGGGCCCAATTGCACCCAGTTGCTGGTGCCAGCAACCGGAGCCACCATCTCGATGCCGCCAGGCGCGGCGGCGGAAAGCGCTCTCCTCATTGCCGTGACGGGACCGCCAGCGTGGTGCCCCGCCATGCGTCGCGAATGTTCCAGTGCGGCCAAACGGAGTTTAGCATGTTTCGCGGCGGTACTTTCCTTTGCCTTTTTGCCAACCTTCGGGCGCTTTCTGCCACTAGTCGCGGCCAGCGCTGTCAGCAAGCTGGCGCCGGGCGGAAATGTTTCTTCGCCTTCGATGCACCGATCACTCGATAGTTCTTCATGGCGCAAAAGCGGATTATCCGGCGGTGAAGCGGCCCTTCCCGCCCCCTTTGGTGCTGTTTTTTTTGATGCTTTGACCCCCGTTCTCTTGGTACTTTTCATAGTCTGAAGTCCGGAGGTTATGATGAGTCTTTAAGGTTCGCCGCTTTGCGTTTTGTTTACTGTGTCGATCGAACTCGCATTTGGCATCTGCCGTGTTTGCTCAATTGCCTTGAGACGCAGTTCCGCCATTTCCCTCTCGCTGACGGCTGTTCCCTGGTCGGTTTCGTCGGCTTGATGGCGCAGCAACGGATCATCTGGCGGCGGCACGGCCTTCTTCAGTCGCCGAGCTCGCCTTTTCCGAAGCTTTGAGTCCTTTGTTTTACGATTCTTTCTTGTTGGCATTGTTTAGATCCTTCCTAGGAATGCTGATTTCCCGTGGCCAGAATGGTGTCCTCATATCTGCGAGCTTAGTCCACAATAAGTAATGGCGAGCACTCGTGCCGTCCTATCGCACTTTGTAATCCAAGCATGGACAGAATTTCGCCAGGCAAACGAGATGATGAAAGTACGAACACGACCGTCAGAAGGACAACCACCGGCTTCGGAGAGATCGTGATGATCGAACATAAAGGAGAGTTACTCACGGACAACGTGAGTTTGGAAGGATCGAGGGGAAAACGTCAACACATTTTCTAATTAAGTCTTTGCCAATGGCAGCCTCTCTTACTGGCGCCGAAAAACGCGTCAAAGCATTCGTGTTGAATAGTAAGGCGTGCCGAGCATGCCTGAACTTTTGCGGCTCCGGTCAGCGGTCCGCGTTGAACGGACGCATTACCTTAGTACAGCCAGGTCCCGTTACATCGTCGAAGAAGGCAAATGGATTGTGCTTGGCGACGTAGGACGCCGTATCGGTGGTCGGGCAAATTGATCCCGTGATACTTTCCTGATAGGTTCTCCATGAAAATTCCGGAGTTCTTTAGCAGAGTGACAAAATGCCGCGGCGTGCTCTGATGATTTGTCGGCGGCGGATCGTCGTTTAAAATGCCGAAATTAGTCCCAGCTTCAAGCCGAAGGTAATTTGGCTCGCTCGGGTGAACGCCTGGCGGATTAAAGTAATGCTCAGCATAGGAGGCGAGCGGCAGAAGCGAATGGTTAATATAGGGCGCGTCCGGATTCCCTTTAATATCCAACCAATTGTGATTCTCCATTAAAATGACAAACACCGTGCTACTTCTGCCGGTTCCGGTAGCGTGCGTCGAGCAGGCGACCAGGATTCCCGCAAGAAGGCAGGAGACGGCCTCGAGATACTTAATGCGCTTCGGCGCGATTGGTCGTTGAAAATAACTTTTGTAATACCGCATCTGAAATCTTAAGTCACGAATCGCATGCGTTTCAAAATTGATCAGGTTCTTAAGTTTCACTGCGGCGCGTTGATTAGGCGACAGGATTGTCTTCACGTCTCCAAAGTTGCTTACGATCCGCTCGCGTGCAGGCTCAACTAAATACGTTGAGCTTGGCTACTGCTGCTTATTTTCGGTTCGATAATTCGTGAAATTCGCGTTGGCTAATGCTTGTCGAAATTTGCTTGGATTCAACGTCCGGTTACTACGCCACCGATCGGTGCCGGCGGATTGAGGACGTTCAGCTCTGTCTGATGGCGCGCAGCGGATCGAAAGAATTGCGCCTGCAGCACGCCTTTCAGTTGCGCACGTACGCGGCAAGGCAATTTCGACGGCTGCTCGATTCGGTTCCGTCACTGGAACTGTGCGACGTCTACGATTTCCGGTACGACATTGCGCAACCGTTCGCGCCGAATAATGAAATGGCTTACAGCGTTTTCGTGTTACGCCGCCGCCGCCATCTTAGTTAAACCTAAAAGGAGGCTTGACATTAACGTAGAGGATAAGTCACATCTCGTGTATGACACAAAATACAATACCGCCAGGACCGCCGCCAGGACCGCCGCCAGGACCGCCGCCAGGACCGCCGCCAGGACCGCCGCCAGGACCACCACCAGGACCACCACCAGGACCGCCGCCAGGACCGCCACCAGGACCTCCACCAGGACCGCCACCAGGACCGCCACCGCCGCGGCCTTGATGCGATACGTTTGGCACTGGGTGGCGCTGGGATTTAATGGTAGTGGCGGTTCGAACTAGTTGCGACCGTTTTGAGACCAAGTCTCAATACGCGTCGTGTTGGTGACACATCGGAGCAGTTTACTTCGGCGCCGGTGAAGCAACGAGTTTTTGGAAGCGCGGATCATTCCGAAGCGGATCGAACATCGGATCGAGCCGGAGCAGCGCGGGAGTGAGCGGCATAATTGTACTCAGTGAGCCGGCGTACGGTATCGAAAGTAGTTTCTGTAAAGCGGCGATGGCGCGGTCGGGCTCTCCCATCTGCGCCGCCACCCGGGCGAGGATCTCGAGCGACCAAGGACCAGTCGAGGGGTCTTTCTCGATCGGATT
>WNGB01012600.1_pt1 | contig 11468 bp, 8 predicted proteins | sample 5400681 | NCBI WGS metagenome assembly WNGB01 (sample SAMN13153367, study PRJNA577476) | soil metagenome | isolation source: 115 cm soil or saprolite under grassland replicate 2 | place: USA:California | collected 2016-06-15 | reverse complement strand
GCGGCGGAATCGTGCGGATCATTCCCACCAGGGCCTCATCCATCCTCAGTTCGCCTTGAAGCCAATCGATCACCACACGATCAACAGCCAACGGGGTCGGTTCGCCCTGCGCGGATTCGCCGGCGGTCACCAGGCCCCATGCCGCAAGCGAACAACCGGGACTCCATAGTGAGCTGCGACCATAACCGAAGATCCTTGCCGCAAGCGGTTCGGTCGCATAGCTGCGGCCGGCATGGAACTGCAGGTAACCGTAGACCGCTCCCAAAGCGGGATCGACCGCCGGCGCCATACACGTTTGTAGTAGGTCCACCTCCGGCCAGCTCAGGCGGAACATCTCCGCCAACTGTTGCAAGCCGGCCCCGGCGGCGCCGGCCAAAGCTCGTTCAACTTCGAAGAGCCTGTCGTTCAATGACTGGACCTCGTCCGCGCTATCGAACCAGGCGGACTCGGCCTCCGGCGTATCGCGGTCGTCAAGACAGGCTCGCACGATGGCGTCGAACGAATTGAATGTGTCGGCGATTGGATGTCCCCACAAATGGGCCAGCCAGGCTATCCTGCGATGAGCTCTCAATCGGACGCGCTGCGCCACTAAATCCAGGACTGACGCCCGATCCAGGTCCGCCGCCGTCTGATCTGAACTGATGACGGCTTGATCTTCTGTTGTTTGGACAGCGGTCATAGTTTAGGGATTCAACTCGATCCAGAACGGCGCCGATTCGGCCCCGTTGACAATCAACAACACCGGATGCGCTTCCGGCCGGGTTACCGCAACCGGAAAATGCGGCCTGATGCGAATCAGATTCGACGGGCTATTGGCGACAATGAACTCTTTCGCGTTTGCGAGCGGCTTGGGATCGACGCGCGTGTAAACTTCGCCGGCGATGACCAACTGAATCGCGCCTTCGGGTAAGTTCGGATCCAGCGGATCGAACTCAGGGCCGAGGTTAATCTGAATGTTTCCGTCGGCGTCCGGGGCGTCATGTCCCTGGATGCGCGGCGACACCGCAAAGCTCACTTCGTTGCTGGACACAGTGATCCGCTTCAGCTCGTTGTTGATCACCTGTTCATCCATCACCGATCGCACCAGCGCGGTATAAAAGCCGGGCAACACCGGCAGGTCGACGGAGGCGCCATCGGGCTTGACATGTCGCAGCGCCGGCGCAAGTTTGACTGTGACCCGATCGGTCTGGAAATCGACGCTCCAATCCGGGTTCTCTACAAGATCGACCACGCTCTCTTCAATCGGGCCGTCCGGCGGTCCGAGCTTTGCCCAAATGCCATTTCTCAGAAACAACGAGCGCGATCTTCCGCGCGTGATGTTCGCGCCGAACAGCAGAAGTCGATTAGGCGGAGTCGCCGACGTGTCCAGCGTCACACGCGCCGGCGTGGCTTCGATCTCCTGGAAAGTTCCGCCGTTTTTCACCGGGATTTTGAAGCGCACCAGACTCTGGCTTCGTTCCAAATGCGCCGACCCGAGCTGAAGAACGAATGCGCCAAGGTTCAGCACGATGCCCGGCATGGTCTTGGGCGGCTCAGGTCTGAGCATCACCACGCGAACCTCGTAGTAGGCGGAGAGCCGGGCAGTATTGGACTCCTGCGTATTCCAGAACGAGATGGCCTCTTCGGGAGTGACCGGACGCAGGATGGTTTGAATCGTGTCGTCGCCAAAGTCCGAGTCGAGGATCGTAGAACCGTTGATGCGGGTCTTACTGGTAATGACCGGGAAGTCGTGAAACGTCTTCAGCGCATAGCCCATGAGCTTTTGCTGTGTCTGGGCGTCAAACTGCGGGTCCCTCTCGTGGTGCGCCGTGAGGATGTAGAACAAACTCAAAGCCATCGGGGCCTTGGCGACATTCGGCGCGTCATTGCCTGGGCCGAGCGCGTTTTTGTAAAAGGGGTCCTCAGCGACGTGATACAGGTGAAGACTCAGCGTATTTTCCGGGTTCTCCACTTTCTCCGGGGGGATGTCCGTGACGTTCAGCACATCCTTCAGGGAATCGTCGATGTTCTTCGTGATGTTCTCACGTAGCAGAGTTATCAGAGTCTTTGTCACGCTGTAGAGATTCTTCAGCCCCATGATTATCTGTGCCTCAGGCTCAAACGCAGATTCGGGCGAACTCCTCTTGAAAGAGGCCCGATCACCGAAACAGATTCTGCCGTGAGAGGTCCAGACCGAGTCGTCGCCGAAGTCTTTGGTTCGACCGGCGGCGACACGACCTCGACGTTGATGCTCCCGATGACCACGCGTGAAGACGGCTCGGCCTCGCCAGGGGACGTGACATCATCAGTGGAGATCGATTCGCGTTGTTGCTGTGTCGTGATCGTACGAGGCAATGGTTCCAGGAGCTGCGGGCTGGCATCAAATGGTCTCCGCAGTCGGGATCCGGACGTCTCGATCTCATCGCTCTCATCGCTGCCCTTAACGCTGCTATCAACACTGTATGAAGATGTGGCCGTCGAGCGCGGACTTGCGCTCCAGTAGGCCGGTGGATCGGCGTTCGGCGTGATCTCGCCGGCGACAACGCGCTTCCCTACAGATTGGCGCGAACCAGTGTCCTGACTGTGCGGGCCGATCACTACTTCATCGGGCCGCTCATCGGGCGCCGGCGCCAGTTCATAAAAATGGCGCTTGGGAAGATCGAGATTGGAGAATTGGATCTCAGCCGGCGACAGCGTTGTCGATCCTTCGGCGCCAATCACACGCGGGCCGGCATCGCCGATCATACGCGGGCCGGCGTTGGTGGAATTCTGGGGCGTCGATTTGGCCGCGCTGATAGGATTATTCATTTTTCTCTGCGCCATCCCGGAGAGATCGCCGGCTGTCCCGCTCGTGTCTTCCAGGCCGCCTCCGGTAGTAGCCGCGGCCCCGAATTGGAAATCCTCAAAGCCTTGCATTCCCACACGCTGATCTTCCTCGGCGATCGGGGACATGGAGCGCGCCATCGGCGTCATCGCTCCAGGGCCATTGAGATTTCGCGTGGCCAGGCGCTGCAAGTACTGACTCATCGTTCCATCCTCCGCCGCGCCGGACGATCGGATTGGATCAATCGCACGAATGCCCGGCGATCCTCTCGCCTGAGGCCGAGGATCTCTTCGTACGCCCATCCGTATGCCTTCGCGATGTAGTGCGCCTCGTAATTGAGAAACTGCCTCTCGTAACCCAAAGCGCGAAACAGATAGGACTGGATATCGAATCTCACGGTCTGCAGCATGGCGCAGTGAGGACAAGTGGCGTCGAGGTCCAGGTCGAGCGTGACTCCGACCTCATCCATGGCGGTCTCGATAGCCGCCGTATCCACGACCGGCTCGCCTTCCACTACACACCGGCTCAGTAATTCGGCCACGGCGTCATCCCTACCCAGCGCCATGACCTGGCGATGCTCCCCGGCCGTAGGCAATCGAAACCGTTGACCGTCGGGCAATGTGAAAATGCCTTCGTCATCGGGCCCACTGACCATTGTAGACGGCCGCCCCGCCAGGTTTTCCATCAAGCTCGGCAATGAAAAATCCATCCCGAACGGCTCTATGCAAGCGACACAGGTCACTCTCCCCTTAATCCGCTCTCCGAAGAGGGCCAGGTAGATCGATGCGCAGAGCCGGTCGCAGTCGCAAACCGCCAGATCGGCGGCCCTCCCCGGCTCCACCGTTGTGCCCGGAGTCTTGGTGAGCAAGCGGTCGAGAAATGCGACGACATCGACCGATCCGTCGCCGTGGATCAACGCCTCGTCGGCCCCGCACAACGGGCGTAGGCGGGCCCACTTTCCGCCGCGAAGACCTGGATTGAGTCGGACCTGCAACATTCTTGTTACTTTCTAAATCGGCATGCAAAAGCGAGTAAGAGACTGTGGCGCGAGTTGTTTACTCGCGCCTCTTTCCTGATTGGACTCCTCATCGGACAAATCCGCAGACAGGCGCGAGTAAACAACTCGCGCCGCAGTCCATTGCACGCAATCGCAAACCGCTCTAAATCTTTTACGTTTCCAGCACCTCGACGACCGAATCATCACGCTCGTGCCCTTCGTTCTGAAGCGTGATGGTCTCGAAGGCGATGGCATTGGCATTGGCATCGAGCTCCGGCAGCGATGTATACTCGGACACCCAGCAACGGAATACCGTGTATCGCCTGACAACAGTGCCCTGAAGATTGAGCAATTCGATTATGATGTTTTTGCGGAAGTTCAAGAGGGACACGGCGCCATCGCCTTCCGTGCTATAAACCAGCTTCGCCCATTTCTCGAACTCCGGATCGAAGGTGATCCCGCGTTCCAACATAACCGGTTCAAATTTTGACCTGCCCGGCGAATGCCGAGGGGTACTAATGTCTCCCCCCTCGCTATGGCTTATCACTTCAGTTGTCCGCTTGAGCGCGCCGACCTTGCTCACGCCGGCCACGACCTCAAACGATCCGTTCGGCTCGGACTGCCATTTCACGAGGAACTTGAAGCTCGCGTATGGATCGATCCGATGAGTATTGACGGGGAATTTTGCCATTTAACATCTCCCATGACTCGGCAGAGGGCATTGGGCCGCAGTACGCTAAATCAAACCACGCAAGATTGGTACAGTACCGCGCGCGTAAGCAAGCGGCTGACCGATGAGACGGCCGATTGCTTACGCGCGCGGTACTGTATCAATGTACCAATGTTGTTTTGGCCTGATTTAGGTCTGAACCTGCCCGGCCTTCTGCTGTATCGTGATGACGACGAATTCCGCCGGCTTCAACGGGGCAAAGCCGACAATTACATTGACTATTCCAAGATTGATGTCGTTCTGCGTGGTCGTCTCGGAATCGACTTTGACGAAAAAGGCGTCGCTCGCCTTCTGGCCCTGGAACGCGCCCTGACGGAACAGGTTGTTCATAAATGCGCCGGCGGCGACGCGGATCTGCGCCCAGAGCGGCTCATCGTTAGGTTGAAAGACCGCGAACTTCAGGCCGCGGTAGAGACTCTCCTCGATGAACAGCGCCAACCTGCGGACGGGGACGTACTTGTAATCGTCATTGCCCGAATTATCGAAACCGCCCATTGTCCGCGCTCCCCAGCTCACGATGCCGGTGGCGAAGACGCGGATGGCGTTGACCGCTTCCGGGTTGATGATTCCGTTTTCGGGATCCGACATGGCGTACTGCACGCCGCGGATGCCGCGGATATCGGCCTCAATCCCCGCCGGCGCCTTCCAGACGCCGCGGTTCGAGTCAATCCGGGCCATCAGCCCGGCTATTGACCCGGCAGGGTCGATAGCCTTCGTGGTTCCGTTTGTGGCCACCGCCAGCCTAGGCCAGTAGATTGCTGCGTGGTCGGTCACCAGGCCGATTCGGAGCTCCTCGATCTCGCTCTCCACTTCATTCACGGTCGACCAGGCGCCGCCGTCGGATCTGGGGTCAACAATCAAAAACGCCCGGCGACTCAGACAGAAGGTGCTGGCCGTCCCCCACACCGCCTCGCGCTGGGTATCCGTTTGCCCATTGGCGCGGGGGAGGATCATCAGATTGAACAGGTCAACCTCGCGGTCGATCCGCTCAAAGGCCTCTTCGTATTCATCGGTTTGCGGAATCTGCCCGTCATCGCCCGAGAGCGCGGCCTGCTGAAAACCCAAACTGCCCGTTCCCAAACTATAGGCCCGGACGTTGGCGGAACTGACAGTCGCAGGAGCGGCAGCAGGAGGAAATAGTCCGCCGGGAGCGCCGATGTTATATCCCGCCCCTGCCCCGTTATCCGAAGTCAGCCTAGCGGTCACATCGGAATTGACATTGCCAAAGATGGGGACAAGAACCAAACGGCGCCCGTGGACGGCCGTTGTCCAGAACTTCCGCGTCCGATCACGTATCGCCGCGGCCAGACGGTCCAGGTTCTCTTGGACGTTAAGCAGCGAGCCGCTGAAGGCGGTCGTCGGCGTGAACCTGGTCCCGTTGAACATCTTGGCTCCGCCCGCAAAGGTCACGCCATTGTTCGAGAAATTCTGACCGCTGGCGTCGCTGAGGCTCCAGCGCTTAAAGTCGGATTGGTTAGCGGCGGCGAAGTCCGCCAGATTGACGAGTATCGCCCCAGATGGATCTACATCTCCGAGGCGCGCAAAGAAGCCGGTCGGCGCCGGACGTTGACTCGCATATCCGCCTACTTCCAGTCCGCCCTGTCTGAATCCTAGTTGTAAAGCGACGGCGGCGTCGTTGGACGCGGCGGGCTTAATCACGACGCTCCTCTCCCCCGGATCCGTGGCTGGACGGGCGCTGCGAATTCGCAAATATTGCGTCCCGTCGGGCGCCCCGTTCGCGTCATCAACCGTTTCAACCGCCACAGTCGCGCCGACCAGGCTGAATGCTAAGTTGATCGCTTGTTGCCAGGAAGCGAAATTGGGCGTGGAGGGCGCGCCTGTCTCTGTAATTTGTGGCAGCGCCACTGTAACTGGCGGGTTCCCGTCCACGCTGATCTGGATATTATTCCCGCTCGCGAGGATGGTGTTGATCTCGCCGTCTACGTCGGCTAACGAAGAAGCGTTTAGCAATAACCCGGACAGTGAATTGCCTTGGAAGGGCGGGATGTTCTCGTTTATGTCAGGGTCGACCGTGACGTCGACAAGACTGGATTGGCCGTTCACGATGTTTTCGACAAACCGGCCATCCTGCGGATTCATCGAAAGGCTTGTGAACTGCTCCTGAACCTCGACCACGATCTTCCCGGAAGCGTCGGCCGCCTCGCGGAATACGGTCAGATTGAACGTCGTTTCCGGGTCTGGCGTGAAGTAATCTACCTGAACACGGATCGTGTTTCCCTGCGAGCCATCCTCTTTAGCGCTGACGGTCATGACGGGAGAAATTCCTTCAATGTCCATCAACTGGACGGAGGCCACCCGGGAATCCTTTGCAATCCGTGTGATAAAAGCTTGCTGACCGCCATTGGTAAAAAACTGTCGTACCTGGTCCGTCATTTCACTGATGGTCGTGTCTGTGCCGAAGGCGCGCTCATAATCGGTTGGGCTCAGCACGCGAGTAGGCTTCCTTAAGCGCCCGCGTTTAGTCATCCCTATGAACATTGCGATCGACGTCGATACGCCCGTGACCGTGCGAACGCCGGATGGAACTTCCTGAACGTAAACGCCAGGGAACGTTACTTGGACAGGCATCTTGTCTCTCCTCTTAAGTGACTGATTCCGACTTAGATCCGGTATTGCTCGTGATAGGCCGGGGCATTGCTTCGCTCAGTATTATTTCTCGCAGATGGCTCACACACATGATATTATCCCGCCGCGTGGTCACGGTCGGACTGATCGGTTACTCGTAAAACAGGACCCGGCAGGTTGCTTCCACGCGGCGATAACCCCCGGTCGAGTGTACGTGATAGCAGTTCTCAATCGGCGTCGCGGCATGACAAACATTGAGCGCTATTAGCGATCTGCGACGCCAATCGCTCAACTTCAGCGCGAGCGTAAGCGTGCGAACGGATGATCAGCCGGCGCTCTTTCCAGCACACACACGTCATACTCTTACACTTATAAAGGCGTCATTCACTGTCCAAAATGCTAACGCCGATGAAGTATTTTTTGTTACTACTCTGGGAGGGGTGAAGGTGATGAAGGAACAGACGGAAAGTTTCTTAAATCAGAGCATCCGAGATTGGCGCATTTCGAAGGAACTGCGGCTTCGGCAGACGGCGTATAGAGTACCGCCTTTAGGCGGCGGCAGCGGCTTTAGCCGCACAACCTGGCTCGTAATGGTCTGGTCTTTGAGAAATAAATATGACAACGCTTTTTCCGCCGCGGTCGCTGCGGCGACCGGGAAGGCGGTTGTTATATTTATTTTTCAAAGACCATTATGAGCCGCCGCCTAAAGGCGCTACTCAATACGCCGACTGAGCGATTCTGCAGTTTCACTCAGTGTACCTAATGTTTCCTGTTTCGATTCAGCCTATGTCAGTTTTTTTCCCTCTGTTTCGTAACCCTCTTGCCTCCTGCGGAAAATCGCTCTGAGCTTTGCTTTACTTTGAGTCCCGCCTTTATGCGGCCCGAGTTCAACCGCCTAAAGGCGGGACTCAAAACGCGTTTTCATTACGACGCCGGAGAGTTTTATGTCCGTTTCCTCCCCACATGAGATTACGCAACTGCTGGTTGCCTGGAACAAAGGCGATGTGAAGGCTCTCGAACAGCTCACGCCTTTGGTCCACACGGAACTTCATCGCCTTGCCAAACTCCACATGGCGGGCGAACGCCCCGGTCACGTCCTGCAAACCACGGCGCTGGTCAATGAGGCTTACCTGCGGTTGATCGACTGGCGGAACGTCGAATGGCGGGACCGCGCCCATTTCTTCGGCCTGGCGGCGCAAATCATGCGGCGCATCCTGGTCGACTTCGCCCGCGCCCGGCGGCGCGAAAAACGCGGCGGCGAGGCTTTGCGCGTCTCGCTGTCTGAAGCGGCCGAAATCGGATGCGAGCGGGGCGCCGACCTGGTTGCGCTGGACGACGCGTTGCAGGCGTTGGAGAAGTTGGACGCGCGACAGGCCCGCGTGGTGGAACTGCGCTTCTTCGCCGGGATGAGCTATGAAGAGACGGCCGAAGCGCTCAACGTCTCTGTCGGCACGGCGCGCCGTGATTGGAGCTTCGCTCAGGCGTGGCTCTTCCGCGAGCTGAGCAAGGTGGGAAGAGATGACGCCTGAGAGCCACCGCAAAATCTGCGACCTCTATCACTCCGCTTCGGAGCTCGCGACCGCCGAGCGCACGGCCTTCCTTGACGAGGCCTGCGGCGGTGATGAGGCGTTGCGCCGCGAGGTCGAGTCGCTGCTCGCCGCGCGCGACAGAGCCGGCGATTACTTCGCCACCCCCGCAATGGACGTTGCGGCGGGGTTGTTGGCGGATGAGAATTATCAGTCGCTCGCGGGCCAAAGCCTTAGCCATTATCAAGTGCTCTCCCTGATCGGCGCCGGTGGTATGGGTGAGGTCTACCTGGCCGAAGACACGCGGCTCAGGCGTAAGGTCGCGCTCAAACTGTTGCCGTGGCGGTCCACACAAGACGCAGACCGCGCGCGCCGTTTCGAGCGCGAGGCGCGCGCCGCGTCAAGTCTCAACCACCCGAACATCATCACCATCTTCGAGGTCGGGCAGGTAGACGGGCGACACTTCATCTGCGCCGAATATATCGAAGGCCAGACGCTGCGGCGGCGTTTGGCGGGTGATCAGCTCAAATTGCATGGGACGCTCGACGTGGCCGTCCAGATTGCGAGCGCGCTCACCAGCGCCCACGAGGCCGGAATCGTTCACCGCGACATCAAGCCTGAAAACATCATGCTGCGGCATGACGGCCTGGTTAAAGTGCTGGACTTCGGCCTGGCGAAGCTGATCGAGAGGCGTGGGGAGTGGGGAGTGGGGAGTGGGGAGTGGCGGCAAGAAGCTATTCCCCATTCCCCACATCCCCTCTCCACTACCGGAGTGGCGATGGGGACGTTAAGGTACATGTCACCAGAACAGGCGCGTGGGGAGGATGTAGAGGGGCGGAGCGATATCTTCAGCCTTGGCGTAGTGCTTTACGAGATGATCACCGGGCGGCTGCCGTTCGAGGGAGATGCGAGCGACGAGGTGGTTGCGGCAATCCTGGAGCGAGAGCCGCCGCCGCTGGCGCAGTATGCGCCAGAAGCGCCCGCCGAGTTGCAGCGGATCGTGGCGAAAGCGCTGCGCAAAAAGAGGGAGGATCGCTACGAGACAGTGAGCGACCTGCTGCTGGATCTGAAGGCGCTGAAAGAGGAGATGGAACTCGAATCGAAGGCGCTGCGGGGGCGCCGGTCAAGGGCGGGCGCCGCTCGCCGCATAACCGTCGCAGTAATCGCGCTGACGATTCTGATCGCCGCCGCCAAAGTTATTTACAGGTGGATTGGAAAGCCCCCAATCCCCTTCCAGAAAGTTGATATAACCAGACTCACCAACAACCGCAACATTAACCTGTCTGAAATTTCGCCAGACGGCAAGTACATAGTCTATGTCGATAGAGAGAAAGGCCATGCAAGTCTACGGCTCAGACATGTCGCCACGGATAGTATTCAGGAGATCATTCCGCCCGCCAAGGTTCACTATTGCGATTTGGCGCTCTCTCCCGATGGCAGTTACATCTACTTTGTCAGGTCGTCGGATAAGGTATCAGCGCTGTTGGCGCTCTATCGCGTTCCTGTCTTCGGCGGCGATCCCGTGAAGCTGATCGATGATGTGTATCTTTTCTTCACGTTCTCGCCGGACGGGAATCGGCTTGCTTTCACGCGCAGATACTTCGGCGAGGGAAAAACTGCAATGATGATGGCCAATGTGGACGGCTCCGGCGAACGCAGAATTGCCACGCGCCCGTTGAATGAGCCTTACGAGTTTCCAGCCTGGTCGCCCAATGGAGAGGTGATCGTCTGCACCGTCGGGCCTTCCGGCCGAGAAGGTAATCAAAAGGGTATAACAGAGTTGCGTGTCAAAGACGGAACGGAAAGACCCCTCACTTCGCAAAAATGGCAAAATGTTGGACGGAAAGTGTGGGCGCCGGATGGAAGCGGTTTGTTGTTCGACGCCTACAAGGCGGAAAAACCGCGGAAGCAGATATGGTATCTCCCTTACCCCGGCGGCGAGCCGCGCCAGACCACAATTGGTTTGGATCACTGCAGTCGTATTAGTGTTACGGCAGACTTGAAGACGATGCTCTGTTCGCAACAAAATCTTATCTCGGACATTTGGTTAGCGCCGGAGGGAGATGCCAGCCGCGCTCGGAAACTCGGCGGCGGGATGAGTCTTTCGTGGTCGCCGGATGGCCGAATAGTTTATGAATCGGATTTCGACGGCAACAGGGACGTCTGGATAATGAATCTTGACGGGACCGGTGGAAAGAAATTGACCTCCGGCCCCGGCAGGAATGGCGCCCCAAGAGTAACGCCTGACGGCCGTTATATCCTTTTCACTTCCGTCCGCTCCGGAGCGCCTGAGATATGGAGGATGGAAATAGACGGAAGCAACCCTGTGCAATTGACCAGCAGCGGTAACGCGCAGATGTCGGATATCTCACCTGACGGCAAATGGGCCTTCTATACATCGGGTGGTATCCGGAAGGTTCCTGTCGCCGGCGGCGAGCCTGTGGCGCTCCCGACCGGGTACAATCCGCAATCCCCGGTAGTCTCACCTGATGGAAAATTGATCGCCTACTATTATCGGGAGAAGCAGCCGGGCGCAAAGTTCAAGATCGCAGTTACGCCATCTAGCGGAGGACAGCCTGTCTGGACGTTTGATCCTCCACTGGAAGATTACTCGACTTATGAAATTCGTTGGACCACGGACGGAAAGGCTTTGTTATACGAAGCCGATAACAACGGCGTCTCGAACATCTGGCTCAAGCCGTTGAACGGCGGCCCGCCGAAACAACTGACCGATTTTCGATCCGAGACTATCTCCGATTTCGATCTCTCACGCGACGGCAAACATCTCATTTGTTCGCGTGGCGGCTGGACTTTCGATCTCGTGCT
>WNGB01017603.1_pt1 | contig 11470 bp, 10 predicted proteins | sample 5400681 | NCBI WGS metagenome assembly WNGB01 (sample SAMN13153367, study PRJNA577476) | soil metagenome | isolation source: 115 cm soil or saprolite under grassland replicate 2 | place: USA:California | collected 2016-06-15 | reverse complement strand
CAGGGCTACCGCTTCGTGGGGTAAGATGCGAGGAAGCAGTGCGAGCCGGCGGACGGCCACGGGCTGGGCCCCGTGCGTCCGAGGCGAGCAATCCTGGCAGGGCGAGCCGCAGGACGGCCATGGGCTGGGCCCCGTGCGTCCGAGGCGAGCAAGCCTGGCAGGGCGAGCCGGCGGACGGCCATGGGCTGGGCCCCATGCGTCCGAGGCGAGCAAGCCTGGCAGGGCGAGCCGCCGGACGGCCATGGGCTGGGCCCCATGCGTCCGAGGCGAGCAATCCAAAGGAGAGCGATCACGATGGACCAGACGCCCGAGAGGCTGGCCGACCGGATTCCGCCGGGTCAGGCGCGCACGAGCAAGTGGCCGGTGCTGACCTACGGTCTGACACCCCGGTTCGATCCCCGGACCTGGACCTTCCGCTGCTTCGGCCTGGTCGAGGAAGAGGTCACCTGGACGTGGGAAGAATTCCTGGAGCTCCCGCGGACGGAAGTCCGGTGCGACATCCACTGCGTGACCCGCTGGTCGCGCCTCGACAACCGCTTCGAGGGCGTGCACATCCGCGAGATCATGAAGCGCGTCCGGCTCAAGCCCGAGGCAGCGTACGTCATGATCCACGCCGACCCCGACTACACCACCAACCTGCCCGTGGCCGACCTGGTCGATGATGACGTGCTGCTCGCCCTCAAGCACGACGGCGACGATCTGACGCCGGACCACGGCGGGCCGCTCCGGCTCGTCGTCCCCAAGCTCTACTTCTGGAAGAGCGCCAAGTGGTTGCGCGCCTTCGAGTTCCTCGACGTCAACCCCCCGGGCTTCTGGGAGCTGAACGGCTACCACATGCACGCCGATCCCTGGCAGGAGGAGCGCTACTCCGACCAGGAGACGCGGGCCATGCAGGTCATGCGCGCCGAGGCCGCGCGCAAGCTCCGCGCTCGTTAAAACTCGGAGGGGGGCTTCGCCCCCCTTCCGAAACCTTCCCCCAGGATGCAGTGCGAGCCGCAGGACGGCCACGGGCTGGGCCCGTGCGTCCGAGGCGAGCAATCCGGAGATTGCGCCGGCAAAGCCGGCGCTCGAACAGCGGTAGGTCAGACGGTCGTACGAAACTCGAACCCTGACTCGGTGGCGCTCGTTAGTGTTTCCGCTCGCCCGGGGCTGGCTAGTCAGTGGAACTCGATGCCGCCGTCGACGACCACCGTCTGGCCGGTCACGCTGTCGGCGCGGCAGAAGGTGACCACCTGGGCAGCGATGTCGTCCATCCCCGAGGCGCGGCGTAGCACGGCGAGGTCGCGCGCGCTCTGGGCCACCGCGGGCGGCAGGCGCTGCGCCATGCGCGTGCCCTCGATGAGGCCGGGGGCCACGCAGTTGACCGCGATGTCGGGCGCCAGCGCCACCGCCAGGCACCGCGTGAGGTGGATGAGGGCGGCCTTGCTGGTGGCGTAGGCGATCGAGCTGCCGCTCGGACGCAGCCCCGCGATGGAGGCGATGTTGACGATGCGGCCGCCGCCCTGGCGCCGCATGTGGCCGGCGGCGGCGCGGGCAAGCTGGAAGGGGCCGCGCACGTTGGTGTCGTAGATGCGGTCCCAGACCTCGGTGGTGAGCTGGTCCAGCTCGGGGAAGGGAATGCCGATGTTCCAGGCCGCGTTGTTGACGAGGACATCGAGGCGACCAAGCTGCTCGGCGGCGGCGGCCACGGCGGGATCGATGGTGCTCGGGTCCGCCTGGTCGAGCTGCACCATGAAGGCACGGCGGCCGAGGCCCTCCACGAGCTGGGAGGTCTTGGCGGCGCCATCGCGATTGCCGACATAGCCGACGACCACGTCGGAGCCGGCGGCGGCGAGAGCGCGGCAGATCGCCGTCCCCAGGTCGCCCGACCCGCCCGTCACCAGCGCGCCGCGTCCCTTCAGGTCCATGGTCACGCGTCGAGGAAGGAGCGCACCACCCGCGCGAACTCCGCGGGGCGATCGCCGGGCACGCTGTGACCCGCTCCCGCCACCTCGACGACGCGCGCGTGCGGCAGCCGCTCCACCATCTTCTCGGCGATCTCGGGCGAGAGGATGTCGCTCTCGGCTCCGCGCACGACCAGCGTCGGGCAGGTGATGCGCCCGAGCGGTTCCCACAGGTCGATCGCGTCGCGCCGCCCGCCCCCGCGCATCATCTCCCGCAGCGCCTTGTCGTACTTCCACGCCAGGGTGCCGTCGGGCGCGCGCTTGAGCCCGTGCATCACGCGGTGGCGGAGCTCGGCCTCGTCGTAGCGGGGATTGGCCCGGCGGACGTACTCCAGCGCCTGCGCCTCGGACTCGAGGCGCTCGGGCGACCCCGACATCATCTCGCGGATCCGGTCGAGCCCGGGCAGGTGGATGTCGGGCCCGATGTCCACGATGACGAGGCGCTCGACGCGCGCGGGATACGCGCCGGCGTACGCCATGGCCACGCGACCGCCCATGGACAGTCCCAGCAGCGTGAAGGTGCGGAGCGCGAGCTGGTCCACGAAGCCCGCCAGGTCGCCGGCCATGGTGTCGGTGCGGTAGTCGGCATCGGGGGCGGCGTCGCTGTCACCGTGCCCGCGCTGATCGAGCGCGAGGACCCGGAAGCGCGGCGAGAGCTCCGGCGCCAGACGATCCCACGTGCGCGCGTGCCCGGTGATCCCGTGGAGCAAGATGAGCGGCGCGGCATGGGGCGCGCCCCACTCGACGTAGTGGAAGGTGAGCCCGTTGACCTTCACGGAGCGGTCGAGGGAAGGCATCGAGCGCAGTCTAATCCGCCTCGAGCCGAGCGTCAACGACTGCGTCCCATGGTGCCGCCGCCATTGGGCTCGGCGAGTCGGACACGCGGGCCCAAGCTGATCGACCCGGCGCTTCACGCCCGAGGATGGACAGAGGACCTGACCTGCCGCGAGGAGACGGCGGGGGCAGGCTGGAACATCTTCGCTATTCGGAGGAAGCATGCAGGCCGAGTACGTTGCGGTGCCGCTCATGTCCGAGCAGGAGCGCATCGCTGCGATCCTGGACGAGCCAAATGGCCGCGGCGGAACGCGCCCGGAACGCCGCTCGAGACCAATTCACCGCCCTCAGCGACCTCGCGCTGGCGCTGCTGCGGGCGGAGCTTTGAAAGAGCCCTTGCGGAGGAGGCAGAACTTTGAAAGAATCTAGGCGTGATCTTTCAAAGTGGTCCCAAGACCGAAAATAAGCCTTCCAAGCCCGGCCAGAATCCTTGAATCCCGAGCACTTCAGGGCACCCAGCGCCGGGCGGGTCGTCCAAACCCCGCAGGGGTATCCCGCGTTCATCCCGGCGCCGCTGCCTCCCCGGCTGGCCTACGACGATGATCTGGTGCTGGCCTTGTCCCGGGCTGACGCTGCACTCAGCGAGCTCTCAGGGCTCGGACGGCACCTGCCGAATCCCCATCTCTTGATCGCACCCTATGTCAGGCGCGAGGCCGTCCTGTCCTCACGCATCGAAGGGACGACCACGAGTCTCGCGGACCTGCTGCTCGATGAGGCGACCGATGGTGGCGCCTCGGACGTGCCCGCGGACGTGAGCGAGGTGCGCAACTACGTCCGCGCCGTGGAGCACGGAATCGCGCGGATCAAGGACCCGCCGCTCTCACTGCGCCTGGTCCGTGAGCTACACGAGCGGCTCATGAAGGGGGTGAGAGGTGACCACGCGACGCCGGGGGAGTTTCGGCGCTCCCAGAACTGGATCGGGGTCCCGGGTAGCACCCCGGCGACCGCAACGTACGTCCCGCCGCCGCCCGAGCAGATGCACAAGGCGCTCGATGGATGGGAGCGCTTCCTGCATGAGCGCGAGCGATTGCCTGACCTCATCCAGTGTGGCCTCATGCACGAGCAGTTTGAGGCAATCCATCCGTTCCTGGACGGGAATGGTCGCGTCGGCCGTCTGCTGATCACGCTCTTTCTCATCGAACGCGGCCGCCTCTCTCAGCCGCTGCTCTACCTGTCCGCCTACATCGACGCCCATCGCCAGGAGTATTACGAGAGCCTCCAGCGAGTGCGCACCGACGGTGACTGGCTCGGATGGCTGCGGTTCTTTCTGAAGGGGGTTCTCGAGACCGCGCGCGAAGGCGTGAGACAGGCGGGGCGCCTGATGGAACTGCGAGAGAAGCTGCGGAAGCGCCTTCAGGCCAAGCCCAGGGTGCTGAGCCTTGTGGACGCGCTCTTCGCCAACCCGTACATGAGCGTGGGGCGGGCGGAGAAGATCCTCAACGTGACGAACCCCACGGCCCGTCAGGCGGTCAGGACGCTCCTGGAACACGGGCTGCTGGAGGAGATCACGGGACGGGCGTGGGGCCGCCTCTACCTGGCTCGACCCATCCTGCGCGCCATCGAAGGTTCGGAGGGAACGAGGCAGGTGGGGAAGAGGGAGAAACAGCCTCCGTCTCGCTTGCAAAAGCCGGGGCCCGACGATACAGTCTGAGGTCAATAGCCACCCCAGGATTGGGAGAGCACCATGACCACTCAAGCCATCACCGACCTGGCGATCATCCTGAAGCCCGAGGACGACGTGGCCATCGCCAAGCGGGAGATCCCTGCCGGTACCGTGCTCGAAGACGCCGGCGGACGGATCGAGGCCAGGCAGGACATCAGGCCCGGCCACAAGGTGGCCCGACGCGCGCGGCGTAGCGGCGACGAGGTCCGCCGCTACGGGCAGGTCATCGGCTTTGCGACCCGCGACATCGCGGCGGGCGATCACGTGCACACCCAGAACCTGGCGGTGGGCGAATTGCAGCGCAAGTACGAGATCGGCACCGACGTGCGCCCGGTTGACTACTACCCGCCCGACCGGATGCGCTCCTTCGACGGCTACCAGCGCGAGGACGGCCGGGTCGGCACCCGCAACTACGTGGCCATCATCTCCGGCGTGAACTGCTCGGCGAGCGTGAGCCAGTTCGTGAAGGACAAGTTCCGCGACGTGTCGCGGGAGTACGCGAACATCGACGGGGTGCTGGCCATCACCCACAAGTCGGGCTGCGGGACCAAGCTCTTCGGCGAGGACCACATGGCGCTCCAGCGCGTGCTCGCCGGCTACGCGAAGCACCCGAACGTCGCCGCGTACATCCTCATCGGGCTGGGCTGCGAGGTGAACCAGGCGGCGGTCATGGTGGACAAGCAGCGGATGGCGGCGCCGGGACATCCGGAGCGCAAGCCGCTCATCGTCAACATCCAGGAGGCGGGCGGGATACGGAAGACGGTGGAGCGGGCGGCCGCCGAGGTCGCGAAGCTCCTGCCCATGGCCAACGAGGCGCGCCGGACGAAGCAGCCGATCTCGGAGCTGGTGCTGGCGACCAACTGCGGCGGCTCCGACGGCAACTCGGGGATCACCGCCAACCCCGCTCTCGGCTGGGCGGTGGACGAGCTGGTGCGCTACGGCGGGACGGGCGTGCTGGCCGAGACCCCCGAGATCTACGGCGCCGAGCACCTGCTGATCCGCCGCGCGATCAACGAGGGCGTCGCCAAGAAGCTCATCGACCGCTACAAGTGGTGGGAATGGTACTGCCGCGGCATCGAGGCCATGGACAACAACCCCGCCCCCGGCAACAAGGCGGGCGGCATCACCACGGTCTTCGAGAAGTCCCTCGGCGGCGTCACCAAGGGCGGCACCACGCCGATGACCGACGTCTTCCTCTATGGCGAGCCCATCACCACGCGCGGCTTCGTCTTCATGGACACGCCCGGTCACGACCCGGTGTCGATCACCGGGCTGGTGGCGGGCGGCTGCAACGTCATCTGCTTCACCACCGGCCGCGGCTCGGTGTTCGGCTGCAAGCCGGTGCCCTCCATCAAGCTGGCGACCAACAGCCTCGTGTATCGTCACATGGAGGAGGACATGGACATCAACTGCGGGGTGATCCTCGACGGCACCCCCTTGCCCGAGGTGGGGCGGCGGATCTTCGAGGAGATCATCGCCGTGGCGTCGGGCAAGCGCAGCAAGAGCGAGCTCAGCGGAGTGGGGGAGGAAGAGTTCGCCCCATGGATCATCGGCCCGGTGATGTAGGGCCGCTTCACGTGCGAAGCCCTCGAGGGAGGTTTTGATGGCGGGACGTCCGGCGATGTACCGCGGGGACCGGCGGCGCAAGGAAGATCAGCGCAAGGCCAAGCAGGAGGCGAAGAAGGCGAGGAAGGCCGAGCGGAAGGAGAGCGGGGTCTCGGGCCCCGAGATCGAAGAGCTCGTTCCGCCGGCGCCGGAGCTGGCGAGCGAGTACGTGTGGTTCTCGCCGAGCAAGGGGCGCACATTGACGACGCAGTCCGCGTCGCCTCCCGTGGTGCCTGGCGTCGAGGACTGGACGCTCGTGAGCGAGCCGCCGCGCCGAGAGGCCTGAGCGACCGTCGACCCGAGCGAGGGGTTGCTGAGGACCGAGCCAGCCCTACCCTTCGCGGGAGGCGGTGTCGAGGGGCCGGCTAGAAGTTCCTTGAACGTCGCGCGCTCACGCGCACGCGGGCCAGTTTCGCGGCCGGTAGCAGCCATCCGAAGGGCAGCACGACGGCGGCGAGCAACAGGCCGAGGTTGCCCCACGTCGTCCAGCGCTTCCATCCCCACCGGATCTGTCGCGAGTGACCGCCGCTGCAAGCTGCCGACCTGACCGGGCTGCGCTGGTCCACGTGCTCCTCCTTGATTGGAATCCCACCTGGGCTCGTGGACAAGCAACTCGGATGCCAGGTGGCGGGGCCGTGAGAACCCGCTGAATTACGGCACACGGGCCGCGGCCAGGAGGCCGGCGGCGCACGGTCGCAGCGTAATTATGGGAGCGCAGCGACGAAAATCGGTAGGACTCGTCGGCTCGCGGGAGGCCTCGGGGGCCGGCCAGGACCCCGCCGATCAGGAGTCGTACAAGTGGCAGGCGGCGAGTCGGCCGTCCACGGGGAGCAGGCGCGGCTCTTCGGCCGAGCAGCGCGGCATCGCGTGCGGGCAGCGCGGGTGGAAACGGCAGCCGGCCGGTGGTCGAAGCGGGCTCGGCACCTCGCCGGGAAGGATGATCTCGTCCCGCTGCTCTTCCGGGTGGGTCGGGAGCGCCGCCGAGAAGAGGGCCTGGGTGTAGGGGTGCTTGGGCGTCTTCGCGATCGTCTCCGCCTCACCCGTCTCCACGATCTTCCCCAGGTACATGACGGCGATCGTGTGGCTCATGTGGGCGACCGCCGCCAGGTCGTGGGCGATGAAGAGATAGGAGAGGCCGAACTGCGCCTGCAGGTCGCGCAGGAGGTTCAGGATCTGCGCGCGGATCGAGACGTCGAGCGACGAGACCGGCTCATCGAGCACGACGAGCTTGGGTGACAGCGCGAGCGCCCGCGCGATGGCGATGCGCTGGCGCTGGCCGCCGGAGAACTCGTGGGGAAAGAGATCCGCGGACCGGTCCGGCAGCCCGACCAGATCCAGCAGCCTCTGCAGGCGGCGCTTGACCTCGCCGGAGTCGAGCGCCTCGTTGGTGACCAGCGGCTCGACGATGATGGCGCGCACCCGCATGCGGGGGTTGAGCGAGGCGAAGGGGTCCTGGAAGACGGCCTGCACCGAGCGCCGGTACTCGCGCATCCTGGCGCCGTCCAGGGTCTGCAGGTCCTGCCCCTGGAACCGGATGGCGCCCCCGGTCGGCTCCTCGAGGCGGAGCACGAGCTTGGCGGTGGTGGTCTTCCCGCATCCCGACTCGCCCACCAGCCCGAGCGTCCGACCGGACGGGATGGCGAAGGAGATGCCGTCCACGGCGCGCACGAGGTCGTGGCTCTTGGCGAAGAGCCCCCGCCTCACCGGGAAGAGCTTCGTGACGTCGCGCGCGTCCAGCAGCGGCCCGTTCGCGCTCACCCGGAGACCTTCCCCGGTCGAGGACGGCGCGGGCCCCTTCGCCCGAGGGCTCATCGGGGACCCCGGAGCCAGCAGCGGGCGCTGTGCCCATCGGCCACGCTGAATCCGGGCGGATCATCTTCGCGGCAGCGCTCCACCACCTTCGGGCAGCGCGGATGGAACGCGCAGCCGGAGGGCGGCGACGCCAGGTCGGGCGGCTGGCCATCGATGGCGGTGAGCCGCTGGGTCGGGTCGCTGAGGCGCGGGATGGAGCTGAGCAAGGCCTCCGTGTAGGGATGGGCGGGCGCGTTGAAGATCCGCCTGACCGGCCCCGACTCCACGATGCGCCCCGCGTACATCACCGCCACGCGATCGCACATCTTCGCCACGATACCGAGGTTGTGGGTGATGAAGATCATGGCGAGGTGATGGGTGCGCTGCAGCTCGCGCAGGAGGTTCAGGTACTGGGCCTGGATGGTGACGTCGAGGCTGGTGGTGGGCTCGTCGGCGATCAGGAGCGCCGGCTCGCAGGAGATGGCGATGGCCCCCACGATGCGCTGGCGCATCCCGCCCGACATCTGGTGCGGGTACTCCTTCACCCGCGTCTCCGGCGCGGAGATCCTCACCGCCTTCAAGAGGTCTCGCGCCTTGGCCCACGCGCTCGCGCGCTCCACGCCCTCGTGGACGCGGATCGGCTCCGCCACCTGGTCGCCGATGGTGAAGAGCGGGTTGAGCGAGGCCATGGGGTCCTGGAGGATCATCGCGATGCGCCGGCCGCGGATCCGGCGCATCGCGGTGTCCGACTTCTTCAGCAGATCCTCCCCCTCGAAGAGGATCTCGCCGCTCTCGATCCGGGCCGCGGGCGGGAGGAGGCGGACGAGCGACAGGGCGAGGGTGGTCTTCCCCGAGCCCGACTCGCCCACGATGCCGAGGGTCTGCCCGGCGTCGAGGCTGAACGACACCTCGTTGACCGCGCGCACCACGCGCGTGCCCCGCGCGGTCACGAAGTGGGTGGCGAGGTCCTTGACCTGGAGCAGCGGGCCCGCCGTCACGGGTCGGCGATCTCGGAGAAGCGGCTCACAGCTGGCGGAGCTGGGGATCCAGCTTGACGCGGAGCCAGTCGCCGAGGAGGTTGGCGGAGAGGACCATGAGCATGATGCAGCAGCCGGGCAGCACGGTGAGCCACCAGTAGCCGGCCATCAGGCCCTTCTTGCCGTCGGCCAGCATCAACCCCCACGCGGGTTGGGGGGGCGGCACGCCCACACCGAGGAAGGAGAGGGCGGCCTCCTGGACGATGACCACGCCCAGCATGAGGGTGCCGAGCACGATGGCGGAGTTGAGCACGTTGGGCAGGATGTGCTTGCGCATGATCCAGGAAGATCGCGAAGGTCAGCGCGGGGAGCGCCAGCCACGTATCGGTGACGCGCATGATCACCTGGTCCACCCAGCCGCCGAGATACCCGGACAGGATGCCGAGTCCGGTGCCGAGCACGCCGGCGAAGATCACCGCCGTGAAGCCGACGACCATGGAGATCCGCGCCCCGAAGATCAGGCGCGAGAGCACGTCCCGGCCCAGGTGGTCGGTGCCGAGCAGATGCGCCTCGGTGCCCCCCGCCTGCCAGAAGGGCGGGCGGAAGCGGTCGCCGAGCACGCCGACCTCGGGATTGTAGGGCGCGATGACGTCGGCGAAGATCGCGACGAGCGCGAGCCCGACGATGATCGCGGTCGGGATGATGGGGAAATTGCCGACGCGGAGCGCGGCGAAGCGCCAGGAGAGGGTGAGGCTGGCGGCGCGGCTACCGTTCATGGCGGACCCCGTTCATCGCGGATCACTTGTCATAGCGGATCCGCGGGTCGATGACGGCGTAGAGGATGTCCACGAGCAGGTTGACGATCACGATCATGGCGCCGCCGAGGAGCACGGTCGCCTGGACGATCGGGAAGTCGCGGAAGGCGATGCCTTCGTAGAGGAGCCGGCCGATGCCGGGCCACGCGAAGACCGTCTCCACCACCACCGCGACGTTGACCATGATGACGAGGTTGATCCCGGCCAGCGTCAGGACCGGGATGAGCGCGTTCTTGAAGGCGTGCTTGGCGATCACCCGCGCCTCGGCCAGGCCCTTGAGCCGCGCGAGCTTCACGTACTCCGAGCCCAGCACATCGAGCATGGAGGAGCGCGTGAGCCGCATGTGCGCCGCCGCGAAGTACCAGCCGAGCGCGAAGGCCGGCATGATGATGTGCAGCGGCGTTCCCGATCCCGACGACGGCAGCCAGCCGAGGTAGACCGAGAAGAACAGGATCATCAAGAGCCCCACCCAGAACGACGGCATGGAGAGCCCGAGGAGGGCGAAGATCTTGCCCGCGCTGTCCCACCACCGGTCCACGCGCACCGCGGCGAGGATGCCGGCCGGGATGCCGATCAGGAGCGAGAAGGCCATGGCGGCCAGCGCGAGGACCAGCGAGTTGGGCAGGCGCGACAGGTAGAGCTCGAAGACGGGCATGCGGTAGTAGAAGGACTGGCCGAAGTCGCCGCGCAGGAGGTTCTTCATGAAGTGCCAGTACTGGACGACGAGCGGGCGGTCCAGCCCGAACTGCTCGCGGATGGCGTCCAGATCGGCCTGGCTCGCGCCCGGCTCGACGAGCAGGACGGCGGGATCACCGGTCACGCGGACGAAGAAGAAGATGGTGAGGGAGAGCAACAGGAGCGAGAGCAGCGCGTAGCCGAGCCGGCGGAGGATGAAGCGCTTCATGCTGTCTGACCCCGTTTCTCCTTGAGCGTCAGGTCCTCGTCCGCGCCGCGTAGGGATGGTTGGCGGCCGGGCCGCCGGAAGTAACGGTGATTATGCGGACAATGCTCCCAAAGTCAAGGCCGATCAACAGTACCGGGAGTCCGTCTCGCTCGGTCCCCGTGATAGTCAACGGGAGACTACGATTGCGTCACGGTCACGATGAGGCCAATGGCGGCGAGGATGTTGCCGACGCGGACGCACTCGGCCTCGGGGGCGACCTTGACCACCGCCTTGCCGGTGTTGTGGACCTGCCACGCCAGCTCCCAGCCGCGCTCCTCCGAGCAACCGATGGCCTTCATGAGTTGCTTGACCACTTCCTCGAAGGTGTGGCAGTCGCAGTTGTGGAGGATGGTCATCCAGGGCGGGGCGACCGCGATATCGGTGCTCTCGATGTCCTGGACGTCGGGAGTCTCGACAGGACCGCCAAGCCGTGTCGGCCTCTCCGGGTGATCGGTGGTGAGGTCGTGGGGACGGGTGTGGGCGTGCTCGAGGGCGGCCGGCGCCGGCTCCACCTCGCGGGCCGCGAACTCGCGCACGGCGGCGACGATGGGCGGGGGCGCGGCGGAGAGCGCTCGGATCACGAAGACCTCGCGTATGCCCTTCAGGGTCGGCTCGTCACGAGCCTAACAAACGGCGCGACGCGGCTGCAAGAGGGCGCCGAGCCCGTCGACGATGAGCGTGGCTCAGTACACATTCTTCTCGCGATGGCGCCGGCGAAGGGCCGAGAACCTGACTCGCAACTCATGTCCCCTCTGGCAGGCGCTCGGGTTCAAGCGGGCGACGCCCCGTGACGCCCCCGGTGAGGGAGATTGGCCGACGCTATCCCACATCGCCGCCAATCTAGCAGGCTCCTTCGTGGCGCCGCAAATGTACCATGTCGGTGGGGGCCGAAAGACATG
>WNGB01017041.1_pt1 | contig 11470 bp, 6 predicted proteins | sample 5400681 | NCBI WGS metagenome assembly WNGB01 (sample SAMN13153367, study PRJNA577476) | soil metagenome | isolation source: 115 cm soil or saprolite under grassland replicate 2 | place: USA:California | collected 2016-06-15 | reverse complement strand
GATCGAAGCCACATCTGAGCAGGGATTCGACGGGGCCAGGAGATGCACGGTCTCGGAGAACGCGAAGACGCTGAAGTTCGAACAGTCCGCCTTCGAGGAAAGCTGATCGGTGCACTTGCTGGCCACCATTGAGGCGGTGCACGAGGTCCTGGTGTCTGGTCCTGCTCACGGAATGTCGGTGGTAGCACGTACCGTGGCTGTCGCTGCCTGTGATTGCCGGGAGTACGCATGGAGTATGTGCCTCGAGTGCCGCCGGAGATGTTCCGGTTCACCGATGGGGAGCGCGCGGAGTTGTACGCCGCGATTCTGCACACCTTCGCGGAGGCCAACGAGCGGCTGGAGACGGCGCTGGGGTTGGACGATGTGCGTGCCAGGCTGCGTTCCGTGGGTTGGTTCGACGCGCTCACAGACGATGACTTGACCGCCGCGCTCGGCCAGTTGCGTGACTGGAGATTGTTGGACGTGATCCAGAACCACGCCGAGAATTACCGGACGGCGGCGGAGTACGAGCGACGCAACCTGCAGTACTCGTTGACCAAACGGGGGGAGGCGGCGTTCGCCGGGGTGCAGCACGCACTCGCCGTGCTCGCCTCGTCGGGCGCGCTGCAGACGGCGGTGCTCGACGCGATCTCCGACCGGCTCGCCGCGCTGGACTCGTTGCTGACCGAGCCGGGGTCGACCAACCGCCGGGTGTTCACCACGTTGACCGAGCTGGAAGGGCACCTGGAGGCGCTGCGGGCCAACACCAAACAGTTCAACGGTGAACTGCAGCGGCTGCTACGCGCGGAAGGCACTGATCTGGCGACCTTCCATGAGGTCAAGGCTGCGACGGTGAGCTACCTGCAGGAGTTCCTCACCAATCTCGATCAGCGCGCCCACGCCATCGCTACGGGCATCGCGCGGATCGAGGAGCACGGCGTGAGCCTGCTGCGGCAGCGGGCGTTGTTGGGCGCCGAGCTGCCACCGGTCGCGGGCGAGGACCCCGCGCCGGCGTGGCTGGAGCACCGCCGTGCCCGCTGGGACGGGCTGCGAGCGTGGTTCCGTCCTGCGGACGACTCACCCGCCCGAGTGGAGCAATTGCACACGGTGGCTCGCCGGGCGATCGTCACCCTGTTGCAGGTGTTGGATCGGATTACCGAGTCACGACGCAGGGCCAGCAGTGCGGTCGCCGATTTCCGCGAGCTCGCGCGGTGGTTCGCCACCGCCCCGAGCGAGGCGGACCTGCACCGGTTGTGGTCAGCCGCCTTCGGGTTGGGCCCGGCGCGCCACGCGCACCTCGCCCATCCCGATCCGGAACTGATCAGCCCTGCCACGCGGTGGGCGGATGCGCCGCCGGTGGCTGTGTCGACGCTGCTGCGTACCTCGGGGCGGGTGGAGCGCTTCAGTCGTACCGGGAGGGTCCGCGATGTCTCGGCGCTCAAGGCCGCGCGGGCGGAACGGGCGAGGGCTGAGCGCGCTGAACTGCAGGCCGCCTGGGGCAGGCTCGCGACCGACGGCCCGGTACGCATTTCGGCGTTCGGGGAGTTGGAGCACTCGACGTTTGAGCGGCTGCTCGACCTGCTCGGTCGGGCGTTGTCGACCGCCAAGGACGCCACCGGGGTCCGCCGCAGCGTCACGGGTGACGGCAAGGTGGAGATCCTGCTGCGTGAGCCGGCCGATTCGGTGGTCGCGGTGCTGCGTACCCCGAGGGGCTGGTTCCGTGGTCCGGACTACATCGTCGAGGTACGCGCCGCAGGGGCGGTAACGACGAATACCCGGCTGGACCGGGAAGCGGCGGGGTGACAAGGCGATGAGCAACCTGGCCAACCAGCTCGTCGCTGCCGAGCGGGAAGAGGTGGCGCGCGGGGTCCGGATCCTGCTCGCGAATCCCTTGATCACCGAGCGCGGCGCACCGAGCGCGTTCGATCTGGTGCGCCGCCGCCGCGACCCGATCGCCCGCTGGTTCGAGTATTACTGCGGCTGGCCGCTGGTCGTGGGCGCCGTTCGACCGGCGACGGTACACGCTGCTGTGCGTGGTGGCCGCCGAGCTGCTGTCCGGTCCGATGACCACCATCGGGCTGCTCGCCGACCGGGTCATGCAAGCCACCAAGACCGATCCGGGGCTGGGTGTCTTCGACCCCACGCGGAGACCGGAACGCATGGCCTACGTCGACGTGCTGCGGCTGCTGGAGTCCCACGGCGCGATCGAGTGCGTGGATGGGGCCACCGAAGCGTACGTGGAGTCCAGCGAAGCCAAGGTGCTCTTCCGGGTGGACGCCACACTGGTGATGCGGCTGCTGTCGGCGCCCCGCGGCCCCTCGCAGCTCACCGTACCCATTGAAGAGGTGTCTGGGGGGTTCGACGAGCTGCTCGCGGAGCTGGTGCGTGAGCGGCGCTACGGCGGCTCGGGTGACGACCGAGGAGGCGCCGAAGAGCCACCTCTGTCGGAGGTGCAGCGCAACCTGTGGTTGCGGCACACGGTGTTCCGGCGGATCTTCGACGACCCGGTGGTGTATCGCGACGACCTGACCGAGGCGCAATTGGCGTACCTCGCCTCCCCAACCGGGCGGCAGTTGCTGCGCCGGGCAGCGGAGCAGTCCGGGTTCGAATTGGAGGAACGTGCCGAGGGTTTCCTGTTGGTGGACGTGGACGCGCTCGCTACCGACGGCAGGTTTCCCGACGACTCTGGAAACGCCAAGGTCGCCGCCTTGATGCTGCTGGATGTCATCACGGCCGCTCCTGGTGGCATCGCGCTCGAGCAGCTGCGTAACGAAGCAACCGCGGTGCTCGACAGGGCGCCCCGGTGGGCGATGGCGTACCGCTCAGACGATGGCGCGGACCGGTTGGTGTCTGATGCGACGGCGGTGCTCGCTCAGTTCGGTCTCGTACGTCGGGCCGGCGGGCTGGTCTTCGCGCTCCCCGCCGCGGCGCGTTACACCGTCGCCACAATGACGACTACAGACGACCCCGACAGTGAAGGACGCTGAGATGACGCTCACCGAGCTGCCGGTCCGGACGACGGCTGACCGTGGCGGTCACTTTCCAAGCGGTCGGTGGGCGCCCACTCGGGCCGGGATTCTCAACGTCTGGCGGTACTACGACGAGATTTTCGAGTTCCACAACGGGCGGCTGTTGCTGCGTGGGCCCAACGGCACCGGCAAGTCGAAGGCGCTGGAGTTGCTGCTGCCTTTCCTGTTCGACGCGAACCTTCGCGCGTCCAGGTTGTCGACGTTCGGCACCGGCGAACGGACCATGCACTGGAACCTGATGGGTGACGGCGCCACCGGAACCACCCGGGTCGGTTACGTCTGGATGGAGTTCAGCCTGCACCGCCCCGGTGACGGCACGCGTTCGTGGTTCTGTTGTGGCGCTCGACTGCAGGCGAGCGCACACACCACATCCGTGCACGCGGACTACTTCACCACCTCCCAACGAATCGGGGTTGCCGGGGGACTGCGGCTGGTCAATGACTCGGGGCAGCCACTGACGCGCGCAGGATTGAGCGACACGCTCGGCGAGTACGGCGAGCTGCACGGCTCGGCCGCGGAGTACCGCACCGCGATCCGCAGCACCCTGTTCGGCGGGATGAGCGAGCAGCGATACGACGCGCTGATCACCGCACTGCTGCAGTTGCGTACCCCGAAGCTGTCCGAACGACTCGACCCGGCCCTGCTCTCGCACCTGCTGTCCCGAGCCTTGCCTCCCTTGGGCCACGCGGAGATCACCGAGTTGGCTGAAGGGTTCGAGCGGCTGGACCGCCAGCGTGAGCAGCTGGACAAACTCGACGAGGAGGTGGCGGCCGCCAGGACGCTCGCCGCTCGGCAGCGCAGCTACGCGCAGCGTGTGCTCCGCGCGTCAGCGGCCGCGTTGATCTCCGCGACGTCGGAGCTGACCGTCCTGACCAGGACGGCACGCCTGTCCGATGAGGAGTACGAGGAGACCGTCGCCGAGAACGCCGAGACCGAGCAGCGGAGGGCCGCGCTCGAGGCCGCCATGGAGGAGTTGCAGGGCAAGATCGACGGCTTGACCGCTGGAGACGAATACCAGAAGGGCCGGGAGCTCGACGAGCTCCGCCAGCGGGTAACCAAACGGCAACGCGCCGCCGGGGACCTGCGGCGGGACGCCGATGCGAAGGCGCGTACCGCGAAGGACGACGCCGATCAGGCGGCGGCCGCGCAACAGACCGTGGCGCAGATGTCCGCGGCGGCCGACGCGGCCGAGCAGGACGCCAACCGGGCAGCACACCGCGCAGGTATCCCGGGTGCGCACACAGAGATCGCCGCGCTCCTGCACTCGGAGAACCAGCAACCGGCGCGCACCATGCTGAGCGCGGCGGTACGCAACCGGCAGGAGCAGATCGCCGACGTCCGGCGTGCCCTCGACCGCTACGACGCAACCGTGCAGAAGCGTGGCTACACCGAGCAGGAGCTCGAACAGGCCAGAGCCGAGCTGTCCCGTGCGACAGCATTCCGCTCCGAAACCCTTAGGGCCTTTGAGGTAGTCCTGGGTGCCCTGCGGGAACAGCTGCGCCATTGGGCGACCAGCTGCACCGAGCTGGTGTTCGATGATCTCGACGCGCTCACCGATCGCGCGGACTCCGAGGCCGCGGTGGTGGAGCTCGTCGAGTCCGTGAGCAGCCAAGTGTTGCAGGCGGTGGTCGCGGAAGAGACGCGGGTCGCGGCGCAACGAGAGACGGCGTCGCTGGAGCGGCAGCGGATCTCGCAGGAGATCGCCGGACTACGCGACATGGTGGATCTACCTCCAGATGCTTCTATCGCACGTACGGCCGACCGGTCCACCATGGCCGGCGCGCCACTGTGGCGCCTGGTCACCTACGCCGAGGGCGTGTCGCCTCCGATCCAAGCCGCGGTGGAGGCGGCGCTGCAGGCCAGCGGGCTGCTGGACGCGTGGGTGTCGCTGGACGGCGGCGTCGAGGTTGCTGGCCACGACACGTTCGTAGTCGCTGACCTCCTCGGCGAAGTCGCGGGCCGCTCCCTGATCGAGGTGCTGCGCCCCGAACCGGACTCGTCGGTGCCAGCCGGACACGTGCGTCGCCTGCTGTCGCAGATCGCGTACGGCGAGGCACTACCGGACGGACACGGCGCGGCGATCGGCGCCGACGGACGGTGGCGGCTGGGGAACGCGACAGGGAGCTGGGCCAAACCAGAGGCCGAGCACATCGGCGCCACAGCTCGGGAACGTTCCCGGCAGCGGCGCATCGCCGAACTCACCGCCCAGGTGGACACCCTTGAGGCGACGATCGCCGGCAACGACGCGGGGCTCGCCGCGCTGGCCGACCGGCGCGGCCAGATCGACCGGGAGCGGGACAGCCGGCCCCGACACACGCAGGTCGACGCGGCACGGACGAAGGCAGATCGCGCAGAGTCGGCGGTCGGTGCCTCCGATGGCGCGGTTCGCCGCTGGGTGTCGCGGCTGTCGGCTTGTGAGGAAGCCGTACGCGAGGCGCTCAAGGGCTTGACCGCGACCGCGTCGGAACGCGGCCTGCCAACCGCGCGCGACCGACTGGATGCGCTGGACCGGGCGGCGGCGGCGTTCCGGGACGTCGCGGACAACTGGCTCGACACGTACGCCGCCGTAGTCGCCGCGGGCAAGCAGGCGACGGCGCTGACAGAACGAGCCGAGCGCTCACAGGACATCGCCGCGGAACGCGCCGCGGAGGCTGACCTCGCTGAAGCCGAACTCCGCCAACTGGCTGGCCGGCTGGAGGGCTTGGAGCGCAGTGTGGGTGCCGACTACCGGCAGGTCATCGCCGAGATCGATCAGCTGCGGCGATCCATCGCATACTCCAAGGAGCAGGCAGCCGATGCTGAAAGGACCCTGCGTGATCTGGCGGGTCGCATCGGCGCGTTGCAAGAGCGACGAAGCACCGACGCCATCCGACGCGACGTCGCGCTGAGTTCGCGGGACTCCGCGGCAGCACGGTTCAAGGCACTCGCCGTCGGCAGTTTGCCCGACGACGCAGGGATCAGGCTCGGCCTGTCCGTCTCCGATGCGGTGCGTCCCACCTTGGAGGCGGCCAGGCACGTCGCGGCGACCTGGCCGAGCGTCCCGTACAGCCCCAAGAACATCTCCGACGCTTTCGGGCGGCTCGCGGAGGCCGTGCACACCTGCCGGGAGACCTTGAGTGCGGACCTCGAACTGGAGCCGGATGAGGACATCCACATCTTCGCCGCGGCTGTCGACGGCGTCCGGGTCGGGGCGAACGGGCTGCTCACGATGCTGCAGACAGAAGCAGAGCGCAGCCGAGACGACATCACCGCCGCGGAACGTGACCTGTTCGACAAGACCCTCACCGGAGACACCCGCCGTCATCTCGCCGCCCGGATCCGGCAGGCGTCCGGCCTGGTCGACGCGATGAACGAACGACTCGAACGCGTACGCACTGCATCCAACGTGGCGGTGCAGTTGGTGTGGCAGGTCGGCGCGGACCTGCCACCAGGCACCAAAGCGGCCCGAGATCTGCTCCTGAAGGACCCGGTACGGCTGACCGCCGTCGATCGGGAGTCACTGCACCGGTTCTTCCGCGACCGGATCGAACAGGCGAAGGCGAACAACACGGCGTCAAGCTGGGAGGAACAACTCGCCGAGGTCTTCGACTACACAAGCTGGCACCAGTTCGTGGTGAGACTCGACCGGGCCGACGGCTCCGGCTGGCAGAGACTAACCAAGAAGCTGCACGGCGCGCTGTCCGGCGGCGAGAAGGCGATCGCGTTGCACCTGCCGCTGTTCGCGGCGGTCGCCGCGCACCACCAGTCGGTCGAGCAGGCGCCGAGGCTGATCCTGCTCGACGAGGTGTTCGTCGGAGTGGACTCGACGAACCGGGGCCAGGTATTCGACCTGCTGTCCTCACTCGACCTCGACCTGATGCTCACCTCCGATCACGAGTGGTGCACGTACCGAGAACTGGACGGGATCGCCATCCACCAACTCATCACCGGCGGTGACGGCGACGACGCGGTCACCACCGCGCGCTTCGTGTGGACCGGGCACGACCTAGTCGGGGACCAGGCAGAGCAGTGACAATCTCGGCACGGCTGCACAGCCCGGCACTATCGCCACTGTGGAACGCAGCGCATGATCGGCTGTCGTCCGGGCGGCCCGTCAGCCGGATACGAGTCGGCCCGCTCGATGACAGCCAACGCGAAGCCATAGCGGATCTCCTTGGTATGGACAGGCTACCGACGGCGTACGCCACCGTCTCGATGGCCACCCTCGACCAGGCGCTGCGGGAGGCCACAGGTGAAGACACCCGCGCCGTGGTCACCGTACTGCTGGGGCCATTGGACGACCGGGCCGGGAGGCGGGCACGCTCGGCGGAGGAGCGTGCCGCGCTGTGGCAATGGCTGAGGCGACACGAGGTGGTCACCGCCCAACCTGCGTTGGAGGAGTGGGCCACGCAGGTACGCCGCGGCGGCATGATCGGCGGTTCGGTGGCCGACACCCGTCGAGTCCTCGACGCCGTCCTCACGACCCTGCGTCGCCTGCCCGCCGATGGTCTACCCCTGCCCGCGTTCTCCGACGCGGTACTCGGCGATCCACATGCTCTCGACGACGGAACCCGCGTCGCGACCCTCGTACTCCGCGCACTCGCGACCCTCTACGACATCGCCCCACCGACGAGCGCCGAAGAACGCCGCACACTGTGGGAACAAGCCGGCGTCGCCGCGGACGAACTGTCGACAGTGGTGCTCGCCGCAGGTCTACGTCCTGCCGGTGACGGACTTGCCAGCCAGATCCTGCACCGATGCGCGGAAGCTGGCCATGCCGCGGCTCTCACCTTGGCCCAGCTCCGCGTGTCGGACAGCGGCCTTCCAGGCGCCCCGGATCAGGTGTGGGTGGTGGAGAACCCGACCCTGCTGGCTCTGGCGCTGCAACGGTTCGGCGTGGACTGTCCACCTCTGGTGTGCACATCCGGATGGCCGAACAGCGCCGGCATCCTGTTGCTACGCCGCCTCGCCGAGGCTGGCGCACGGCTTCACTACCACGGAGACCTCGACGGCGAAGGTGTACGCATCGCGGCCTACGTCATCGCCAAGACTGGGGCGGAACCCTGGCGTATGTCCACATCGGACTACCTCGCCGCGCTGCACAGGAACTCTTCGGGCTTACCCGTAGGCCGCGTCACCGAGGCACCTTGGGACACCGAGCTTGCCCCGACAATGCTGGCACACCAAACCGCCGTACCCGAGGAACGAGTAGCACACCCGCTGCTCAACGAACTTGACTCGCGACTCCGACGGCGAATCGCCCACCGGTTGTGAGCGGCTACCGAAGGGGACCGCACCGAGATCGATTGACTCCTGACCTGTGAGGATCTTGGCCGTCGCTGGAAGGGTGTTGATCGTGCCGAAAGCCTTCCCGCCCGATCGCAGTTCGCCGCGATGGGTGGCGAGCGGAGGCCTTGACGCGGAGTCATCCTCACCGGGTGATCGACGGGAACCTGGTGCCGCGGAAGGGTTCGAGGACGGTGGGGCGGTGACCGGTGATGACGTACTCGGCCGTCGCGGCCGCGGTCGCCGGTGCGAGCGTCACACCGAGCATGCCGTGTCCGGTCGCGACGTACGTGTTGCTGGTGCTGGGCACGGTGTCGATCACGGGTAGCCCGTCCGGCAGCATGGGGCGGCCGCCCACCCAGGGGTCGTGGATGAGCCCGATCAGGTCGTCGGCGTTGTCGTACCAGGGGCCGAGGTAGTCGCGGCTGGCGCGTGCGAATCGCGACGACGCGTCGCCAGTCGAGGCGTCGGTTGTTGCCGCTGAGCTCCATCGTGCCGGCCACGCGGGTCATGCCGCCGATGGGTGACACCACGATGTGCTTGCCGCCGAGGTACGTCGGGCGGGCCGGCGCTGGATCCAACTTCAGCGAGAAGCTGTAGGCCTTGCCGGCCTGCAGCGGCAGCCGCAGCCCCAGCTGGCGGAGCAGGTCGCCGGACCAGACCCCGGCGGCGACCACCACCGCCGAGCACTCCACCTCGCCGTGCCCGGTGCGTACGGCGGTCACCTCCTGCCCCCGGCGGCGGAAGCCGTGTACGGCCGTACGTTCGGCGATCGTCACCCCGGTGCGGCGCGGCTGGTCGGCGAGCGATGTCACCAGTGCCGCCGGGTCCACCACGCCTTCGCCGGGCACCAGGTACGCCGCCGCCACACCGCCGTCCAGCGCGGGGTCGAGTCCGGTGACGTCGCCGCCGGTGAGCACCTCGTCCGGCACCTGGTACCCGGTGTGCGCCATGGCCCGCTGGATCTCCAGCTGGTGGTACGCCTGCGCCGTGGAGCGGAACGCGTGCACCAGTCCGGGCCGGGTCAGGGTGGTGGCGACCCCGGAGTCGGCCAGCTCGGCGAACCGGTCGAACGTGCCCCGGGCCAGATCCGCGACAGCGGCGTACCCCCGCTCGAACGCCGGCCGGGCGCAGCTGCGCCGGAACAGCAGCAGCCAGCGCAGGAACGCCAGGTTCGCCTGCGGGCGCAGGTAGAGCGGCGAGTCCGGATGGCCGATGGAGCGGGCGGCGTACCGCATCACCCCGGGCGCCGGTACGGGCGCCGAGTGGCTGAGGCAGACCCAGCCCGCGTTGCCCCAGGAGGAGCCCGACCCGATGTGTCCCCGGTCCACGAGGTGCACCGGCAGCCCCTTCTGCATCAGGTGGAACGCCGTGCACAGCCCGATCACACCGCCGCCGATCACCACGACGGGGGAGTCGCCGCGCCCCGACAGCGGACTCACCTGTCCGAGCCGTACGCCGCGAGGAACGCCTTGGTACGCACCTGGCGCGGCCGGTCGATGACCTCGGTCGGCTCGCCCGCCTCGACGACGCGTCCCCGGTCGAGGAAGACGATCCAGTCGGAGATCTCCCGGGCGAACGGCACCTCGTGGGTGACGATCATCATCGTCGCGCCGTCGTCGGCGAGCCGGCGCATCACCCGCAGCACCTCGCCCGTCGACTCCGGGTCCAGTGCCGAGGTGGGTTCGTCGAAGAGCAACACGGCGGGTTCCAGGGCGAGCGCGCGGGCGATCGCGACCCGCTGCTGCTCGCCTCCGGACATCTGCTCCGGGAAGGCTAGGGCCCGGTGCGCCAGACCGATCCGGCGCAGCAGCCGTACCGCGGTCTCGATCGCCTGGTCCTCGTCGCTGGCATCGCTGCGCTGGGTGGCGTCAGTCTCGGGCTTCCGGACGGACTCATCGGTGTCGGCTGGCCGTCGATCCGCGCCGAATTCGGCGTGTCGACCGAGGCGCTCGGTCTGCTGCTCCTCGCGTCCAGTGCGGGCTACCTCGTTTCCAGTATTGCCGCCGGCTTCACCATGACGCGGCTCGGTGTGGGCTGGCTGCTGGCCGGCAGCGTCGCCCTGGCGGCGACGGGTCTGGCGGGCTTCGCTGACGCTGTGTGATCGGTAGTGCGTGGTGATCGACGACACGCCGAGCCGGAGCGGGGAAGGACGCCACGACGGCCCGGCTCCGTCGACGGCCAGTATCGCGATGTGCGACCGGCCGGCCTCGCCCTGCACCGGGGCGCCCACCAGCGCCAACGACCCCGCCTCGACGCAGGGCTTCGACTATGGGCGTCAGTCGCGGATCCTCGACTGTGATCGCTGGGGCATCGAACTCGTATCCGGTCAGGGAGAGCTCGGGAAAGACCACCACTCGGGCGCCCGCGGAACGTACTGTCGCCCGGTGCGTTCGCACCGGCCCCCGACACGAACGCCTTCATTAGGTTGAGTACTGGACCGCACAGGCCGGACGCGCCCCCGCCAGCGGCCACCCGGGCCGGCGCATACCCGGACCCCGGCGCCATGAGCTGAAGATGGAGATCGCGTTTGGCGGTGAGCGGCTCGGGACCGCGGCGCTTCCAGGGCCTACGAGGCTTGGCCGTCGCAACTCCTGAAATCGAACAGGTGTTGCGACCACCCCCAGGACCCGAGACCCGGGTAGCGGGGCCAGCCGCGGACGCCGGTCAGGAACCGGAACTGTGTTTCGCGGCCGGGTCGACTGTCACCTGCCGTGTCGCTGCGGCGAGTGGTCCGCCAGGGCCGGATCGGTGAGAGGGCGAGGTCGACCCACATACGCCGTGCCGCCACGGTCGGCGACGTCGGCGACGGCGCGCAGCGCGAGCCGGGTCTTTCCGCAGCCTCCGGCACCCGCCCAATGTGACCATGCGGGCGAGCCAATCGGCGTCGCCGTTGCTGCGGTGGCGGTCAGGCCGGCGGTGAGCCAGGTCAGCGCGGCGGGGGGCTGTTTCGGTCACCCGGTCGAGAATTCTTCGACGGTGAGGTCGGGAGCCGCGGGATGGTGCATACGGGGTTCAGCCCTGCGCAAGTCCCCTGCTGTCACGTCGCGGCTAATGCGGGGTGTCCGGCCGGCACCGATGAGGGCAGCGATCCACTCTGGGCAGCCCCCGCGCAATTGCTCACGAACAGGCCGCGACGGGCGGTCAATGCCGCCTCGAACTGGTGCGCCGGGGTCGCAGGTCGACCGTATCGTCGC
>WNGB01014412.1_pt1 | contig 11470 bp, 15 predicted proteins | sample 5400681 | NCBI WGS metagenome assembly WNGB01 (sample SAMN13153367, study PRJNA577476) | soil metagenome | isolation source: 115 cm soil or saprolite under grassland replicate 2 | place: USA:California | collected 2016-06-15 | reverse complement strand
CTTGGTGTAGCCGGCGTCCTCGAGCAGCTTCTGCGCGCCGGCCACGTCGCCCTTGCCGTACTGCCCGAAGTGGTCCTGGTAGGCCTTCTGGTCGGTCAGCCACAGGCGGTTGCCGAGCGGCTGCGCCTTGTCGCTGAACTGCTTGACCGTCCGGTTGACCAGGTCGCCGATGTTGGTGCCGGTGGCGATCGCCTTGCGCACCGCGACGTCACCGAGGAACGCGTTCTTGAAGTTGAAGTCGAAGTGCTCGAACGTCGGCCCGAAGTTGATCTCGCTGCCCACGTCCGGCAGCTTCTTCACCTGGGCGACCTGGTCGAGCTGCGGCTGGCCGTACATCATGTCGACTTCGTTGTTCTGCAGCGCCGCGATCTGGGCGGCCGACTCCGGCAGGAACCGGTACACGATCTGGTCCAGGTGCGCCTTGGGCCCGAAGAACTTGTCGTTGCGGACCAGCGTCAGGCTCTGGCCCGGGGTGTAGTTCTGGATGACGAACGGGCCGGCCGATGGGAACTCCTGCGGGTTCTTGTCCATCCCGGTGTTCCATGCGCCCGGCCGCTTGCTGATGAAGTGGGCGGGCATGATGTAGTTGCCGCTGGAGAACAGCGACTTCCAGTCGCTGAAGGGCTCCTTGAAGACGACCGTGACCGTCTTGCCGTTGTCGGAGCCGGTGACGCTCTCGACCTGGTCGTAGCCGGTGGTCGAGGCGACGTCGTTGGACTTGATGGAGCCGTTCAGGTTCTTCCAGAGGTAGATGAAGTCCTCGGCCGAGATGGGGGTGCCGTCGGACCAGGAGGCGTTCTGCTTGATCTTGTACACGATCGTCTGCGGGTCGGCGCTGGTCTGCTCGGCCGAGTCGAGCATGTCCGAGTTGAGCGTGACCGAGTAGTCCGGGTTGAGCTCGAACGCCCGGGGGAACCTCACCGGTACCGGTGCCGCCACCGCCGCCGTCGCCGCCGCAGCCGGCGGCGATCAGGGCGATGCCGACGAGCAGCGGTGCCCATCGGGCCAGACGCAAACGATGCACTGAGTGACCTCCTGTTCGGAGTGGGTCTCCCGGACCGCCCACCGCGCGCCCCGGAGACCTGACGATCGGCCGCCGCGAGGAATCCCTACGCTGTGCGCACCTCCCACCTGTCGGCCTCGGGGGCATACCGAAGAGCGCAAGACCGGCAAGCCATATAGCGGCCGAATCGTACGTCAACGGCCATGCCACCGTTCATAAGAATATTCTCAGCCGCTCCAGGCCGTCTACCTGGTCAGACGAGTGGCCACGGGTAGGCGCGGCCGCTTCCCGGGGCCGGCAGCCTGCCCGCCCTGGCCAGCCCGAGCGACCGCTCGGCGACCGCGGCGATCTCGTCGGCGGCGAGCAGCTCGGCGAGGCGCTCGGCCAGCCCGCCGCCGGCGGCCGCGGCGGCGAGCGCCTCCAGGTCGGCCACGTCCGCCGCCTCGAGCGGGTGGCCGGCCAGGTCCCACAGCACGGTGCGCAGCTTCGGCTCGGCGTGGAAGCAGACCCCGTGGTCGATGGCCCACACTTGTTCGTCTTCGCCTAACGAAGTCCGCGCACTACCGCGACGACCGCCCTGATCGCCTTCAGGGATCCAGTGGTCTTGGTAGTGCGCGGACTTCGTTACCAAACAATGGCCGGCCTTGCGGTCGGCGTTGTTGGTGACGACGTCGAAGGCGGCGATCCGGGGCAGCGCCGCGTTGCCGGCCGCCAGCAGCTCGAAGGCGGTGACCTCGGCGTCGGCGTCGACGTAGAGCTGCAGCGAGCCGACCCCGAGGGGGCCCTCGCGGACCAGCGTCGGCGGGACCAGGCGCCAGCCGAGCTGCTCCGAGACCAGGTAGGCGGCGACCTCCCGCCGGTACAAGGTGCCGGGGGGGAAGTCCCACAGCGGGCGCTCGCCCCTGACCGGCTTGTAGACGGCCAGCCCCTCCAGCTCCCGGTGCCTGACCCTGGCCAGCAGGGTGGCGTTGGAGGCCCACGGGATGCGGCCGAGCAGCTCCAGGTCCCCCTCTGCCAGGAAGGCGCGGGCGCGCTCGTCGGAGACGGTGGTGCTCACGTCGCGGTCGGGCGGTGGCCGTTCAGGGCCGGGCAGATGTGCCCGGACGGGTCCAGCGGGTTGCCGCAGAGGGGGCAGAGCGGGCGGCCGCGGGCCACCACCTGGGAGCCGTGGCGGGCCAGCACCCGGAGCTGCGGCCTGGTCACGATCAGGCGGACCTCCTGGGGCTCCGGCGCGACCTCCGGCGCGACCTCGGGCGCGACCTCGGGCGCGAGCTCCTCCGGCTGCTCGTCGCCGGCCACCAGCTCGGTCGCGACCACCACCACCCGGTCCCGCTCCGGGTCGTAGCTGAGCGAGAGCTGGCCGACCCGGAAGTCCGGCTCGAGCGGCTCGGAGAGGCCCAGCTCCCCGGCCTCGGCCACCCTGGCCTCCTCGGGGTCCTCCGGGCGGTCGGCGGCCAGCTCGGGCAGCCAGCTCTGCAGGCTCTCGGCCAGCCGCCGGACCTGCTCCTTCTCGACCAGCAGGGTCACCTGGTCGGCCCCGGAGGCGGCCTGGAGGTAGAAGGTCCGCTGCCCTGGCGTCCCGACGGCGTCGGCGGTCAGCCGGGTGACGGGGTCCAGGTCACGGCTCGGCATCGGCCACCTCCCGCCGGCGGCGGCGCGTGCGCTTCGGCTTGCGGGGGACCAGGTCGCCGTTGCCGCCGGTGTCGTTCAGCCGCAGCAGGGAGGGGACCGGGCCGAACCAGAACGCGGTCAGGCTCGCCGGGCTCACCACCAGGCGCTGGCAGAGGTCGAGATGGAGGCCGAGATAGTGACCGGCCAGCGCCTTGATGACGTCGGCGTGGCTGCAGACGGCGACGGTCTGCTCCGGGTGGGCCTCCCGGAGCCGTTCGACGGCGGTCACCGCGCGGGCCTGCATCTCGAAGATCGACTCCCCGTCGGGGAAGCGGGCGGCGGAGAAGTTCCCCTGGACGACCTTCCAGAGCGGCTCCCTGGCCAGGCCCTTGAGCTCCCGGCCGGTCCAGGCGCCGTAGCGGACCTCGCCGACGTCGTCGAGGGTGTCCACCTTGAGGCCGCGCGGCTCGGCGACCGCGGCGGCGGTCTCCTGGCAGCGCTCGAGGGGGCTGGAGTAGATGGCGTCGATCGGCACCGGCGCGAGCCGTTCGGCCAGGGCCCTCGCCTGCGCGCGGCCGGCGTCGCTGAGGTGCAGGCCGGGCGTCCAGCCGGACAGCCGGCCGCCGGTCTGCTCGGTGACGGCGTGGCGCAGCAGCAGCAGAAGCCTCATCGAGCCATTCTACGGAGGCGCCCAACCGCTACTCGTGGAGGACCCGGCCCTCCATCCCGCCCGCCACGGTCACCACCTGACCGGTGACGTGGCCGGCGGCCCGGTCGGAGGCGAGCAGCACCACCTGGGCGGCGACGTCGTCGACGGTGGCCAGCTTGCGCAGCGCCATCGTCCGGGTCGCCCTCGGCAGCAGGGTCGGGTCCTCCAGGGCGGCCCTGGTCATGGGCGTGCGCGTCCACCCCGGGCAGACCGCGTTGACCCGGCCGGCGGGCGCGATCCGCACGATCTCGTTCTTCAGCGAGCGGACCAGCCCGTACACGACCGCCGCCTTGGCCGCCGCGTAGTCGGCGTGATCGGCCTCCCCCGACTGGCGAGAGACCCCGGAGCGACGGACATGGCGTCCCGGGTGCTGACACACCCGGACGCCTGGCACACGAGGCCACTGAAGGGAGGCCCTCGTATGCAGGGGCATCGTAGCGCGCCCCAGGGAGCTTGGGGAGATGTCGCACCACCTGCCGCAGTGGGCGCAGGAGATGAGCCCTGGCTATCGGGGTCCGACGATCGCGGGCACCCTCGGGCTGCTGGCGGCCGTCGCGGTGCTGCTGCTGGTCCTGCTGGGTGGGCCGGCCGCCACGGTGACCGACTCGCAGGCGACGGGCCCCCGGCAGCTCTCGCCGGTGTGCGCGGAGCTTCGGCGGCTGGAGCGTCACGGGGTCCGCTCGGGTCCGAGCTGGCGGCGGGTGGACCGCCTCTGCGGGGAGGCGAGCGGTGGCCGCTGAGTTCGAGCCCTGGCCCTACGAGCCGCCACCGGAGTCCGAGGAGTGGCCGGTGCTGTCCCGCGAGCCGGCCGGCTTCTGGGAGCCCTGGCCGTTCGAGCCCTGGCCGGCCGCTGGCGGCGGGGATTGAGGACGCCCCTTCGGGGCGTGCTGCTGCGGCGGCAGCCTCCGCAGCGAGCACCCTCGCGGGGTGTTCGCTGGGTGTTCGTAGCCTGTTCGTAGGGTGTGCGCGGCGCGAACACTTCGCCCGGGCCAGCTTCGCGGGATCACCGCAGGTCATATCCCCTCCGGGGGCCGAGTCGGCCGCAAAAACCGCGGCCGACTCGGCCCCCTACGGGGAAGAGGAAGCAGCGCCTTCGGCGCTGGCGACCCCGGCCCGGCGCCTTTGCGCTCGCTGGGGTGCCGGCCGGGTCGCATGGCTTCAAGCATCCAGCCGGGGTGCCGTGGCCCGGCTCGGGGATCGGTTGCGGCCACGGGCGGTGGTCGTCGTGGGTAGGCGCGCGGTGCTCACCCGGCGGGACCTTGCGGTGCTGTCGTTCGCCGGTGAGCAGTTCGGGGTGCCGATGGCGACCGCGGCCGAGCTGCTAGCCCGCCATGCGGCGGCCACCCGCCCGCTTGGCGCGAGCGCCGCAGCCACCGTGGCCCGCCGGACGGCGGCCCGCCTGGAGGCCGGCGGCTACGCCGAGCGGCTCACCGTCGCCGGCGAGGTCTGGCTGGTCCCGACCAGCCGCGGCCTGGCGCTGGTCCGCCAGGACGACGAACCGCGCCCGTACGAGGTGTGGCGGCCGGCCGCCTGGAAGCTGGACCACGTCGCCGCGGTCGCCCGCCTGCGGCTGCACCTGGCCGACCGCTGCCCGGACGCCCGGTGGGAGCCGGAGCGGGCCATCCGCCGCCGCTGGGCCGGCTCTGGCGCCCGGGTCCGCTACGCCGACGCCGGCCTACACTTCCCCGACGGCCGGGCCGTCGGCATCGAGTGCGAGCTGCACGTCAAGCAGCCGCACCTGTACGAGGGCATCGCCCTGGACCAGGACCCGGCCTGGACCGGGGGCGTCTGGTGGTTCACCCCGGCCGCCCAGGTCGAGCTGCTGCGCCGCCGCCTCGACGACGCCGGCGCAGCCGCCCACCAGGTGTACCCGCTGCCCGAGGGGGTGGCCCGGTGATGCGGCGACCCCCACCCCCATCAGAGCCGCGCCCGGGCATGGGCCTGTTCGTGCTGGCGTTCTTCTTCTCCCCCGTCGTGCTGCTGGCGTGGGCATGCGGCCAGGCGTTGCTGCGCCGCACCGGCTGGCGCGGCTGGCGGCTCACCCTCCCCGCGCTGGCCGGCGGCGCCCTAGTCGTCGTCGTCCAGGGCGGCCCGGGCCCGGCACTGGTGCACCACTTCGCCGGCGTCCTGGCGCTGATCTCACAGTTCGGCAAGCCGATCATCCACCTGCCGATGCCCGGGGCGTTCCTGTGGCCGCAGCTTCCCCTAGCGGTCCCCATGGGGCTGCTGGCCGCCGGGATGAACCGCCGCCCAGACGGCGTGGTCGCCCCAGAGTTCGAGCGCGCCGAACAACGCCGCCGCCAGCGCACCGAGCAGCGCACCCACCGGCGGGCGCAGCGCCTGGCCGCCCGCGAGGCCGTCCGACCCGACTCCGACGCACTCGGAACCTCGCTGGGCGGCGACCTGGTCGCGTGGCAGCAGGGCGGCCTGGTCGTCCCGCCGCCAGGGCAGCTCGGCCTGGCCACCCTGCTGGTCGGGGCGCCCGGTGCCGGCAAGACGGTCTGCATCGAGCGGCTGTCCTTCCTGGCCGGGCGGCAGCGGCGCCATGAGGTCGTGCTGGACGCCAAGGGCGGCCACGACGGGCTCGCGCAGGGCGTGGTCGCGGCCTACCTGGCGGCCTGGCCGGACGCCCGCGTGCGGCTGTTCCCGCAAGAGCCGCTGGATATCTGGCGTGGCAGCCCGGCCGCGGTCGTGAACCGGCTCGTGAACGTGTGGGACTGGAGCCCGGAGAGCGCCTACTACCGGGAGATCGCGACGGTGGCGCTGCGGCTGGCGGTCGGCCAGCCGGGGCCCCGCTGCGCCTCCACTGACGAGCTGGTCGCCCGCCTGGACAGCGCGGCCTTATCCCGCGCATGGGCCGGTCACCGGGCCCAGGAAACCCTCGTGCGCAGCCTCAAGGACCGCCTCGCGGACGTGCAGCTCCGGGTCGCGAATCTCGTCGCCGCGCTCGGCCCGGCGTTCGACGGCACCTGGTCATGGGAGGACTGCGACCTGGCCGTGGTGACCGTGCCGAGCTTGGTCGCCAGCCTCGACGCCGACGCCTGCCTGCGGGTCCTGCTGAGCGACGTGGGGCACTTCACCATGGCGCCCGACCGCAAGCCCCCAGGCGCCCCCTCGCTGGTCATCGTGGACGAGTTCTCCGCCATCCAGGGCGGCCGCCGAGCGGCGATCGACCTGCTGGAGCGCGGCCGCGGCGCCGGGACCGGCGTGGTGCTGGCGGCGCAGTCGTCGGTCGCGCTCGGGGATGAGGACGAGCGCGCCCGGCTGCTGGCCGCCGCCTCCGCGGTGATCGGCTTCCGCAGCCCGCAGCCGGCCGAGCTGGCGCAGCTCGCCGGGTCCGAACGGGTCGCTGAGGCCGCCTGGCAGAGCGAGGACGGCGACCTGACCGGGCGGCAGACGATCACCATGCGCGCCCGCGGCCGGGTCGACCAGGACGAGCTACGCAGCTCCCCCACCGGCGTGGCGACCATCATCGCCGCCGGCCGCAAGGTCCGCGCCCGGATCATCCGCACCGCCATCGCCCAGGACGTGCGCACCCGCGCCGTCGAGTTGGTCGCCGGCGAGCGGCCAGCCCTCCCCACCGAGCAGCCACCCGCGTCCCTGCACGCCGTCGACCCGCCCAAGGAGCTGCCCGCATGAGCACCCGCACCCTCCGCACCCTGACGTGGCTGCTGGTCGGCGCCATCGCCGCGATCGCGTTCGCGGTGAGCTTCGAGGCCATCAGCCAGTACGCCGTCCAGGTCGGTGCCTTCCCGCGCTCGCTGCGCTACTGCGCGCCGCTGCTGGTCGACGCCTTCACCGTCGCCGCCGGGCTGGTCATCCTGGCCCGCGCCCGCGACGGTGTGCGGGCCGTCTACGCCTGGTCGCTGGTGGCGGTAGCGTCCGCAGTGTCGGTGGCGCTGAACATCGCGCATGCTCCGCCGACCCTGGCCGCCCGGCTGGTCGCTGCGCTCCCGTCGACGGCGCTGCTGGCCGCGGTCGAGCTGGTCCTCAGTGAGGCGCGACGGAGCCGCACGACTCCGCAGTCCGCAGCCGGCGAGCCCGCACAGCGGGACACGGCGGAGCCGACCAGCGAGGCCGGTGGTCCGCGGTCCCGCCGCGCCGCAGTCCGCACCGGCCGACCCGACGCGGCACGGCTGGTCGTGCGGGAGCTGCTGGCCCGCGAGGGTGCGGAGCCGGTCACCGCACGCCACGTCATGACCGCGGCGAAGATCGGGGAGCGCCGCGCCTACGAGCTGCTACGGGAGGAACGCGCCGCGAAACTCGCGCCCAGCCGCAACGGGGACGGTGGCTGATGTGCGCACGCTGCCCGATCGGCGGGCGGTACCCGTCCTACCCGTGGCCCGGCCAGCGCCCCGAGGGTGGCGACCTCGGACCGCCGCCCGACCTCGGGATGCCGGACTACGGCGCGGCGCCGCCGATCCGCTGGTTCCCCGCCATCCTCCCCAAGCCGCAAGGGCTGTTCGCGTTCCGGACCGACGACCGGCCCAAGTTCCTGTTCGACGGCCGGTGAACCGGCGAGGAACGGCCTACACGCTGCGCTGCCAGCGGGGGCCCCCTGCACCCCACTGGCCCGGCCGTTTGCCTGCTGGACGGGCTGCCACCTCGCCACCTCCGCCGTCAAGGCCGCTCCGGTACTCGCTCCGCTCCGTTCCTCGCGTCCCTACGGGATGGCCTCCGGCCAGCCTTGACCGCTCCGGCGTCGAGTCGGCCCGGAGAGACCCGGTCGCCCGGGGCGGGCGAGGACCGACGCCCGACCAGCAGGCAGGAGGCGGGGACCGTGGATGCGACCAGGCAGGGACCCCCACCCTCGCCGGCGCCTGCTGACAGGAAGGAGCTGGAAGCGATGGACAAGGCAACGCCCGTCCCCCGGGACCGCGTGTTCGAGCTGGCAGACAGCGCGATCGGGCTGTTCCTGGAGTACCGGGACCAGCACGGCTACGGCGAAGAGGCAGCCCGGTCCCTGGCCGTGTCGGAGGTCATGGACGGCGAGGCCGCACGCGCCGAGGTCTACGGCGACGAGGGGAGGTGAGGCCCTGAGGCATGTCCGGACCACCACCACGACCCAGCAGCCCAGCAGCATCAGAGCCCCGAGGAGGGGACGCACATGCCGGACACCACCACCACCATCGTCGGCAACCTCACCGACAACCCCGAGCTGCGGTTCACCCCCAACGGCGCCCCGGTGGCCAACTTCACCCTCGCCGTCACCCCCCGCGTCAAGGACGGGGACGGCTGGAAGGACGGCGAGACCTCCTTCCTGCGCGTCACCGCCTGGCGGGCCCTGGCCGAGCACCTGGCCGACTCGCTCTCCAAGGGCGACCGGGTCCTGGTCTACGGCACCCTCCGGCAGCGCTCCTGGGAGACCCCCGAGGGTGAGCGTCGCAGCACCGTCGAGGTCCAGGCCGAGGAAGTCGGGCCCAGCCTGAAGTGGGTCACCGCCAAGCCCGAGCGCGCCAGCCGGAAGTCGGCCGCCAAGGCCGGCGGCCAGTTCAACGACGAACCGCCGTTCTGAGCCCCCGTGCAGGAGTGAGGCCGGGATGGATGCACCCGTCCCGGCCTCGCGCACCACAACCTGAGGAGGTCCCGATGCCGCCTGATTCTCGCACACCCGTCAGCCCGTCCCTCGACCGCCCAGGCCTCGACCCTGACCCCGCGCCCGGGCCAGCCCTGCACCTGCTCGCCGGCCTATGGGTCGCGAGCTGCCCCACCTGCGGCTACCAGCTCACTAGCGCCAGGAGCCAGCAGCGGTGCGAGCGGCGAGCGGCCCGCCGGCGTTGCCCTGTCTGCCACGAGGAGGCGTGACCATGCCGCGAACCACTATCAAGTTCCACGAGCGCGAGGAGATGCGGCCGGTCATCAGCAAGGCCACGCCCCTGGGGGCGCTCCCGACCGACGCCATAGTCAGCATCGGCCCGGTCAACATCGTGGGGAGCGCCGCGGCGCTCAGGACCCTGGCCTACGCACTCGCCAAGGCCGCCGAGATGGCCGAGGACTACGACGCCGACCCGGAGGCGTGGAACGAGCGGGAGCGGGCCGAGCGTGACGCCCACCGTTGACCGCGACCAGCTCGCCGCCCTGCGCATGCTTCGCCGCCGGTTCGGCGAGGTCCAGGTCCTCGCCGTCGAGCGGAGGGGGGTCGAGGGGGGAGGCGGCAGGCCTCCCCCCTCGCTGGCTCGCCAGCAGCTCGCCCTGACCATCGAGGCCCCGCCAGCGCACGCCGGCCCGCCAGTCAACCGGCAATGTCCGGCATCCCGCCACAGCGCAGGTCCCGCGGTGAGCCCATTGCCGGTTGACGGGCTGCCCGGGATCACGCCGGCGCCCGGGACACACGAGAGGGGCCCCACCGGGGCCCCTCCGGCGTCCAGGTCCGTCGGCCTGCGCCGCCGACTGCGCGAGCTGCTCGTCCAGTTCCCTGACCGCGTGACCACTTGCCTCGTTGGCAAGGATCACCGGCTCGCGGCAGCCGTTACGTGGGATTCGAAGCCGCCTCCGTCGCGCTTCACCGGCCGAGGTCGCCGGCGGGAATGCCCTGTGACCTGCGATTCTTGCATACCGGCCGTGACCGCTCATGCCCGCCGGGATCTGCTGCTGGCCGATGCGGTGCGGACCCAGCACGGACCAGGCACTCAGCAAGGCGAGGGGCACTCAGGCCCCTCGCCCCACGAGATCGGCGATGCCGCTACGGGCAGCTCTGCCGGAACCTGTCGAACTCGACGGTGACGGTGCCGTCCGGGTTGATGGTCACGTGGGCCAAGAAGTGCTGCGTGATCCTTGAGCCGTCGGTGCCCTTGGCGGTGACGCTGCCGGTGAACGTCCCGGTGAAGTTGTTCTGCCTGTTGAGGTTCTCGCCATCCCAGAAGGTGGCCCTGCCGGTGTAGGTCGGCTGGCTGGGATCGTCAGGCACGAAGCTGAAGGTCTCGACCACTGTGGTGGTCTCATGGAAGGTGCCGTTAGGCAGCTCGGTGACGTGGGTCACGCCCTTGAAGTTCTCCGTGAACGTGCCCGGCACCCCGGTGCAGGGGTTCACGTCCGGCGAGCTCACAGTGTCGCTGAAGTGGGTCGTGGTGGTATCGGCTTGGGCGAGGGCCGCCATTGGGGTGAACAGGGCGACGAGCAAGCCCAATACCGCCCCCCAGGCCAGCATCCGCAGTCTCATGGGACTTCCCCCTTCCCCGGCAACCTGGTTGCCGGTGGACGCTTGAGCAGGGAGCACCCTCCCATGGGGCCTGAGTAGCGTCCCATAGGACATCGGTCGTAATTGCACCTATGCAGCGCCATACAGATGAACCAGCGCTGGCCCGCCCTGGCGCTGGGACCGAGCCGTCGGCAATCGTGTGGCATGACTGCGGCCGGTGCACGTGCTCGGGCCTCGCGGCTATCAATCACCGCGGGCGGAGGGTGAGGCCGGTTCCCCGGTAACCGTCGTGTCGCTGCCGGGCCGGAGGGCGGCCGCAGGCCGCTCGCAGGGCCGGCCTTGAGCTTCGGGGTGGGGTAAGTACTCACGATCAAGCGCTGCTCTCACCGAATAGCTCGGACCTAGGCTTCGGTACCGCCCACTGTGGCGAGCTGCTCGTCCAGCTCCCTGACCGCCTCGGTGTCGCGCCACGGCTCCAGGTCGAGCCGGAGCCGGCGCACGTCCTGGAGGTTCGTCGTGACCTGCTGGCGGTCCGCCAGCGCGAGCGCGTCGGCGCCGATGCAGCACGCCTCATCGATGTTGCCCTCGTGGACGTGCGCGGTCGCCAGGGCGGCCAGCAGCCGCGGCCTGATCTTGACCATCTCTGGCTCGAGCGACCCGAGTGCCGCCTCGAGGACCTGCCGGGCGTCCGCCGGCCGGCCGAGCCGGGCCAGGGCCACGCCGCGTTCGCCCACCAGCCGGGCGCGGTCGAAGAACGGCGCGCGCGGCCGGCGAGTCGCATCCTCGTCGCCGGCGCCGCCGATGATCGTCTCGGCCTGGTCGAGCGCCCGTAGACTGGCGGCCTCGTTGCCGGCCAGGGCGTGCGCCTCGGCCTCCAGCGTGACCAGCCACGCCCGCGTCGTCGGATTGGCGTCCGCCGTGGTGAACCCGAAGGTGTGGCCCTGGAGGCGACGGAGGCGGGCGTGCGGCCGCTCCCGGTAGGCCGGCTGGACAACCGAGCTGCCCACCA
>WNGB01012597.1_pt1 | contig 11470 bp, 2 predicted proteins | sample 5400681 | NCBI WGS metagenome assembly WNGB01 (sample SAMN13153367, study PRJNA577476) | soil metagenome | isolation source: 115 cm soil or saprolite under grassland replicate 2 | place: USA:California | collected 2016-06-15 | reverse complement strand
CATCCTCTCGGTCATCCAGCAGGACTGAGGCCAGCCGGCGCGGCGGCGCCGGTTCGGCCGTTGAGCCGTCAGGGCTTCCGCTCGCCGGCGTAGGCCTTGGCCTGCGCCACGGCCCGCGGCGGCCGAGGCCGATGCCGAGTTGCCCGGCCGGCTGGACCGGCTGCTGAAGGTCCCGTACAGCGGCGCTGGGACGTCATCGACCGCTACACGGTCTGAGCGCACTACCGGTGAGCGAGGCGTTCACCCTCGCCGGCTGGTGACAGCGTGCTCACCAACACCCCGAGCAGCGAGCTTGGCTTCGAGGCCGTCGAGGATGATCTGGAGGCTGGGACATCTTTCCTACCGGCCCGGCCATCGACAACTGCCACCGCGACGGCTACGGTCCCAATTGTCGCTGCTTGGCGGCCCGGCTGCTCCGCGCCGGTGGACGAGGGGAGCCGACGTGGCCGCCGCTGACGTTGTCCGCTCGCTGCAAGGGCTGCAACGCCGCCCGACACCGGGAATGAGCCTGCCGCCCTTCGTCGGCCCGATCACGGGGCCAGAGGCCCAACCTGACGGTACCGAGCTCTTCAGGACCGCGCTGGTTCCCTCGTCCGGCGACGACCTGTCGATCCCCATCGGCACCTGGACGCTGCGGCTGCTCCCCCTCGACGACAGCGGGACGGCGCAGGTGCCGGTGCGGATGTTCTTCGCTGGACCGGCCCAGCCGAACCCAGGGGACTTCCGCCGCATCGAGCTCGACCTGGCCCGCTTCGAGCTCATCGCCGACCCCCGCGACCTGGTCCCGGCCGACCTGGTCGCCGACCCCTACGTCCACCTTGTCCCCAACCTGGCGCTGGCGCCGGTGCGCCTACTCGGGCCCGGCCTCACGGTCGTCCTGCGCGGCGAAGGGCTCAGCGACCTGTCGGCCGACTTCACCGGCGCCAACGGCGGCGCCGACCCCCGCTTCCCGTCCGCGCGCTTCAGCCCGCCCCACTTCCTGCTCGGCCCCACCCGGAACTTCGTCGGGGTGGCCTGCGACGAAGTCATGCTCGACCTGTCGAGCGAGATCGACCCCGACAACCTCGACGACCTGACGGGGACGCCCAGCGACGGCACCTTCGAGGGCGTGATCCTCCAGGAGCTCGGCATCTTTATCGGCGACCCTGAGGAGGTCGGGACCTGGTCGGGCATGGCGCGGGTGCACGGCTTTGTGCTCCGCTTCGACCCGATCGAGCTGACCGGGACCTTCGAGGGTGAGCTGGTCCACGCCGTCGCCCCCGACGACCCGCAGGTCGCGGTCGTGGTGAGCTGGGTGACCGACTCGGGCCAGCGCGTCAACGTCGACGAGGTCGACCCCACGATCCCGGCGCCCGTGGCCCCCGAGACCGCCCGCCGGGTGCGGCTGGTGGCCACCCCCAACTGGGCGTCGGTCGGGTTCCAGGCGACCTGGAAGGTCCCGGACACGGTGCAGCTGGAGGACGACGAGCGCGTCAACCAGCCGGACCTCGGCTGGGTGCGGGTGCCGCCCGGCGCCCACACCTTCACCATCGAGGTCACCGACCACCGGGTCGACCCGGTCACCGCCACCCGGACGGTGATCGTGCAGGCCCCGGCGGCCTCGCCGACCACCCCGCCGCTGGAGGTCGACCTGGTGGCCGGCATCCCCCACCGCCAGGCCAGCGCGCCCCGGGTGCTCGACCCCACCCCGGGCTCCAGCGCCCTGCACCTGTACGCCCCGCTGCGGCCACGCCAGCCGGTCGCCCTCCAGCTGGACGCCAAGGGCGGGACCGGCGACACCCTCACCGCCGGCATCGCGCTGGCCCCGGACTGGACCGCGGCCGAGCCGCTCGACCAGACGGCCACCCGGCTACCCAGCGGCGAGTTCCAGCGCCTCACCTGGACCCTGACCACCCCGGAAACCGACACCCAGAGCGAGGGCTCGCTCCGGGTCATCGCCGAGCTGGGCCCCGAGACGGTGGAGCGGCGCCTGCGCTACACCCTGCGGCCGGCGCTGGCCGGCGGCGAGCCGGACCTGGAGCTGATCGCCCAGACCGATTGGCGTCCGGAGACCGGGGCCGCGGCGGCCCTGTCGGTGGCCCACGACGGCCTCGACGCCGGGACCGTCGTCTACCACCTGGCCAGCGCCGAGGCGCCGGCCGAGCTGCTGTCGGGCGAGGCCCACGACGACCTGTTCGCAGAGGGCAGCCCCGCCTTCGCCGACGACGCGCTGGTGCCGCTGGCCAGCACCGGCGGGGTGGTGAAGCCGGAGCTGCCGGTGGCCGACCGGCTCTACCGCCTGGTCGGCCAGGTCCCGGCCGGCGCGGGGACGCAACCGCCGTCGGTGGTGGTGTACCCGGACACCGTCCGGCTGCCCGGCGGCCGGTCCGTCCCCGCCGACAACACCAAGCCGCTCGAGGTGCCCGCCGTGACCGCCCTGTTCCCGCCGGGTCGCCAGCACAGCTTCTACCGCCCCCAGGGCGCGCCGGCGGGACCGATCCGCTTCGCCGTGGGCGAGTTCAGCGTCCCGCCGACCACGATCCACCCGGAGGCCGAGGACGAGGGGACGACGCTGGAGAGCCTCACCCTGGAGCAGGCCCAGGGGTTCGCCGACACCTTCCGGGCCGTCGACGAGGCCGGCGACCGGATCGCCAAGCTGGGCCTGTTCGCCTCCGCCTCGACCGAGGACACCGTCCCCAAGAACAAGAAGCTGTCGGAGGACCGCCTGGGCACCGCCCTGGCCGAGCTGCGGAACCCGTCGACCCCGCTGCGCGACGCCATCGCCCGCCTGCCCGGCCAGCACCGCATCGACGCCGCGCTGATCGACCGGGCCTCCACCCGCATCCGCGACCTGCCGCCCGGCAAGCTGGCCACCCTGGCCTGGGGCGAGGCCAACCCGACCGCGGTGGCGCTGCCGTTCGACCGCCGGGTGTTCGCCGTCATCCAGCTGGCCCCCCCACCGCCGACGGACGGGTTCGGCCGCCGCACCTACTTCCTGGTCCGCGCCGGGGCGCCGGTGACGCCCACCCCTGCCCGCCCGCGGCTGCCCAAGCCCGAGGAGCACCCCTTCCGGCATTCGATCTTCCGCTCCGTCCACGTCGCGCTGGAGCTGCGCCGCAACGAGCTGCTCCGCTTCCAGCTCCGCCTCGAGCTCGACCTGGAGCGCTTCGACGAGAACGACCTCGACCCGCCCGGCCAGCTCAACCCCTCCGACGGCATCGTCACCGGGTTCCTGGAGCTGCGCCGCAACCCCGACCCGGCGGCCAGCCCGCGCTTCGCCTGGGAGCTCGACCTGCTGGCCGACCCGGCCGACGTCGACGGGCTGCTGGCCTTCGTCAAGGGCGGCACCCTCAGCCCGATCGCGCAGGCCTTCGGCGGCCCCCTCATCGCCATGCCGGCCATGGCCGCCGCCGCCGGGGGCGAGGTCGGCCCGGCCGGCCTGCTGGTCGCGCTCGCGGTCGGCACCTTCCTCCAGCAGGTCGGCGTGTTCGACGTCCAGACAGTCGTCTGGCGGGGCCTGCGCCTGCGCCTCCGGCACGGCGGAGCCCGCGCCAGCCGCTTCAGCTTCGCGCTCGACTACGCGGTCAAGTACGACATCGACGTCGACCTCACCCGGTTCGGCCTTCCCCTGCGGATGCAGACGACCTCGCCCATCGAGGTCGGCTTCCGCAACGTGGGGGTGGAGGTCATCGGCAGGTTCGACGGGGTGTCGCTGTTCTACGACCCGTCGTCGGGCTTCGCCGTCGACGTCGGCGACCCGGGGGTCTTCCTGCTCGGCGACGGGCTCGGCCGGCTGCTCCGGGTCGACCGGGTCAGCCTCGGCGACGCCTCGCCGCTGTGGCTGGAGGTCGAGCTCGGCTTCGCCCTCGACACCGGCGTCTTCTCGGTCGAGACCCTGCGGGTGCGCCTCAGCCTGGAGGGCGACACGGCGCTGGAGCCGGACCAGGACGGGGTGGCGCCACTCGACGAGCGCGCCATCGACCTGGACGACCTGCGCCTGACCATCAACAAGCTCGGGGTCGCTCTGGAGGTGCCCGGCGTCCTGGCCGGCTCGGGCGTGCTCGGGATCAAGGAGGAGGCCGGCGGGACCACCGTCGAGGGCGGCCTGGCCCTCGACTTCCAGGCCCTGCCGGTGCTGCGCGGCCTGGAAGGCCGGATGCGGCTGTTCACCAGCGGCGACCTGCGCGCCCTGTACCTCGCCCTCGGGGTCGAGTTCTCCCCCGGCCTGGCCCTCGGGTCGACCGGCGTGGCCGTCTACGGGCTGCATGGGCTGCTGGGCGCCAACATGGCCCCGACCAACCCCGACCCGCTCGACTGGCTCCGTGCGCCCCCGGTCGGCGTCACCTCCGAGGCCAAGTGGCTGGCCGCCCGAGGGGCCTGGGCGTTCGGGGCCGGCGCCACCCTCGGCACCGTGTTCGACGACGGCTTCAGCCTCAACCTCAGCGGCACCCTGCTGCTCCTGCTGCCCGGGCCGCGGTTCGTGCTCGCCGCCCACGCCGAGGTGCTGTCGCCCAGGTCGTCGGACGCCAGCGAGCTGCGGGGGGTCCTGGCCACCGTCACCCTCGACCTGGAGAACGACACCATCACCGCCGGGTTCGACCGCCGCATCAGCATCGACGGCCTGCTGGAGCTACGCGTCCCCACCGAGGCGTTCTTCGACCTCAAGGACGCGAGCAACTTCCACCTGCGCTTCGGCCAGTGGGTGCCGGAGAGCGAGCGGGTCACCCTGCGCATGTTCGGGATCTTCGAGGCCTGGGGCTACCTCCAGCTCGAGGGCCAGGGCCTGCACAACGGCGCCCTCGACCTGGACGGGCTGGTGGTCGGGGCCGGCGCCCGCATCGAGATCACCTGGGGCGTCAAGCACGTGCTCTACCTGGAGGCGTTCGCCGAGGCCCACGCCGGCATCCAGCTCGCCCCCCTCTACTTCGAGGGCCTGGTCCGGGTCGGCGGCAGCCTCCACGTGGGGCCCGTCTCGATCGGCGCCAACGGCGAGCTGCACGCCAAGGTCCGGGTCATCAGCCCCCGCTTCCTGGTCCTGGAGGGAAAGGTCTGCGGTGAGATCGACCTGTGGTTCACCAGTATCAGCAAGTGCGCCCGCTTCGACCTGGGCGACGGCGACCAGCCCACCCCGGCGCCGGCCAACCCCTTCACCCAGGCGGTCGCCATCGACCGCGCCACCGGCCTGCCCGTCGAGGAGGCCGACGGCGAGGTGGTGATCCCGATCGACGCCGTCTTCCACGCCAGCTTCACCTCCGACATCCGCGACCGCCGCCAGCCCCCGGGGATCTCGTTCGCCACCGACCCGTCGGTGTTCCGCAACCAGGTCTCCGACGCCCTGTTCTACGAGTTCGACCTGACCGCGCTGGCCCTGCGGCCGGTCGGCGGCGCCGACCTCGGCGGCGTCACCTCCGCCTGGGCGCCGTACACCCTGGTCGAGGCCGGCTCGGCGCCACCGTCGCAGCGGACCCTGCGGGTGATGGACTGGAAGCCAACCGCCCACCCCCGCCAGGTCGACTTCGGCTCGGCGGTCCAGTCGGCGCTGAAGGTGCTGATCCGCAACCTCTGCGACCCGATCGTCCCGCCACCGCGCCAGTGTGTCGACTTCGACGAGGAGCCCCTCGGCCACCGCCGCCTCTGGCTGCTCGACCAGGGCGAGCTGCCGCCGGTGCGGGTGATGGGGCCGTCGTCCTCGCTGGGCGCCGAGGCCGCCTTCGCCGGTGGCCAGGCCGAGCCGCCACGGGTCGTGGGGCTGGTCGACGCCGACTACCCCGGGCGCCACCCCAAGGCCCACTGCCTGCACCTGGGCAAGCCGGAGAAGCCCAGGCCCTTGGCCCAGCTGCTCGACCAGCTGGCCCTGGACGCCGACCCGGCCCGGGTCTCCGAGCGCGCCGACAAGCTGATCGGCGCCGTCGACGAGGTGATCGGCGGAGGGCCGCTCCCCGACGAGCTGGCGGCGTTGCGCCAGGCCGGCGTGATCGTGGTCCGGCTGCCGTCGCTGGTCGCCCTCGACGCCACCTTCGTGATCCCGCGGACCCTGGAGCTGGAGCTGGGCGAGCTCACCGTGCTCGACGCCGAGCTGGCGCCGCTGGCCGGGCCGGTGCCGATCGGCACCCTGCCGCCGCTGCCCGGCGGCGTCACCGGGGGGACCGTGGCCAACCACCTCATCCGCCGCTTCGGCTTCGGCGACCCGCTGCCCGCCCCAGCCACCGACGACCCGCCGACCGCCCGCTGGCTGGTCATGCGGCCGCCCGGCGAGCCGGCCGTCGGCGCCCCCTTCGACACCGGCTCCTACCTGCTGGAGCTGTGCGGGGTGACGCTGACCGCCTGGCGCGAGTTCGCCCGCGCCCACCAGAGCGTGCAGGAGACGATCAAGCAGCTCACCACCCTGAGCGGAGTGGTCGCCGGGGAGCCGGCCGTGCTCAACCAGCCCCTGCTCGTGCCCGGGACCCGCTACGAGCTGGCCGGGACGATGGACTGGGCCCGGTTCCGGTCGCGCGACGACAGCGACCCGGACGGCACCTCGGCCGAGGAAGGCGGGCCGTTCCCGATCCAGAGCCGCCAGTTCCTGGCCGACCAACTGTCGCCCCGCGACCTGACCCGCTACGTCCGCGACCACGACCCCTTCGACCAAGACCAGCCGCACTACACCGACGAGCCGCTGCTGCTGCGCTACGCCTCGGCCGCGGTCGACCGCATCTACGCCGCCTACGGCGAGCAGCTGGTCATCCGGGCCAAGAGCGACGCCCAGGGCCACGTGCTGGTGCAGCCGACGGCGCCGACGGCCGGGATCACCTTCACGCCGATGGGCCCGGTCGAGGAGGAGCTGCTGGCCGCCCTGAACGACGTCAGCGGCCTCTGCCTGCCCGGGGTCTGGGAGCACCTGTTCCCGACGACGCTGCACAGCGTCAGGCAGCCGCTGCTGGCCAACAACGCCTACACCGTCTCGGTGCTGGCCCGGCCCCAGTCCGAGCCCGGCCCGCTCACCGGGCCGGAATGGGAGGCGCTGCTGGAGGAGGCCTTCGAGGCGGGCGCCTACGTCTACCGGTTCGATCTCCGGACCAGCCGCTTCTCGTCGTTCGCCGAGCACGTCGCCGCCTATGCCGCCGCCCCGGTCGGCGACCTGCTGATCGAGGACCCCAACGCCCTGGCCGCGGTGCTCGCCGGGCTCCCCGCCGACCCGGTGGTGCGCGCCGACGCCGCGGTCGACGCCCTCTGCGCGGCGGTGGCGGGCGGGCCGGTAGTGGTCCCCGACCAGCCGGAGGTGCTGCGGCTGTGGCTGCCCGACGGGTCCGGGTGGCGCTGCGCCGGCCTGCTGCTGGACGGGCCGGAGCCGCTGCTGCGCCGGCGTCTGCGGGCCGCCGGCGCGCTGGAGGACCGCGTCAGCGTCGACGCCCGCTCGGCCAGCTCCCCGGCCGTCCCCTTCGACCTCGGCACCCCCCTGGGGGGCCTGCGCGTCGTCGCCGGGCTGCGCGGCGCCCGGGTGTTCACGCTGTTCGAGCCGCCCCCGGCCGCCGACGACCTGGCGGTCCTGCTGCGGCTGCGCGACCGCGGACCCAGCACCGAGACGTCGCCCGGCACCGACCACGACCTGGCCGTGGCCGTCGGCGCCGTCCCGGCCATCCTGATCGAGGCGGTGAGCTGAGATGGCCACCACACCCGTGAACCCGTCGCTGTTCTTCATGCTCGGCCGCGGCTACCTGGACGACCACTACGCGATCGACGGCAACCACCTGCGCTGGGCGTTCGACCCCCGGCTGGGGTTCACCCGGTTCGCGTTCTGCGTGGAGTTCCGCGACTCGGTGGCCGGGGACCAGCCGCCGCGGGAGCTGATCCGCGACCTCGACCTGCGGCTGCCGCCGGGAAGCCCGCCCCAGACCCTCAACGAGCTGGCCCTGCCCGAGCTGGCGGCCCACCGCCCGGGCGCCCAGCTGGCCCGGTCGGTGGCCGGGATCGCGCTGGCCGGTGACCCGCTGGTGCTCCGCCTCCGCGGCCAGGACGCCCACGCCTGCTGGCTGCGGCTGCGGCTGGTCGCTCGGGCCGGCGGCTTGGGCGCGGCCAGCGCCGCCTACCTCGACCGCGGCGACCCCCAGGTCATCGACCGGGCCGAGGCCGCGGCGGTCCAGCCGCGGGTGCTCGACCTGGTCCTCACCGGCGCGCGGATCGACCAGGTCTCGCTGACCGGCGCCCAGGCCGACCTGGAGCGGCTGTCGTGGATCCGCACCGAGGACCTGATGGCCGACGGCGGCTGGAGGCCGCTGGCCTGCTTCCCGGCGGCCACCGCCGAGCCCGACTACTTCGCGCGCAACAAGGAGTTGTTCGACGGCGCCGACCCAGCCGAGGTGGCCAAGGACCGAATCGCGGTGCACGGGCCGGTCGGGGTCGAGCCGCTTGACGACCCGGTGGTCCCTCCGCCGCGGCCGGCCACCGACGTGGAGAAGCAGCGCCGCTACCTGGAGCCGTGGCTGGGCCGGCTCGAGCCGTGGCTGGCCCAGGTCCTGGCGGACAGCCTCGGGGGGGCGCTCCACCAGAGCGAGGTCCGGCTGGAGGCTCCCCTCGACGACGCCGGCCAGCGCCGCGGCGAGGGCGTCCCGGCCCGACTCCAGCCGGTCCCGCCGGTCCTCACCATCCACCCGTACGAGACCGTGTACGCGGCCGGGCTGGTCGGCTTCCCCACCGCGCTGCTGCTCGGGCTCGGCTGCGTGCACCGCGACCCCGGCAGCGCCCTGCTGGACTACCGGGTGCGGGGGCGCTGGCTGGTCGACGACCTGTGGGCCTGGGTCGGGGCGGTCCAGCGGCGCCTCGGCGAGCTGGTCGACCGGGTCGCCGACGCGACCCCGTCGGAGCTGGTGGAGCTCCAGGCCGAGGTGGTCGCCGTCAGCCAGGAGCTGGCCGACACCACCGCCTTCACCCAGGAGCTGGTGGCGGGGGCCGTCGACGGGGTGGTCGAGCTGCGGGCGCTGACCGTGGGCGCGCGGCCGGCCGCCCGGCCGCCGTTCCAGGCCCCCGCCAACCTGGCCGTGGCCGCCGACGGCCTGGGCCTGCCGCCCGACCACGCCGGCCAGGCGACCCTGGCCGTCGCCTGGGACCTGCGGCCGCGGGCCCGGGTGGAGGACGACACCGCGGTCCCGACCGGGGCCTGCGTCGCTCGCACCTCCTCCCCGGCCGGAGGCCGCCTCGACGACGTCCGCAACCCCAACGACCCGTCGGACGAGACCTCCCCGCCGGTGGCGGTCGTCCCCGCCGGCCCGGCCGGCGCTCCCGGCACGGCGGGCCGGGCCCGCTTCGCCGACCGCTACGCCGACGACGGCGTGGACTACCTCTACGGGATCAGCGAGAGCGACCCGTTCGGCCGCTGGTCGGCCTTCACCACCACCTTGTTCCGCTGGGACGACCTGACCCCGCCGCCCGCCCCGGCGCAGGTCACCGCCGACCTGGAGGAGACGGGGACCCCGCTGGTCCAGGCGCTGACCGTCCGGTTCGCCTGGCCGCTCGACCTGGCCGACCCGACCGGGACGAGCTTCCAGCTGCACCTGCGCCGCTCCGCGCCGCCGTCGGGGGCGCCGGTGGCGCGGAGCGCCTGGGGCCTGTTCGAGCGCGCCGCCGGGACCGGCGCCCTGCCGTTCGCCTTCGGCGCCGGCTTCTCGGGGTCGACCACCCATGACGGCGCGACCGTGACCGTCGCCTTCGCGGACGAGACCCGCGACGCCCCGGGCGGCCCCCGGCAGTACCGCGTCTACGAGGTCGGCTTCGCCGGGATGGTGATCGCCTACGACGACCACGACCACGCCCAGGCCTGGGCGGCGGTCGGCTCCCGGAACGCCAAGGGGGTCGACTCGGTCGACCTGGGCGGCCCGGCCAAGGCCGAACACTTCCGGGTGGTGCCGCCACCGCCGCCGGTGTTCCCGCCCGAGCCCCAGCTGGCCACCTTCCCCGACGCCGACCGGCGCTCCAGCTTCACCCTGACCTGGCCGGCGCCGGCGGGCCGGCGCTCGGTGGTGTACCGGGCCGGAGAGCACGAACTGGTGGAGTTGGCCGCTCAGCGGGGCATCCCCACCACCTGGCAGGCCGACGCCAGCCCCGCCGAGCGCTCGGCGGCGGTCCGGGCGGTGGCGCCGCTGCTGCGCGACGCCTTCGCGGCCGTCACGGAGCTGCTCCCCGCCGGCACCTCCGCCCACACCGACACCCTTGGCGGCGGCCTGCGGACTCTCAGCATCTACACCGTCGTCGGGCATTCCCCCGCGCTGGTCCCCGGGCCGTGGCCGACCAGCGCCGACGGATTCCTGGCCGTGGCCGTGCCGCAGATCCCCGAGCCCCCGGTCCCGGTGGTGGTCCGGGCCGCCTGGACGTCCGCCCCCGGAGTGGGGCTCGAGGTCGCCGAGCCCTCGGCGACCTCGGCGGCGGTCGGCGCCTTCGAGCTGTTCCGGGTGCTGGAGACCGACGCCGCCCGCGCCCAGGACTGGCGCCGGATGCGACCCTCGGGGAGGTTCGAGGTCACCGCCACCAGCTTCGTCGACCGCCCCGGTGGCGGGCCGCGGGTGATGGCGCTGCTCGACGACGACAGCCTCCTGCCCTGGGTCGCCTACCTGTACCGGGTCATCGCCCGCGGCCTCCCCGGCCTGGCGACCCGCTCGGGGCCGTCGGCGGTGGTGCGGGTCGTGACCCTCGACCCCAACCCTCCCGCCCCTCCCACCGAGGTCGCAGCCACCGGCCCCAGCGCCGGCACCAAGCTGACCGTGACCTGGACCGCCGCCGCCCCCGACGGCCCGGCCGGCCGGTTCCGGTTCGAGGTGCTGGACCCGGCCGGCCCGTTCACCTTGCTGCGGGGCGACGGGGCCCCCACGATCGTGCGGGACCCGGCGGAGCCGACCCGGTTCGCGGCAACGGTTCCCCTCCGTGGCGAGGCAACCGAGGTCGTTGTGGCCGTCATCGACCCCACCGGCCGCCGCGCCACCAGCGCCGCCGCCGCAGCGGTGCTGACCTGAGCGCGGCAAACGTCAGGCCGACCTGGCGGTCCTGACCCGCCGTGCCGTACCAGCCTGCCCCTCCGGGCCCGCCGGACTGTTCAGGAAGCTGTGGTCCCGATGGCGGCGGCGAGCTGGCGGACGCCCTGCCGGATCTGGTGTGGGCTGAGCCTGCTGTAGCCCATCACCAGCGCCGCAGCGCCGGCCTGGTGCGGGTGGGCCTGGTAGCGGGCAAGAGGAGCCAGCAAGATGCCGTGCTCGGCGGCGGAGGCCGCAACCGTGGTCGCGTCCAGCCCGGCCGGGAGCGCCACCAGCACGTGCAGGCCCGAAGCCACGCCGGCCACCCGACTGCCGGGTAGGTGCTCGGCGAGCGCGTCCAGCAGGGTGTCGCGCCGCCGGCGGTAGAGGCGGCGGGTGCGGCGCAGGTGCCGGTCCAGGTCCCCGCACTCCAGCAGCGCCGCCGCGACCGCCTGCGTGAGCGTGCAGCTGGCCCGGTCGGTGACCGCGCGGGCCGCCACCAGGGCATCCCG
>WNGB01012596.1_pt1 | contig 11470 bp, 7 predicted proteins | sample 5400681 | NCBI WGS metagenome assembly WNGB01 (sample SAMN13153367, study PRJNA577476) | soil metagenome | isolation source: 115 cm soil or saprolite under grassland replicate 2 | place: USA:California | collected 2016-06-15 | reverse complement strand
CGTGTTCGTGAAGGTGCGGCTGCCATTGAGACCCGTGTAGAGCGCCTGTTTCCAGTACGGATCGTCTCCGGCCACCAGGGTGCGGTAGCTCTTGTCGAACTTCTGTACGTACCCCGCCCCAGCGACGTTTGTCCAGATGGTGACGTGACCGACATTCGGGTCGCTGCTCCAGCGGATGAAGAAGACGACGTCGATCCATTTGTCGTAGACGAGCGGGGCGACCTGAGTAGTGTCGCAGTCGAAGCAGCCCTGGCTCTCGTCGATGTGTTCGCTGTAGATGAAGTGTTGGGAGCTGGTGTCGACGACCCCGAAGTCCACGGGGACGGGGTTCGCGCCGTTGCGGGGGTGCATGTCCCCGAGCGCATTCCAGTTGAAGTACTGCGCCCACTGCTGCGGCTGCCCGTTGACCGAGGGGAGCATGAAGGCGAAGTGCCAGTACTGCTCCTTGCCTTGCAGCGGTACCCCCATTGCCGCCTGACCGTATGAAGTGTCGGGGGGTAGATACAGGTCGGCGCGGACTGTGTTGTCGCCGCCACAGCCAGTGTTGAGCTGCTGGTAGATCACGTGTTTGTACGCCTTCGTGCTGCCTGCGCCGTGCACCGGGCTGGACACCGTCTGGATGTCGCCGTCGCCGACCCCGTAGCCACCGAAGGTGCAGTTGGTCAGGCCGTAGCAGCTTCCGGCGACGCGCGAGGCCTGCACCAGGCAGTTGCCCCCACCCGTCCACTGACTGAGATCGCCCGTCTCCGCGTCCCCCCGCCACAAGACGCTGCCGGTGGGCGAGGGCACGGGCGTGGTCGTCGTCGCGCCGGTCGTGGTCGTGCCGGCCGTCGTCGTGGCGCTCTGCACGGTCACGCTGGAGGTGGCGGTCGCCTTGTTACCGGACGCGTCGCTCGCCGTGAACACGACCTGTGTCGTCCCGACCGGGAACAGGTCAGGAGCGTTCGTCGTGACCTTCGGCGTCGCGTCGACCAGATCGGTGGCGACGGCAGCGCTCAGGAACGCGGCGACCCTTGCGTTCGTCCGCGACGTGCCGCTCGCGCTGTCCGCGGCCACCACGATCGCCGCCGGAGCCGTCAGCTTCGGCGGCGTCGTGTCCACCACGCTCACCGTGAAGAGCGCCAGACCCGTATTACCGCTGCTGTCGCTCGCGGTACAGCCGACCTCCGTCGACCCCAGCGGGAACGACGAACCCGACCCGGGCGAGCAGAGCACGTTTACCGAACCGTCGACCGCATCGACGGCCGAGGCCGGCGGATACGAGACCGTCGCCCCCAAGGGCCCCTGTGCCTCGGCGCGCTGATTCGACGGGACGCTCACCACCGGCGGCGTCGTATCTGCACCTGCTGTCGTTGCGCTCACCACGGTCGTGGTGGTCAGCGCAGTGTTGTTCCGCAGGGTGGGGTCGGTCGGTGAGGTCGAAGTCGCCGATGCAGTGGCAGTGATCGTGCCGACGGTAGTGGGCGTGGCGCCGATCGTGATCGTCGCCGCCCGTCCTCCCCATAGGGTTCCGACGCTGCAGCGAACGATGAATGCATCGCCCAGTTTGGACGAAGCGCACGTTCCCTGGGTCGTCTTGAACGACTTGAGGTCGACCCACGGCGGGAGTACTTCAGTCGCTGTCACTCCCCACGCCCGTGTCTGCCCGTTATTGCGGACGACCACTGTGTACGAGACCTGCTGGCCTTTGGCGACCGGGTTCGGGGACTCGACGTTCGTGACCGAGACGTCGGCCGACCTCGAAGACCCGGTGGCGATGCCGGCGCCCGCGACCATGCAGACGGCGACGGCGACGGCGATGCTGGCGGCCTTGAGCAACATCGGCCGTTGAATCGACCCGCCCGTCGGCCACCTTTAATCCTTATCCCCTTTTTGGGGTCGAGCCCCTCTGTCTCACGGTAGCCGCCTCCCCCGTCTGGGGGACGAGGAGCAGGCGGGCCACGAGTCGAACGACGGCCGAACAGGCTCTGTCGGAGACCTCGGGGTTGTGATCCAGTTCACGCGGCCCGAGCCGAGAACGAACCAGTCGGTGTGCCACCTGACTTCGCGATGTCGACTCGCGCTCGCCGGCCGAAGAGAAACCGTCCTTGCGCCGCGCCTCGCGCCGGTCGGTCAGAGCTCGCCTTACGGGCGGGTGGACACTAACCTTCGGCACATGTGTGGCATCTGTGGCGTAGTGCAGATCGGCGGCGAGCCTCGCCAGGTTTTGGAACCGCACGTGCTCGACCACATGACCGACGTAATGAGTCATCGCGGACCAGACGATCGCGGCGTCCTGCACGAGCCGGGCATCGCGCTCGGCGCACGGCGATTGTCGATCGTCGATGTTGCGGGTGGCCATCAGCCGATCGCGAGCGAGGACGGCGTCGTGTGGGCAATTCAGAACGGCGAGCTCTACAACCACCCCGAGCTTCGCCGTGAGCTCGAGCGCGCCGGGCATCGTTTTCGAACACGCTGCGACACGGAAGTGATCCCGCATCTCTACGAAGAGGTTGGAACGGGCTTTCCGAGTCGACTGCGGGGGAAGTTCGGGCTCGCGTTGTGGGACAGGAGCGCTCGACGGGTCGTGATCGCGCGAGACCGCCTTGGTGTCAAGCCGCTGTATTTCGCCTTGGCCGGCGATCTGCTGGTGTTCGCGTCCGAGCTGAAGAGCCTGCTCGCGAGCGGCCTCGTACAGCCTCAGCTGGACCTCGAGGCGATCGACAGCTTTTTGACGCTCGGCTTCGTGCCGGCTCCCCGCACGGTACTTGCCGGCGTGGAGAAAGTCCTTCCAGGTGGCTTGCTCATCGTCAGTCCGGACGGCGTTCAGCGCGAACGCTACTGGCGATATCCCGCGCCGGTGCCGGACCGGCCCGGACGTTCACGTGAGGAGTACGCCGCCGAGCTGTTGGAGCGACTCGAGGAGTCCGTGAAGCTGCGGTTGATGAGCGACGTCCCGCTCGGAGCGATGCTCTCCGGCGGCCTCGACTCGAGCCTCGTTGTCGCGCTGATGGCCCGGCACATGACCGAGCCGGTGAAGACGTTCTCCGTCGGCTTTCGCGAGGACGGCAAGACGAACGAGCTGGCAGACGCGCGCCTGGTATCAGACGTCTTCGGAACGGAGCACCATGAGCTCGAGTTGTCGCTGGCCGAGCAAGAGGTCGACCTCGACGATCTGATCTGGTTCTTGGACGAGCCGGTCGCGGACCTGTCTGCGCTCGGATTCCTCGCGCTCTCGCAGGTCGCGGCGCGCCACGTCACGGTCGCGCTCTCCGGCCAAGGAGCCGACGAGCTTCTGGGGGGCTACCGCAAGCATCGAGCAGCCGCCCTCGTCTCCTCATGGAGGCGTCTGCCGTCTCCCGTTCGTCGAACGGCCGCCCCGTTGTTGCGACGAGCTCCGGGAGCCTTGCGGCGAGCGGGGCGGACGCTTGCGGCGGACGGCCCGGCAGAGCGGCTACTCGCAATGAGCGGCCAGGTGTCGGAAGAGCTAAGCACGCGTCTGCTGAAGCCCGAGCTCGCAGCTGCACACGGAGCGTGGACGGAAGAGGCACTCTTCGCCCTCGTCGACGGATACGACGACGACCCGCTGCCCATGACCCTCCACATGGACGCTCAGCTCGCGCTCCCTGACGACATGCTCCACTACTTCGATCGCGCGTCGATGGCTCATTCGCTCGAGGTCCGAGTTCCGTTCCTGGACCACGAGCTCGTCGAATATTGCGCCACGATTCCGTCGGAGCTGAAGGTGCGCCGGCTTACGACGAAATACGTTCTCAAGCAAGCTGCCCGCGGAATCGTGCCCGACCGAATCATCGACAAGCGCAAGATCGGCTTCTTTCGCGGCGCGTCGCACGGCTGGATTCGCTCGCAGTTCGACGGTGCGATTAAGGATTATCTGTTCGCGCCCTCTCCGGCCTATGCCGAGCTTCTGGAGCGGGAGACAGTGGAGGAGTTGCTGCGCGAGGCGATGCACACGCGACGGCGCGTGCAGGTGGCGTTCGCGATCCTCATCCTCGAGGTCTGGCTGTCGACGTTTCTTCCACGTGCCCTGGCCGCTCCGGAGCCGGGCCGAGAGCGCGTGAATATTTCGGGCTGACAGCTGACCTGAGTGGAGAATCAGAGAGATCGTACGGCGGGAGGAAAAGGTCGATGCGAAGAGCGAGGTATGCGGCGCGCGCCGTCCTACGTGGAAACCGCCACAGCGGCGGCACAGGCGAAATCGGTGAGTCAGCCGTCCTCCAGGCCACAGCCGACGAGATCGTGAACGCACGTGGCCAGGACTTCACGTCTCGGGAACGAGACGATTCCGCTCTCGCCGACCTCGAGATCGAGTTTGTCGACGCTCTAGACGACCTGCGGGGCGAATGGACGATGCTGGCAGAAAAGAGCGGAAACATCTTCTCGACCTGGGAATTGATCTCGACGTGGTGGCGTCACTTCGGCGCGGGACGCGAGCCCATCGTCGTTGCGTGCCGGCGTCGCAACGGAGAGACGCTGGCCATCTTTCCGCTCTATCGCCAGGTCGTACGCCGGGTGCCGATCGTGCGCTTCATGGGCCACGGAACAGCTGACCAACTCGGGCCGGTCTGTGCACCGTCCGATCTCGTCGCGTCTTGTCATGTGCTTCGAAGCCTGCTCCAACAAAAAGTAAGGCGCTGGGAGGTCTTTCTGGGAGAGCAGCTCCCGGTTACCGGAGGATGGACATGGAGTGGTGTACTGGGCGGGAGGACCGTCGCTCACGTCGCGTCGCCGCTCATTCGGATGAACGGTATGACCTGGGATGGTTTTCTCGCCGCCCGCAGCGCCAATTTTCGCCAGCAGGTCCGGCGACGCGAACGCAACATCTTCCGACGTCATGACGCCGAGTACCGCCTCGTGACGAGCTCGAATTCGCTGCAACAAGAGCTCGATACTCTCTTCCGGCTTCACCGCGCCCGCTGGCGCGACGAGTTCTCGCGCTTCAGCGACCAAGAAGCCTTTCAGCGCGAGTTCGCCGAGATTGCGCAGGAGCGCGGCTGGCTGCGGCTTTGGTTCCTCGAGCTCGATGGAAGGGCGGTGGCCGCGTGGTACGGATTCCGCTTCTGTCAAGCGGACTGCTTTTACCAGGCTGGGCGCGACCCGAGCATGGACCACGAGGCGCCCGGCTTCGTGCTGTTCTCACATACGATCCGGCAGGCTGCGGCAGAGGGACTCCATGAGTACAGACTGCTCCAGGGGGACGAGCGCTACAAATACCGATTCGCGACAGAGGAGCTGCCGCTCGAGACAGTGGCGCTGGCGCGGCGTCGGATCGGGCGAACCGCGCTGGCGGTGGGTGTCCCTCTCGCCAAGCGGTCGCTCTTCAAGCCTACGGTCAAGGCGATCCTCGACGTCTGAGCTGACGCTGTCGCTGTTTCACCGGCGGGCGGCAAAAGCGCGGGGCCGGTAGGCAAGCGGGTGGCGCCGCGCCCACTCATCCTCTGCTACCACGCAATCGACTCGGCTTGGCAGTCGCCGCTCTCGGTCCCAAAGGAGATCCTGATCAGTCACCTGTCCACGCTGAAACGCCGCGGTTATGTCGGCGTCACGTTCGCCGAGTCCGAGCGGCGGCGCCGAGCGGCCAGTCTTCCTGAGCGCTGCGTCGTCGTCACGTTCGACGACGGCTACGCGTCGACGTTGGCGGCCAAGCCGATTCTGGATGAGCTTGGATGGTCGGCGACGGTGTTCGTCCTGACGAAGTTCGTCGATTCCGACGAGCCGATGTCGTGGCGAACCAGCGAGCCCTGGACCGAATCCAGTCCCGACCAGATGAGGTCTCTGGGTTGGACGACGCTGCAGCGCCTCGTCGATTCGGGATGGGAAGTCGGCTCACACACCGTTAGTCATCCGCTCTTGCTCGATGTCGACGACGAGCGACTCTCGGTCGAGTTGAGCCTCTCACGTCACAGAATCGCGGAGCGGCTCGGAACATGCGAGACGGTCGCGTATCCCTTCGGCGTCGCCGACGCTCGAGTTGCGGCCGCAGCGCGCGCTGCGGGATATCTCGCAGGGTGCACCCTCACTCCGGCGCACCACGTCGACGAGCCGTACCGCCGGCCGCGTGTCGGCTTGGCCGCGCGGGACGACGGCTGGCGCCGTTGGGCCAAGCTCTCGCCGACGGTGGGCAGGCTCAGGCGGAGTTGGTTAGCCGGCGTTCTCGAGCCGCTGCATTTCAGAGGTCGCGTCCCGCCGATGGAAGGTTCGCGCTGAGGGGCGAGCGCACCGTCGGCGCCCTGCTTCGCGGGCCCTGGATGGACCAATGACCATAATGAGCAAGGATGCGCATCTTCTCGAGATTCCGATGAGCGTCGACGTTCCGATGAACGTCGACGTCGTCATGGTGAACTACCACAGCTGGCGTGTCTTGCCGGCAAGCGTCAGGGCTGCTCAAAGCTTCGTCGGGAACGGCTCGAGCTTTCTCTTCGTCGACAATTCGCCCGGGGACGGCGCTCAGGATGTAATCGCGGACGTCGCCCCTGGTTCGACGGTGATCGAAAATCCGCGAAACGTTGGGTTCGCCGCGGCTGTCAATCAGGGGATCGAGGCAGGGACCGCGGATCTTGTCCTGCTCCTCAATCCGGACATCGCCTCGATCTCCGGCGACTTCTCGGACGTCGAGGATGCATTCCAAGAAGATCCGCGCCTTGCCGCGGTGACGGTACGCCTGCTCGACCCCGATGGCTCAGTCCCGAGACATATCCGAGCACAACCGACTCTCCTCGATCTGATCGCCAGTGCGCCTGGGATCGGTCATCGCCTGAAGCGGTGGAAACGCATGAAGCGATTCATGCTGTACGGCTGGGACTACGAGAGCAGGCGAGAGGTAGATACGGCTTGCGCCGCGTGCTTGTGGATTCGGCGGTCGGCACTCGAGGACGTCGGTCCCTTCGACGAGCGCTTCTTTTTCTATTGGGAGGAGACAGACTGGCTCGTCCGTGCAAAAGCACGTGGCTGGAAGACTGTCTTCCTACCGTCGATCGAGGCGATCCACGCATCACGAACGAGTACGGAATCGGATTTCGGCGCATTGGATTTCCTGCTTCTCGAAAGCCAGCACAAATACGTCCGCAAGCATTTCGGGCTCGCCGGCAGCATCCTCTTCAGGGCATCGTTCATCGTCTTCGATTCACTCCGCTGGCTGCGATCGCTTCCCGGAACGAAGTACGCGCAGAGGCGCGGCGAGTTGCGAAGGCGACTGTCGATTCATCTGGGTGGAAGCGCTTAGCGCCACTGCACGTCACCGCGCTCGAACACCACGAACGGGGACGCTACTACTCGAATGGTGTCGGGACGAAGAGCCTCGTCAGGCGGTGGCAGGGCTGGGATCCTGCACCGCGTCGGAGCGTACGGGACGGCCGAGCGGAGCAGTGTCCACCCGCGCCCGTGCACGTTCCGTTGCGGTGATTGTGGCGACCATTGCGGCGAGCAGCCAGAAGAACATCTCATAGTTCGTGATCAGCGTCGTGGTCATCAACGTCACGAGCTGCGCGAGGAGCGCAGCGCTCATCCCGTCGCGGCGACTGGCGAAGGCGCTCACCGCGAAGACCGCGAAGAGGCCTAGCGCGACGAGGCCGAGTGCGCCTCGGCTGACGATCGTGAAGACCAGTAGCGATGCGAGATCCGGCATGTTCGCGATTGCCTTGGAGAGGTCGGTGAACGGATGCCCAAATACGGATATGTCGTGAATCGCGGCGTGCAACAGATTCAGCCGGTAGTCGGCGTTGACCCCCGCTTCGGTTGACGTCCTCCCGGTATCGGTGACGAGACGTCGTAAGGGGCTTAAGAAGAGCGCTGCAAGTGTGGCCGCCGTCGCGACCGCAAATGTCCTACGCCGCGCCGTTTTACCCCAGCGCAGCAGCACGACGAGTGCGATCGCCCCGACGATCGGACCTCGCGAGAGTGTCACAGCCTCGCCGGCGAGTAGGAGCGCAGCGGCAAAGAGATAGGCCCTTCCTGGGCGCGTCAGCGCAAAGGCGAGCGGAATCAGCAGGAATGCTCCGAAAGCGATCGGATGACCGAACGTGCTTGCCGCTCGCAGGTGCCCCGAGCGGTGCAGCGGCTGATCCCACTGCGCCAGCACGGCGGGGTCTCCATAGAGTCCCGCGACAGGGTTCTTGCCGACCAGGAACTCGAAGATGCCGATTGCGGCCGCCGCCGATCCGACCCACGTTATGGCGGCGGGCAGCAGATCGAACGCCTCAGGCGTCGCGGCGAGGAACACGCGAAACCCGAAGTACGGAACCGCGACTTCTGGATTGATGACCTGCACGATGTGGAAGGGAGCTCCCTCCGCAAACGAGACGACAGCGGGCGCGAACGCGAAAACAGCCACGGGCAAATCGAACTTGGAGAAGCGAAACCCCTGTAGACGCGGCAGCGCCGTCAATCCAAGCAGCAGTGGCCCGAGCACAGTGGCGTCGCCGCCTAGCGACGCCACTTGCGGCGTCCACGTATACGGCAGCGCCATCAAGGCGATTGTGGCGATCAGGGCCGCTCGTGGTCGTAGCGATGCGAACAGCACCGCCCCCGCAGCACCTAGAGCCAGGAACGACAGCTTCGGTGAGTGGACTGTCGCGACGGCGATGGCGAGACTCGCGCAGATGCTGACGACGTATGGGCCAAGCTGCTGCCGCAGAGCCACGGCGGTGGGGGCGCGCCGCGCACTCATCGCGCCGCCTCCCCAACCGCGAGCGGCGAACGGGCGGCGTCCGTGCGCAACGCGCGTTCGTAGGCGGCGAGCAGCGCGCGCTCGGAGTGTTCCCACGAAAGTGCCGTCTCCACCCGCGAGCGGCCCACCCGGCCCATCTCCTGACGTCGTGCAGGGTCGTCGAGCAGCTCGGAGATTCGGATGGCAAAGCTCGGCTCGTCATTCGGCTCGGCGTACACGGCGGCCGCACCCGCGGAGACGCGCGCCTCGACGAGGTCGTAGGCGACGATCGGACGGGACATCGCCATGTACTCGACGATCTTGTTCATCGTCGAGACGTCGTTGAGCGGGTTCTTTGGATCCGGCGCTATGCACACATCCGAGCTCGAGAGGATGCGGGCGACGTCCTCGTCGGGAATGCGGCCGGTGAACTCGACCGCGTCGTCGAGCTCGAGCTCGCGGGCGAGTGCGCGCATGCGCGGGTACACATCTCCCTCGCCGATGAACACCGCGTGCCAGTCCCGGCGCAGCTCGCGCAGCAGCGCGAGTGCGCGGAGCGCGTGATCGACGCCGTCCTGCGGGCCCATCACGCCGAGATAGCTGATCAGGTGCGGGCGTCCTCCCTTCAGCTCCGGATCCGGCTCGACCGGGCGGAAGCGGGAGAGATCGGGCGCGCTCCGCACGACGAAGACGTCCTCCGGATGCTTGCCCCCGCGGCTCAACGCGACCGCGCGATAGGACTCGTTTGTCGAGATCACCACGTCGGCGAGGCGGAACGTGAGCCGCTCGAGCAACAGCGTGAGCCGGTAGAGGAGATCCCGGCCACGCCCGAAGCGCGAGAGGTAGAGCTCCGGCACGAGGTCGTGGTGGTCGAAGATGAAGCGCGCGCCCTTGCGCTTCAGCGACAACGCCGCGAGCAGGAGCAGATCAGGCGGATTGCACGCGTGCACGACGTCGAAGAACTGCTCCGCTGCGAGCTTGCGCACGAGCCGTCGTGTTCTCCAGAGGGCCGCCCCGTACTCGCGCACGTACCCGCCTGGGCCTCCAGTGGCGGGGGCGAGCGGATAGCGGTGGATCTTCACACCGTCCTTGAGCTCGAAGGCGTCGCGGTCATGCTTCTGCCCCTTCGGGCAGACGACGGCTACCTCGAAGCCGGCCCGCCGGAGCGCAACGCATTCCTGCCAAACACGACGGTTGAGTGGAACAGACAAGTCCTCGACGAGGAACAGCGCGCTACCAGGCGACACCCGTGTACTCCTCGCTCCCCCGTCGCTCGCTCGCATCCGGCAGGCGCACCAGGTCGATGACGTGCCGGCCGTCGCTGCGGTTCAGAGCATCGATGTTTTCGGGAGTGCGCGCGCCGACGATGCAGACCTCGGCGTGCGCGACGAGAGTCGCGGCGTCGGTTACGAGCAGCGCCGAGAGATGCGGAAGGCGGCTCTCGACGTACTCCCGGTTCGCGCCCACGAGGCGCGAGAGCGAGACCTCGGGGTCGTAGATCCTCAGGTCGAAGCCCTTGCCCAGCAGCCGTTCGCTCAGCTCGACGAGGGGACTCTCGCGCAGGTCGTCGGTGAGCGGCTTGAACGCGAGCCCGAAGATGCCCACCCTCCGCCGCCCGACGCGCACGACCGCATCGACGATCGCCTGCAGATGACGGTCGTTCGACGGGAGAACCGCCTCGAGGATCGGCAGGGTGAGATCCGCTCGGCGGGTCGCGTGCAGCAGCGCCCGCAGGTCTTTCGGTAAGCACGAGCCGCCGAACGCGAAACCGGGAGTCAGGTAGGCCGGCGAGATGTTGAGCTTGCGGTCCTCGCGAAAGATGCGCATGACCTCGTGCGAGTCGAGGCCGAACTCGCGACAGGCGAGGCCGATCTCGTTCGCGAATCCGACCTTCAGCGCATGAAAGGCGTTGTCTACGTACTTCACCATCTCTGCGACGCCGATCGGTACGCGGAAGAGCGGTGCCGGGATCTCCTCGTAGAGCGATGCGACGCCGTCGCCGCTGGCGGCGTCCAATTCGCCGATGACCGTCTTGGGCGGATCGTCGAAGTCGGCGATCGAGCTCCCTTCGCGCAGGAACTCAGGATTGACTGCGACGCCGAAGTCCGTCCCCGCGCGGCGGCCCGACGTCGTTTCCAGGAGCGGCACGACGATGTGCTCGGTGGTCCCAGGGACCATGGTCGATCGAACGACGACCGTGTGACGGCCCGTTGTGAAGGGAAGCGCCGCGCCGATGCTGGAGATCGCCCGCTCGAGCGCCTCCGTGCCGAGGCTGCCGTTCGCGCGGCTCGGCGTCCCGACGCACACGAGCGAGAGATCGGCGTTCCGGACGGCCTCCTCGGCGTCGTCTGTCGCGCGGAGGCGTCCCTGCGCGACGACGTCGGCGACCAGTTGCGTGAGCGCGGGCTCGAGCACCGGACTCTTTCCGCCGTTGATCAGTTCCCGCTTGAGCGGGTTGATCTCGACTCCCACCACGTCGTGCCCCCGTGCCGCGAAGCAGGCCGCGGAGACGCACCCGACGTAGCCGAGCCCGAAGACCGCGATCCTCATGCGTGCGCCCCTTCCCGCGGAGTTTTCGCCCCGAGCGCAGATGGTTCCGGCGGCGACCACGTGACCGGTCGAGGCGAGTTCTCGAGGTCGATCGAGCATCCAAGTGAAGCATCCTCGGCATGAATCTCGACGCGCGCGCCCTCATCCGTGCTCCAAAGCGAAAGCCGTACGTCGCGCCGGCTGCCGTCCCGGATGACGAGAAACAAGGCAGCCAGGTCGACACGATTCCCGGTCGCCTCCCACAGGCAGGTCCAGGCCGGTTCGATCGCCTCGAGT
>WNGB01017137.1_pt1 | contig 11473 bp, 10 predicted proteins | sample 5400681 | NCBI WGS metagenome assembly WNGB01 (sample SAMN13153367, study PRJNA577476) | soil metagenome | isolation source: 115 cm soil or saprolite under grassland replicate 2 | place: USA:California | collected 2016-06-15 | reverse complement strand
GGCGCCGCTTCGTGGCGGGCGTAGCGAAGGACGACGACGCGGCGGCGATCGCGTTCCTCAAGTCGGTGCTCAAGAACGTCACCGTGATGGACAAGGGCGCCCGCGAGAGCATCACCAACTTCGAGAAGGGCGTCGGCGACGTGGCGATCACCTACGAGAACGAGGTGCTGGTGGGCCAGCAGGGCGGGCAGGACTACGAGCTGGTCATCCCGCGCTCGACCATCCTGATCGAAAACCCGATCGCCCTCGTCGATAAGTACGTCGACAAGCACGGCAATCGCAAGGCCGTCGAGGCGTTCGTGGCCTTCCTGTTCACCAAGGAGGCGCAGGAGATCTTCGCGCAGTACGGCCTGCGCTCGGTCGACGAGGAGGTAGCCAAGGCGACCGCTGCGCAGTACCCGCCGGTCACGGATCTGTTCAAGATCGACTACTTTGGCGGCTGGGGCGACGCCACGCCCAAGTACTTCGGCGACGACGGCATCTACTCGAAGGCGATCGCCGAGGTGCAGCAGTGAAGGCAGAAGGATGAAGGATGAAGGATGAGAGATTGATCGCATCCTCCATCCTTCCATCCTTTTGCAAAGAGCGGGCTATGAAATCCGACGCAACGCTTCATCCCTCATCCTTCCGCCTTCATCCTGCCGTGAGCGTGCGCGCGCTGGCGCTGACATACCTGGCGGTGCTGCTAATCATTCCGCTGTCGGTCATCTTCGTGGACGGGCTGCGCGGCGGGCTCGGCGGGCTGGTGCGCGCGGTGACGCAGCCGGTCGCTATGCACGCGCTCTGGCTGAGCCTGTGGACCGCCGCCGTGATGGCGGCGATCAACGCGGTGATGGGCACGCTGACGGCCTACGTGCTGGTGCGCTACGAGTTCCCGGGCAAGCCCCTGCTGAACGCGCTGGTCGACCTGCCGTTCGCGATCCCGACGCTGGTGACAGGCGTGATGCTGGTGGTGCTCTACGGCCCGCAGCGCGCGCTGGGCGCCTGGCTCGACCAGACGCTGGGGCTGAAGATCATCTTTGCGCCGCCAGGGATCATCCTGGCGCTGCTGTTCATCACCTTCCCGTTCGTGACCCGCGCGGTCCAGCCGGTGCTGCAGGACCTCGACCGCGAGCAGGAGGAGGCCGCGGCGACGATCGGCGCGGGCAGCTGGACGATCTTCCGGCGTGTGGTGCTGCCGGCGATCGCGCTGCCACTCACCACCGGCGCGCTGCTGAGCTTCGCCCGCGCGATCGGCGAGTTCGGCGCGATCGTGGTCGTGGCCGGCAACATCCCGCTGCGCTCGCAGACCGCCGCGGTCTATGTCTTTGGCGAGATCGAGTCGGAAAACCAGCGCGCCGCCAGCGCGATGTCGATCGTGATGCTGGCGATCGCGTTCGCGCTGGTGGTGCTGGTCGACTACTTGCAAAGGAAGAAGGATGAAGGATGAAGTTATCAAATCAGAAGGCACAGGCAGTCCGGGTTCGGCGTTCAGCCTTCAGCCTTCAGCCCTCAGCCTTCATCCTTCGCTGCTTAAGTGGTTGCTGATCGGCGCCGTCGCGCTCTACGTCGGCGTGCTGATCCTGGCGCCGCTGGGCGCGCTGGTCGCGGGCGCGTTCGCCGATGGGCCGGGCGCGATCGTCCGGGCGCTGGCCGAGCCGGACGTGCTCTCGGCCTTCTGGCGCACGCTGCTGATCAGCGTCGTCGTGGTGGTCGTCCACGCGGTCTGTGGGACGGCGGTGGCGTGGGTGCTGGTGCGGCAGAACTTCCACGGCCGCCGGCTGCTCAACGGCCTGATCGACCTGCCGTTCGCCGTCTCGCCCGTGGTGGCCGGCTACATGCTGATCCTGCTGTTCGGCCGGCGCGGCCTGCTGGCGCCGCTGACCGACGCGATCGGCGTCAAGGTCGCCTTCGCGCTGCCGGGCATGATCCTGGCGACGCTGTTCGTGACCATGCCGTTTATCGTACGCGAGCTGATGCCGATCCTGCACGCCTTCGGCGTCGAGCAGGAGCAGGCCGCCGCCACGATCGGCTTTATCTACGGCCTGACACTGACGTTCGCGCGCGCGCTGGGCGAGTTCGGCGCGGTGATCGTGATCAGCGGCGGCATCCAGGGCCGCACCGAGACCGCCACGCTCTACATCTTCCGCGCCCTCGACGACCGCCAGTACGTCGGCTCCTACAGCGCCGCGCTGGTGCTGGGGCTGATCTCGCTGCTGCTCGTGCTGGGCACCGACCTGCTGCGGCGCAAGGATCAGTAGTCAGTAGTCAGTTGTCAGTAGCGAGGGTGCGCCCGCTCCTCATCCCCGCCTGTCTTCGAATGTGATAACATGATCGGCACGCCAACCAGGCAGAAGGAGCAGATGCCGTGCGTGCCAGATACGTACACACCAATGTGATCGCCCACGATTGGCGCGGGCTGGCCGCGTTCTACTGCGCGGTGTTCGGCTGCACGCCTGTGCCGCCTGAGCGCGACTACGCCGGCGCGGACCTGGACGCGGGCACCGGCCTGCGCAATGCCCATCTCCGCGGCGCGCATCTGCGCCTGCCGGGCTGCCGCGACGCCGGGCCGACGATCGAGATCTACAGCTACGATGAGCTCGAGACGCGCCCCGCCACGGCGGTCAACCGGCCGGGCTTCGGTCATATCGCCTTCGATGTCGACGATGTCGAGCAGGCGCGTCACATGGTGCTACGTGACCGATCCCGAGGGGAATATCATCGAGCTTCAGGCCTGGTCGGGCTGAACAAGACGCAAAACCATAGCGCTGTTCAACTCTTCAAGGCACAGGTCGCAGGTCGCAGAAGCCGGGCCATGCGACCTGCGACCTGCGACCTGTTGTGATTTGCCGAGAGACCTATGCGCCGCCCGCGACTAAGCACGCTCCTGATCGTTATCAACGTCGGCCTGCTGCTGCTGGCGGTGGCCGGGGTCGCGGTGGTGGCCGCGCGCCTGCTCGAGCAGCTGGCCGACGAGCAGACCCTGGCGCGCGTCACGCAGGCCGGCATGACCGCGCGCCAGGAGATCGACCGCGTCGGCGACGACGCGCTGACCGCGGCCCGGCTGCTCGCCGAGCGGCCGACCCTGCTGCGCCTGCTCCAGGCCGACGACGTCGCGAGCCTGACGCCGTTCCTGGCGCAGTTCCAGCGCACGAGCCAGCTCGACGCCGGCGCGGTGCTGCGCGATGGCCGCGTGATCGCCGGCAGCGGTGCCGATCTGCCCTGGGCGGCTATCGCGCACTCGCTCGCGAGCGACCGGTTCCTGTACCGGCAGGACGAGCGCGCGCCGCTCACGCTTGGGGCGCGCGCCGACATTCCCGCGCTGCCGGGCGCGCAGGTGCTGGTCGCAACGCTGCTGGACGCCTCGTTCACCGGTCCGCTGAGCGACGACCTCGGGCTGCCGGTGGCGATCCGCAACGTTCAGCCCGGCGATAACCTGGACCAGGATGTGGTCGCCGCCCGGCGCGACGACCTGGCGCGCTACCAGGCGCTGCTGCCGCTGCGCACGCCATCCGGCGAGGTGGTGGGTGTGGTCGAGGCCAGCCTGCCGACCACCAGCAGCGCGCGCTCGCTGGCGCAGCTCAACCGCACGCTGCTGGTGCTCGCGCTGGGCGTTGCGGGGCTGGCGGCGCTGGCAAGCTTCGTCGTCGGCCGGCGGCTCGTTCGGCCGCTGCAGACCCTGAACGTTGCAGCCGCGCGGATCGGCCGCGGCGACCTCACCACGCCGATCTGGGTCGCTCCGGGCGGCGAGATCGGGACGCTGGCCGCGACGCTCGAGGAGATGCGCGGGCGGCTGCTGCGGCTGACCGCCGACCTACGCCACCAGCAATCCGAGTCGCAGGCGATCATCACTGGCATCGTCGAAGGTGTGTTCAGCGTCGACCGCGAGCGGCGCATACGTTACGTCAACCCACAGACGGCGGCGATGCTCGGCCTGGACGAGCGCGCGATCCTCGGCCGCTTCTGCGGCGACGTGCTGAACCCGCAGGGGCCGGGTGGCGCGCGGCCCTGCGCCGAGCAGTGCCCGATCGTCCACGCGCGCTTTCGCGGCGGCGCGCACGCGACCGAGCACCTGCTGCTGCGCGACGGCCGGCGGCGCACGGTGGTGATCGCCAGCGCGCCGCCGGCCGACGATCAGCAGGTCCAGGTGCTGCGCGACGAGACCGAGGTCGAGGCCACGCGCCGGCTGCGCGACGCTGTGCTCGCGAACGTGTCGCACGAGTTCAGGACGCCGCTCTCGGCCCAGCTCGCCTCGATCGAGCTGCTGCTCGACCAGCTGCCCGACCTGACGACCGATCAGATCGGCCAGCTCATCCTCTCGCTGCAGCGCGGCACCCTGCGCCTGACGCAGCTGATCGACAACCTACTGGAGAGCGCGCGGATCGAAGCCGGCCACTACGCCATCCGGCGCCGCCCGGTCGCGCTGGACGAGGTGGTCGAGCAGGCGCTGGAGCTGACGCGGCCGCTGCTGAGCCAGCGCAGACAGCAGATCGTCGTCAACCTGCCGTTTCCGCTACCGCAGGTCATCGGCGACGCGCCGCTGCTGACGCAGGTATTCGTCAACCTGCTGGCCAACGCCAACAAGTTCGCGCCGGACGGGACGACGATCGCCATCGGCGGCGCAGTGGAGGATTCGACGGTCACGCTGTGGGTCGAGGACCAGGGTCCTGGTCTGCCGCCGGGCGCCGGGCCGGCGCTGTTCGGCCGGTTCGTGCGCTCGGCCGCCGAGGAGCCCGAGCAGAGCGGCGTCGGGCTGGGGCTCTGGATCGTCCAGTCGATCGTCGAGCGCCACGACGGCCAGGTCGCGGCCCGCGGCAACGGGCGCGGCGCGCGGATCTGCGTGAGCCTTCCGTTCGAAGGTTAGAACGTTAGCACGTTGGAAAGTTAAAAGGTTAGAAGGTTGGAAGGTTCTAACCTTCTAATCTTCTAACATTTAATGACGGGAACGCTATGAAAATACTCGTAGTCGACGACGACCTGGAGTTGCTGAGCCTGATCGGCTTCGCGCTGCGGCAGGCCGGCTACCTGGTGGTCGAGGCAGCCGACGGCGGCGCGGCGCTGGCGACCTTCGAGCGCGAGCAGCCCGACCTGGTGATCCTCGACGTGAACCTGCCGGTCATGAGCGGATTCGACGTCTGCCGGCGCATTCGCGCCGAGGCGCCCACGCCGATCATGATGCTGACCGTGCGCAGCAGCGAGGAGGACCAGGTGCGCGGCCTCGACGGCGGCGCCGACGACTACCTGACCAAGCCGTTCAGCCCGCGCACGCTGCTGGCGCGCGTGCGCGCGCTGCTGCGCCGCGCCGAGATCGACCGGCCGGCGCCGCTGGCCGCCGGCGACCTGGCGATCGACGTCGAGCGCCAGGCGGCCAGCGTGCGCGGCGGCGCGCCGATCCGCCTGACCAGCCTAGAGTTCCGGCTGCTGCAATACTTGCTCGCCAACGCCGGCCACACCATCCCGACCGACCGGCTGACCACCCACGTCTGGGGCTACCGCGGCCTGGGCGACCGCCAGCTGCTGAAGCAGCTCGTCCATCGGCTGCGCCAGAAGATCGAGCGCAACCCGGCCGAGCCGGAGTACGTCGTGACTGTCGCGGGGATCGGATACGTGCTGCAGCCAACCCGCGATCGCACATTCGACACTGGAGAGTAGCCTGATGCATACCCCCATCGCTTTCGGCGTCTTTCTGCCCGCCGCTCTAGAACATCGGTCCAGAATCCGCGAATTGCGCGAATAGACGCGAATATCTTGCTTTCCATTCGCGAAGATTAGCGTTATTCGCGGATGAGTCTCGAATACTTGACCGATGCTCTAGGAATTGACGAGTTCCAGCGCTTCACCGCCGTTCTGAACGGCAGCGGTCGAGATTCGCCGATCGAGCGTCGTCAGCTTTCCACCCTTTGAAACGGCCAGGGCGAGCAGAAAGACATCGGTGATCTGTGTATGGGTGACAAGCGCACCGAGGTGAAACGCATCGCGGATGCTGATGTCGTCGGGCCAGAAGTGATGGCCTTCCACCGCACAGAATTGCCGCAGCATGGCCAGCACAACCGGAGCATCGCCCGGCCGATTCGGATAGTTGGGGTGGCTGGCGATTCGGACGAAACCATTCTCCGTGATCGGGCAGGTAGCCCATGCCGACTGGCCACCGGCGGCGAACCAGCGATGAGCCGCTTCGTGATGGATATGCATCGGATCGCTCAGTGCGAGCAACATATTCACATCGAGCAGGTAGATGGTCATGGCGCCTCATCGCGCAGCTGGTTGATGAGTTCCAGCGTGACGACGCCGGCTTCAGGCCGGACCGGAAAGAGCGGCACACCATTACGAGTTGTCCCGGCTTCTTGGCGCGATAGCGCCTGGCGGGCGAGGTCAGAAAGGGCTTTTCCGATCGAAACACCCTGGCGTCGGGCGATTTCTTTGGCCGCAAGCAGCACATCTTCTTCGAGATCGATTGTCGTGCGCATGTCTTGCTCCGTTCAAGCGAGGTCATGTGATTGTTCGCTGAGCTGATGTTAGCACATCAAAGAGGTGATGTCAAAACATCACCGAACGATACCTCGCAGGTTCGGTGGAAACGTAGCCACGTGATAGATCGAGCGGCCCAACCGGCGCCTCACTGCCACCGCACCCACTCCGGCGCAGGCGCCACAAGCTCCAACGGCTTGCCGGTGCCGGGGTGCGGCAGCGCGAGCCGCTCGGCGTGCAGCAGGTGGCGCGGCACTGCCCTGTCGCGCCAGGTGGCCGGCCCGCCGTAGCGCGAGTCGCCGAGCAGCGGGTGGCCGAGGTGCGCCAGGTGCAGCCGGATCTGGTGGGTGCGGCCGGTCAGCGGGAACGCGCGCACCAGCGCCGCGCCGTCCATCCGCCGCTCGACTACGAAGCGCGTGCGCATGACCTTCACGCGCGAGCCGTTGGGCAGCACGTCACCGATCTGCTCGGCCGGGTAGACCCGGAACAGGCCGTGGGCCGAGCGCCCGTGGCCGGTGGCGATCTCGAACGCGTCCTCCGTGGGCGCCCCCGCGCACAGGCACAGGTACTCCTTGTGGATCTTGCCGCCGACGAAGCCGCGCTGGATCGCCGGGTTAACCGCCGGGTTCTTGGTGACCAGCAGCACGCCAGTCGTGTCGCGGTCGAGCCGGTGGGCCAGGTGCGTGGTGGGGGCGACGCCATCGCGGGCCTCCAAAAAATGATTGAGCGCGGCGTGCAGATTGCCCTCGGCATCCCACGGCGTCGAGTCGACGTAGACGCCAGCCGGCTTGTCGAGCGCCAGCAGGTCGTCGTCCTCGTAGAGGATCTGCCCGGCCGACACGCCGATCTCGGGGTACGCGCCGGCCAGCGGCCGGTGGATCGCGACTGCGGCGCCGGCGCGCGCCGCCGGCACGGGCTCGCGCACGCGTGCCCCGTCGACCCACAGCCCGCCGCGGGCGATCAGCGTGGCCGCGGCCCGCTCGTCGCCGAGCGCCGCGGCGACCAGGTCGCGCAGCGGGCGCCCGTCATCCTCGGGCGCGACGCTCAGGCGGATGGTTGGCTGATCACAATTCGTCGTTATCAATACATCACCAATAAACGCTCGCCCCTCATTATACTCTGGCTAACCCAAACCAGCATCACCGAACTGAATCGCCCGGCTTCAGGGCAAGCACGACCTCGTCGAGAAAGGCCTCCGCGAGATGGGCGGCATCCCACACGGTAAGCGATCGATCGGCACGTGGCTGCTGGCCGCGCTCGCCCTGGCGGCCCTGGCCGGCTGCGCCGCGCGGCCCCGCGCGCAGCCAGACGCCGCGCAGTCGCTGGATGCCCCGATCGCCTTCGCGCGCGACGCCGTCGCGGAGCTACCGCAGACACCAACCTACCGGATCGGCATCAACACCGAGGTAACCGGCACCGGCGCGCAGATCGGCGACCTGAGCATTCGCGCGGCGCGGCTGGCGGTCGAGGAGATCAACGCTGCCGGGGGCGTGCGCGGCGTGCCGATCGAGCTGGTGGTGCGCGACTGCCGATCGAGCCCGGCGGCGGCCGTGGAGCAGTACCGCCAGGCGATCGCCGACGACCGGCTGGTCGCGCTGCTCGGGCCGCTCAAGTCGGCCTACGCCGCGCCGATCCTGCCCGAGCACCGCCGGACCACGCTGCCCATGCTGATCGGCGCGACCAACTACCACCTGACCGAGCAGGGTGACGAGCACCTGTTTCGGATGCGCCCGAGCGACCGGCTGACCGCCGCCGCGATGGTGACGCTGGCGGTCGACCGCCTGGGCGCGCGGCGGATCGGCATCGTCCACGACGCCGACGCATTCGGCAGCGGCGGGGCCGAGCGCGTGGTCGCGGAGCTGGAGCGGCGCGGCATGGCGCTGGTCGCGCGCGAGCGCTACGTCACCGGCGAGAGCGACTTCGACCCGCTGGTGCGGCGCATGGCCGCCGCCGGCGTCGACACCATTTTGATCTACGGCACCAACTCAACCGACGTCGGCGTGCTGCTGCGCGCCATCCGCTACTGGCATCTTCAGGTCCAGATCGTCACCTCGCCCGGCGGCGCGTCGACCGTCACGCGAAACGTCGCCGCCGAGGCGCAGGATGGCGTCTACGTCGCCACCGACGCGCTGCTTTCCGCCTCGCCGATCGGGGTCCACTTCGAGCAGGCGTTCGCCCGGCGGTTTGGTATGCCGCCGGACACCTACATCGCCTGGTACTACGACGCGATCTATCTGCTGGCCGGCGTGCTGCGCGAGCACGGCGCCGCCCCGCAAGCGCTCGATGCGGCGATCCGCGCGACGGTCTACCAGGGCGCGCAGGGTGTCTACCGCTTCGACGCGGCCGGCGAGGGGCTGCACCAGGTCGCGCTGGTGCGCATGGATCAGGGTCACTCTGTGCCAGTGGGCAGCTACGACGAGCATGGCTTGGTCGAGGTCAGGGGTCAGGGGTCAGGGGTCAGGGGTCAGGGGTCAGGGGTCAGGGGTCAGGGTTTCATCTTGATATTGTAGCCCCGCGCCCCGGACCTTTAGGAGTTCTGATGACGCGCTGGCATCAGCTGCATATGGATCGCTGGCCGCTCGGCCGCCGGCTGGCGGTGGCGATGCTGTTCGTGGCCGCGCTGGCGATCGCGGGGCTGTTCTACGACCTGAGCTGGGTCAACCGCCGCGAGATCGAGCAGTTCCAGGCCGACCACCTGGCCAGCTACGCGCAGGAGCTGGCGCGCGGGCTGGACGGGCTGGTGCGCGACGAGACCGCGCGGATCACCAACCTGTCGCGCTCGCGCTCGGTGCGCGAGTTCGTCGCGGTGCGCCCCGACCAGCGCTCGGCGCTGTTCACGCCGACGCTGGACGACTTCACGAACTTCGTGGCCTCGAACCCCTACTACCGCGCGGTGCTGCTGCTCGACCGCGACGGGGAGGCGCTGATCTCCACCGAGGGCAGCTACGTCGGCCAGCACTTCGCCGGAAGCGCGTTCTTCCAGCAGGCCATCCAGGGCCAGGCGACTATGTCCGACCCCGGCATCTCGGCGCTGGACCGGCGGCCGGTGATCTGGCTGGCTGCGCCGGTCTTCGTCCAGCGCGCGCCGCAGGCCGGCGCGGGCGTACCGCCGGCCGGCGTGGTGGCCGTCGCGCTCGCGCCTGAGGAGATCTGGCAGCCGGTCGAGCGGCTGAAGGTCGGGCAGCACGGCTACGCGATGCTGGTCGACCAGTATGGCATCCGCCTGGCGCACGGCGCCGACCGCCGCTACGTCTTCCGCAGCCTGGCCCCGCTCGCGCCCGAGACACAGGCGGCGCTGCGGGCGCAGGGACGCTTCGAGCCGGGCTTTGTGATCGCCGACACTGGTAGCGGAGCGCTGCTCGACTACGTGCGCCGCGAGCCGCTGCCGCCGATCGAGATCAGCCGGCCCGGTCCGGCGAGTGAGCCGGTCTACTACAGCGCCACACGCATGCAGACACGCAGCTGGACGGTCGTGACCATGCTGTCGGAGCGCGAGCTGCTGGCCCCGGCCGACCGCGTGACGCTGGGCGGGCTGGGCGCGACGCTACTGCTGGCGGCGCTGCTGGGCATCACGGTCTGGTGGATGGCGCAGTGGCTGGTGCGCCCGGTGCCGCGGCTGGCGAAGGCCGCCGCCAAGATCGCCCGCGGCGACCTGAGCACGCCGATCGAGGTGCGCGGCAGCAGCGAGCTGCGCGACCTGGCGGACACCTTCGAGGCCATGCGCGTCTCGCTGCAGCGCTCGCGCGACGAGCTGGCCGCCTGGGCCGGTACGCTGGAGCAGCGAGTCGCCGCACGCTCCCAGGAGCTTGCCGCGCTCTCCGAGATCGTCGCCATCGCGAGCCGAACGCAGTCACGCAGCGAGCTGCTGAGCACCGCGCTGCGCCAGGCGCTGGGCGTGATGGGCGCCGAGATGGGCGGCATCTGGATCGCCGACGCGGGTGGCACGATCCACCTGGCCGCGCAGCAGGGCTTCAGCCAGGAACTTAGCGCGCCGCTCACGACGTTCGCGCCGGGCGAGGGGCTGCTCGGCCAGGTGCAGGAGACCGGAGCGCCGCTGGCGCTCGACGACATCAGCCAGGCGCCGCGGCTGTCGCGGGCGGTCGTGCGCGAGCAGGGGCTGCACGCCTTCGCCGCAGTGCCGCTGCGCATCAACGGACGCAATCTCGGCGTGATCGGCCTGTTCAGCCGCTCGCGCCAGGGGTTCAACCCCGAGGCGGTGGCGCTGGCGGCGTCGATCGCGCAGCAGATCGCGCTCACGCTCGACAACATCGCCCTGGTCGAGCAGGTGCAGACCCAGGCGCGCGCCGTCGCCAGCCTGCACGAGCGCGAGCGGATCGCCGGCGAGATCCACGACAGCGTGGCCCAGACGCTCGGCTACCTGTACCTGCAGATCGATCGGCTGGCGGCCGATGGGCCAGACTGCGGCCCCGACCAGCTCCAGGCGCAGCTAGGGCGGCTACAGGGCATCGTGGAGCGCGCCTCGGGCGACGTGCGCCAGTTCATCGCGCACCTGCACGACGTCCCGCCGCCGCCGGCGCGGCTGGACGAGCTGCTGCGCGGCGAGATGGATCGGCTGAGCGGCGAGCTGCCGCTGCGGGTCGAGCTGGGGCTGAACGCGGCCGACGGGGCGCTGGTGCCGCCGGACACCGGGGCCGAGCTGGCGCGGATCGTCGGCGAGGCGGTGCGCAACGCCGCCCGGCACGGGCGTGCGAGCGCCGTCCAGATCGGCTTCCATTGCCAGGATCGCGTAGCCTGCCTGTCGATCAGCGACGACGGGCGCGGCTTCGACCCGGACCGCTCGCCCGCCGACGGGCGCGGCCACTACGGGCTGAGCGTAATGCGCGCCCGCGCGGCGCGGATCGGCGGCGAGCTGTCGATCGCCAGCCAGCCCGGCCGCGGCACCCGCATCCAGGTGCGCTGGCCCGTGACTCGCTCGGCGCCGCTCTGATGTGACATGGTTCGTTATGTGAAGTTGTGGCCTTACAGTGATCGTGCGGAGTTGTCAGTTGTCAGTCGTCAGTTCTGA
>WNGB01012587.1_pt1 | contig 11473 bp, 9 predicted proteins | sample 5400681 | NCBI WGS metagenome assembly WNGB01 (sample SAMN13153367, study PRJNA577476) | soil metagenome | isolation source: 115 cm soil or saprolite under grassland replicate 2 | place: USA:California | collected 2016-06-15 | reverse complement strand
GCTTTTTCCGGAGCACGGCACAACGGGGAAGGCGGTTATACGCGCCGCTGATGAAGCACTTTACGAAGCCAAGCATCAAGGCCGAGACCGGATTGCCGTTGCGCTCAGCACGGCAGAAGAGCCACCCATTTAGTGGTCCTCATACCCCGCCCGTTCGGGGCCTTCGGCAGGAAGCTACGGCTGTGGGAGTAATTTGAAGGAAAATAGCCCCTACCCGTCCTCCCCCGAATGCAGACGAACTGGACTTGACCCGTTTTTGTAGACACGATTAATGACGGGAATTGAGTTCGAACTCGACCGGGCTGAGGTAGCCGAGTGAGGAGTGCAAACGGCGACGATTGTACCAAGCTTCGATGTACTCGAAGATGGTCGTGCGAGCTTGGGCCCGCGTGGTGAACTGTGTATTGGCACATTCGGTCTTGAGCGTGCTGAAAAAGCTTTCCATGGCGGCGTTGTCGAAACAATTTCCAATGCGGCTCATGCTGACCTGGCAATGATGGGCAGCCAGACCCTGTTGATAGGCATCACTTGTGTACTGGGTGCCTTGATCCGAGTGATGGAGCAGAGCAGCCGATGGATGCCGTTGCCAGACCGCCATATTCCAAGCCTGTTGCACCAGCGAGGCTTCCATGTGCTCGTCCATCGCCCAGCCCACCACTCTCCGTGAAAACAGGTCCAAGACCGAAGCCAGATATAGCCAACCTTCGGCAGTGTCGATGTAGGTGATATCACTGACCCACTTTCGATCCGGCGCAGGCATGGCGTTCGGATCCCTTTGCGTGGTGCGGGGAATGCGTCTGCGTGCCCTTTGAGCAGCGATCTGGTCCAGGCGCATCAAGCGAGCCACCCGCTTCCGGCTACACTTCACCCCTTTGCCCCGCAACACTGCATGGATGCGTGGGCTGCCATACGTCTTTCGGCTCAACTGGTATTCTTCCCGGATGTGCACCAGCAGCCTCTCATTCGCCCGAACTCTCGGACTTTTTCCACGGCTGCACCAGGCATAGTATCCACTGCGGCTTACGCCTAGTGTCTGGCACATATCTTTCACACCATGCTCGCTTTCATGCAACCTGATAAACTCGTACCTCAGGTGCTTGTCCGGGAGAAAATGTTCACTGCTTTTTTTAGGATCTCGCGCTCCTCTTCTACCTCCGCCAACTTCCGCTGCAACCGGCGGATCTCGGCTTTAGCTGCTTCTAGGTCACTCGGTTCCAGGTGAACCTCCCCATTCCCTTTCCCTACCGCCTGATAGCGAGCTCGCCATTTCAACAACAAGCCAGGCGTGATCCCCAATTCCCGTTCGATCTGGCCTGCCCGCTTTTGACCCTGCTCCAGCAAAGCCAGTGCTTCCAGCTTAAAGGTTTCCGTATACTTCCGATAATTTCTCTCGGCCATCTTTCTGCTCCTGATCTAGTGTACTTCGCGACATTTTTTGTGTCCACTAAATCGGGGCAAGCCCATTGCGGGGTCGAAATGGGGGAGGTGCCCGTAGGGCGGAGGGGGTCATGCACAAACGCCCCACCCGACCGGAGTTTACCCTAGCTGCACCGTCTGTGCTGCGAGCACGAACAGTGGGGAGGGACAGGCAGGAGCGCGGCTAAGGAAAAGGATAAATAGCAAGAGAACTCTGAGCAGTTGCTGAAGAGTTTGAAGGTGGGCGGAGAGGTCCGTGCCTCAGACGGATAGTAGAATCAATTTATATATTTGCAAATCAAGGAGAAAACCGATGAAGACTAATCAATTATCCAATAACAATTGGAAGACGTTCGGTAAATTTTTTCTTTCCATTGTGATTGCATTTATGTTTGGGTCATTAAGCTACATTGTAATTATGGGAGCATTTCCAAATTTCTCTCTCAGATATTCCGGAGAGGAAAACTGGAACCTGCTTGAGGGGTATGCGAGTGTGATCTCTTTAGCCTTGCTTCTGGGAGGTCTTGCGTTTGCTTTTGTAGAATACACTGAAAAAGAGAATGCCAAGCAGCATGAAAAACTTGTCGAAGAACGCGAAAAAGTTAAATTGTCCTATGATATCTATAAGGCGATTTTTGAAAAGCTTACTGCTCCTGAACAGGAGGCCGCCCGTCGGTGGATTTTGTCGAATATTTCAATCAAAAAAGACGGTGAAGAGCTTGCTGCCTGGTATGAGCAAACGCATGCAAGAATACTGCTCAGTGAAAACGGAGTTGAAGGCGGCATACCTGAAGGTCAAAGGTCGGTTAAATTGACTTTGAATTGTTTTGATTACATTGGATTTATCGCCAATCATTACTGGGACGTCGAAGAGGATTCTCTGGATTGGATCAGTCCACCTATCGCCAAAGTGTGGAGAAGAATTGGGCCCTATATTAAACATGTGCGCACTCTTCGTGGTTCCAAAGACTACTATGTTTCAGCTGAATATATCGGTAATCTTTGTATCAAATGGCGACAGGATAAAGGCTTGCCCGATGAAGAATATGTTGAAAAAACTCCATAGGTTTTAGAGGCCAATCTTAGCCGATACATTGATTGGTTTTCTATCGCGCCGTGTATACTTAATCCACGGATAGTCTCTCTGGTTCAGTGGAGCGTATTACATATGGATTGGAAATCGATCTTCTTACCCGATACTCCTTTATTTGAGATCATTCTGCGCGGATCACTAATGTACATCTCGCTTTTTGCCTTGCTGCGCATTATTCTGAAACGGCAGACCGGCACCCTCGCAATGACTGATTTATTGTTAATCACTCTGCTAGCAGATGCTTCTCAAAATGCAATGGCCGGTGAGTATAAGTCCTTACCAGATGGTATCGTGCTAGTCGCTACCATTATTTTTTGGAATTATGCCTTTGATTGGCTGAGCTTTAAATCCTCCTGGTTCGGCCGCTTGATTGAGCCACCTCCGCTTCCTTTGGTTAAGGATGGCAATATGTTACGCAGGAACATGCGTCGTGAATTAATCACCGAAGACGAGTTGATGACCCAGCTTCGCGAACAGGGATTGGATGATCTCTCAAAAGTGAAAGAGGCGTATATCGAAAGCGATGGCCGGATCAGCGTCATTGAGCGCAAGCAGAGACAGCATGACAAGGTGGAACGGAAAGAGAAATGAGAGGCATCTGCAGGCTTGTCCGGATGCCAACGCCGACCATTCAGGTGTTTATGCAACCGTGATTGATCCCGGCTCGGAAGGATTGCCTGCGGATGTACCTGTCCTTCTAATGATACCCAGCGCGAGTGCGTTGTTCGTTAGTTATCCAGGATCCAGGTCTCACCGTAGGCTCAAGCGACCACTTCCGTAGCATATTGCAATGTCGGACCTCCACGCCATGTGATGTTCAATTTGCCTTGGAATATTATGATGCCAATGGCAAATATCATAGTTCCTTTATGGTGTTTAACTATAAGACGGTAGACAGTCCCATCCATGTGGATGCTGATTTGAGCCCGCTGGAAGGTCAAACCGTGGATTTCGTGTTGGTGCTTCGGCTCTTCCATACAATAAAGACCCCTCAAGAGGCTAATGGTTTTTGGATCGCGCCTTATATTTACCGTCCGCTTCCATGATTTGGAGGAAAGGGAGCTATCTTGTATAAGGTTGGAGATTCCCAGCTTAAACGTATGGATGCCAATTGTAGGCGTGCCGCGCTCCGAGAACACCTGGGATGTAACCTGGCTTTCGAATCAAGCCGGCTGGTTGGAAGAGACTGCATTTCCAACATGGAATGGCAATAGTGTTCTCACAGGGCATGTTTATTTATCCAACGGAAAGCCTGGTCGGTTCGTTAATCTGAACAAGTTACGCTGGGGTAATAAGATCATCGTCCATGCTTTTGGGCAGTCCTACATTTACGAGATCCGCACAAATCGAATCTTGCTGCCTAAGGACACATCCGTGTTTAAACATGAAGACAAAGCTTGGTTAACCTTGATTACTTGCAAGGGCTATGATGAGGAAACAGACACGTATACCTACCGTGTAGTTGTGCGTGCAGTGTTGGTGTCCGTGAAAGACAAATAATCTCGTCTATTAATATGAAATGCACGGAAGTCGTCCAGACTTCCGTGCATTTTTGTTTAAAGCCCTTTATTTGCAATCGTTTGAATTCCCCTATAACTAAGGAAATAACCTCATTAATTAATCTTAATGTTGACAAACAAGAGCAGAAATAATAAAATACTTACAAAATTGTAAAGTGGCTGGATTAACGTATCCCACAGTCTGCCACGCCATTTACGAATGTTGTTGGAGCTTGGGATGGGCGTTTAGTGTTACCCCCTGGTTAGATGCTTATACCGAAAACCAAAATGCTTAAACACTTGGTGCAAGCTAAAAAAGGAATGGGAAAATGGTTCATATTTCCTCATCTTGGTGTTATGAAGATTATTGAAAGTATCAGGTTGTCCATAAAAACCTAGTTCTTTTTGTAAATTAAGCCTGGCCGATAGCAATACGTTTTCGCTTTGAGGATAACAATATGCATAAACTAACCAGATTTTTCATTGCGCTTGGCATCTTAACCAGTTTGTTCATGGTAGTGCCCACACCTGCGGTCAGCGCTCAGGTTTCGTTACCGGCGGCAATTAATAAACAATTTACGCCGATATCTATTCAGGCTGGGGGGACTTCCCGATTGAGTGTAAGCATATTTAACCCGAATTCATTTCAACTGAATAATGCCTCCTGGATCGACAATCTGGTTGGAGTCCAGTCGGGGCTCGTTATTGCGAATCCACCGAATGTGACTAGTACCTGTGGTGGTACAGTAACTGCCAATCCAGGTGGAACTACGTTGTCATTAAGCGGTGGTACTGTTCCTGCTAAGGTAGGAGTAGCGCCAGGATCATGCACGGTATCAATTGATGTAACTTCAACTACAGTGGGAAACCTGATTAATACAATTCCGGCGGGTGCATTAACCGCGACGGATGGTGGAGGGGTTACGATCACAAATGCGGAATCAGCCAGCGCCACACTGCGTGTCGAGTCGGCTGGAACACCTACAGTAAGTAAAAGCTTTTCTCCAAACACAGTATGGGTTGGCCAAACCAGCCAACTGTCTATTGTGATCAGGAATACTGACTTGACTGTTACTCTGACCCAGGCCTCCATTACGGATAGCCTGCCTTCTGGTGTTTCCCTTGCTAACCCTGTTTCCCCAACTTTAACCGGTTGTGGAGCTTCTGCATCGTTGAGTGCAGTCAGCGGGGGAACTACGGTAACGTTGACTAATGCAACCATTGCACCAAATTCAACCTGCACGATCCGGGTCAATGTCATTTCGAATACACAAGGTGCTTATAACAACACGATACCTGCTAATGCGCTCCAAACGCAACAGGGACGTACGAATACATCTCCAGCTTCGGCGCGCCTTACTGTTCAAGACATTGGCATTACCAAAGCCTTTTCACCGCCAAATATCCCAGCTGGCGGCACAACTACCTTGACCATCACGCTGCAGAACCCGACGAGTTCTCCATATACCGGTGTCAATGTATCGGATACTCTGCCGGGCACTGTTCTGACAGTGGTTCCTGGCACAGCAACTACAACTTGTGGGGGGACAGTTTCCACCACGCTGCCGCGCACCGTTAGTTTAACGGGCGGTACTATCCCAGCAGGTACTATAACAACTCCGGGGACTTGTACGATTTCAGTCCAGGTTACTGCTCCTCTAGGCTCATCTACTGCAACATATAGAAATACTATTCCTGTCGGCGCGTTAACGACCAATCAGGGTGTTTCAAATAACCGTGCGGCATCGGGCAATGTAACTGTTGGCGGCACCGATGTTACCGGTACAAAATCATTCTCTCCTGCCACCATTGGCCCGGGTGGCAACTCTCGACTGAGAATAGACATCTTTGGACCAAGTGACACCAATCTGAATAACTTTACTCTTACGGATAACCTGCCTGCAGGTGTCACAGTCAGTAATTCAACGGCCCCAACCATCACTGGTTGTGGTGCAATACCTCCGCTTGTGTTTACTGCCCCCACAGGAGCAACTTCCATCTCATTGACAAACGGACTTATTCTCGCGGGGCAGCGCTGTAGGATTGATGTTTATGTGACAAGTAGCGTGTCAGGCGTGTACACGAATACAATTTCTCCTGCACAGATAACGAATAACGAAAACAGAGTGCCCGCGAGCAGCCTCACAGCAAATTTGACAGTTACCAATCTTGCGAACGTTTCCATTGGCGTGGTGAAAGGATTTGATCCTTTGACCGTTTTTGGCGGTTCGGCATCAACAATGAGTCTTCAGTTGTCGAATACGAGTACTACGCCGCTGAATGGGATCACTTTGACGGATACGATGCCACCTGGGATGATCATTGCGAACCCACCTAACTTTTCTACTGGTACTTGTGGAGGAACGCTTACCGGAAATCCTGGAACTAGTACCATATCCTTTAGTGGCGGCAGTCTTCCTGCAAATGGCACTTGTACGCTAACCCTTAGTGTAACCATGACCGTTAATGGCAACCGTACGAATATAATTCCGGCTGGTGCGGTGACAGCCACAGGTGGGGCAAGTAATCCACAACCCGCAGAAGCGTCCCTCACCAACCTGCCGGGAGCGAGCATTAGTAAAGTTTTTGCTCCCAACCCAATTGCTGCTGGTGATTTTTCAATATTAACCATCACTATTCAAAACACTGGAAATATTGCTCTAACCGGCTTGGGATTATCTGATGCCCTTCCTGGAACCTTGCCTGCCGGTTTGACGATTGCCGGAGCCAACGCGCCTGCACCGGTCAATAATTGTGGTGGAACGCTTACAGCCACACCGGGGACTCAAAACATCCAATTAAGTGGTGGAAGCCTGGGCGCAAGTTCAAGTTGTACGATTGTGATCAGCGTGACAGGCAGTACACCTGGAGATTACCAAAACTGTATTGATCCTGGATCTCTTACCAATGACCAGGGTGCGGTGAATGGTCAAGCTGCGTGTGATACTCTGGGAGTGTTGAATGGGCAGGGTGGTTTAACAAAATCTGTTAATCCTCCTCGGGTAACCATTGGAGAGATTTTCACATATCAAGTGAGCATGGTTATTCCACCAGGCATATACCCAAGTACAAAGCTGTTAGATACAATGGATCATGGATTGGCTTTTGTTGGGTGCGACTCGATTAACGCTGCTGGACTAACTACCGATGTCGTAGGTGGATTTTCTGCAGTTTGCGCTAACCCGACAACGGACGATGCTGGCGGTGGAACACCTGAAGATGTGGATCGTCGTGTCACATATAATTTTGGCACATTGACGAATAGTGGCAGCGCGGACGTTACGGTCACTGTCAATTATCGTGCCATTGTGCTTGATATTGGGGCAAACCTGGATGGCGTGACGCGCAACAACAGTGCAGTCTGGATGTGGGCAACTGGCAGTGCAGGTCCCGTGCGCACGACCATAGAAATCCTCGAGCCAAAACTCATCGTTGATAAGACCGCTGATAATAGCTTTATCGCAAATGGCACGGAAGCTACTATTACCTTGACTGTTTCCCATACGAGTGCCAGCCATTTGGATGCCCATGATGTTGTTTTGACTGATCCCTTACCGATAGGTCTGGATTATGTACCGAACTCGCTCGATTGCACAGCGGGGGCACAGGATCCGGACGTGGAATGTATTGTAGATACTACTACTGACCCATCTCGGCCAACGATCCGGGCAGGTTGGACTTTATTTACACTTGCTGGCGGAACAAGTTTGATTCGCTTCCGGGTAGCCGGGAATTCGTCCTTGCCGCCTGGTGGGAATGTTACCAATGTCGCCGATTTGACTTGGACAAGCTTGCCTGGTGACCATTCCACTCCTGAATCCTTCTCGAATCCACCCAATCAATTTGCCATTGAACGTCATTTCGACGCGGGTAGTGCCGTTGATATTTATGGAGATGAAGATATCTTTGTGTTCAACCCCCTTGGAGGTCCTGGCGGAGGCGAAGACGAAGATGAGAGAGGCAGGGTGGTGCCTCGTACTGGCTTCTTGATTCCTGTCACAGGCTTTGCACCGAATACAGTAACAAAGCTGGAAAGCACACGCCCTCTGTATGAGACAACTGGTCTTTCGCTTGAAATCCCGGCTGTGCAAGTCAATGTGCCAATTGTCGGTGTTCAGTTACAAAATGGAGCCTGGGATGTCAATTGGCTATGGAATCAGGCAGGTTGGTTACAAAAAACTGCTTATCCCACATTCCCCGGAAACAGTGTGATCACGGCGCATGTTGTCAACGCAGATGGTCAACCGGGTCCGTTCGCACGGATTAAACAACTCAGAGTTGGCGATTACATATTTATTTACCTTGGTGGTTATCGCTACACCTACGAGGTTGTCACGAATGCTCCTGTTAAACCGAATGATATAAGCGTTTTACGGCATGAAGAGAATTCTTGGCTAACTCTCATCACTTGTGATAAGTATGATGTAAAGACAGGGAAATACTTGGTTCGTGTTGCTGTTCACGCGAAGTTAATTGATATTGATTACAAATAGGTGCAACCCTGAATGTTAGAAAGTAAGTGACGAATAAACGAGAAGACCTCCGAGAATAAACTCGGAGGTCTTCTCTGTCTACTTGTATACGTGTTTACATGTTTATTTCACTCATCAACTCTTTCTCAGCCAGCATAACCGCTTCCTCAAATACAAGCAACCCTTCATCAATCTCGCTCTTTGAAATGCTCAAGGGTGGTGCGATGCGGATCACACTATTACTATTGCCGCAGGAGAGGGTAAGCAAGCCGCGTTCAAAAGCAAGATCCACTACGCGCTGGGTGAGCTCCCCAGCAGGTTCTTTAGTCTGACGATCTTTGACGAACTCTACACCAATCATTAAGCCGAGACCGCGCACATCGCCGATGCTGGGATGCCGGGCCTGAATCTCTTCTAATGCATCTCGCGTATAGGCTCCAACTTCCGCTGCATTTTCCATAAATTCGTTTTCAATCAAATCAATGGTTGCAAGCGCAGCCGCGCAAGATATGGGATTGCCGCCGTATGTGTTGCCATGTGAGCCCTTCTCCCAGTCCATGATTTCGCGGCGAGCCACACATGCGCCTAGAGGCATGCCAGAAGCAATGCCTTTGGCTATGGTAAGGATATCCGGTTCCACATCGAAATTTTCTATTGCCCACCACTTGCCTGTGCGCCCCATACCCGATTGAACTTCATCGCAGATGAGCAGGATGTCGTACTTATCACATAACTCACGTAATGCGGGATAAAAACCTGCAGGTGGAATGATATAACCGCCTTCTCCTTGAATCGTCTCCACAAGAATCCCTGCTACCTCTTCAGGGGGTAAAACGTGACCTAAAATTTGGTCTTCAATATAACGTACAACCCTCTGCCCCTCATCTTCACCATCCCTACGTTCAAGCATTGGCCGATATGGGTTTGGGAATGGCGCGTGTAGAACACCGTTCATCAAGGGATAAAAACCTTTGTGATATTTTGGCTTGCTGGCAGTAAATGTCACCGCACCCATGGTTCTTCCGTGGAATGCTCCGGTGAATCCTATGAAATTACTGCGACCCGTGTGATAGCGCGCCAGTTTGATTGCGGTTTCAACAGCCTCCGTGCCGGAATTGGTCATAAACGAGACGCCATAATCTTCAAACGGCGCAATATCGGCCAGTTTCTCGGCAAGCTCGATCCATTTCTCGTGATAAAAGTCGGAAGAGATATGAATAAATTTTTCAGCTTGCTCCTGAATGGCCTTTACTACCTTCGGGTGTGCATGACCCGTAGAAAGCACAGCAATGCCTGCCATGAAATCTAAAAACTTATTGCCATCCACGTCCCAGACATAGCTGCCTCTGCCGTAATCCATCGCGAACGGGTACCCGCGTGGATACGAGGGTGAGATCACAGCGCTGTCTCGTTTGATTAACGAGCGGGCTTTTGGCCCTGGCAAATTCATCGGTTCCATATATTCTCCTTTCGTTTGTTTTCAACAGCTGACTTCCACCGCTTCATACTTGGATGCTTCAACTATCGCTTTGACACTCCCTATGCTCGCAGCGCGGCGGCTCAGTCCAAGCCTAATCCTGATTCCATCAAATAAAAGACTTTCGCCGTTTGAGTTTTATCCGTTTACTTTCAACTCTGCCAATGCCCTCGCGCCCAGCAACCCAGCATCGTCTCCCAAAGCGGCCTTAGCGATGACAACGTTTTCCAGGTAACGCGGATGCAAAATATGTTCCCGCAGACTCTCCTCGAACGGTTTGAAGAGTAAATCCCCAACTTGGGAGACTCCTCCACCAAAAATGATGATCGAGGGATCCAGAATTGCCAAGTAATTCGCCACGCCGATTCCAAGGTATTTACCTGCTCGCGCGAATGCAGAAAGTGCTAGGGCATCTCCTTGAAGCGCCGCGTCTGCCACTTGGTGGGCAGACAAGTTCGGGTCCGCGTGAAGCGTGCTTTTCATCCCGGCTGCAATTTCTTCATTGACATAACGCGCAATGGCAGGGCCTGAGGCATATGATTCCACGTGTCCCTTATGTCCACATCCGCAGAGCGGACCATCCGGATCAATTATGGTATGGCCGACTTCCGCGGCGAGTCCATGATACCCTTGGAGGAGGCGATCATTGATGATCACTCCCCCGCCGATCCCCGTACTGATCGTCAGATAAAGCACATCATGATGGCCTTTGCCCGCACCGTATTTCCATTCAGCCAGGCCGGCCAGATTCGCATCATTATCAATGTGAACCGGCACCTTAAAGTCTTCAGATAACTTTGCTTGCACTGGAAAATCACGCCACTCCGGTATGTTGGGTGTAGCTAAAATGATGCCCCTGTGTGGATCAAGTGGACCTGGTGAGGATAACCCAATGGCTGTAACATTATCTTTTGCGGGCCATACCGATTCAATTGCATGAACTAGACGATCATATACACCGGGCTTTAGTGCCTGGGACTTTACACGCTGATGCTGAAGGGGTGCCAGATTATTGGGTTCATATACAGCAGTACGAATGTGAGTACCACCAATATCTACAGCGACGACTAAGCTCATACTCATAATTATAACCGAGTACCGCAGCCACCTATGAAATATAGATGAAGCTGCGGCACGAGGGGTGGCTTGAGTCTTGGTTTACCTAAGACAATCAATCGTTAGCAAAATCGTCCAACAGTCGAGCGCGAACTTCCTGGGGGACCTGAGTACGCAGGTAGTGAAGGTGGTTGTTTCGCCATTCACGATTTCTTTAAAATGATCTCCTAAAACATAATATCTACATCTTATTGTGTCGAACTACTGGCTGGTTACTTGTACGTAATCGCTCGGGGTAAGTCTATTCCTAACGGGATCATTTAGGAAGTAATTAATCACAACAAACAGGCAGCAGATTACTGCCGCTTGTATTAGTAAATTCACCGAGCAAGGTGTCCTGACGCAAAGAGTCCTCCATCTATGGCGCATAGCTCACATTGACCGAAACCCAGTCAAGCGA
>WNGB01012586.1_pt1 | contig 11474 bp, 9 predicted proteins | sample 5400681 | NCBI WGS metagenome assembly WNGB01 (sample SAMN13153367, study PRJNA577476) | soil metagenome | isolation source: 115 cm soil or saprolite under grassland replicate 2 | place: USA:California | collected 2016-06-15 | reverse complement strand
CGTGGCGTACGACCACCGCCCACGGGTCGACCTCGATGTGCCACTCCGACCCGGCCTCCGAGCGGTAGCCGATCCGCACCCGTCGGCGATTGGAGCAGGCTTGTACGAGGGCGGTCGTGGTGCCGGGGTCGGGCCGGGCGGCGGCGCGGTCGGGGGCGGGCGCTGTGGTCCGACGGACAGCCTCGGCCTGGGCCGCCACCGGCTCCGGGAGTGCCCGCACGATCTTGCCGAGCGCGCTGCCGACCGGGTCGGTGGGATCGCTCGCGTCGTGGTGGCCGTCGAGCACGGCCATGACCAGGCCGAGGGCCTCCGTGGCGCTGAACATCAGGGGCGGAAGGCGGAGGCCGCGGCCGAGACGGTAGCCACCGTACGGCCCGCGGACGGACTCGATCGGGATGCCTGCCTCGCGGAGGACGCCGACGTACCGCCGGGCGGCCCGCTCCGAGACGCCGAGCTTGTCGCCGAGCCCATCCGCGGTGATGCCCGGGCTGCCCTGGACCAGTTCGAGAGCCAGCAGCGCCCGTGCCGTGGGACTCGCGTCGGGCTTCACTACACCTCGCAATCCGGAAGCATAACGTCCGGAACGGAACCTAGCATGCGGAGCATGGCCGAGCACACCGTTCCGGACACCACGTTCGACCCGCCGCAGCCATGATGACGGCCATGCAGGCACCGGTCCGGGCCGAGCAGCTGACCATCGTCCCCGCCAACGAGGCGTCCTGGGACGACCTCGTCGCCATCTTCGGCACCACCGACTACCCGGGCCGGTGCCAGTGCCAGCGGTTCAAGGTCGCCGGCTGGATCTGGCGCGACTCCACACAGGAAGAGCGGACCGCGATGCACCGGGCGCAGACCGCGTGCGGCGACCCGAACGCCACGGCCACCAGCGGGCTGGTGGCGTACGTCGACGACGAGCCGGTGGGCTGGGTCGCGGTCGAGCCGCGGACGGCGTACCCCAAGCTGCGGACCTCCCGCGTCCCGTGGAGCGGCCGGGACGAGGACAAGGACGACGACGAGACCTGGGCGGTGACCTGTTTCGCGGTCCGGAAGGGCTACCGGGGCCGCGGCCTCACCTATGCCCTCGCCCAAGCCACAGTCGACTTCGCCCGGGAGCGCGGCGCCCGGGCGCTCGAGGCCTACCCGATGATCACCGAGTCGGGCAGGGAGATCACCTGGGGCGAAGTGCACGTGGGGGCCCGTCAGGTCTTCGAGGACGCCGGGTTCGAGGAGGTTACCCACCCCACCGTCCGGCGGGTGGTCATGCGGATCGACTTCGAACAACCAGGCGATGCCCGGACCGCCGCCGCACCGCTGTGACCCGGGCGACCGATCTCGTTCCACGTTGGTACCTCGCGTCGTCCTTTCGGGTCTGGCGACGGGTGGGCGTCAGGCACGAGTATTGGCCGATGAGATCCGGGACGGGGCGACTTTCGACGGTGTGCGTACTCTTCGCGATGCTGGTGTGTGCGGGTTGCACCGGCTCCGGCGATCCGCCCGGAGCGAGCGCCAGCGCCAGCCGGCCACCACAGTGCACACCGTCGGAAGGAACTCAGGTCGCACCGGCGAATTCTTTCTATGAAAGTACGCCGAGGCTGACGAATCGAAAGCCGGGAGACGTCCTCAAATGCGTGGAAGTTCTGGCGCCCAAGGGATATCGGGCATGGACGCTCATGTACGTCTCCACGGGGATCGAAGGCAGGCTCGTATCGGTGTCGGCGATGATCACGGTCCGGGAGGGACCGCAGCCCGCGCAGGGGCGGCCGATATTGTCGTGGGCGCATGGCACCACGGGAATTGCCGATTGCGCGGCACCGAGCAGGTACGGCGTCGACCGCGCACTATTCAGCGAATACTCTCCGCGCCCCTACACCGATACCTTGCTGAGGCATTACCTGGACCGGGGGTACCTGGTCGTGGCGACCGACTACGAGGGTCTCGGCACCCCGGGCGTACACCCCTATCTCGTGGGCACCAGCGAGGGTCGGTCGGTGCTGGACGCGGCTCGCGCGGCACGCGGATTCACGCCGGCGCGTGGGTCGGATCCGGTGGTCATCGCCGGGCATTCCCAGGGCGGCCACGCGGCGCTGTGGGCAGGCCAGATCGCGCCTGACTACGCGCCCGAGTTGGACCTGCGCGGTGTGATCGCATTCGCGCCGCCCACGAACCTGACGAGCATCGCCGACGCTTCGCTGGCGGATCTACGTAAGAAGAACGCCTCGTCGAAGGCGGGCAATCTCGCGTTGGTGGTCGCCTCGTGGCAGAAGATCTACCACTTGAAATATCCCAGCCCGCCGCTGTCGGCTGAGATCGCAGAAACTGTCAATTCATTGGTGAATACGTGCGAACTAAAAGCACCTCCCAATTCTGGTGCCTGGGTATCCGGAGGAGCCATTCCAGACGAGTGGGTGGAAGAAATATCGAAGAACACCCCCGGACCGGAATTCAAGGTCCCTCTGCTCGTCGTGCAGGGCGACTCGGACGAACAGATCCCGTACGACACGACGCGGGCCGCCGTGAACCGTTATCGCCACGCCGGAACCTCGGTCACGCTGGTCACCATTCCGCATGCGAGTCACCTCGAAGCCGTGAGCAGAGCCGATGTGGACTGCATTCTGGACTGGACGCATGATCCGCGGCCGGCAGCCAAAGCGTGCGAATAGACCGCGATACTCGCCTCGCCCCCACGAGGTCGTGTTGATCGGTTTCCTTGGCGGACGACCTGTCGAGACAGTGCTCTGGAATACCTGGACCTCAGCTCTCGAGCCTGGGACGGCATCTCACGCATGGGGACCTGTCCTCCGGTCTGCCTGCAGTTGCGAGGCGATCGCCTGGGCGGACCGCTCGTCGATCGGATGGGGCGAGTACAGGGTGAAGCGGTCGACGACGCCGCCGAACCGGCGACCGATCTCCTTGCCGACCTGGGCCGGCTCGCCGACAACGGCGAACGTGTGCAGGATCCTGTCGTCGATCAGCCCGGCCATGGTGTCCCAGCGCTGCTGTTTGGACAGCCGCAGCAACTCGCTCTGCAGTTCCCCCCAACCGTGCAGGTCGAGTACGCCGCGGTAGGCCGGCGTCGAACCGTAGAACGCGATCCGTTCGCGTACCGCCGCGACGGCCAGCTCGAAGGTCCGCTCGTGGTACGCCGAGGCGACCAGGCCCGGGTACGCCATCGTGAACCGGCTGCGGTCCTTTCCTGCCTCGTGCAGCGTCGCCTCGACCTGCGGGAGCGTGACCTCGCGCAGGTACCGCTCGCTGGTGAACCCGTGCACCAGCATGCCGTCGGCCACCTGCGCCGCCGTGGCGGTCATCTGCGGCCCCACCGCGGCGATCAGCACCGGCGGTGGACCGTACGGATTCGGGCCGGGGGAGAACATCGGGGTCATCAAGGTGTGCTGGTAGAAGTCGCCCCGGAAGTCCAGCCGGGTGTCCTCGTGCCAGCTCTGCCAGATCGCCCGCACCGCCGCGACGTACTCGCGCATCCGCGCCGCGGGGGACGACCACGGCATGCTGAACCGCCGCTCGATGTGGGCCTTGACCTGCGAACCCAGGCCGAGGATGAACCGGCCGCCGCTGAGCGACTGCAGATCGTTGGCGACCATCGCGGTGGTCATCGGATTGCGCGCGAACGCCACCGCGATCGCGGTGCCGACCTGCATCCGGGACGACCGCTCGGCGACCGTCAACAGCGGCAGGAACGGATCGTGCCGGGTCTCGGTGGTCCAGAGGCCGTCGTACCCGATCCGCTCCGCCGCGGCCGTCTCGGCGTGGACGCCGGCGAGATCGGCGCCCTTCGTACGGTCGGTGGTCTCTCCGATGTTGCCGTCGACCAGCATGCTGAGCCCCTCCGGACTGCGTCGAGTCCAGCGAGAATACCAGTCAGGGCTGACTGTTAATAGCCTCGACTCCTAGACTCGGGGCCATGACGACGACACGGGGCACCGACGTCCCGACAAATCGGGAGAGAACCTCGGCGAGCCGCCAGAGGATTCTCGACGCCGCGGTCCGCTGTCTCGTCGAGCAGGGGTACGCGGCCGCGTCGACAGTGCAGATCCAGGAACGCGCCGGTGTGTCCAGGGGTCGGCTGCTGCACCACTTCCCGTCCCGAGACGAGTTGCTGGTCGCGGCGGCGGAGCATCTCGCGGCCACTCGCGTCGCGGCGTTGCGGGGGGAGTCCGCGGCCGCGATCACCGCGGCGGACGGTGACCCGGCCCGGATCGACCAGGCGGTGGAGCAGATGTGGCCGACGTTCCACCAGCCGTACTTCTGGGCGGCCGTCGAACTGTGGATCGCCGCCCGTCACAACGACGAGATCCGTACCATCCTGGGGCCGATGGAGCGGCGGCTCTACCGGGACATCCGGCAGTCCCTGGCGTCGCTGTTCGGCGCTGACGTACGGGTTCAGCGGTCGGCGGCCGGTGACCCGCACCTGGCGCAGTGGAAGGAAACCGCACACACGCTCCTGGCGGCCTGACCGAACGGGTTATCGCTTGCGCGCGTTCAGGTGTTCCCGCTGCAGCGCCCACCACAGCTCGAGCGCGCGGCCGGGTTGGCGCAGGTCGGCTCCGGTGAGTTCCTCGAATCGGCTGATCCGGTAGCGGACGGTGTTGGGGTGGACGAACAGCCGCTCGGCGGTCTGCTCGACTCGTTGTCCGGTGTCGAGATAGCACCGCAGGGTTTCGATGAGCGCCTGGGCACTGTCGTTGGTGCGCAGTGGCGTCAGGTAGCGCCTGACCAGGTCGTCGCCGATCTCCGCGTCGGCCAGTACGACGGGCAGCAGGCCCAGGTCGCCGAGGTCGTGGGCCCCGGTCAGGCCGTACGCAGCGGCGGTGTTGAGCGCCCGGGTGGCCCGGGCGAACGACTGCTGGAGCTGGTCGATGCGCGCCGCCGGGCCGTACCCGACCGGTGCCGGGATGTCGGACTCGGGCGCCCGCTCGGCGAACCCGGCCAGGTCGCCGTCGATGATGGCGGTGAATCCCCGGGCCGTGGCCGGGGTCATCAGTTGCTGGATGTCGCTGAGTGACAGTACGTCGGTGGGGCGGGCGCGGAACGGCACGTACCCGGTGTCGAGGTGCAGCCCGTAGCGTTGGATCCGGACCCCGAGCTCGGCCGACCCGAGGGTGCCGCCCAGAGCCGCCTGAACGAAGTCGGCGCGGGCCTGCTGGTCGTGTCGCGCGCGCTCCAGCTCGACCTCGCGGTGACCACCACTGAGCTCGGGGATGGCGTGGTCGACCGTGTCGAGCAGGTGGTGGGTCAGCTCGAGCAGCATCCGGTCGGTGACCTGCCGCGACCGGCCGACCGTGTTCATCTCGTCGAGGATCTCGCGTACCGACATCCGCCAGGCGCGAAGGATGTCCTCCAACGGGATTCCCTGCCCGCCGCGGATGGCGCCGAACTCCCGGAACGCCTGCAGCTCCGCGCTGGTCGGCGCCCGCTCTTCCGCCAGCGTGGCGAGGAGATGCTTCAGGATCCGCAGGGTGAGTGGCTCGATCTCGGTGACGGTCAAGTCGGCGTAACCCGGGATCTCCGCCTGCGCCCGAGCCGCGATTCGATGGGCGAGCCGCTCCTGGCCCGTGACCAGCTCCGAGACCAGTCCGCGCCTCGCTGCCACTGCCTTGGCCGAGGTCATTTCACGATGAGCGTACGACTCTGCCTTGGAGAAACCCACAACGTCCCGAGGTGGACTTTCGTCGCGCCGTCCATGGTGATCACCAGGTGCGATTAGTGACCCTCGTCATAGCGCGTGAAGGAGTTGGCCGGTCGCTCAGTCGGGCAGCGGCGTCCGCTCCAAGGAGGGCACATGTATCTCACCCAGGGCCTGCACCGGGCCGTACAGCAGACACCGGACACTGTGATGACGGTGTTCGGGGACCGTACGCGTACGTTCCGGGAGGCGGCCGAACGGGTGGCGCGGCTGGCCGGTGCGCTCCGTGGCCTCGGCGTCGGTGACGGTGACCGGGTCGCGATGCTGTCGTTGAACTCAGACCGGTACTGCGAATACCTGTTCGCGGTGCCGTGGGCGAACGCCGTGCTGAACCCGGTGAACATCCGGTGGAGTCCCGCCGAGATCGTCTACTCGTTCGAAGATTCCGACACGACGGTACTGTTCGTCGACGACGCCTTCGCGAAGCTGCTTCCCGAGCTGAACGACGCCTATCCGAAGCTGGCGACAGTGATCCATACCGGAGACGGGTCGGCGCCGGAAGGCACGTTGTCCTATGAGGACCTGATCGCCGGCTCCGAGCCGATCGAGGACGCTCGCCGTGGCGGCGATGACGTAGCGGGCCTGTTCTACACGGGTGGCACCACCGGATTCCCCAAGGGCGTGGCGGTCAGTCACGCCAACATGCTCACCTCCGCGCTCGGCGCGGTCTCCAGCGGCTACCTCTTCGCCCCCGGAGCGCGGTTCCTGCACGCCGCTCCGATGTTCCACCTCGCCGACCTCGCCGGCTGGTGTGCGGTGACCGCGCTGGGCGGCACCCACGTGATCGTCCCGGCGTTCGAACCGCTCTCGGTGATGCGGGCGATCCAGGACCACCGGGTCAGCGACAGCTTGCTGGTGCCGGCGATGATCCAGGCGGTGGTCGACCACCCTGAGCGGTCTGACCACGACCTGACCAGCCTGCGTACGGTGCTGTACGGGGCGTCGCCGATCACGCAGGCCGTACTGGAGCGGGCGATGAAGGCGTTGCCGAACACGTCGTTCACCCAGGCCTTCGGTATGACCGAGCTGTCGCCGATCGCCACCCTGCTCAGTCCCGAGGACCACAAGAAGACCAGCCTGCTGCGCTCCGCGGGCCGTGCCGCGCCACACGCCGAGGTACGCATCGTCGACGCCGACGACAACGAGGTGCCGCGCGGCACCGTTGGCGAGATCGCCGTACGGGGCGGGCATGTGATGCTCGGCTACTGGGAGAAGCCGGAGGAGACCGCCACCGCGCTGCGGGGCGGGTGGATGCACACAGGCGACGGCGGCTACATGGACGACGAGGGCTATCTGTTCGTCGTGGACCGGATCAAGGACATGATCGTCAGCGGCGGCGAGAACGTGTACTCCGCCGAGGTCGAGAACGCTGTCGCACGGCACCCCGCGGTGGCGGCCTGCGCGGTGATCGGCGTACCCGATGACGAATGGGGGGAGCGGGTGCACGCGGTGGTCGTACTGCAACCGGGTGAGCAGGTCACACCGGCGGAGCTCCGCGAGCACACCAAGACCCTGATCGCCGGGTACAAGGCGCCGCGGACCGTGGAGTTCACCGACGCGCTCCCGGTGTCCGGCGCCGGCAAGATCCTCAAGCGGGAGCTGCGGAAGAAGTACTGGAGCGACGCCGACCGGCAGGTTCACTGACGGTTCGTCGCAAGGCGCCCGGCCACCAGCGCAACTCGTCGTCGAGGTCGGGCCGCGCAGGTGCGCCCCCCACCGTCGGCACTCCCTCACTCCGATTCAGCGGCTAATAGGCGACGACGGGCCGCACCGTCGTCGTGACGTACCAAGGAGTCCCCTATGAACGGCCCACCGGAACAGAAGATCACCGGCACATCGACGCACTCCGCCGGCGAGCCGCTCGGCGTCGGCCGGAGAAGATTCCTCACCTGGATGATCGCCGCGCCGACCCTCACGATGGGCGCGAAGTTCGGACTCGACCTGTTGGCCCCGTCGCCGGCCGCCGCCGACCCGCTGACCCTCGGCGGCACCGTGGACTTCGGCGACATGTTGTACGCCATCAACCTGCCGACCGCCCTCGACCTCGTGGTGACCGTGACCCCGGAGAACCGGGTGACCGCCGCCCTGACCCGGCTGGAGTCCGGGCAGGGCATCACGACGCTGATGGCGATGCTGCTCGCGGAGGAGTTGGACGCACGGCTGATCGACGTCGACATCACGCTCGCCGACGCCAACGCCACCGAAGTGCTGATGTTCACCGGCGGATCCAACAACGCGCGGGTGCTCACCGACCCGACCAGGATCGTCGCCGCCGGGATGCGGGCGCGTCTGGTGACCGCCGCGGCCCAGCGATGGAGTCTCCCCGCCGACACGCTGACCACAAAGGACACCGCGGTGCACGCGCCGGACGGGCGAAGCGCCACGTACGCCTCGCTCGCCGAGGACGCGGCGAGTGTCCTGGTCCCCGCCGTGTCGCCGAACCCGAAGTCGCCCACCGATTTCAAGGTCATCGGCAAGGCCACGAACCGGATCGACGCCGCGAAACTGGTACGCGGGCGCTCCGCGTACACCCTGGATCTGGCGGTCGAGGGCGCGCTGCCCACGGTCGTCGCCCACGCGCCGACAATCCTCGGCACCGTTGGTTCCGTCGACGACAGTGCCGCCCGCGCCATGCCCGGCGTCGTCGCCGTGACCAGGCTCGCCACCGGGGTCGCCGTCACCGCGCAGACCTTCCACCACGCGTTGCAGGCCCGCAACGCGCTGCAGATCACCTGGAACGACGGACCCGCGGTCGGCATCTCCGACGCCGACATCCGCAGCGACCTGCACGCCGCAGCGCCGGCCTTCGTCCTCCCGCCGCTGCTGGGCAAGGCGGTGGACGGGTCTTTCGACTTCGCGTACGTCAGCCACTCGCCGATGGAGGTGCAGGTCGCGATCGCGGACGTACGTACGAACTCCGCCACGATCTGGTTCCCCAACCAGGCGCCGATCGACTCCCAGAACCGGATCGCCGAGAAGCTCGGGATGCTCGCCGAGTCGGTCACGGTGCACGTCCCGCAGGCCGGCGGCTCCTTCGGGCGGCGGCTCTACCACGAGGCGGCGATCGAAGCGGCCCTCGTGTCGCAGGCGATCCGCAAGCCGGTGAAGCTGATGTGGACCCGGGTCGACGACATGAAACACGGGCGGTTCCGGCCGATGAGTCACAGCAAGATCCGCGCCGTGGTGAGCGGGAGCTCTGTCCTTTCGTACGACCACCACGCCGCCCTTCCGGAGCTGGAGTTCGACCACGGGCTCGGCGACGCGGCCAGCGCCGCGGGCTTCGTACTGCCGCCCACCCGAGCCGGCCTGATGCAGACGATCTTCCAGGTCACCCAGCAGGTGCGCTACGACTTCGGACTGGTGAACCAGACGCTCAACGAGATCCCCGTGCCGATCCCGAACGCGACCTGGCGGTCGGTCTACTCGGGGACCGTCGCGGTCGCGAACGAGATCATGGTGGACGAGATCGCTCGTACGGTCGGCCAGGACCCGGTGGCGTTCCGCCGCTCGAAGATCAACTCAGATGCGCTCCGCGGCGTCCTGGACAAAGTGGCCGCGGAGGGCAACTGGGGTCGGTCGATGCCGGCGGGGAAGGCCCAGGGCATCGCGGTGCACGAGGAGTACAAGTCGGCGGTGGCGTACCTCGCCGAGGTCGACACCACCGGGTCGTCGCCCCGGGTGACCAAGCTGGTCGCCGCGGTCGACGTCGGCATGTGCATCAACCCCAGGGGCGTCGAGGCGCAGCTGCAGGGCGTCGCGGTCGACGCGGTGTCGACGATCTTCTGGGCCGGCAACCACATCGACAACGGCGCCGTACGGGAATCCAGCTTCTCCGATTTCAAGTACAGCAGGATGCGCAGTGCTCCGTTGGACGTACAGGTGCACATCATCGCGCGGGACACCCACGTCGGCGGTGTCGGCGAACTGGGCTACCCGGCCGCCGCGGCCGCGGTCGCCAACGCGTACGCGAGGGCCACCGGAACCAAGCCCCGCAGCTTCCCGATCTTCGGCTAAGGAGCCCCTGCCATGTCCCAACACACCTTCACACTCAACGGGTCACAGATCACGGTGGAGGCGCCGGACGACATGCCCCTGTTGTGGGTGCTGCGTGACCTGCTCGCCATCACCGCCCCCAAGTACGGCTGCGGCGTCGGGGTGTGCGGCGCCTGCACCAGCCACGTCGACAACCAGGCGGTCCGGCCTTGCATCACCTCGGCCGCCGACGTGAACGGTCACACCGTCACCACCCTGGAAGGCCTGGCGGGGGAGACGTTGCACAAGGTGCAGCAGGCGTGGCTCGACGAGGACGTCGCCCAGTGCGGGTTCTGCCAGAACGGCCAGATCATGACCGCCGTGGCGCTGCTGGCGACGAATCCGAACCCCAGCGACGCGGACATCGACGCGGCGATGAGCGACAACGTGTGCCGCTGCGGCACGTACGTCAGGATCCGCAAGGCCATCAAACGGGCAGCGCAGGCGTAGCTCTCGCGTCCTGGGCACGATCTTGCGCCTTGATCTGGCGGCGTCGGCTGGCGACGCGACCTGGCGCGCTCAGGAGCCGGTGAACCCGGGTGCCCGGCGCTCGCGGTACGCGGCGACGCCCTCGGTGAAGTCGCTGGTGCGGGTCAGGGACTGGGAGAGCGCACCCTCCACTTCGAGTTGCTCTGCGAGCGCGGGCTGCTGGGCGCTCATCGCGCGCTTGATGGCGGCGTACGCGAGTGTCGGGCCGTTGGCGAGCCGCAGGGCGAGCTGCTGGGTCACGCCGAGCAGCTCCTGATCGGGCACTGCTCGATAGACGATTCCCCAGCGCTCCGCCTGTTCCGCGGTGATCCGGTCGCCGAGCAACATGGCGGCCATCGCGCGTTGCCGTCCGGCGCGGGCGGGCAGTGTCGCGGTGATGCCGCCGTCCGGACTGAGCCCGAGTCGTACGAAGGCCAGCTGAAGGTACGCGGACTCGGCCATCAGGGTGAGGTCCGGCGCCAGGGCCAGGCTGGCGCCGAATCCGACGGCGGGCCCGTTCACGGCCGCGATCACCGGTTTGGGGTACGTGTGCATCGTCAACACGCTCGGCATCACCCACCGCCGGTGCATGCCCTGGATGTCGGGCGTGCCGTCGGGCAGCTTCTGGAAGCCGTCCTGCAGGTCGACGCCGGCACAGAACGCCGAGCCGGCGCCGGTCAGCACGACGCACCGGACCTTGGGATCGCGCTCGAGTTCGAGCAGAGCCGAGGTCAGCTCGTCTCCGCAGGTTTCCGACCACGCGTTGCGACGGTCGGGCCGGTTGAGCCGCAACCAGCACACGCCGTCGCTGGTCCCGCCGAGCTCGATGTCTGGGCTCACGTCCCGCCCGCCTTCCTGGCCCTCGACTTGAGGCTTAGTGAATTCCAATTCACTAACGACTGTAGATGGCAAGACGCTGAGAGGAAACACCTACTGTGAAGTCGCCTGCGGGGAAGCTGGGTTGGACGCCAGACACACCAAGAGTCCGGCCCTTCAAACTAGTGAATGCACAAACACTTACTGAGATGTGCCCGCAGGATCGCCCCGGTCGCGTACGGCGGAGAGCCGTACGCAGGAAGAGCTGGACCACGCCAGAGCCGCGGTCGATCAGCAGATCGCGGCGTACCAGAAACCCGTCGACAGGAATCAGCTTGATCACGTTGTTCCCGCGCAAGACTCCGTCGTTCAATCCAAGTTCGTGTAGGTCTGGCCGGGCTCGGGGTGCGTCGCTCCATCAGACGCTGGGCGCTCCAGCGGGTGCTTTCCCGGCAGG
>WNGB01012585.1_pt1 | contig 11474 bp, 15 predicted proteins | sample 5400681 | NCBI WGS metagenome assembly WNGB01 (sample SAMN13153367, study PRJNA577476) | soil metagenome | isolation source: 115 cm soil or saprolite under grassland replicate 2 | place: USA:California | collected 2016-06-15 | reverse complement strand
TCGGGCTCCTCGACGGCCACCCCCGGACGCTCGAGGAGGTCGGGCGGGAGTTCGGGGTCACCCGGGAGCGGATCCGTCAGATCGAGTCGAAGACCCTGTCGAAGCTGCGGCACCCCTCACGGTCGCAGAAGCTCCGCGATTACCTGGAGTAGACCCGGGAACCGGGCGTGGACAGTCCCCGAAGCACGGTGAAGGGATGCTCCTATTGTTTCGTGCAGGTAGAGGCGAGGTACAGCCTCGGGGAGTGAGCGAATCCGACTCCTATAGCGGAGACGAACGGGACACGGTAGGACCACATCGCTGCAGGTCGGGGCATATGCGTGGCAGCTCGCGAGTGGGGCAGGTGGCGTGAGGCTCCGTACGATTCGGCGATCGACGACGTTGCACAGTCGTTCGACTCGGCGGTGCCTGCATGCTCATGTTCGTGTCCTTTTCGGCCGGTCACCTCAAGACGCTGCATCCTCGAGAGGCGCGCGATGGCTCACCTGGTGTGCGGCAGCGGCAGGGACGCTGGATGGGATCACGGAGGAGATGCCCACGAAGGGAGCACGTCGGCAGTCGCCCGTGCACCTGGACCATCGCCACCTCCGGGCCTCGGCAACATGGGGTAGAACTCAGTTCATGACCGGTCCCGAACGAGGCCTGCTAGCCGATCGCGAGCGCTGGCTCCTTAGCCTCCGGCGAACGAACGAGATGCAGGAAGACGAGCTGGATCCGACTTTCGACGAGCAATGGGGGGAGATTTCCGAGACTCACCGGGGATTTGTCGAGTCCTTCCTATCGTCGCTTCCTCCGGGCGGCACGGTGCTCGACGCCGCCTGTGGGACGGGGAAGTACTTCGGGATGGTGCTCGCGAGCGGCCGGACGGTGGTCGGTGCCGACCAGTCAGGGGGCCACCTCGTCACCGCTCGATCGAAGCACCCGGGTGCCCGGGTCGAGAAGCACGATCTTCAGGACCTGTCCTACTGGAGCGAGTTCGACGGGGTGGTCTGCGTCGACGCGATGGAGTTCGTGCCGCCCGAGGACTGGCCTGAGGTCCTTGGTCGCTTCCGGGACGCCCTCCGCCCTGAAGGTCACCTCTACCTCACGGTGGAGCTCGTCCCTGCGGAGAAGGTCCGCGCTCTGAACCGGCAGGCACGGGGCTGGGGCTTGCCGGTCGTCGAGGGGGAGGTGATCTGGGACGGACCCGACGGCTACTACCACTACTACCCGCCGCTCCCGCGGGTCCGCGCCTGGATCGGCGAGGCCGGCTTCGCGATCGACGACGAGCTGGAGGGACGTTGGGACGAGGGCTACGCGTACCACCACCTGTTGGCTCACGTGGCGCTGCCATCAGTCTGACCGGACTTGCTCGCGCGCAGATCGGGGCGGAGACTGTGCCGGTGATCCCACGGACCCGCTGCGCCAGAACGATCGACGATGCGTACATCGCCTACCAGGACTTCGGCGAGGCTGAAGAGGCTGTCGCGGAAACTTACCCCTTGATCGCGGAGCGATGCTGATTGAAGAGGTTGCGGTTTCATGATCGGTCCGGGCCGGAAGCCTCGGGTGCTCAGGTCCTGGAGTGCCGCCACAGCTTGAGGAGGTTGTGGGTGGCGCAGACCAGCTTCCATTCGACGTCGTATGCGCCCAGGCCGCGTCGAGTGAACCGCCTGACCTTGCGGACCTCCTTGATGTGGCCGAACACCGGCTCGATCGTGTGGGCCCGCTTTGGCGGAGTCGTGGATGCGCGTCTTCAGTCACTCGCCGCCAAGTGTGTAGCTCACCAATCCCCAGAACGGGATCACGCGGCGCTGTGACGCCGCCGGCCAGTCCGGAAGGGAGACCATTAGGAGTTCGGCGACGCGCTTGCCCCTGAGTGTTATGGCTACCTTCGCCCGGGTCTGATCCCCGACCGTCTCCTCAGCGACGACCTCCCAGGTGAGCGCGCTCGAGTACGGATCGCCCGGCTCGGTGACGTCGCCCAACCTTTCGAACAGCCAATCGGACCACTCCTGCCGGAACTCGCTCCATGGATGCTGGGCTTCCATCTCGGGGGTGAGCGCGAGTAGCCACAGATCGCAGAGCCGGCCCTGGGCGATCGCGCCCATCACCTCGCCCAAGGCCTCCTTTAGGTTGTCCCCCTGGAGCTGCCCCTGAGACGGAGGGCAGATCTGGGGAACAAATGCCTTGCGCGTGCCCGCGCAGCTGTCCTGAGGCCACGCGTACGTCCTGGTCGCGATGAGCTGACGAACACCGTCAACGGTCCTCACCTGCTCGCCGCTCAAGTGCTCGAAGTCCTCACCGAGGATCCGCAGCACGCTTGCCGGCTGTGAGGTATCGACCGACTCGGATCCCATCGGCACCGAAATCGGGTGCGCTCCCTCGGGACTGACGGTGACGGTGACGCTCACGCCGGCACTCGTGCCCTGCTGTCCGACGAGGTAGTAGCAGGATTGGTTGTCGAGGTGCACGCGGATCTGTCCGTCCTTGACCTTCAGCCCGCCGATGCTGCCAGACCCGCCGGACGGCTCACCGTTCGAGTCGAGGATCTCGGAGTCGACGGAGACGATCGTCCCCTCCGGCAGGTTCGTCGTGGCCACGAGCGTCCCTCCGCCGTTGGGGTTGTCGGGAGCGGGCATGAGCTCCTGGGGTAGCTGGACGAAGTAGCCGGCGGGCAACGTCTCCAGTGAGGGTGACGGCGAAGTTGTGGCCGGCCGTTCGAGCGAGGCCAGCTCGTCTACCGGAACTCGCAACACGGTTCCGGTCCCAAGATCCGTGATCCACAACGACCCGGCGGCAACGGCACCGAACGGCGTCCACTGGAAAATGCCGATCACGGAGAACCGGAGCTCGTCCGGCAGCGGGAGCACGTAGCCGGGGTCGACCGGTGCACCCGTGGCGACATCGATGGGCAGGATGACATCCGATCGGCCGTCGTCGGCCGGCCGAACCAGCCAGAGGCCATCATCGGAGCCGACGAGATGCCCCCAGTGGTCGAGCTTGGTTCGGCCGACGACGCTGCCGTCTTCGCCGTCCAGCCTGGTGAGCACGTCGCCGGACTCGTCCGCCCCAGTGCCGCCGCAGGTCGCCGTCCAGATCGAGCCGGCAGCCGAGACCATCACGCAGGGGTCCGGCACCGACGTCGTCCCGACGACCTCACCGCTCGACGGGTCGATCCGAACGATCGCGGGCGGCTCGCTCGAGGCCCAGATCCATCCTCCCGCCATCGCGAGGAGGTCGAATCGGCCCGGGACGTTGCCGAGGATCCTCCCGCTCGAGGCGTCAATGCGCACCAGGCCGTCGGCGGTGCTCACCCACACGGAGCCGAAGCCCACGCCGATCTGCCACGGGTACGCAGGCAAAGCGATCGTCGCGAGGGTTACGCCGGTCACCGGGTCGAGCTTCAGGACCGAGGGTTGACCACACCCGTCCGAACCGGGGCCCTGGCAGACCGTCACCCACGCGAACCCCTCACCGACGGCGGGCCACTGCGCGCCGCGTGTGTTCTCGAGGGGAACCGCCTCGTTGGTCTCCGCGTCGATCCGCCACAAGACCTTGTCCGCGTCCGAGGTCCCGACGACCGTCCAGGCGGCCTGATCGTCGGCTGCGATCGGCTGCGGCGGACCATCCAGGCGAATGTGGATGACGCCCGCTGATCCGGCCGGCCCTGGACTCGAACCACCAAAGGCGACGAACACGCCACCGACGCCAGCCATCGAGACCGCGATCGCAACCACGGCAGCCGAGAGGCGGCGGTTGCGCTGCCTGCGTCCCTTGCGACGCGCCACGCGCTCGAGCGCATCCGGTGCGCCGGACACGCCCTCGCCGGCCCGCTCTAGCATCCTCCGCACGTCACTCATCGAGCTGCTCCGCGGCCTTGCGCAGGGCCGCCCGCCCTTGGGAGGCGAGGGCCCGCACCGTGGCGCCCTTGATGCCGAGGATCCGGGCCGCCCCCTCCGAGTCGAAGTCCAGCAGATCGATGAGGACGAGAGCCGCTCGCTGCCGCTCGGAGAGGCGTGCGAGAGCGCGGGCTACGAGATCGCGATCGTCCACGGCCTCGAACAGGTCCGGCCATGGATCCGCCCTGAGCACACGGCGCGCGGCGGCGTTCGCGGCCCTCAGCCGACTGCGGAACCGGTTCATCGCGGTCCGGTACAGGTAACCGGTCGGATTCCGCATACCGCTCACGCGGTCCCATCGTTCCCACACCGCTACGAACGCATCCTGCATCAGCTCGTCCGCCTCCTCGACGCTGCCCGTCACGATGAACAGCGCCCGAAGCAACCGCTCGTGCTCGGCCTGGAAGAACGCCTCAAAGTCGCCCCCGTTCGGCGTCGTCCGTGGATCGGACACGCCGCTTGCGGGCTCGTTCATCCGATCCATGAACGCATCAGGCAACCCTAGCGCTTAGGGTCGAGTTTGCAGGGTCCGCGCTAATCCTCCCGGACCACACTCGGGCGCGCACTTCCCCGTCGTCGAATACGTAGAGCAGCCAACAACCCCGATGCCAACGAGGGCCCCAGCTCCACCTCGCGGTCATGTGCGCATTTGTCTTGCGTTCTCGCGGGCTCGGCACGCGACGAGCCCGAAAGAATCGCTTCCGGCGGAAAGCGACACTTCTCGTGCCACGAGATGATCATGGGCTAGTCTCCGAGGAGAACGTCGGGTTCGGGCGACGGCTCGAACAGGATTGACCGCAGCGCAGACGAGCGCGGCAACCAGGAAGACCGCGAAGAGCGCGACCAGAACGCCCGGGTGCCACAGCCGGACCGCGGGATCGTATCCGTGACAACGATCTGCCCCGCATCTGCCCCGCGACGGACCGGGAAACTACGGGAAGTCATCCGGGCCCTCGGGTACAAGAAGCACTGGTCAGACCCCCTTTCGTCAACATCGCCGCAGGTCGCAGAGACCCGCGAAACGGACTCATAATCCGCCGGTCGGAGGTTCGAGTCCTCCCCGCCCCACGCTCCTGACCAGCTCTTTCGTCTCCGCCGAGAGGTCGCCGGAGGCCTCGACGGGCTCCTGTGCCAACGGATTGCCAACGCCTGAGCGGTCCGAGAGCGGCCTCGAGCGCGGCAGCCGCCTCGGACGGTCCCTCCTGCCACGCGTGCTGGTACACGGCGATGGTGAACGACGGTGAGGCGTGGCCAAGCACCGCCGACACGATCACCGGCTGCACGCCCCGGCGGCCGAGCTCTGTGGCGACGGCGTGGCGCACGTCGTGCAGGCGAGTGTCGGGATGCATGCGGGCCTCACGCGCCAGGCGTTTGAACGCGCTGGTGAACGAGTCCGGGTAGAAGACAAGGGTATCCGCTGGCGTTGATGCACGGCGGACCCAGCGGGGATCTCTACACCATGCTCTCGTTCCGGCAGTGCAAGGACCAGTTCACCTTGGTCTTCTACGATCATCGCTGCAACGGCCGGTCGACGAGAGTGCCCGTCACCTCCATGACATGGGAGAACCTGACGGCAGACGCCGACGCGCTTCGCGAGAGGCTCGGCTTCGAAAAATGGGCCGTGCTTGGTCACTCGTTCGGGGGCAACGTCGCGCTCGAGTACGCCCTGCGCTATCCGGACCGACTCTCCCATCTCGTGCTCCTCAACACGGGAGCCGAAGGCCGCTGGTCACTCGAGAACGCGTCGACGGTGCTGGCCGAACGCGGCTACAGCCCAGACATCGTGAATCTCGCCAAGCGCTGGTTGAACGGTGAGATCCCACCGAAGGAGTCCTTCCGCACGCTGATGAAACTGGGGAAGGCCTACAACCCACATTCGGGGATGGGACTGCTCGCCCGAATGGCGCTCGAAGGAGCGTGGCGATCGAAGCTGCGGCCCGAGGCGCTCATCTTCGCGGCGCATCATCTGCTGCCAGGTTGGTCGGTCATCGACCGCCTTGGCGAGATACAAGTGCCGACGCTGGTGATGGCGGGCAAGGACGACTTCATCTTCCCGCCCGAGCACCAGGCCGAGCTTGCCGCGCGCATACCGAACTCGCGCCTAAAGCTCATCGAGCGCGCCGGTCACAATCCGCACGACGAGCAGACCGCTGAGGTTATGAAGGAGCTGCGAGCCTTCATCCCGTCGGACATTGGCGCGAGAGCAGCCTGAGGTGAAACATGGGGTGATCCCCGGCGCGCGGTTCGTCACGATCGACCGGGGCGGACACCTCTTCGCGGAGGGCTTGGCCCCGTACAGGAGCGAGGGATGAGCCCGCGATACGCCTACTTCTACCTGATGGTCGATGACCCAGACCGAGTGCGTTTGGCCGTTCCCGGGCACGTCTCGCATTGGCGAGGGCTGAGGCTCGCCGGCTACACGGGCGGCCCCTTCGTGGACCGGACTGGTGGCCTGATCACGTTCGAAACTGACGATCCCACCGGGGCCGTGGCCGCGGTGGAGGGTGACCCGTTCGTGAGGGAGGGACTTCTCGCCTCGTACTGGTTGAAGGAGTGGGCACCGGAGTGAGATCCAGAGGATCGAGGTGCTGGTCGGTCAGGGAACCGCGAGCGCGACCGAGCCCTCGAGCGATTCAAGGGAACGCCGCACGCCGGCGACGAACACCTCGAGGTCCGGGCAGAGATCGCGGTCGGCCACGACCGTGATGTTGAACTGTCCGGCGTAGGAGAGCGCGCCGACCCCGATCGAAACGTTCGCGGTGATCGGGACGATCGGAAAGATCTCGAGGAGCCGCGCCCCGGCGAGGTACATGGAGATCGGCGGGCCGGGGACGTTCGCGACGTAGGCGTTCATGAACCGCTGGCGGGGCATGAGCCGCAGGAACGCGCGCTGCAGGAGCACGGTCCGAAACATGCTGCCGGCGGCCGGCCGGCGCTTCCGCTTGCGCTTGGATGTCTCGGCGGCGATCAGCTCGAGTCGCCGGACGTCGTCGCGCTCACCGATCGGAAGCGGCACCAGCATCCCGGCGTCAACGTTTCCGCGCGCCTCGCTAGGTTGCTCCTGGTGCAGCGACACTGGCACGAAGGCGCGCAGGACGACGCCCTCGGTTGGCTCGCGGCGACTTCGGAACAGGTCCGCGTACCCCGCGGCGACGGCCGTCAGCAGTACGTCATTGACCGTGGCGCTGTGCCTGTGGGCCACCTTCTTCGCCACGTCCAGGGAGCTCCGGACGACGGCGAGCCTCCGGTCGGATCCGATCCGTCGGTTGACGGTCGTCCGCGGGACCCGACCCTCCGCGAAGATCTCCCGCGCCGCAGGCCACGACTGCAGGAGACGTCGGGCCGTGGTGGCAGGCTTCGCCAGTACGGAGAGCGTCCGTTGGACTTCGCCGAGCCTCCGGCGCAGGTTGTCCCGGAGGAGCTCGCCCGTGGACGGGAGCGATGCGGGTGCCCAGGGCGGTGCCTTGATCTCGGGCGGGTCGGGGACCGGATCGACGAACGCGGCCAGGGTGGCCACTCCTGCCACTCCGTCGGCGATGGCGTGGTGCATCTTGATGAAGAACCCCACCCGGTCATCGGGCAGGCCGGTCAGGAACCACATCTCCCACAAAGGCCGGCCTCGGTGAAGGGGGCGGCGCCGGAGCTTCTCGCAGGCCAGAAGGAGTTGTCGCTCGTCGCCAGGGAACGGCACCGGGTGGACGCCGACGTGCTGGGCGATGTCGAAAGACTGGGTGTCCCCCCACACCGGCCACCCCAAGCCGCGCTTAGGCCAGTACAAGACCTGCCGGAACCGCTGGACGAGGTGCAGCCTTCGACCGACGGCGTCGCGGACCGACGCGATCCGAAACTCGCCGTCGGCGTCAAAGAACGAACTGCCGTCGAGAAGGGCCAGGGCCCCGATCTCCTGTGGCCAACCCTCCTCCTCCGGCCAGATCAACATGAGGTCCGGCGCGGTCACCCGATCGAGCGGAATCGGCTTGCGTTCGACGGTCGCCGGACCGGCTCCTCCCTGGATCCCCCTAGTCGTCATCTCCTCTTCCCGAACCGGCAGATCACGATTGCCACGTGGACGCCCTCGGGCCGCTACCGAACCAGGCGGAGCGCTCGCTCCTCCACCTTCTTCTGACGCCGGCGGATCTCACGTCCCACCCACCGGAAGCCGAACAGGTAGTGCATGGTGAGGCCGATGCCCCACCCGACCAGCGGGAATGGGAACCAGATAAACTCGGAGGCCACCACGAGGTTGATCGTGATCAGCGCCGCTTGCACCAGCACGTAGATCGCGGCGTGGAGCGCGAACCCCCGGCGGGCGTTCCGCGTCTCGATCTCCAGCTCGGCCTGCTCGTACTGCTCGACGGTGATGGCTTGTGACATGACGTTCACCTCCCGACGGTGGCGAGGTCGCCACCCGTCCACTGGGCCACGAACCGATCCGTGGTTGACATCGGGGCTTGCGGGACCTCCTGCTTCGGGGGCATCTCCGCCCCACGCAGGATCATCACGAAGTGCAGCACGATGTGGCCCCCGATCGGGGCGATCACGCTGCCGGTCAAAAGGTAGGCCAGGCTGAAGAACGAGCAAGCCAGGATAGGGAAGCGGACCTGGGGGCCTCGGAACTCCCGGTACCCGAGATGATGGATCCCGATCACGAGGGCGCTGGCCGCCATGGCCAGGGCGCCCACGCCGACCTTCCCGGACCACCCGCTCGTCCATCCGAGTGCCAGTCCGCCCTGCCACACGGCGAGGACGGGGAGGATCGACAGGAGCGTCCCCTCGGTCGCCCCGTAGACAACTCCCTCCCACGCCATCTTCGCCAGGGCGGCCGCTCCGCGCGGCCGGTCGGCGGTCGCGGGCCACCTTCGGGCCAGCAGGCCGGTCACCGCGCCCGATACTGCCGCGCCGAGGAGCCCCCACGCCCAGCCTTGGCGGAGGAACCCGGCGGCGCCGGTCCCACTCGCCCACAGGTAGGCCCACGTCAAGCCCCCCGTCGCGACCGTGAGCAGGGCCACAAACGGGGTCCGCCTCATGCGACCAAGGTCCGTGGGCAGATACGTGACTAGGAACGAGCCAACCGCAATCGCTGCCAGGGCCACAAAGAAGGTTCCCCAACCGATGGACGGATCTGCCGCCGGCATGGAACTCACCTCCACTACTGTCGTTGCCGTCGATGCCAGTGTCGCTCCGGCGAGCGCCCCAGGACCGTGCCGATGGTCCCACCACGTGCGGTCCGAACGCACCGGCGCGAGGAGGACCTCCGAGGGCCACGTTGGGCGGCGGCCCGTGGTGTAGAAAGAAGACGAGGGAGCTTCGGGTCTTCGTGGGCTGAAGCGACCGTCAATGGGAGGGGCCGGATGAGACGCCGATACGTGGGGATAACGGCCATTGGCGTGGCGGCCGCCTACGTCCTCCTCGTCAGGACCAGGCATCTCCGGTGGGGAGCGACCGAGGCGGAGTTCCGCGGGTCCCTCCCCGGCGATGACCTCATCCCGAACCCCGACCTCACCGCGACCCGTGCCATCACCATTCGCGCCTCCGCCGATCAGGTCTGGCCGTGGATCGCCCAGCTGGGGCAGGGGCGGGGCGGGTTCTACAGCTACGACTTCCTAGAGAACCTCGTGGGCTGCGGCATTCACAGCGCGAATTGCATCGTCTCCGACTGGCAGGACATCGCGGTGGGGGACCAGGTGAAGTTGCATCCGGAGGTCTCGCTCGCCGCGGCCGTTGTGGACCGGGGGCGATCGCTCGTTCTCCGCGGCGGGGTCCCGATGGGGAAGACCCCTCCTCCCTACGACACCACGTGGGCCTTCGTGCTCCGGGAACGACAGGACGGGACGACCAGGCTGCTGGTCCGGGAGCGATACGTGTACACGCAGCGGTGGGCACCCCTGCTGGTGGAGCCCGTCGAGGCGGTCAGCTTCGTAATGAGCCAGAAATGCTCCGTGGGATTAGGGACCGGGCGGAACGAAAGCGATCGGAACCGGAGCGGATGAGTCCCCAGGGCATCAGCCTAATCCGTCAGGAGGTGGAAATGGCGAACAGCCAGTTCTCGCGGGATGAGGCCCGCGCCATCGGAGAGCGGATCGGGATCAACTGGGAGGCCGGCAAGGTGGATCTCGAACAGTTCCGGATGGGACTGGGCGTCGAGCTAGAGCACGGGACCCTGGACCCGAGCACCGACGTCACCCACGATGACGAGGTCACCACCGGGAAGATCGCCCTCGCGCACCTCCATGAGATTCCGGACTACTACCCGCGGCTGGCAGCGATGGAGCGGGACGCGGATGCTTCGTCGTAAACGAACAGCATCCGGCAACCACTTCCAGCCGAGGACCCCACCTCGCGATGCCACGGCCGCGCCGCCGACTGGCTTCGGTCCGAAGGTGGAGCGTGAGGATGGACTCTCGATCGCGGCGAAGCCGCTGGCAGGGCCTCGACGTTCGGCCTGACGGGCAGGGTCTAGCACAGCTTGCCAGCAGCCCCTGCGCCCCGTGCGACGTATCGTCGCTTTCAGCTCGAGTCCCGAGGGAGTGGTGATGGCCGAGGTGAGGATTCCTGCCCCTCATGGAGAGATGCCCGCGTACGTGGCCAGGCCATCGGCCGAGGGACCGTGGCCCGGCGTGGTCGTGATCCACGACTTCACGGGCATGAGCCACGACCTGAGGAACCAGGCCAACTGGCTGGCGAGCGAGGGATACCTGGCCGCCGCCCCCGACCTATACTACTGGGGCACCAGGCTGAAGTGCCTGCGCACCATCATGCGCGATATCGGCGCACGTCGGGGAAGGACGTTCGACGACATCGAGGCCGTACGTACTTGGCTCGGTCAGCAGGAGGGGTGCACGGGCAAGATCGGCGTCATCGGCTTCTGCATGGGGGGCGGCTACGCCATCGCGCTCGCCCCGGAGCGCGGGTTCTCGGCCTCGAGCGTGAATTATGGCGGTTGCCCGAAGGACGCCGAGACCTTCCTGGCGGGCGCCTGTCCCATCGTCGGCAGCTACGGTGGGAAGGATGGCTCGCCGATGGGGCGCAGCGCCGCCGTGCGGCTGGAGCGGGCCCTCACGGCGCTCGGTTTGACCACGACGTGAAGATCTATCCCGAAGCGGGCCACGGGTTCATGAACGACCACGACCCGGCGGACATGACACCCCTGTTGGTGGTGCTAAACAAGATCTCGAGGACCCGCTACCACCAGCCCTCAGCCGAGGATGCCCGCCGGCGCATTGCGTCCTTCTTCAACGCCCACTTGAAGTCGTGAGCGTGGGTGGCCCTACGCGACAGCCCCGGGGGTGCCCACCAGCACTGGTTGAAGGGTCCCCTCATCGGGGCACTGGTATCCCCACTGGTACCCCTGGAGGTTGGAAATTGACGAGAACTGGCGAGTTCGAGTAAGAAGGATCAGGCCTGGTCAGTGGGCTTGTCCGGGCCGTTCTTGCTGGTAGATGGCTGCCTTCGCGGCGGACTCATAATCCGTCGGTCGCAGGTTCGAGTCCTGTCCGCCCCACCACGTTTGACCTGCTATTTCGCGACCCCGGCTTGGTCCTTGGATGGCTCGGACGACTCCTGTGCCAACGGATTGCCAACGCGAGGACGACC
>WNGB01012584.1_pt1 | contig 11475 bp, 8 predicted proteins | sample 5400681 | NCBI WGS metagenome assembly WNGB01 (sample SAMN13153367, study PRJNA577476) | soil metagenome | isolation source: 115 cm soil or saprolite under grassland replicate 2 | place: USA:California | collected 2016-06-15 | reverse complement strand
GTCCCGGGCGACGTGCTCACGAATCCGGACACGGGGAAGCGGTTCGTGATCCGGGGCCACGGCGTCTTCCACGACACCAACGCGACGCACGTGAGCGGGAACATCTACGAGTTCACCGCGATCGAAGCGGGGCAGCCGTTCATCCTGGAGGATGCGGCCGGCAACGTCATCGTCCGTGATCGAGGCGTGATCCGCCACACCGCTCTGTTCGACACGCTCGGCGACGGCGTGCCGAGCGCCGAGTTCATCGAGGAGACGAGCACGATCGTGCATGGGCCCCACCCCGGCTTCGCAGACGACCTCCCGTTCTGCGAGATCGCGGCAGAGCTGACCGACGCCTGACGCTGAACAGCGGCGCGGCGGCGCGGCGGACAATGCCGAGTCCGTAGCCGCCGCCGCGCGGTGCGGGCAAATAGGAAAAGATTCGCGTCCCGATGGCGTACGTCTACGACTTCGACGACCCCTCCGGCGCCGGCCGCGAGCTGCTCGGCGGCAAGGGCGCCGGCCTCGCGGAGATGACGCAGATCGGCGTGCCAGTCCCGGCGGGGTTCACGATCACGACGGACGCCTGCCGCGCTTACATGGCGGCAGGCAAACGCCTCCCGGCCGGTCTCGAGGACGAGATCGCCGAGCATGTCGAGCGCCTCGAGCATCGCGCCGACAAGCGTCTCGGCAAACCGGACGATCCTCTTCTCCTTTCTGTCCGTTCCGGCGCTGCGGTCTCGATGCCGGGCATGATGGACACGATCCTCAACCTCGGTCTCAGCGACATCGCGACCGAAGGACTTGCGAAGGCGACGGGCAACGAGCGCTTCGCGTTCGACTCGTATCGCCGGCTCATCCAGATGTACGGCGAGGTGGTCGACGGCATCGACGCGCACCGCTTCGAGCAGCGCCTTACCGACCTGAAGCAGTCGAAGGGCGTGCAGCAGGACACAGACCTCGACGCCGACGACCTCCACGGGCTCGTCGGGGTCTTCAAGTCGATCTACGAAGAGGAGACGGGCAGCCCGTTCCCGCAGGACGCACGCGACCAGCTGACGCGCGCCGTCCGGGGCGTCTTCCAGTCATGGGACAACCCGCGCGCGCAGGTGTACCGTCGCGCGCACGCGATCCCGGACGACCTCGGCACGGCCGTGAACGTCATGCAGATGGTGTTCGGCAACAAGGGCGACACGTCGGCAACCGGCGTGTGCTTCACGCGCGATCCGTCGACGGGCGAGCAGGGTCTCTACGGCGAGTTTCTCCCGAACGCCCAGGGTGAGGACGTCGTCGCCGGTATCCGTACGCCGCTGCGGCTCGAGCAGATGCGGGAGACGCTTCCGGATGCGTTCGACCAGCTCGTCGAGACGATGGCGACCCTGGAACGCCACTACCGCGACATGCAGGACATCGAATTCACTGTGGAGGACGGCAAGCTCTTCCTCCTGCAGACGCGAAGCGCGAAGCGCACCGCCGCGGCCGCCCTCAAGGCTGCCGTTTCGATGGTGGAGGAGGGTTTGATCACGCGCGAGGAGGCGGTGGCGCGGATCGACCCGGCCTCCCTCGACCAGTTGCTCCATCCGCGGATCGATCCGAACGCACGGCTCGAGGTCGCGGCGAAGGGGCTGAACGCGTCGCCGGGCGCCGCCTCCGGCGCCGTCGTCTTCGACGCGGACACCGCGGCCGAGCGCGGCGACGCGGGCGAAGCGGTCGTGCTCGTCCGGTGGGAGACGACGCCGGACGACATCCACGGGATGATCGCGGCGCAGGGGATCCTCACCGTGCACGGCGGCATGACGTCGCACGCGGCCGTGGTCGCGCGCGGCATGGGCAAGCCGTGCGTCGCCGGCGCCGAGGGCGTGACGATCGACGTGCAAGCGAAGACGGCGCAGATCGGCGGCACGACCGTTCACGAGGGCGACCCGATCACGCTCGACGGTGGGACGGGGCAGGTCTACATCGGCAAGGTGGCGCTCGTCCCGCCGCAGATCAACGAGGACTTCGAGACCGTGCTCACCTGGGCCGACGACTTCCGGCGGCTGAAGGTCAGGGCCAACGCGGACACGCCCGAGGACACCGTGAAGGCGCGGGAGTTCGGCGCCGAGGGGATCGGCCTCTGCCGCACCGAGCACATGTTCTTCGGCGAGGAACGCCTGCCGGTCGTGCAGGAGATGATCATGGCGGACGACGAAGCCGGCCGCCGCTCGGCGCTCGAGCGCCTGCTGCCGATGCAGCAGTCCGACTTCGAGGGGATCTTCGAGGCGATGGCGGGGTTGCCGGTGACGATCCGGCTGCTGGATCCGCCGCTGCACGAGTTTCTCCCCGCGGAGGAGGACGCGCGCGACGACAAGATGCGCCGGCGCATCCGTGCGCTCCACGAGGCCAACCCGATGCTCGGCACGCGCGGCTGCCGGCTCGGGCTGATGTTCCCGGAGATCTACGAGATGCAGGTGCGTGCGATCGTGCGAGCGGCCGTCGCCGTCCACCGAAAAACATCCGAAGCGCCGCTCGTCGAGATCATGCATCCGCTCGTCGGCTTCGCGGAGGAGCTGCGCCGACTGCGCGAGCTGACCGTTCACGCGGTCGAGGACGAAGGACAGATCGAGTACCTCTGCGGCACGATGATCGAGCTGCCGCGGGCATGCATACGCGCCGACGAGATCGCCGAGTACGCGGACTTCTTCTCGTTCGGGACCAACGACCTCACGCAAACGGCGCTCGGCTTTTCACGCGACGACGCCGAGGGGAAGTTCTTGACGTACTACCTCCAGCACGACGTGCTCGAGCAGAACCCGTTCGAGACGCTCGACCTCTCCGGCGTCGGCGACCTGATGCGGATCGCCGTCGAACGCGGGCGCAGCGTCAAGGAAGACCTGAAGATCGGAATCTGCGGCGAGCACGGGGGAGAGGCGAAGTCGGTCGCGTTCTGCGACGAGCTCGGGCTCGACTACGTGTCGTGCTCGCCGTACCGCGTGCCGCTCGCGCGCCTGGCCGCCGCGCAGGCCGCGCTCGCCGCGTCGGGCGCGGCCGAGTACGTGGCCGCCGGCGGCTGAGCGCGTGCGGCGAGAGTCCACTGGGGTAGCTTGATTTACCTACTGGATTTCGATTAGCGTCGGGGAATGTCCAGCTTCGACCGGGTGCGCTGGGCGCCGCTGGTCGCCCTTGTCTTCCTCCTCGCCGTCGGCGGCTCGGCATCGAGCGCTGCTCCGGCCGCTCCTGCCGTCGCGGGCTCCGACACGGCGGCTTCGATCGGCGAGCGATTCGTCCCCGGGGTGGTCGGCGCGTTCAACGGCCTTTCGCAGCGCGCGGACGCGCTCGTGTTCGCACGGAACGGGACGCCGGAGGCGGACACGTGCAGGCACTACCAGGGGCTCGCGCGCAAGGACGGGCCGGACGGGACGCCGTACCTGATCTTGACCAAGTCGGGAAACATCCCCTTCTTCGGCTGCGGCATCACCGTCACGCCCGGCTACCTGATCGTCGCCCGCATGGGCTCGCGCGAGAAGACCGGCGAGCGGCTTCGGACAAACTTCCTGCCCTACGACACGCCGCTCGCGGATCTCGCGACACTGGCGGACGACAAGGGGATCACGTACATCCCCTTCGACGGAGCTTCCGGCGTTCCGGCATACCGGCACCCGGGCGGCGTCCAGATCCTCGGCGACATTCTCGCGGTCGGGGCCGAGAACCCGTTCGGAACCGAGACGCACCGCGCGAACATCCTCTTCTTCAACATCCACGACCCGGAGCACCCGGTGCTGCGCAGCCGCTTCATCCCGCCCGACCTGGGCGGCGAGGCGAACGAGGAGTTCGGCACCGACCCCGTCGGCCTGACCGCCGTCAAGACGGCGGACGGCGAGTGCTGCCGCTACCTGCTCGTCGCCGCGGGCGGCCCCGCGAACAAAGAGGTGCGCTTCTACCTCTCGAAGCCCGATGCCGGCGGCACGACGACCGACCTCAACTCGACGTCACTCGGGTGGGACCAGGTCGGTCGTTACAGCGAGTCGCAGATCGAGTCGTGCCTCGGCGCGGACTGGCCGTCCGGTCTCGGCACTCAGCACCAGATGCTGAACTTCGTCCGCGAGGGCAGCCTGGACGGCGACCTCTACCTCGTCGGCGGCCTGCGGGACGGCTCGCTCGCCAACCCGTTTGCCGACGAGCGCCTCGACCTGTACAAGGTCCACCTCGGCGCCGGCGGATCGCCTCAGTCGTGTCCGCTGACCCACGTCAAGTCGAAGGTGATGTACAGCGCGTCGTGGGGCGGGTTCACGGACACCGGCAGCTTCGCGGCCGGCTCGAGCGTCTACGTGTCGCCGTCGGGCGAGCTGATCGTCTACGACTCCAACCACGGCGGCTCTGCGGGCGACACGGTCGTACTCGGCGAGTACCGGATCGGCAGCCTCGTGCGCGCGAACAGCCCCACCCTCAAGCCGACTGCGAAAATCGACGGCTCGTTCGCCGTCGACGAGGGGTCGAGCGTCGCGCTCACCGGGAGCGGCGAGCCGCCGATCACGAAGGCGTTCATCCAGCTGTTCGAGGACACGAACGTCGGTCTCGAGGGAACGGTGGGCGCCTGGCTGACGGTGGAGTACGACACCCGGGACGCCGACAGCTTCGACCAGCTCGACTTCCTCCACCTCCCGGCGAGCTCGATCTGGGAGGCGACGAGCTCGTGGCGGTGGTTCGCGCCGCCGGGCTGCACGATCTCCGCCAACGACTATCCGGTGCGCAGCAGCAGCTTCCCCGGGCCCGACACGGTGCAGCTCCGCGGCACGGGCCGGTTCGAGGAGGCGCTCGACCTGTCCCATCTCCCGGTCTATACGCCGCCGGGTGCGCCGTACCCCGTCTCGCCCGTTCCATCCGGTGAGACGGCGACGATCAAGAACTACAACGACGACATCGAAGGCGTGACCTTCTACGAGGCGTATCGCGACGGCAACGACGCGCTGATCCGCGACCACGTCTGCGAGCGTTACTACAACGCGCCGTTCTCGCTCGGGTGGGATCTGGACAACAACGGCTCGTTCGAGGCGAGCGGCACGTCGGTGACCTTCGACGCCGCGAGCCTCGACGGGCCGGCAACGCCGACGGTCCAGGCGCGCGCGAAGCACTCGACGGACACGTCGGCGGTCGGGACCGGCGCGGCCGTCACCGTCCCGGTGGAGGTCCGGAACGTTGCGCCGCAGGTCGCGTCGGCGGCGGTGACGGATCCGCTGGGCTACGACCTGAACGGCGGGACGCGCGTTGCGCTCCCCGGCCTCCCGGTGCAAGTTCTCGTCACGTTCACCGATCCGGGCCGGCCGGACACGCAGACGGCGGCGATCGACTGGGGCGATGGCACGTCCGCCGACACGTCGTTCGCGTCGTTCTCGGATGCGCGGAACGGCGCGACGGGACGGCTGCAGGACGCGCGTGTGTATACGCAGCCGGGGACGTACACGATCACGGCGACGATCACCGATGACGACGGCGGTGCGACGCCCGTCACGTTCACGGTTCGCGTGGTCTCGCTCCAGGATGCGGTTCAGGGCGTCGCGGACGAGCTGACGCAACTCATCGCCGCGGCGTCCGATCCGGCAGTCGCCTCGGCGCTGCGCGCGGCACGTGACGAGCTGATCGGCAACCTGGGCGGCCGGCCGCCGACGAACGGCGCGCTCGACAAGCTCGACGCGAACGACCCGGTCGGCGCGATCACGAAGCTGCGTGCGGCGCTCTCGGATCTGATCACCGCAGAAGCCCGCGGCGCCGGCGACCTCTCCGCTCTGAAGGATCTGCTCGGAACCGTCGCCGAGGGGATCGCGACCGGTGCCTACACCAGAGCCGCAGCCGCCGTCACGTCTCCGACCCCGGGCCAGGCGAAGACGCTCCAGACGATCCGCGACCTGATCGCGCAGGGCCACCAGCAGCTCGTCGGGCACGAGTATCTCGACGCCTGCGACAGCTTCCGCCAGGCGACCGAGAAGGCGCTGGGCCTCCTGAAGTAACGGCTGCGCGGCAGCGCAGGAGCCGCGCGTAACAAAGCGAACATAGGCGGGGCCGTTGACCTGGACCGGAGGCGGGCGCACAATGCTCTCGCCATATCTTCGTAGGAGGGAACACATGGACAAAGGCATGTGGGACCGTTGGGCACCTGCGAGTGGGATCCTGTTCGTCGTCTCGACTCTCGTCGCGTACGGCTTGGCCGGGAACATTCCCGCCAGCGACGCATCGGCGAGCGAGATCACGTCGTACATCGGAAGCCATCACGGCCGCATGCTCACCACAGCGGTCCTGATCGGCTTCGGGACCCTCTTCTTCGTCTGGTTCCTGGCATCACTGGCCGCGATCCTCCGGAAGGCCGGAGAGCCGCGGCTCGCGTCGGTGGCCTACGGCGCAGGCCTCGTCGCCGCCGGCATCTTTCTCTGGTTCGCCGTTCTCTTCGGAGGCCTTGCCTTCAGCATCGCCGCCGCCGGGAACGACGGCGTCACGAAGGCGATCTACGACCTGCAGTGGCCGCTCAGCGTCCTGATCACGATCCCGGTCGCATCGCTCGCTCTCGCGACTTCCGTGGCGGGAATGCGCGCGAAGATTCTGCCCGACTGGCTCGCCTGGGTCGGCACGGTCGCGGCCGTCGCGTTCGCGATCGGCAGCACGACGTGGTCGGAAGGCGGCGGCTTCTGGTCGCCGGACGGCACGTACAGCATGATCATCTTCTTCGTCTTCCTCGGCTGGACGGCCGTGGTCAGCGGACTGCTGGTCGCGAAGCCCGCCGAGGCACAGCTGCCCGCCGCGGCGGCGCAGCCGATGTAGGAACGAAAGGGTGTGGGCGCGGCGCTTCGGCTCCGCGCCTACACCCGCACCAAGATCTCGTCGAGCGGCTTGCGCTCGAGGTCCGGCACCTCCGCGTCCTCCGCCGGATAGCCGACCGGGATCAGGATGAAGGGGCGTTCGTTTTCCGGCCGGTCGAGGATCTCGCCGAGAAAACGCATCGGGCTGGGCGTGTGCGTCAGCGCGCAGAGGCCCGCCGCCTGCAGCGCCGCGAGCAGGAAGCCGACGGCGATGCCGACCGACTCGCGCACGTAGTAGTGCTTCACCTTGCGCCCGTCCTCCCACCGCCACGCCTGCTCGAAGACGACGATCACGTACGGCGCGTCGGTGATGTGCGTCTTCACCCAGTCGGTGCCGATCGGCCGGACCGCCTCTTTCCATTCGGGCGTGGCGCGGTGGTCGTAGAACTCGCGCTCCTCTGCTTCCGCGCCTTCGCGGAGCCGGTGCTTCGTCTCCGCATCCGAGACGACGACGAACGTCCACGGCTGCTGGTGTGCGCCGGAGGGTGCGGTGCCCGCGGCGCGGATCGCGTTCTCGACCAGCTCCCACGGGAACGGCTCGCTCGAGAAGCGACGAATCGAGCGGCGCGCCTGCAGCAGCTCCAGGAACGTCCGCGATCCCTTGAGTGATGCGTCCGCCGAAGGCCGCTCGTACTGCAGCGGAACTGGCTGGTACTCCATCAGCCGAGTGGGGTGATCGCCTGCCGGTATGCGGCACGGCTCCTCGGCTTGTTCCCCAAGTCGAAGATCGAGCCGGGCTTGCTGTTGAAGTACGAGATGAGCTCGACGCGCCGGTGCGTCTTGACGAACGCGGCCATCTTCAGGACGAAGAGCGGGTCGTCGAGTCCCCACAGTCCCCACTCAGGGATCGCGTACGGCTTGCTCGGGTGCGCCTTGTACAGCGCTTCGTTCGCAGCCCACTCGGCCTTGCCGCCCTGGTCGTACACATCGTTGCCGACGACGTCGACGAACTTGTCGCCCGGGTAGTACGCCTGCGCGCGGTTGCCGGGAATGTCCGGCGCCCCGTAGCCCTGCGGGTTCCAGATCACCTTGACCAGCGGGGCCTGGTTCACCGGCAGGTCGCCCGCGACCGGCGGCAGGCCGAGCCTGTGCAGCTTCGCGTTGACGACGACCGCCGGACCACCGTGCACGATCAGGTAGATGCGCGCGAACGCCTTCTTGAAGTCTGCGGTCGAGTGCCCCCGCTTCGCGCGCCCCTCCTTCGTGAATGCGCAGTAGGCGTTCCAGTAGCCGTTCATCTCGCCCATCGGCCGGATGTAGATCGGCCCCGCGCGCGTGGCGATCGCGGCGTTGATCGCCACGAGGTACGCGTCTCCCTTGCCCGCCGCGATCTGCGCGGGAGTGATCGCCTCGCGGCCGCCGACACTCGTCCCGAAGCCGAGCATCGGCACCTCGCCCATCGTCCCGAACAGGCGCGCGAACTTCGCTCCCCACGTCGCGCCCTGTCCCCAGCCGACGATCAAATGGCCGACCTGCGGCCGCTGGCCGGTGAGCGACTCGAAGCGGCTGATGCTTCCGAGCACCCCGAACAGCGGTCGCGCTCCGGCGGCGGGTGCGACGACCAGGGCGCAGAGAACGACTGCCGTGAGGCGTCTCATGCGTATCCGCGCACCTTCCAGTAGGAGACGGCGATGCTGAGGACCCCCACCGCGACGAGCGCGACGACGCCGAGCAGCCCCGGCCTGCCGTACGCGACGTGTCCGCGACCGAAGCGGGACAGCGCGAGCATTGCCAGCACACCGCCGATCAGCCCACCGATGTGGCCGCCGACCGAGATGCCTCTGCTGAATGTGAACGAGAAGGCGAGGTTGATGACGATGAGCGTGAACGCCTGTCCCGCGAACTGGCCCGTCGCCTGGTACTCGATGATGAGGAGGGCGCCGAGGATCCCGAAGACCGCGCCGGACGCGCCGACCGTTGGGATGTCGGGACTCCATATCAGCGCTCCTGCTGAGCCGGCGAGGCCGGAGACGACGTACAGAGCGAGGTAGCGAAGGTGCCCGACGTACCGCTCGACGGGCCCGCCGAGCCATCCCACCGCCAGCATGTTGAGCCCGATGTGAAGGACGCTTCCGTGAAGGAAGGCAGCCGTCAGTAACCGCCACCAGCCACCGTGCGCGACGACTGACGCATACAGGTCCCACTTGTCGAAGAGCTTCCCGCCCGGGTGGTTGATGTCCACGCCTTGCGCGACGGTGATCAGGTAGACGAGCACGTTGATGCCGATGAGGCCGTAGGTCACGAACGGCTGCTCGGTGCGCAGGTAGGACGCGCGCCGTGTGGCGCGCTGCCGGGCCGGCGCGCGAAGTGTCGGCCGCCCTTGTGTCGCGTGGTCGGGACAGCGGGGCCCGACCGGTGTCATTCGCAGGCATTCGGTGCAGATGGGCCGGTCGCACTCGGTGCAGGAGAGGCCGGTCTCGCGATTCGGATGGCGGTAGCAGTAGATGCGTTTAGCCTAATTGCGTGCGGGTCCACGTTGCTTTCACACCGGCCGAGGAAGCGTCGGCACCGGTCGCCATCGTCGTCGACGTCATGCGCGCGACGTCCACGATCGCGCAGGCGCTCGCCGCGGGCTTCGAGCGGGTCCTCTGCTGCAAGGAGATCGACGAGGCACGCCGATTGCGCGCGGAGATCGCCGGCTCGGTCGTCGGGGGCGAGCGGAACGCGGTGCGGATCGAGGGCTTCGACGTCGGCGCCTCGCCGCGCGAGTTCCTCGAGGCGCGCGCGGAGACGCTGATCCTCTCGACGACGAACGGCACGGCGGCGATCCTCGGGGCTGCGGCGCGCTGCGGTGTCGTGCTGCTCGGCTCGTTGCTCAACCTCGACGCCCTCGTGCGGGAGGTGCGCGAGCGCGGGGAGGACGTGGCAATCCTCTGCGCGGGCTTCAAGGGCGCCTTCGCGCTCGACGACGCCTACTGCGCGGGGCGGATCGTGCAGGAGCTCGGTGGGCACCGCTCCGACGCGGCGATCGCTGGAGAGGTGATCGCGAGGGCATTTCCGGACGCGCACGCGGGGCTCACGGCGCGCACCTACGGGCCACCGGGGCTCGAGGAGGACGTCCGCTTCTGCTCGCGCGAGAGCGTCCTCGACGTTGTGCCGCTTTTCGTGGGGATGGAAGGTCCCGCGGCGGTGATCCGTACCGTTTCCTAACGAATTCGCCAAAGCCGATCCGTACTGTTTCTGACGTGGGACGCGCGTGGCTGGCAATCGCCGTCGTCGCCGCCGCGTGCACCGCGGCAGGCCCGGCGTCGGCGTCACCGCGTGTCGCGTACGGGATCCAGGACGACGCGTGGCTTGCGTACGGGCCGGGGACGCTCGAGCAGCGCGTCGACAGGCTGGACAGGCTCGGTGTGAAGCTCGTGCGCTACACGCTGCGCTGGGATCAGATCGCGCCAACGCAGCCGTTGACTCCACGCCGGGCGGACGATCCCGCATACCAGTGGGGCGCTGCAGACACCGTCCTCCCGGTGCTGCGGGCGCACCACATCGGCGTCTTGCTGACGATCTGGGGCGCTCCGCGCTGGACGAACGGCGGACTGGGACCGAACTTCGCGCCGCTCTCGAAGTGGTCGATCGCGTGGTTCGCGGAAGCCGCTGCGTCGCGTTTTTGGTGGGTGCGCAAGTGGTTGATCTGGAACGAGCCGAATCTGGCGGGGTTCCTCCGGCCGACGACGCCGGCGCTGTACGTGCAGCGGATCCTCAACCCCGCTTATGGCGCCTTGCACGCCGCCGACAAGGCGAACGACGTCGGCGGCGGTGTGACGGCGCCCTACGGCGCGGTCTCGGCGGTGGCATGGATTCGCGGCATGCGCGCCGCCGGGGCGCGCCTCGACGCCTACGCGCACAATCCCTATCCGGCGCGCCCGCACGTCGAGACACCTTTCTCGACGAACTGCGGTCGCTGCCACTCGCTGACGATGGCGGCGCTGAAACGGCTTCAGGAGGAGACGCACAAGGCCTGGGGGCCGATACGTTTGTGGTTGACGGAGTACGGCTACCAGACGAATCCACCCGACCCGGTGTTCGGCGTCTCCCGGGCGGCGCAGGCTCGGTACGTGGCGGACGCGGCGGCACGGGCGTACTGGGCGTCGCGCGTCGACATGCTCGTCCAGTTCCTCGTCTACGACGATGCCGATCCCGACGGCTGGCAAAGCGGCCTCTTCACCGCGCGGGGATCCCCGAAGCCCGCGGCTCGCGTGTTCGCGCTGCCGCTGGCGCAGATCGTGCGGCGCGACACCGAGACGAAACTTTGGGGGCAGATTCGTGCTCATGAAGGCAGGCGGCCATACCGGCTGCAGGAGCTGCCGTACCGGCGCTGGATCGGCGGCACCAGGCGAACCGATGCACGCGGCTTCTTCCAGCTGAACGTCCGTGCGGAGAAGGGCGCGAAGTTCCGCGTCTGGTCACCGCTCGACCGACGATTCTCCGCTGTGCTCGTCGTGCGCTGACATGTCGCGTCGAGGCGGTGAACCGTCCCGTTTGCCGACAGGTGGACGGCGGGAAGCAGGGGTCGAGATGGCACGAACGTTGTCTGCTCTTGCGGCCGTGGTCGCGGTCGCGCTCTGCACATCCGGAACGGCGTCCGCGTCCCCCGAGGTGAGGTACGGCGTCAAGGACGATGCCTGGCTCGCATTCGGTCCCGGCACACTCGAGCAGCGGATCCGCA
>WNGB01012583.1_pt1 | contig 11475 bp, 12 predicted proteins | sample 5400681 | NCBI WGS metagenome assembly WNGB01 (sample SAMN13153367, study PRJNA577476) | soil metagenome | isolation source: 115 cm soil or saprolite under grassland replicate 2 | place: USA:California | collected 2016-06-15 | reverse complement strand
GCTTGTCGGGTCGGACCTGGTTGGGTCGGGCATGGTCGGGTCGGGCCTGGTCGCGCGGGCCGCCGAGCCGGCCGACGCGGCCGAGCTGCTGACGTTGCAGCGGGCCTGCTGGGTGTCGGAGGCGCAGGTCAACGAGGCGCTGGACATCCCGCCGCTGACCGAGACCGCCGACGACGTACGACGCTCGCTGGACGAGTGGACGACCGTCGTGGTCCGGTCCGGGGCCGGCGGGCGGCTGGTGGGGTCGGTGCGCGGGCGGCTGCTGTCCGAACCGGACCGGCCCGTGCCGACCTGGGAGATCGGCCGGCTGATGGTCGCCCCGGACCTGCAGGGCCGCGGCCTGGGCCGCTGGCTGCTGGAGGCGGTGGAGTCGCTGGCTCCCGCGGCGGCGGTGCGGTACGAGCTGAACACCGGTGAGCGGTCGGACGGGAACCGGAAGCGGTATCGCAAGGCAGGCTACCGGCCGGCCACGGACGGGATCGCGGGGCCGCCCGGGACGGTCCGGCTGGTCAAGCCACGGCGCGCCTGACCGGCCGGTGGCCTGGTGGGGCGATTTCGTCCGCGGCCCGGCGCTGTGGCAAACTTGAACGCTGTTGTCGACGGTGCTCCTGCCACAGGGGGTGACCACCGGGCAACGACCGTCTTTCACCACTTTGAGCATTCGTGGGTGACCTGTGGCACGCGCGAGGAAGAGACACCTGATGAGCAACGTCCTGAACGAGCTCGACGACGCGAGCAAGCGTGACGACGTGCCCGACTTCCGACCCGGTGACACCGTCAAGGTGCACGTCAAGGTCGTCGAGGGCAACCGGTCCCGCGTCCAGGTGTTCCAGGGTGTCGTGATCCGTCGCCAGGGCGGTGGCCTGCAGGAGACCTTCACGGTCCGTAAGGTCAGCTTCGGCGTCGGCGTGGAGCGCACCTTCCCGGTGCACACCCCGATCATCGAGAAGATCGACGTGGTGACCCGTGGCGACGTGCGCCGGGCGAAGCTGTACTACCTGCGCGACCTGCGCGGCAAGGCCGCCAAGATCAAGGAGAAGCGGGACGCCACGGCGTCCTGACGTCACACCTCAGGTCCCTAGCCCGTGGCCTCCGTGGCCGGCACCAGGCCGAAACCGACGCGAGGGGCACGGCATCGGCGCCCCGACTCACCGCGGAAGCGCGCGTTCAGCGCGGTGCTGGAGACATGCACCGTCGTCGCGCTCGGTCTGGTGGTCGCGGTCGTGGTCCGGTTGTTCGTCGCCGAGGCCTTCTACGTGCCGTCGGGGTCGATGGAGTCGACCCTGATGAAGGACGACCGGATCGTCGCGGAGAAGGTCAGCTACCTCCACCGCGGTGTCGAGCGCGGTGACGTCGTCGTGTTCGCCGATCCGGGTGGCTGGCTGCCCGCGGACGAGTCGAAGAAGCCGAACTCGCTGCGCCGGTTCGGTGAGTTCGTCGGCGTGCTGCCGCACAGCAGCCAGGGACACCTGGTGAAGCGTGTGATCGGCGTCGGCGGCGACACGGTCGCCTGCTGCGACAAGAACGGCCGGTTGACGGTGAACGGCGTGCCCATCGACGAACGGTCGTACCTGAACAAGGGCGCGAAGCCGTCGGAGGAGCCTTTCAAGGTCGAGGTGCCGGACGGCGAGCTGTGGGTGATGGGGGACAACCGGCCGCTCTCGGCCGACTCCCGGGCGCATCTCGGCTCGCCCGGCGGCGGATTCGTACCGGTCAGCGATGTGGTTGGCCGGGCCTGTTGCGTAATCTGGCCCTCTGAACGGATGACGATGCTTCGCCGTCCGCCCACCTTCGAGAGCTCGGGGCTGAACAAGTGAGTGATGGATCCACCGCGACGACCGACGAGACCGTCGGCGAGTCCGCGAAGAAACACCGCTCCGGTCTGTCGGCCGCGGTCCGCGAGTTCGTCCTGATCGTGGTCGGCGCGCTGATCGTCTCGTCGATCCTGCGGGCGTTCGTCGGCCAGATGTTCATCATCCCGAGTGAGTCCATGCAGAACACGCTCCTCGTCGGCGACCGGGTCGTGGTCGAGAAGCTCACCGACGTGAAGCGCGGCGACGTCATCGTGTTCGAGGACCCCGGAAACTGGCTGGGCCCGGAGGAGAGCGGCGAGAAGCGCGGCTCGATCGGCCGCTTCTTCGAGCTCGTCGGCCTGCTGCCCGACTCCAGCCACGGCCACCTGGTCAAGCGCCTGATCGGCATGCCGGGCGACCGGGTCGTGTGCTGCGACGCCAAGAACCGGATCACCGTGAACGGCAAGGCGCTGGAGGAGACGGGATACATCTTCCCCGGCGACCAGGCGTCGTCGATCCGGTTCGCCGTCACCGTGCCGGCCGGCAAGGTGTTCGTGATGGGCGACCACCGCTCGGCCTCCGGTGACTCCCGCATGCACCTCACCGACGTCGGCCCGAACGGGAAGGTGCCCGGTGACGAGGCGTTCGTGCCGATGGACAAGATCACCGGCCGCGCGATCGCGGTGATCTGGCCGACGGCGAACATGCACAAGCTCGGCTCGCCGGACACGTTCGACCAGGTGCCGGTCGCGGCCAGCCCCGCGCCGGACAAGCCCTCGATCACGCTCAGTCCGCAGCCGAAGTGACGGGCCGGTGAGCAGCGACCGGCTGGAGGCGATGTGAGCCGACTGCCCCGCGGCAGCACGGTCCGGCGGGACGCCGGGCTGTACGGGTATGAGCGTGCCCTGCGGCGTGCCGGCCTGGACCCGATCGCGGGCGTGGACGAGGCCGGCCGGGGCGCTTGTGCCGGTCCGCTGGTCGCCGCCGCGGCAGTGCTGCCGGACGGCAAGCGCGGGCAGGTGCCGGGGCTGGCCGACTCCAAGTTGCTGACCGCGAAGGCGCGTGAGCGCTGCTACGACGAGGTCCTCCAGCGAGCGCTGTCGTGGTCGGTGGTGTCGATCGAGGCCGCGGACTGCGACCGGCTCGGCATGCACGTGGCCAACGTCCAGGCGCTGCGCCGCGCGCTGTTCCGCCTCGACGTCCGGCCGTCGTACGTCCTGACCGACGGGTTCGGCGTCGACGGCCTGGGGGTCCCCGGGCTGGCGGTCTGGAAGGGTGACCGGGTCGCCGCCTGCATCGCGGCGGCGTCGGTGATCGCGAAGGTGACCCGCGACCGCGTGATGGCGCGGCTGCACGAGGAGTTCCCGCAGTACGACTTCGACATCCACAAGGGCTACTGCACTCCGGAGCATCAGGCCGCCCTCGACCGGTTCGGCCCGTGTCCGCAACACAGGATGCGGTTCGTGAATGTCCGCCGCAGTCTGCGGCCCGGTATGCGACAGAATGTGGTCGGGATGCTGGCGGAGGACAGCTTCCAGCCCGACGGCGTCGACGATGCCGCGGACATGACGAGTCCTGACCAAGCCCGAGTGGAGCACCGATGAGCGCCGACGACCTCGAGAAGTACGAGACCGACATGGAGCTGCAGCTCTACCGGGAGTACAAGGACGTCGTCGGGATCTTCAAGTACGTGGTGGAGACCGAGCGGCGCTTCTACCTGTGCAACGCGGTCGACCTGAAGGTCCGCACCGAGGGCGGTGACGTGTACTTCGAGGTCACGATGGCCGATGCCTGGGTCTGGGACGTGTACCGCTCGGCGCGGTTCGTGAAGAACGCGAAGGTCGTCACCTTCCGCGACGTGAACATCGAGGAGCTCGCGAAGTCCGAGTTCGAGCTCCCGAAGGACTCCGACTTCGGTCGCTGACCCGGTCACCGGACGGCCTCCCGCCGGCTGGCCGACAGCCGCCAGCCCGACCCCACGCGTTCCACCAGGTCCGCGCGGCTGAGGTCTGCCAGGCCGTCGCGGACGGCGGCCTCCGTGAGGCCGGCGGTGCGGGCGATCCGGTCCTCCGGCACCGCGGCGAGCACCGGAACCGCGTCCAGCACCCGTTGCGCGATCTCGCCGAGCCGGTCGGTCTCGCGCTCCGCGCCGCGTGGGTAGGTCGTGAGCAGGTCGCCGAGTGCCGCGGTCGCCTCCGCGATGTCCTGGACGCCGGTGACCAGGATGGCGTTGCGCTCCCGGACCAGGATGTGCGCGCCGTGCGAGGTCGCGGAGGTGACCGGCCCGGGCACCGCCATCACCGGCCGGTTGCAGCTCTCGGCCCACGAGGCGGTGTTCAGGGCGCCGCTGCGGGCCGCCGCCTCGACGACCACGGTGCCGCCTGTTGCCGCGGCGATGAGCCGGTTCCGGGCCAGGAAGCGCAGCCGGGTCGGTGAGCAGCCCGGTGGCAGCTCGCTGACGAGCAGGCCGTCGGCCGCGATCCGGTCGAACAACGCCGCGTTGCCCTTCGGATAGCCCTGGTCGAGACCGCACGCCAGCACCGCGACTGTCACGCCGGACGCGGCGAGCGCCCCGCGGTGCGCGGCGGCGTCGATCCCGTACGCCCCGCCGGACACCACGGTCACTCCCTGGTCCGCGAGCCCGGCCGCGAGCTCGCCCGCCACATGCTCGCCGTACGACGAGCACGCCCGGGCCCCGACCAGCGCGACCGACCTGGTGACGGCCAGGTTGAGCTGGAGGCCGCCGCGGACCCACAGGCCGAACGGGACGCCGCACCGGCGGCTGATCTCGGCCGACTCGCCGAGCACCGCGACCTCGTCCGGCCACTCCGCGTCCCCGGGGACCACGAAGCGCCCGCCCAGCCGCTCGATCGCGTCGAGGTCCCGCTCGGGCCGCGCCGTGCTGAAGCGGCCGGCCCACGGCGGCCGCGCGCCATCGCACAGCTCGTCCCAGACCTCGGTGACCGGCCGGTCGCCGATCGCCTCGGCCGCCGTCGGGTCGCCCGGTTCCACGACCCGCGACAGCCCCGCGCGGGCGATCCGTTCCGCACTGCGATCCATCGTCATCCCGCCTTCCGCGCGGTGTCGTCGCGCACCCGCTCGTCGTCCATGCGCACCGACCTGCCGGTGCTCACCTGCATGCCGCTGCGCAGCTGGTTCGCCTCCTGGACCAGGTTGTGGTCGGGCCGCTCGACGCCGCGGAGGTCCGCGAGCGTCCAGGCCACCCGCAGCACGCGGTCGATACCGCGCGCGGTCAGCCGGCCCAGCGCGTACTCGGTCTCGAGCAGCGAGTAGGCGCGGTCCTCCAGGCGCAGCTCGCGGCGCAGCACCGGACCGGGCAGCTCGCTGTTCAGCCGCCAGCCCTGGCCCGCGAACCGGAACGCCTGCCGGTCGCGAGCCTCCAGCACCCGCGCCGCGACCGTCGCGGTGTCGTCCACGTCGAACGCGGTCCGGTCGAGGCGGAACGACGGCATCGGCAGGATCTGCCGGCTGATGTCGATCCGGTCCCGGACCGGCGCGCTGATCCGGTGTTGGTACCGCAACACGACGTTGCGCGGGCACTCACACTTGCCGCGCGGGGTGTCGGCCTGGCCGCAGGGGCACGGGTTGGCCGCCAGGACGAGCAGGAACCGGGCCGGGAACCGCGCGTTGGCGATCGACCGGTGCAGCTCGACGTATCCGGACTCCAGGGGCTGGCGCAGGGTATCGAGCGTGAGCGGGTGCATCTCGGCCGCTTCGTCGATGAACAGCACGCCGCGGTGGGCGCAGCTGATCGCGCCCGGTCTCGGCATCCCCGACCCGCCGCCGACCAGGCTGGCCAGCGACGCGGTGTGGTGCGGCGCGATGTACGGCGGGCGGGTGACGAGCTCGGTCTCGCCGGACAGCAGGCCGGCCAGCGAGTGCACGGTCGACACCTCCAACGCTTGTTCGGTGCCGAGCTCCGGCAGCAGCCCGGGCAGCCTTTCGGCGAGCATCGTCTTGCCCGCGCCCGGCGGCCCGTGCAGGAACACGTGGTGCCCGCCGGCGGCCGCGACCTCGATCGCGAACCGGCCGTCCTCCTGGCCGATCACGTCGCGCAGGTCGACGTCCGGAACCGGCCGGGTCAGGCTCTCGGGCGTCAGCCGCGGCTCGGCCAGCGGCAGCGGCTCGTCCGGGATCGGCTCGCCGGTCACGATCGCGAGCACCTGGCGCAGCGACCGCACGCCGATCACCGCGATGCCCGGGACCAGGCGGGCCTCGCCGACGTTGAGCTCCGGCACGATGACGTGCTCGAAGCCCGCGTTCGCCGCGGCGAGCGTCATCGCCAGCACTCCGCGCACCTCGCGGACCCGGCCGTCCAGGCCGAGCTCGCCGACCATTGCGAAGGTGCGCAGCGGCTCCGCCGGGATCGCGTCGTCCGCCGCGAGCACGGCGCACGCGATCGCCACGTCGTAGTGCGAGCCGGCCTTGGGCAGCGTCGCGGGGGACAGGCCGACGGTGAGCTTGCGGTTGGGGAACGTGTGGCCGCTGTTGCTCACGGCGGCCCGGACCCGGTCCCTTGCCTCCGACAACGAGGTGTCCGGCAGCCCGATCAGGGTGGTCCTCGGCAGACCGCTGGCGATGTCCGCCTCGACCTCGACCAGATGCCCCTCCAGCCCGACCAGCGCGATCGACCACGACTGTGCGAGCGCCATCACGCCACCCCGCGCACGTGGTCGACGACGGCGGCACCGCGGCTCGGCCGGATCACGGCCACGACGTCGATCCGCACCTCCGGCGGCGTCAGGTCGTGCTCGTGCAGCCAGATCGCGGCCAGCCGCCGCAGCCGCGCCAGCTTCTTCCACGTGATCCCCTCGGCCGGGCTGCCGTAGGTGTCACTCCGCCGTGTCTTGACCTCGCAGATCACCAGCGCGGCGCCGTCGCGCGCCACGATGTCGATCTCACCGGCGTGGCACCGCCAGTTCCGCTCCAGGATCGCGAAACCCGCCTCCCGGAGATACCGCGCGGCGACCTCTTCGCCGTACTGCCCAACCGCGTCCTTGGCCCGCATCGTCGACCACCTCCGACGACAAGATGCGAGTGTTCGGCCGTCCGGCGGCGGCGACTTCGCGATCTGTGGAAAGGCGGGTGACCGCACCGGGCTGTGGACGAAAACCGGCCCCGGCAGGAATTCCTGCCGGGGCCGGTGCCGTGCTGGGGTCAGCCGCGCATGTGGCGGCCGCGGCCGGAGTCGTGCTGCCGTGGCCGTTGCTCCGGCGGCGGGTAGTAGTTGCCGTGGGCGTCGGGCCGGATCGCCCGGAGCCCGCCGGTACCCGGGTCGGTGTCGTCCATGTCCCAGCTGTCCTCGTTCGCGAGCCGGCTGTGCCAACGCCCGAACAGGCCGTAGAACGCCAGCCCGAGCACCATCCAGACGGCGAACTTGATCCACGTGTCGATCTTGAGGTTGACCATCAGCCACAGCGTGGAGGCCAGCGACAGCAGCGGAACCAGCGGAACCAGCGGGACCCTGAAGCCACGCTCCAGCTGCGGCTGGGTGCGCCGCAGCGTCATCACGCCGATCGCGCAGAAGGCGAACGCGAACAGCGCACCGATGACGAGCAGCTCCTCCAGGTCCAGCACCTTCGGGTACATCGTGAGGGCGGTGGCCGCGAGTCCGGCCAGCGCCGCCGCACGGGCCGGTGACGAGTACACCCGGCTGACGCGGCCGATGCCCTTGGGCAGCAGACCGTCACGACCCATGTTGAACAGCACCCGGCTCTGCCCGATCAGGACCACCATGATCACCGTCAGCAGCGAGAGCAAGGCACCCACGTTGACGACATCGGCCGCCCAGCCGACCCCCACTGCGGCGAGCGCCTCCGAGACCGGCGCCGATCCGCCGAGCTCCTTGTACGGTCGCAGACCGACGAGCACGATCGCCATCGAGATGTACAGCACAGTGACGGCGACGACACCGAGCAGCATGCCCTGCGGCACGGTCTTGCGCGGTGTGCGGGCGTCCTCCGACGCGGTCGCGATGAGGTCGAAGCCGATGTACGCGAACACGATCGCGCTGGCGGCGGTGACGACCCCCATCATCCCGAACGGGTGCGTCGAGTAGCCGAGCAGCCATCCGAGCAGCGTCGAGGAGTCGGCCTTGCCCTCAGCCGCCGGAGGAATGAACGGGTGGTAGTTCTTGGCGTCGAAGTATCGAGCGCCGACGACGACCACCAGCACGATCACCGCCACCTTGGCGGCGACCACGACCGTGAGCACCCGGGCGGACAGCTTGGTTCCCGTGACCACCATCGCGGTCAGGATGAGCAGCAGGATCGGCGCGACGAGGTTCACCGAGGCGTCCGGCGCCATGTACTTGAGGACCGTCCCGGACGGCTCGTACCCGAAACTGCCCAACGTGGCGACGAAGTACCCGGACCACGCGCGTGCCACGATGGCCGCGGCGGTCACCAGCTCGAGAACGAGCGCCCAGCCGACCAGCCACGCCCAGATCTCTCCGAAGGCGACATAGCTGAAGGTGTAGGCGCTGCCCGAGACAGGGATCGTCGAGGACAGCTCGGCGTAGCACAGCGCTGCGAGCAGGCAGACCACGGCAGCGATCACGAACGAGATCACCACGGCGGGTCCGGCCTGTGTCGCGGCTTGCTTGCCGCTCATCTTGAAGATGCCTGAGCCGATCATCACTCCAAGGCCCAGGACGACGAGATCACGACGGCCGAACAGACGCGGAAGGCGATGCTTCGCGTCCTCGACCCGATTGAACGCCGACTCTACGGGCAGGCGTCGGCCTGCTCCCGGTTCGGTCGCTATAGGGGGCATGGCAGGGTGCCTCCGGTGCGAGGGGACTGACGGGCCAGACAGTATCCGTTGAATCGACGCTGAACCAGGCCCAACCAGCGTGGTGGCTTGAAGGTTTCCCCGCTGACCGCGCAAGGTCGGTGTGTGGCCGGAAAGCCTTCAGGACAAGACGTTCTACCGATCGCGTTCGAGCAGTTACTGACTGCTTACCATCGCCATCTGGAGGCGGAGCGCGATCTCAGCGCGCACTCGGTGCGGGCCTACGTCGCCGACGTCCGGAGCCTGCTCGAGCACCTCACCCGGCTCGGGCACGACGACCTCGCGACCACCGACATCACCGCGATCCGGTCCTGGCTCGCCAAACAGCGCAGCCTGGGCAAGGCCCGTACGACGATCGCCCGGCGCGCGACCGCGGCGCGCGTCTTCACCGCCTGGGCTCACCGGACCGGGCACGCGCCCGACGACCCGGGCGCGCTGCTGGTCAGCCCCGCCGCGCACCGGACGCTGCCCGGCGTGCTCAACCGCCCGGCGGCGTCCGCGCTGCTCGACACCGCGGAGGTCGCGGCCGACGACGGCAGCCCGGCCGGCATCCGGGACCTCGCCATCCTCGAGCTGCTGTACGCGACGGGGATCCGGGTCGGTGAGCTGTGCGGGCTCGACGTCGACGACCTCGACACGCCCCGGCGGGTGATCCGCGTGTTCGGCAAGGGCCGCAAGGAGCGGTCCGTCCCGTACGGCGTGCCGGCGGCGAACGCGGTCGGCCAGTGGCTCCGGGATGCCCGCCCGGTCCTGGTCCGTCCCGGCAGCGGCCCGGCGCTGTTCCTCGGCGCCCGGGGCGGCCGTATCGACCAGCGCACGGTGCGCCGGATGGTGCACGCCCGGCTGGCCGACGTGCCGGGCGCGCCGGACCTGTCGCCGCACGGTCTGCGGCACACGGCGGCCACCCACCTGCTGGAGGGCGGGGCCGACCTGCGCAGCGTCCAGGAACTGCTCGGCCACGCCTCGCTGGCGACGACGCAGATCTACACCCACGTGTCGAGCGAGCGGCTGCGGGCCGCCTACCGGCAGGCGCATCCGCGTGCTTGAGGCAGGTTCCACCCGGCGATGAGGCAGACTGCGGAGCATGCGGGTTTCGGCGAAGTCTGACTACGCGCTGCGCGCGCTGATAGAGATCACCCGGCGGAGCGGTGAGGACGAGGGGACACGTGTCGTGGCCGCCGAGGAGATCAGCAAGGCGCAGCAGATCCCGCACGGCTTCCTGCAGGGCATCCTCGCCGACCTGCGCCGGGCCGGCATCGTCGCGAGCCAGCGCGGCCAGTCGGGCGGATGGCGGATGGCGGTCGACCCGTCGAATGTCTCGATCGCGGACGTGATGCGTGCGGTGGACGGTCCGATCGTGAGCATCTCCGGCACCAGGCCCGAGAACGTCGAGTACAACGAGCGCGCCGTCGTCCTGCAGCGGGTCTGGATCGCGGCGCGCGCCAGCCTGCGCGACGTGCTGGAGCAGACCACGATCGCGCACCTGGCCGCCGCCAAGCTGCCGGCCGTCGTCGAGCGCCGTTCCCGCGACCGGGACGCCTGGCATGCCCGCATTCCCGGCTCCTCCATCTCCACCGGCTGACCCGTCCCGCAGGCCGGCCGGCCCGCCGTGCCTCGGCCACGGCGCCCTGCGAGCCTCAGTGCCGCCTGACCAGGACACCCGCGCCCACCGCCAGCCCACCCAGCGCGACCACCGCCGCCGACCCCACCGAGGAGCCGCCCCGCGTCGCGGGGGACCGTGCGACCGGCGCGGGTTCGACGACGGCCGGTTCGACAGACGGCTGGCCGCCGTACGACGTTCGGCCCGAGTGGAGCGACCCTGGCGGGCGCTCGACGGGTGACACCGGCCCGGCGCGGCCCTCGCGGAGCGGCAGCAGCCTGACCGGCGTCGCCGCGACCAGCGTGAGTGGATCCACGTACACGTCCCCGCGCCGCAGCCCCCAGTGCAGGCACGCGTGCGGCGGGCAGTGGCCGCCGGCACCCGACAGCGTCCCGATCGCCGCCCCGGCCGCCACGCGCGCCCCGGCCCTGACAGAAGCGAGCACGGGCTCGTACGTCGTCCGGGTCGCCCCGTGCGACACGACGACCACACCACGCCCCGCCACCACGCCGGCGAACGTCACCGTCCCGGCGGCGGCCGCGCGGACCCGCTGGCCGGGGGAGCCGAGCAGGTCGACGCCGCGATGGCCCGGCAGCCAGGGCTCGGGAGGCGGCTCGAACCCGCGCACGACCACCGGCCGCGGGCTCAGCGGCCACACCCCGGCAGGCGGCCCGCTCCCGGGTGCACGAACGGGCGGCGCGTACCGCCCGGCGGGAGCCGCGGCCGACGCGCCGCCGGCGCCGGCGACGGCCACCGCGACCGCGCCCAGGGCGAGGACGAACAGCTTCACGCAACGGTTCATGCCTGGAATGTGCCGCGGAACACCCGCCGCGCCCGGTCGAGTTCAGAACCTGTGGACGACCGGCCCGTCGTACCGGGTTGTGGACGAGAACCGGCAGACCCCGGCCGCCGACCGCAGTGTCGGCCGCCGGTTCGACCCGGCCGGGCGGTTCGTCGTACACTTCCCGTGGCGCCTCGCATCCGCGGGGCGACTTCGCACGCCCGCTGTCCGGTGGCTCACACCAGCGGGCGCACCTCTCGGTCCCGGGCTGACTCAGCCGGGATGGGTGCGCGCGGGCGACAGGTGCGGCGGACCACCCGGTCCGGCGCAGGACAACCGAGACAGGCGTCGCCGGCGAGCCGGCGCGCGACAGGAGGCACATACTCATGGCCGTCGTGACCATGAAGCAGCTGCTCGAGAGCGGCGTCCACTTCGGGCACCAGACCCGTCGCTGGAACCCGAAGATGAAGCGGTTCATCCTCACCGAG
>WNGB01012578.1_pt1 | contig 11477 bp, 10 predicted proteins | sample 5400681 | NCBI WGS metagenome assembly WNGB01 (sample SAMN13153367, study PRJNA577476) | soil metagenome | isolation source: 115 cm soil or saprolite under grassland replicate 2 | place: USA:California | collected 2016-06-15 | reverse complement strand
GACATCGCCGCCCGCGTCGTCGCCGAGAGGCTGCAGGAGGCGCTCGGCCAACCATTCGTCATCGAGAACCGGCCCGGGGCCGGCGGGGCCATCGGCTCCGAGGTCGTCGCCAAGAGCGCGGCCGATGGCTACACGCTGCTCGCGGCTTCGAGCGGGCCGCTCTCGATCATGCCCAACCTGCAGAAGACGCCCTACGAGCCGCTGAAGGACTTCGGCCCGATCAGCCTAGTTGCGGCGACGCCGTTCGCGCTGGTGGTGCATCCTTCGTTCCCGGCGAACAACGCCAAGGAGTTCATCGCCGAGATCAAGGCTAATCCCGGCAAGTACACCTTCTCGTCCTCGGGCACCGGCGCGACAGCGCATCTATTCACCGAGCTCTTCAACTCGATGGCGCAGATCCAGGCGCGCCACGTGCCCTACAAGGGGAGCACGGCGGGTCTCACCGACATCATGAACGGCCAGGTTACCTACACGATCGAAACGGTTGCGGCGACCGCGAGCTTCATCAAGTCGGGGCGCCTCAAGACCTTCGGCGTCTCCACCGCGAAACGCACCGGCGCGCTGCCCGACGTGCCGCCGCTCGCCGAAACCGCCGGGATTCCGTACGACGCGGCAGCCTGGATCGGCTACGCCGCTCCCGCAGGGACGCCGCGCGAGGTCCGGGCGCGCTTGTCCGCCGAGATCCAGAAAGCCCTGAAAGCCGACGACATGAAGCAGCGTATGGTCAACGTCGGCCTCGACGCGGTGTCGAGCTCGCCGGAGGAGATGGCGGCGTTCATGCGGCGCGAGCAGGACCGCTACGGCGCGATCATTCGCGCCGCAAACATCAAGATCGACCCCTAAAGCCTCAGGCTTTAAGCGCCGCCGATACCCGCTGCGGCGACATCGGCAGCTGGCGCAGCCGCTTGCCGGTGAGCTTGAACACCGCGTTGCCGATTGCCGGCGCCACGCACGGGACGCCCAGCTCGCCGAGGCCGGTCGGCGCGTTGTCGGTCACGATCACGCGCGTGTGGATCTCCGGCATGTCGCTCATGCGCAGCAGCTGGTACTGGTGGAAATTGGTCTGCACCACCGCACCGTCCTTGAACGTGAGTTCCTCGATCAAAGCGGAGCTCAGGCCGTAGACCACTGCGCTCTCGAGCTGCGCGTGCGCGTTCTCGGGCTGCACCACGATTCCCGCATCGCCCGCGATCCAATAGTCGTGCACGCGGATCTTGCCGGTCTTGCGGTCGAGCGAGACTTCGGCGATGCCGGCGCTGAACGACTCGTGATAGTCGGAGAAGGCGATACCGAGGGCGCGGTCCTTGGGCCGCGCCCGCTTCCAGTCGGCCATCTCGGCCACCGCGCGGATCACGGCGTTGGCGCGCGGATGATCCTTGGTGAGCTCCAGCCGCAGGGCGAGCGGGTCCTTGCCGATGGCATGCGCGATCTCGTCGAGGAAGCTCTCGGAGGCGAACTTGTTGTAGCCGGCGCCGATGCCGCGCCAGGCGTGCACCCGCACGCCGCGCTCCTCGCGCACCGCGTCGGCCAGCATGTTCGGCACGCCGTAGAACGGCTGCTCGAGGCCCCGCCAGCCGATGATGTCCTTGCCGCCGGTCGCCTTGAAGCGCGGCGGCGCGGCGACGGCGTCGACGTTTTCGGCCACCAGTCGATGGCGCCAGGCGACCAGGTTGCCGCCGCCGTCGAGGCCCGCCTTGAGGACGTGGTGCGTCATCGGCCGCGGCCGGGCCGCCGCGAGGTCGTCCTCGCGCGTGAGCATGAGCTTGATCGGCTCCTTGGTGATGCTGGCAAGCACCACCGCCTGCGCGACCGCGTCGGGCCAGATGCGCCGGCCGTAGCCGCCGCCGAGCAGGTGCTGGTGCACGCGGATCTTGTCGGGCGTGGTCTTCAGCACGCTGGAGGCGACGAATGCGGCGAGCGCCGTCGACTGCGTGCCGGTCCAGATCTCGGCCGACTGCCCGTCCGCCGCAACCCGCGCCACGCAATTCATCGGCTCCATCTGCGCGTGATAGCAGTGCACCGACTGGTATTCGGCTTCCAGCGTCTTGGCCGCGCCGGCGAGCGCCTTCGGCGCATCGCCCTTCTCGAACCAGGTCATCGCCTTGGCGTTCGGGTCGCGCCCGTGGCGGGCATATTCCTGGAGCGCCTTCTCGGAGTCGAAGCTTGCCGCCGAAGACCCCGCAGCGTCCCATTTCACCTCGAGCGCGCCGCGGCCTTTGCGAGTGGCGTTGACCGTGTCGCCGATCACGGCGACGCCGAAAGGCAACGGCAGCACCTGCTTCACGCCCGGGATCTTCATCGCGTCTTCGCTATTGACCTGCGCCGCTTTCGCGCCTTCGTACGGCGCCTCGAGCACCGAGGCGTAAAGCATCCCGGGCAGCCGGACGTCGATGCCGTACTTCGCGGAGCCGTCCACCTTCGAAGGCACGTCGACGCGCTGGATGTCCTGGCGCCCGATGAGACGAAACTGCGACGGTTTCTTGAGGTCGGTCTCCGTCACCTGCGGCGGCTGCTCGGGAACGGTGGCGAACTTGACCACGTCGCCGTAGGACACGCGCCGGCCCGACTTGGCGTGCACCACGACGCCGGGCTCGGTGCTCAACTCGTCGAGCGGCACGCCCCACTGCCGGGCGACGTTGTCGAGCAGGACGCGGCGCGCTTGCGCGCCGCCGAGCCGCATCGACATCCAGTATCCCGGCGTCGAAACGCTGGCCGCCGTGAGCATCGCGCCGTTGAAGAGCGGATGGTAGTTGCCGTAGATCTTCGGGATCGGCGGCGCATACTCGGTGGTGACCTTCGACCAGTCGGCATCGAGCTCTTCGGCGAGGATCAGCGGCAGCGCGGTGAGCGCGCCCTGCCCCATTTCCGCCGCAGGCATCATCACGGTCACCGTGCCGTCGGCGGCGATGCTCACCCAGGCGTTGAACTTGGCCGTGCCTTCCTGCGCAATTGCATCGGAGACACGCCCTGCGAAAGTGAACGAGAAGGTGAGCGCGCCCGTTGCCTGAATAAAGCCACGGCGGCTGATCTTGGTGTCGAGCAGCATGGCTACACCTCCTTCGCAGCGCGCTGGATGGCGCGCACGATGCGGTTGTAGGTCCCGCAGCGGCAGATATTGCCGTTCATGTGGCTGACGATCTGGGCGCGCGTCGGCCGCTTGTTCTTCGCGAGCAGCGCCGCCGCCTGCATGATCTGTCCCGACTGGCAGTAGCCGCACTGCGGCACCTGCTCGGCGACCCAGGCCTTCTGCAGCGGATGGTCGGAAGCCGGGGCGAGGCCCTCGATGGTGGTCACCTTCTTGCCCGACGCCGCCGACACTGACGTGGAGCACGAGCGCACCGGGTTGCCATCGAGATGCACCGTGCAGGCGCCGCATTGCGCGATGCCGCAACCGAACTTCGTGCCGGTGAGACCAAGCTCCTCCCGGATCACCCAGAGCAGCGGCGTATCGGCCGGCTGGTCTGAATAGACGTCCTTGCCGTTGACGACAAAGCTGATCATCGCTTCTCTCCTCCGCTAGGAACACCCATCGTATTCCGGAACAACCCCCGGATCAACGGCACCGACAGCACCGCGATGGTAAGAATCCCCAGCCCGCCGGCGATCGGCCGCTCGAAAAACGCCATCAGGCGCCCGTCGGCCTTGATCATCGAGCTGATGAAGTTCTCCTCGAGCATCGCGCCGAGCACCATGCCGAGGATCGCGGGCGCGACGGGAAAGCCGTTTTCCTCCATCACGTAGGCGACGATGCCGAAGGCGAGCATCAGCACCACGCCGAACAGCGAGTTGTTGATCGCGAAGGCGCCCACGATGCAGAACAACAGGATCGCCGGCAGCAGCACGTCGCGCGGCGCGCGCAGCATCTGCTTCGCGGCCTTGATCGCCGCCCAGCCGAGCGGCAGCATCAGCAGGTTGGCGAGGATGAACACCATGAAGATGGCGTAGATCGCCACGGCATTGTTCATGAAAATGGTCGGCCCGGGGTTGAGCCCCTTGATGTAGAGCACGCCGATGACGATCGCGGTGATCGAGTCGCCCGGGATGCCGAACACCAGCGCCGGAATCCAGGCGCCGGCGAGCGCGCTGTTGTTCGAGGCGCCGGCCTCGATGATGCCTTCGACGTGCCCGGTGCCGAACTTCTGCGGCTCGCGGGAAAATTTCTTCGACATGGCGTAGGACATCCACGCCGCGATGTCGGCGCCGGCGCCGGGCAGCGCGCCGATCGCGGTACCGAGCGCGGCTCCGCGGATGAGCGACAGCCAGTAGCGGCGCGTGAGCTGCCACATGCCCTTGAACACGTTGCCGATATGCGCCTGCGCCATCTGCCAGGGCTGGTCGATTGCCGCCACGTTGCGGATGATCTCGGACACCGCGAACATGCCGATCATGATCGGGATCAGCGTCAGGCCGCCGGCGAGCTCGGCGTTGCCGAAGGTGAAGCGCGGAAATCCCGCCGGGTTGTCGAGGCCGACCGACGCGACCAGCAGCCCGAGGAGCAGCGACACGACGCCCTTGAGGGGATTGGCAAGCGCCAGAAACACCGCGCTTGCCAGCCCCAGGACCACCAGCCAGAAGTACTCGAAGGAGGAGAACTTGAGCGCGATCTCGGCGAGCGCGGGCGCGGCGGCGATCAGCACCGCGGTGCCGAACAGCCCGCCGAGGACCGAGAACACGAGGCCGGCGCCGAGCGCGACCTCGCCCTGCCCCCGCTTCGTCATCGCGTAGGCCTCGTCGGTGTAGGCCGCGGACGCGGGCGTGCCGGGCATGCGCAGGAAGCAGCTCGGGATGTCGCCCGCGAAGATCGCCATCGCGGTGGCGGTCACGATCGAGGCGATCGCCGGCACCGGCGGCATGAAGAAGGTCACCGGCACGAGAAGCGCGGTGGCCATCGTCGCGGTGAGACCGGGCACCGCGCCGACGAACAGGCCGAACACGGCGGAGCCGAGGATCACCCACAGCACGTAGGGATCGAGCAGTTGCGCGAACGCCTGCGCGAGGACCGCGCCGCTCATCTCAGAACGCGAGGCGCTCGAGCAGCCCCCAGGGCAGGGGAATGCGGAGCAGCTTGTAGAAGGCAAGGTGAATCAGGACCGGGGCGAGGACCGCCACCGCAATCACGACCCGCCAGGCTGCGCCGAGCACGCGCGTCCAGAGCGCGAGAAGCAGGAACGCGGTGAGGTGAAAGCCAAGTGCGTCGGCGGCGAACACGTAGAACACGAGTCCGCCGACCACGGCGCCGACGCCTGCGGCAGGTCTCGGACGGAAGATCCAGTCCGGCAGCGCGAGCCAGGTCTTGCCTTGCTTTGCCCCGGAAAAAACCAGCCCTGCGCCGCACAGGCCGAGGCCGACCGCGATCAGGCCGGGAAACCATGCCGGGCCAAACTTCTGCCCTGGCATCGCAGGAAATCCCTGGATATGCCACAGCACCACCACGGCGAGCGCGAGCAGCGCTGCGCCGGTCAGCGCGTCATTGATTTTTATTTTGCCAACCCTACTGCTTTGAGCGCTGCTCCGAGGTTCGTGTCCGATGCGGCCATGAACTTGGTCGTGTCCGCAGGGTCGGCCCACACCACGCCAAAACCGCGGCTCGCCATGAAGTCCTTGTACTCCTTGGAGTCATAGACCTTCTTCAGGGCGGTGGTGAGCGTCTTCTGCGCCTCGGCCGGAATGCCCTTCGGCGCGGCGATCACGCGCCAGGCGGCAATTTGCCAGTTGGTGCCGAGCTCTTTTTTCAGTGTCGGCACGTTCGGGTAGAGCGCGGGCGGATTCGCGTCCATGATGGCGAGCGCGCGCACCTTGCCGGCGTCGATCATCGAGCGCGCCTCGGGGATCGAGCAGGGCACGACCTCGACGCCGCCCGCGACCATGTCCTGCAAGCCCGGCGCGGCGCCGTTCGAGGGGACCCAGGGCAGCGCGTTGGGATCGATGCCCTGGTCTTTCAGCAGACCGGCGATCGCGAGGTGCCAGATGCCGCCCTGGCCGGTGCCCGAGGCCTTCAGCTTGCCGGGGTTTGCCTTGATCGCCGCGATGAGCTCCCTGGTGCTCTTGTAAGGCGAGTCGGCGCGCACGTGGATCCCGGCGGGATCGGCGTTCACCAGCCCGATCGGCGTGTAGTCGGTGTGCTTGAGCGGCGTCAGGCCGACCCAATGCATCATCGTGATCTCGACCGTGATCATGCCGATGGTGTAGCCGTCGGCGCTCGACGACGCGATCGCCTGGTGCCCGACGACGCCCGAGCCGCCGGTGCGGTTGACGACGTTGAACGGCTGCTTCAGCTCCTTCTCGAGGAGCGCGCCAATGATGCGCGCGGTGGCGTCGGTGCCGCCGCCCGCGCCCCAGGGCACGATCAGCTGCACCGGCCGCTGCGGGTACTGCGCCTGCGCCGCGGCCGCCGCGGCGAACAGCAGTGTTGCGAGCAGATGTTTCATGTTCTCCTCCTCCTGTCGCGGCCATTGTAACCGCGGCCGGAGGAGTAAAATTTTGGCGTTCGAATTTCCCCTCGGAGCCAGCCATGAACGCACCCGCCCAAGCCGGTCTTGCCGCGCTGCAATTGAAGGATCCGAAGCTGTTCCGCGAGCAGTGCCACATCGACGGCGGCTGGGTCGACGCCGACAGCCGCAACACCATTGCCGTGAACAACCCCGCCACCGGCGAGGTGCTCGGCTCGGTGCCGCGCATGGGCGGGCAGGAAGCCAAGCGCGCGGTCGAGGCCGCGGAGCGCGCCTGGCCGGCGTGGCGCGCGAAGACCGCGAAGGAGCGCGCGGTCATCCTGCGCAAGTGGTTCGACCTGATGATGGCGAGCCAGGAGGACCTGGCGCAGATCCTCACCGCCGAGCAGGGCAAGCCCTTGGCGGAAGCGCGCGGCGAGATCGCCTACGGGGCGTCCTTCATCGAGTGGTTCGCCGAGGAAGGCAAGCGCGCCTACGGCGACGTGATCCCGTCGCACCAGGCCGACAAGCGCATCCTGGTGATGAAGCAGCCGATCGGCGTCTGCGCGCTGATCACGCCGTGGAATTTCCCCAACGCGATGATCACGCGCAAGGCCGGGCCGGCGCTCGCCGCGGGCTGCACCGTGGTGATCAAGCCCGCCAGCCAGACGCCCTACTCGGCGCTCGCCATGGCCGAGCTCGGCAGCCGCGCCGGCATGCCGAAAGGCGTGCTGAACATCATCACCGGCGATTCGAAGGCGATCGGCGCCGAGCTGTGCGCCAATCCGGTCGTCAGGAAGCTGTCGTTCACCGGCTCGACCGAGACCGGCCGCATCCTCATGAAGCAGTCGGCCGACACCGTCAAGAAGCTCTCGCTCGAGCTCGGCGGCAACGCGCCTTTCATCGTGTTCGACGACGCCGACCTCGACGCGGCGGTCGAGGGCGCGCTCGCCTCGAAATACCGCAACGCCGGCCAGACCTGCGTCTGCGCCAACCGGCTGTATGTCCAGGATCGCGTCTACGACAGCTTCGCAGCCAAGCTCACCGAGAAGGTGAAGGGCTTCAAGGTCGGACCGGGCACCGAGCCCGGCGTGGTGATCGGGCCGCTGATCGACGAGCCGGGCGTCGCGAAGGTCGAGAAGCACGTGGCGGACGCGCTCGGCAAAGGGGCAAAGACCCTGCTGGGCGGAAAACGCCATGAGCGAGGCGGGCTGTTCTTCCAGCCGACGGTGCTCGCCAACGTCACGCCCGAGATGCTGGTCTCGCACGAGGAGACCTTCGGGCCGGTGGCGCCGCTGATCCGCTTCAAGACCGAGGACGAAGTGATCCGCCTCGCCAACGATACGGAGTTCGGGCTGTGCGGCTATTTCTACAGCCGCGACGTCGGGCGCATCTGGCGGGTGGCGGAGCAATTGGAGACCGGGATCGTCGGCGCGAACGTCGGCATCATCTCGACCGAGGTGGCGCCTTTTGGCGGGGTCAAGCAGTCGGGCCTGGGGCGCGAAGGCTCCAAGTACGGGCTCGAGGAATACCTCGAGGTGAAGTACCTCCTGCTCGGCGGCATTCAGTGAACAAAGGAGAAGAGTTCAAGGACGATTTCCGCAAAGCGCTGCCGCGCGACATCGTCCTTCGACTCGCCCGGCGCTCGGCCTGGCGCGCGAGCGCCGCAATCGTTCATGATCTGGTCGTATTGGCGACAGCCATCGGCATTGCGCTTGCGTACTGGCCCAATCCGATTGTCGTCCTGGTTTGCGTGATGATCATCGGCACCCGGCAGCACGCGCTGTTCGTCATCGCGCACGATGCGGCGCACTACCTGCTTTATGAAAATAGAAAAATCAATGACCTCGCCGGGCGCGCGTGCGCCATGCTGCAGGGACTGTCGATGTGCACCTACCGGGTGATCCACCGCCTGCACCACAACAACCTCTACGGCGAGCTCGACCCGGATACCGCCCTGCACGGCGGTTATCCGCGAGGCAAGACTTATCTGATAAAAAAACTATTGAAGGATCTGAGCGGTTTCACCGCGTGGAAGACCTATGCCTATTTCCTCGGCGGAGCGCCGGCGCTCAATACGCAGACCAACGTCGCAGTACGCCCGCTCGGTGACACCTCCGGGAAACTGCGCGCCGAGGCCCGGTTGGATCGCAATGGCGTGATTGTTTTCCACTCCCTTCTCCTAGTACTGTTCGCAGCGAGCGGTTATCTGATCCAGTACCTGGTGCTGTGGATCCTGCCGCTCGTGACGGTGGTGCAGGCCATCCTGCGGCTGCGTGCGATTTCGGAGCACGGCGCCACCACCGACTTCTCCTCGCCGCTCACCGCCGCGCGCACCAACGTCGTGCCGGCCTGGCTCGCGTGGCTGATCTTCCCGCACAGCGTCAACTACCACATCGAGCACCACCTCTATGCCTCGGTGCCGCACTACAACCTTGCGGAGCTGCACCGCGAGATGACGGCGCGCGGCGTGCTCGACGGCGCCGAAGTGATTCCTTTTCCCGCGACGCTCGGCAAGATCTTCGCCGAGCGGGCGCCCGCCTAGGGTATTTTCTTCATCTTCAGCCGCATCGGCCGCATTGGCGAACCGACGAATCCTGCGCGCCGGTAGAGCGCCTGCGCGCGCTCGTTTTGCATGTCCGTCAGCAGCGTGATGCGCAATACCCCCTCGGCGCGCGCCTGCGCGATGACGTGCTTGAGCATGGCTTCGGCAATGCCCTGGCGCCGGTATTCCGGCAGCACGACCAGATCCTCGAACCAGGCCGCCTTGCCGCCCTCGGCAGTGCTGATCGTGAACAGCAGGCTCGCCATCGCTGCGACGCGCTTGCCCTCGCGCGCGACGTAGACCTTTCCCACCGCGGGATTGGCGAGGATCGCCTCGAGCCCGCGTTTCTGCTTGTCCGGGTCAGGCGAAAATTCCACTTCGTCCGTGAAAAGTATGCGCAGCAGCTCGACGAGCTGCGGCAGATCCGCGCTCTTGGCCAGTCCGAACTCGAGATCCATGATGCCCCCGGATTCTCAGACATTGAAGCGGAAATGGATGATGTCGCCGTCGCGCACCACGTAGTCCCTGCCCTCGAGGCGCAGCTTGCCGGCTTCTCGGGCGCCCTGCTCGCCGCCACCCTCGACGTAGTCGTCGTAGGAGGCGATCTCGGCGCGGATGAAGCCGCGCTCGAAGTCGGTGTGGATCACGCCGGCGGCCTGCGGCGCGGTCGCCCCGGCGCGGACGGTCCAGGCGCGCACCTCCTTCGGCCCGGCAGTGAAATAGGTCAGCAGCCCGAGCAGGCTGTAGGCAGCGCGGATGACGCGGTTCAGGCCCGGCTCGTCCATTCCCATGTCCTCGAGAAACAGCTTCTTGTCCTCGTCGGGCATGTCCGCGATCTGCGCCTCGAGCGCGGCGCTGATGGGCACGACAGGAGCACGTTCCTTTGCAGCATGGGTTTGGACTGCTTTCAAAAAAACATCCGGACCCTGCTCAGCCACATTCGCAACATACATCGCCGGCTTCATCGTCAGAAGGAATAGCGGCCTGATCACCGCTTCCTCTTCCTTCGACAGCCCGGCGCTGCGCGCCGGCCGCCCTGCATCGAGTACCTGCCTGATCTTCCTCAGCGCCGAGACGAGGCGCTGCGCCTCCTTGTCGCCCCCCGACTGCGCGAGTTTCTCGAATTTGGCGAGCTGCTTTTCCACCGCATCGAGGTCGGCGAGCGCGAGCTCGGTGTTGACGGTCTCGATGTCGGAGACCGGGTCGATGCGGCCCGCGACATGCACCACGTTCGGCTCCTCGAAGCAGCGCACCACGTGCGCGATGGCATCCACCTCCCGGATATGGGCGAGGAACTTGTTTCCCAGGCCTTCGCCCTTCGAGGCGCCGGCGACCAGCCCGGCGATGTCGACGAACTCGACCGCCGCCGGCGTGACTTTCTGCGGCTGCGCGATCTCGGCGATGACCTCGAGCCGCAGGTCGGGCACCGGAACGATGCCGACATTGGGCTCGACGGTGCAGAACGGGTAGTTCTCGGCCGCGATCCCGGCCCTGGTGAGGGCATTGAAGAGAGTGGACTTGCCGACGTTCGGCAGGCCCACGATGCCGCACCTCAAGCTCATTTCCTGCCGAACAGGGACTTCAGGATGCCGCCGGTCTTCGCCGGCTCCTTGGCCGGGAGTGCCTTCTTCTCCGGCGCCTTTTTCTCCGGCTCCTTCACGGCCGGCTTTTCGTCGGTGTGCAGCTTGGTCATGGCACCCTGCATGTCTCCCGCAAGGCACAGCGGCAGGACCGCAAGGGCTCTTTCAATCGCGGCGTCTATGGCCGCGCGCTCCTCGGCAGGCGGCTTCTGCAGCACGTAGTCCGCACCTTCCATCCCCGCGGGAGGCTTGCCGACTCCCAGGCGCAGCCGCCAGTACTCGTGTGTCGCGAGGCGCTGCGAGATGTCCTTGAGGCCGTTGTGGCCGGCGATGCCGCCGCCCTGCTTGATGCGCGCGGTGCCGGGCGGGAAGTCGAGCTCGTCGTGCACCACCAGGATCTCCTCCGGCTTGATCCTGAAGAAGCCAGCGAGCATCTGCACCGGGCGGCCGCTCGCATTCATATAGCTCTGCGGCAGCAGCAGCCAGGCCCCGTTGCCCGCATTTCCTCCCCCGGTCCGGCCGACCATGGCCTGGAACTTCGGGTCCTTGCGCAGCACCGCGCCGCTCGCGGACGCGAAGTGCTCGACCAGCCAGAAGCCGGCGTTATGGCGCGTGCGCTCATGCTCCTTGCCCGGATTGCCCAGGCCGACCACCAGTCGGATCATGCGGGGCTACTTCTTCTCTTTTTTCTCTGGCTTCTCGGTCTTGTCCGCAGGCTTCTCGGCGGCCTTGGCGGCGCCCTTGTCGGCTGCCTTCGCGGCGCCCTTGTCGGCTACTTTGGCGGCGCCCTTGTCTGTTGCCTTGGCGGCGCCCTTGTCGCCGCCCTCGGCAGGTGCTTCGCCTTCCTGCGGCACCGCCTGCTCGGTCGTCGGCACCTCGGACGGCGCCACCGCGGCGGCGGCTGCGGCTTCCTCCTCTTCCTCG
>WNGB01029547.1_pt1 | contig 11479 bp, 10 predicted proteins | sample 5400681 | NCBI WGS metagenome assembly WNGB01 (sample SAMN13153367, study PRJNA577476) | soil metagenome | isolation source: 115 cm soil or saprolite under grassland replicate 2 | place: USA:California | collected 2016-06-15 | reverse complement strand
CCAACGGTCTCACGCGCGACCTGCAGGGGCGGCTCATCTCCTGCGAGCATGACACCCGGCGCGTCACCCGGCGCGAGCTCGACGGCAGCCTGACCGTGATCGCCAACAGCTTTTCGGGCAAGCGGCTCAACCGGCCGAACGACGTGGTGGTGAAGTCCGACGGCGCGATCTACTTCACCGATCCGGGTGCCGGTCTCGTGCCCGAGCAGTGGGACCTGCAATATTCCGGCGTGTATCGCGTCACCGGTGACCTCGGCAGCCTGAGCCTGCTCACTGATACGTACATTCAGCCGAATGGGCTCGCGTTTTCGCCCGATGAGAAGCTGTTCTACGTCAACGATTCGCGGCGCCGCCACATCCGCGTGTTCGAGATGCTGCCGAACGGCATGCTGGCGAAGCAGACCGACCGCGTCTTCGCCGACCTTGGCGGCAGCGAGCCCGGCGTTCCGGACGGCATGAAGGTCGACACCGCCGGCAACGTCTATTGCGGCGGCGCCGGCGGTCTGTGGATCCTCGACCCGGCCGGCAAGAAGCTCGGCCGCATCGTGCATGGCCAGGCCTCGACCACCAACATCGCGTTCGGCGGCGACGACTGGAAGACGCTCTACTTTACGACCCGCAGCACGCTGTTCTCGGTGCAGCTGAAGGTCGCCGGCATTCCGGTGCCGGTGGCGGCAAAGCGGGCGTAGCAAGCAGTAGTCGTAGGATGGGTTGAGCGAAGCGAAACCCATCAGAACAGCTCGTTCGAGTCGTGGCGGTGCGGTGGGTTTCGCTTCGCTCAACCCACCCTACAGCCTCTACTCGCCGATCTTGATATACTTGTGCATCGCCTCGATGACGTCGGGCGGCTGGCTCAGCATGGCGTCGAAGCGTTTGCGCACGTCGTCCGCCGTGATGTGCTCCATCTCGATCTGCGCCGCCTTGGCCTCGGCCAGGAATTCGGGATCCGAGACGACCTTGGTGATCGCCTCCCGCAGCACTGCCACGCGGTCCGGCGGCGTACCCGGCCGCACCGCGTAAGGCCGCCCGATTGAGAGTGGCGTCCCGCGGATGAGCATGAGGCCGCGGCCGAGATCGCTGGTCGCGAGGTCCTCGTCCACCGGCAGGTGATTGAGGCCCGGCACCGGCGCCCGGCTGCTGCGCACCAGCGGGCGTACGATGCCTTGCGCCGCTGCGAGCCGGACGGTGGTCGCCATCGACGTCCAGGAGTCGACTTCCCTGCGCTCCAGCGCCAGGCGGATGTCAGCATTCGCGGCATAGCCCGACACGAGCTTGACTTTGAGACCGGCGAATTCCCGGAGCAGGAGCGGAACGTCGTGGGCGTTCGATCCGGGCCCGGTCGTGCCCGCGATCAGCTCGTGCTGCGAGCGCTTGAGCTCCTCGAAACTCTTGTAAGCGAGGTCGGGGCGGATCGAGAACAGCGCGCCCTCCGAACCCGACGAGCCGAGCCATTCGAACGTCCGCACGTCGAACCGGACCGCAGACACCTTCACCAGTTGCGCCATGGCGACCGCCGGGTTGGCGGCCAGGATGGTCAGGCCGTCCGTTTCGGCGACGTTGTAGACATAGTTCGTCGCGTTCAGATGCGCGCCTCCGGGCATCTGCCGGAGTATGCCGGTCGGGTTGCCGGGAATGTGCTTGCCGATGTGACGGGCGACGAGTTGCGCGCCGATCGACAGGCTGCCGGTCACGCGCGATCCGACCACGATCGTGACAGTCTTGCCCTTGAAGAAATCGGCCTGCGCCCATGCGGATGATAGCAGCAGCGGCGCCACCAGCAGGCCGGCGAGCACGCCGGACCAAGAAATTCTTCTCACGGGCTCCTCCCCGGACTTTCGGTGTGAACCGATTTATTGTGCCCGCCGATCTTACCGCAGCGGAGCAAGAACGCGAATGGCCGGGACGAACCCGGCCATCGCGATGTTTTCATTCAACGAGCGGCCGTTTGTCACTGCTCCGGCTGCAGATACTTGTTCATCGCATCGATGACGGACTGCGGCTGGCTCATCATCTCGTTGAAGCCTTTGACCACGGTCGCCGCCGAGATGTACTCCATGTCGATGCCGGCCTTTTTCGCCTCGGCCTGGAATTGCGGGTCGGCGATGGTCTTGGCGAGCGCATCGCGCAGGATCGCGACGCGATCCGGCGGCGTGCCGAGCCGCACCGCGAAGGCACGTCCGATCGACAGCGGGATGCCGCGGATCGCCATCAGCGCCTTGCCGGTCGCATCGGTGGTTAGTGACTCGTCGACCGGGACATCATTGAAGCCCGGCACCGGCGCGCGGGCACGCACGATCGCGCGCACGGCGCCGCGGTCGATGCCGGTCTTGATCGTGGTGGCGAGCGCCGCCCAGGCGTCGACTTCCTTGCGCTCGACCGCCAGCAAAATGTCGCTGTTGGCGGCGTAGCCCTTGACCAGCCGCAGGTTGGCGCCGGCGAATTCCTTGAGCAGCAGCGGCATGTCATGGGCATTCGAGCCTGGGCCGGTGGTGCCGACGATCAGCTCCTTGCCGGAGTCCTTGAATTCCTTGAACGTCTTATAGGGCAGGTCGGCGCGGATCGAGAACATCGCGCCGTCCGGGCCCGACGACCCGAGCCATTCGAACTTGCGCACGTCGAAGCGGACCTGCGCGACCTTTGAGAGCTGAGCCATCGCGACATTTGGGTTGGCCGCCAGGATGGTCAGGCCGTCGGGCTCTGCGACGTTGTAGATGTGATTGGTCGCGTTCATGTGCGCGGCGCCCGGCATCTGCCGGAAGATCACAGTCGGATTGCCCGGGATGTGCTTGCTCATGTGATGGGCGACGAGCTGCGCGGCGACCGCGAGGCTGCCGGTCTTCGCTCCGATCACGATCGAAACGGTCTTGCCCTTGTAGAAATCGGATTGGGCCCATGACGAGTTCAGCGCCGGCACGCCAACCGAGATGCCGATCAGGGCACCGAAGAGCCAGATTCGTTTCATGGACGCCTCTCCTTTACGTCATTGCCAATTGGGTCGTTTCCGCAGCTTTGTCGCGGAAATGCCGGGCATTGGCAACCCATACGATCAGGGCCACTTGTCGCATCGCTACGCCATCAAGGAATATAACGCCCGCCGATGACCGGCGCGCTGACACCGTGGCCGGGCAGCTCCCAGACGCCCGCGCCGCCGGGGTTCTTGTCGGCGCTGATGATCGCATCGATGAGATAAGGCTTGCCGGTCGCCACCGCGGCGCGCACCGCGTCGGCGAGGTCGCCCGGCCGGCTGATGGTGACGCCCTCGACGCCGGCCGAGCGCGCCATGGCGGCGAAGTCGGGATTGTAGGGTGCGCCGGTCTTGGGATGCTTGAAGTCGGTTGCCAGCTCGCGTCCGCCGAGATAACCGCGCTGCAGGCCGCGGATCGACGCATAGGCATAGTTGTTCCAGATCACCCACACGACCGGCAGCTCGTATTCGATCGCGGTGCCGAGCACGCTCGCATGCATGAAGAAGGCGCCATCGCCGACGACCGCGACGCAAGGCCGGTCCGGCGCCGCGAGCTTGGCGCCAAGCACGCCGGCGACGCCGAAGCCCATCGGGCCGAAGCCCATTGAGCCGATCAGCGAATCCGGCCGCTTCGGCTTGCAGAACTGCAGGAGCCAGTTGTGGTGGACGCCGATGTCGCTCACCAGGATGGCGTCCTCGGGCAGCGCGCGGTCGATCTCGTACGCGGCGCGCTGCGGGTTGATCGGCGTGGCGTCGTCCTTGAAGCCGGGCGCGACCAGCGCCTCCCATTGCTTGCGGTAGCCGTCAATCGCCTTGAGCCAAGCCGCGCGTGCGCTGGCGCGCTCGCCGGTGCTCTTGCGGCGGTCGAGCTCGGCGAGCACCTGGCGCAGGAACGTGCGCACGTCCGCCATCAGGCCGAGCGCGACCGGATAGTTGCGCGCGATCTCGTTCGGGTCGATGTCGACGTGAATGAGCTTGGTCGGCGGGATGGTGAAGGAATAGCCCGGCAGCCACGACGACGAGGTGCGGTCGTCGAAACGGACCCCAAGGGCAAGCAGCACGTCGGCCTGCCGCGCGGCGTGATTGGCATGATAGAGGCCGCCGCGTGACACGAGCCCGAGCGCGAGCGGATGCTCGCTGCGGATCGCGCCGAGCCCGCTGGCCGAGGCGGCGACCGGGATCTGCAGCCGTTCGGCGAGCGCGAGGAGATCGGCGGCGGCGCCGCCATAGCGCACGCCCTGCCCCACGAGAATGACCGGCCGCTCGGCCGCCAGCAGCATGTCGACGGCCTTGACCACGCCGTCGGGATCGGCGCCGCAGCGTGACGAAATGTTGGCGCACCAGTCCTCGGGCTTCGGCGTCTCCTCGGCGGCCGCCTCCTTGAAGATGTCGAACGGCACGTCGAGCACGACCGGGCCCGGGCGGCCGGTCACCATGGTCTTCCAGGCCTGGCGCACCGCCAGCGCCACCATGTCGCCGCGCGTCGGCTGAAACACGTGCTTGCAATACGCGCGCACGGTCGAGGGAAAGTCGGCTTGGTAGTGCCGGTAAAGCTCCTGGAAGGCGCCACGGTTGAACTGGCTCGTCGGCACGTTGCCGGTGATGGCGAGGAACGGCACGGAATCGAGAAACGCGTTGGCGAGCGCGATCGGCAGGTTGGCCGAGCCAGGACCACACGATGTGAAGGTCGCAACTGGCTTGCCGGCAACGCGGTAGTAGACGTCCGCCATGAACCCGGCGACCGTCTCGTGATGCACCGAGATGGTCTTGATGTCGCCTGAGCGTTCGAACAATGCGTCGAGGAGTCCGATATTGCCGTGGCCGCACAGGCCGAAGACGTACGGCACCTTCTCGCGCACGAGGTAGTCGACGATGATCTGGCCGCCGTTGAGGATGTTGGTGGTCATGGGCAGGCACCGCCCGCCTTCGCGGGGACGACAGCTGAAGTTGTTGCTAACGTCAGCTCGTCATCACCCGCACCGGCTTGCCGTCGATGAATCCGCGAATGTCCTCGACCACGCCGGCGAAATAGTTCTGATAGTTCTTCAGCGCCACGTAGCCGAGATGCGGCGTGATGACGACGTTGTCCATCTTGCGCAACGGATGGTCCTTCGGCAGCGGTTCTACGTCGAATACGTCGAGGCCGGCGCCCGCGATCTTCTTGTCGCGCAGGACTGCCAGCATGGCGGCCTCCTCGACGATCGGGCCGCGCGAGGTATTGATGAGATAGGCCGTCGGCTTCATCAAGCTGAGTTCCTTGGCGCCGACGAGGCCGCGCGAGCGCTGCGACAGCACGACGTGGATGCTGATGAAATCCGACTGCCGGAACAGGTCCTCCTTGCTCACGTAGTCGACGCCCGCCTCCTTGCACTTCTCGGGCGTGAGGTTCGTGCTCCAGGCAATGACTTTCATGCCGAACGCCTTGCCGATCGCCGCAGTGCGGGTGCCGAGCTTGCCGAGGCCGAGGATGCCGAGCGTGGCGCCCTCGAGCTCCGGGCCGATGGTGCGCTGCCAGGTCTCACCGGCCTTGAGGCTCGCGTTCTCGTAGCCGATGTGGCGGGTGAGCTCGAGCATCAACCCGATGGCGATGCCGGAGGTCGGGCTGCCGAACGACCCGGTGCCGCACACCGTCACGCCGCGGTCGGCGGCCGCCGCCATGTCGATCGAGGCGTTGCGCATCCCGGTGGTGATCAGGAGCTTGAGGTCGGGCAGCTTCTCGATGGCGGCGCGCGGGAAGCCGGTGCGCTCGCGCATGGCGCAGACGATCTGGAAGCCCTGCAGCGCCTTGACGACGTTGTCGGCGCCGCCGAGGTGTTCATTGAACACTTTAATGTCGAGATCGCCTGAAACTTTCGACCAATCGGCCACTTTCAGGGCGACGTTCTGGAAATCGTCGAGGATTGCGCAGCGGTATTTGGCCATGTGGTCGTGTTCCTTGAACGGGGCGGGCGGGCTGGCCGGGGAGGCCGGCCGGGCAGGGCGCCATAGAAAACGCGAAACCGGCCGGGGCCGCAATGGCCTCAGACCGGTGTATCCGGTGTTGTCGCCCGGCGCGCCGCGAAGGGGGCGCGCCCGGAATCCGTGAGTTGCTAGCCGGGGGATACGGAGTTCGGAGGTGGCGCCTTTGGCGTGCGCCGGAATGACCGTCACGATAGGGGAGGGGTCTGTTAGCCCTTCAAGCGGACGAGGGCATGGACCCCATCGGTATCCGCGGGCGCCTGGTCATGCTTGGCGTGCCACGCCGGGCCGGGGCCGCGCATGTAATGTTCCTCAGGCCGGTAAGGATCGACCAAGGTCCTGAACGCACGCATGAGTTCCGCGAAATCGCCGGTCAGGCCGGCCGGTTTGTGGTTCGGAACTCGCTTCCTGGCGGTAGTCATAACGCTCTCCTCGCGGCCCTTTTGGCCGTCGTCACCGGTGTGTCCCGGCTTGCCCTTTCGTCGCCGCACAGTGCGGCTTGGTTCAGTGCCCACGATCGGACGGAATTCATTAAAAACTGGTAGAAATTCGCCTACGTGCTTTCCGTTTTGCGATCATTGTTGCTGAAAAGTTACGCAGCGCCACGGCCGGCGGACGTGGCTGGGCGTCACGCTTTTTGTGGCTGGGATCGTTGGGGAATCGGGCCGCGGGGTATCGCGGCGACCTTGCCCCGGAAGGCCGGGGCCGCTACATCAGCGCCAACTTCCCCTATACCGGCGCCGAGCAGCGCCCAAGCACGCGAGGGCAGGGCGGTTCATGGCCCGTCAGTTCATCTATCACATGCAAGGTCTGTCCAAGGTTTATCCGGGGAACCGGAAGATCCTGGAGAACATCCATCTGTCGTTCTACCCAGACGCCAAGATCGGCGTGCTCGGCGTCAACGGCTCCGGCAAGTCGACGCTGCTGCGGATCATGGCGGGCATCGACACTGAGTTCACCGGCGAGGCCTGGGTCGCCGAGGGCGCACGCGTTGGCTATCTCGAACAGGAGCCGCGGCTCGACGCTACGAAGTCCGCGCGCGAGAACGTGATGGAAGGCGTCGCTCCGCAGAAGGCGATCCTCGACCGCTACAACGAGCTCGCCGTCAACTACTCGGACGAGACCGCCGACGAGATGACCCAGCTGCAGGACGAGATCGAGGCCAAGGGCCTGTGGGATCTCGATTCCAAGGTCGATCAGGCGATGGACGCGCTGCGCTGTCCGCCCGACGACGCCGACGTGGAGAAGCTGTCCGGCGGCGAGCGGCGGCGGGTGGCGCTCTGCCGGCTCCTGCTGGAGCAGCCCGAGCTCCTGCTGCTCGACGAGCCCACCAACCACCTCGATGCCGAGTCGGTGCACTGGCTCGAAGGCCATCTGCGCAACTATCCGGGCGCAATCCTGATCGTCACTCACGACCGCTACTTCCTCGACAACGTCACCGGCTGGATTCTGGAGCTCGACCGCGGCCGCGGCATTCCTTACGAGGGCAACTACACCGCCTGGCTCACGCAGAAGCAGAAACGGCTTGAACAGGAGGGCCGCGAGGAGGAGGCGCGCCAGCGCACGCTCGCGCGCGAGCAGGAGTGGATCGCGGCCTCGCCGCGTGCCCGCCAGGCCAAGTCGAAGGCGCGCTACCAGCGCTATGAGGACCTGGTCAGGCAGGCCGCCGAGAGGCAGACGCAGAGCGCGCAGATCATCATCCCGGTCGCCGAGCGGCTCGGGCAGAACGTCGTCGATTTCGAGGGCCTCAGGAAGGGCTTTGGCGACAACCTGCTGATCGACGATCTCACCTTCAAGCTGCCGCCCGGCGGCATCGTCGGCGTGATCGGCCCCAACGGTGCCGGCAAGACCACGCTGTTCCGCATGATCACCGGGCAGGAGAAGCCCGATGCCGGCACCATCAAGGTCGGCGAGTCCGTGCACCTCGGCTATGTCGACCAGTCGCGCGACACGCTCGACGGCAAGAAGAACGTCTGGGAGGAAATCTCGAACGGTCAGGACATCATCCTGCTCGGCAAGCGCGAGGTGAATTCGCGCGCCTATTGCTCGAACTTCAACTTCAAGGGCGCCGACCAGCAGAAGAAGGTGGGCCAGCTCTCGGGCGGCGAACGCAACCGCGTGCATCTCGCCAAGATGCTCAGATCGGGCGCCAACCTGCTCCTGCTCGACGAACCGACCAACGATCTTGACGTCGACACGCTGCGGGCGCTGGAGGAGGCGCTCGAGGATTTCGCCGGCTGCGCCGTGATCATCAGCCACGACCGCTGGTTCCTCGACCGCATCGCCACCCACATTCTCGCCTTCGAGGGCGACAGCCATGTGGAATGGTTCGAGGGCAATTTCCAGGACTACGAGCAGGACAAGATGCGACGGCTGGGGACCGATTCGACCATCCCGCACCGGATTAAGTACAAGAAATTCTCGCGTTGAGAGCGTTGTGATAGTGTGCGGTAATCACGTGCAGGAGCTGCCTTTGGCAGAGACCGACAATATTGTTCTTAAGCACCTGCGCCACATTCGTCGGGTGGTCGACGAAACGCGTGACGAGTTGCGCGAAGTCCTTGGCACGTCCATGCCCGAAGCGACGCAAGTACACTTTGTCGCACAAATCCGCGTCAAGATTGCCGAGCTGTCGGTGCGAGTAGATCGGCTGACCGATCGCGTCGAGCGGATCAAGCGGCGGCTCGATTTGGCGGAGGCGTGACCGACCGCGCCGATGAACGACTGGTCCGCCCGCCAATACCTCAAGTTCGAGGACGAGCGCACGCGCCCGCCGCGCGATCTGCTGGCGCAGGTGCCGCTCGGCCGCGCCGAGCGTGTCGTCGACGTCGGCTGCGGGCCGGGCAATTCCACCGAGCTACTGATCGAGCGTTTTCCGGACGCCGAAGTGATCGGCCTCGATTCCTCTCCTGACATGCTGCGGCAGGCGCGCGAGCGCTTGCCCAAGTGCAGCTTCGTTGCGGGCGATCTCGCCACCTGGGTGCCGCAGGAGCGCACCGATCTCGTGTTCGGCAACGCCGTATTCCAGTGGGTGCCGGATCATCCGGCGGTGCTACAGCGGTTGCTGCGCGCGCTGCCCCCGGGCGGCGTGCTGGCGGTGCAGATGCCGGACAACACCAGCGAACCCGCGCTCGCGCTCATGCAGGAGGTCGCGCGCTCGGGTCCCTACGCCGGCCACCTGGCGCTCGAGCATGCCGCGCGCGGCGGCCTGCCGACGCCGGGCGGCTACTACGATCTGTTGCGGCCGCTGTGCACCCACCTCGACATCTGGCACACGGTCTACAATCACGTCATGGCCGGACCCGAGGCGATCGTCGAATGGTTCAAGGGTTCGGCGCTGCGGCCGTTCCTCGATGCGCTCGACGGCAGCCGGCGCAACGCGTTCCTCGCCGACTATACCAGGCAGATTGCCAAGACCTACCCGGCCTGCTGCGACGGAAAGGTCCTGCTGCGATTCCCGCGGCTCTTCATTGTAGCGGTGAGATAGCGCTACCGATTGCCGTTGCCCTTCACCCGCACCTTGGCTGCTGTCGGGCCCGTGTCGCCTGTGGCCTCGACGTAGTAGACCTCGTCGCCGCGCCGCAGCCTCTCGAAGTCGCCCGACAAGACTGAGTTGCGGTGGAAGTAGAGCATCCCGCCTTCCTTGGTGAGCAGGAATCCGAAATCGCCGCCCGGATCGATCTCCGCCACCTGACCAAGCGACTGGTTGGACTGGTCATGATCGGGCTCTTTGGTGCGGCCTTCACGCTGCTCCTTCAGGTCGAGCAGCCGCCGCTCGGCGATGCGGAATGCCTCGTGAATGGCATTGTACAGATCGGGCCGCTGAAACTTGCGCTGCAGGTGGTCGGGCTCGTGGCTGACGACAAGGTCTCGGCGGCCCGGGATGCCGAGTTCGATGTGGACCACCGGCGGGACGGTCCCGGTGACACTGGTGGCGCGTTGGTCGACGCGGACGCGGCACGAGGTCAGCCGCTCATACAGCCGTTCAAGGTCGGCGACGCGAGAGCGGATTTCCTGCTCGGCCCGGTCGGAACTTTCGATGTTGTGGAAGGCAATTTCGACCGGCACCTCCATGAAAATCTCCTTATGTTGGACGCTTTTGGGGCCTCATGTTAACGCGTGGCCAAGCCGAATCGTTGCAAGGCGCGCGGGCCGCATTCGTTCGACGAAGGTCCGAAGACGAAGGTCAGAAGACGTCGAGGGGTTCGATGACCAATTCGATCATGCGAGGGGCGGCCTTGCTCGCCGCCGCAGGTGCACTCTGGCTTATGGCGTCTGCCGCCGTGGCGCCCGCGGCGCCCGATCCCTCCTTCACCAGGTGGCTTGAGGGGCTGTGGCCCGAGGCGCAGCAGATGGGCGTGTCGCGCAAGACCTTCACGTCGGCGACGCATCAGCTCGATCCCGACCTCACGCTGCCCGATCTCGACATTCCGGGCCGCAAGACGCCGCCGCCGGCGCAGGCCGAGTTCGTGCAGACGCCGGCCGACTATGTGCGGGAATCAACCATCGCGCGGCTTGCCGAGCAGGGCAAGAAGCTCGCCGGCGACCACCGTGCCACGCTTGCGGCGATCGAGCAGAAGTTCGGCGTGCCAGGCAACGTGCTGCTCGCGATCTGGGGCCGCGAGACCGCCTTCGGCGGCTACCGGCTGCCCAAGAACGCCATCACTGTGCTGGCGACGCAGGCCTATTATGGCCGCCGCAAGGACATGTTCCGGCAGGAGCTGCTCTATGCGCTGAAGATGCTGGAGGAGGGCCACATCAAGCACGCCGACATGCGCAGCTCCTGGGGCGGCGCCATGGGGCTCACGCAATTCCTGCCCTCCGAGTTCTACAAGCACGCCGTCGACTTCGACGGCGACGGCAAGAAGGACATCTGGAATTCGGTGCCCGATGCGCTCGCATCTGCGGCGCAGCAGCTCCTCAACAAGGGCTGGCAGCGCGGTACGCGCTGGGCGTTCGAGGTGCGCACGCCCAGGGATGTCGACTGCACGCAGGGCGTTCCCGAGGTCACGCAGCCGGTCAGCGAATGGCTGCAGCGCGGCTACGTCGTCACGCATGGGCGCCGGCCGAACCTCGCCGAGATGAGCGCGCCGGCGTCGCTGCTGTTGCCGGAAGGCACCTACGGGCCTGCCTTCCTGACGCTCAAAAACTACTACGTGATCAAGGACTACAATTTCTCCGACCTCTACGTGCTGTTCGTCGGCCATTTGAGCGAGCGCATCAGCGACCCGCGCGGCTTCGAGACGCCGTGGAGCAAAGGCTCGCAGCTCAAGACCCGTGAGGTCGAAGCGATGCAGCGCACGCTGACACGGATCGGGCTCTACAAGGACAAGATCGACGGCAAGGCCGGCATGCTGACCCGCTCCGCGCTTGGCGCCTATCAGAAGAGCAACCGCCTCAAAGTCGATTGCTGGCCGACCGCCGCGGTGCTCGATCACATGCAGCAGAAATACGGCCGGGAATGATCAGCAAATGAAAACCCGGCGGGCAGCGCCCGCCGGGTTTCGATTCCTGTCAGACCGTGTGGTTGGCGTCAGTAGCCGGGGCAGACCTGCA
>WNGB01026930.1_pt1 | contig 11480 bp, 13 predicted proteins | sample 5400681 | NCBI WGS metagenome assembly WNGB01 (sample SAMN13153367, study PRJNA577476) | soil metagenome | isolation source: 115 cm soil or saprolite under grassland replicate 2 | place: USA:California | collected 2016-06-15 | reverse complement strand
TTCCCAAGGCCCCACCCGCCCCACCCGCCCGGTGGATCGGCGGCGATTGGGTCGCCACAGTTTCGAACTGAGACACTACGCACGGCGCGTGGCCCTTGACACGGGAGGGCGGCGATCCGATCCTGTCGCCGCAGGTCACGAACCGCTGCCAAGGGGCGGCGGATCGCAGTCGACCTCTCACCGAAAGGACGGACATCATGAGGCGCCACCTTCTCGCTGCCACGGTCGTTGCCGTTGCCCTCACGGTCCCGCTGGCCGGATGCGCCGGGAAATTCAAGATGACCGCGAAGAAGATGTGCGAGGCGCACGGTGGCACTTACTCCGCCCAGGGCCAGCACTGCGACTACACGGCCAAGCGCATCGCCGCCAAGGACGCCTGCGAGTCGCAGGGCGGTGTGTACTGGCCCCAGGAGCAGTACTGCGAGTTCGAAGCCGGCAGGTAAGAGGAGGCTCCATTGGGTCGGATCGTCTTCGCGGGCGCCATGTCTCACGTGCTCGACCCCGAGTACTACGACCACGCGTGCGGCCCGATCGGCCGTCGGATGGTCGAGGAAGTCATGGCGGAGACCCGGGCGATGGGCGACCGCTGTGTCGCCCGGCGCCCGGACGCGCTCATCATCGTCGCCGACGATCATCTCAACGCCTTCTCGTTCAACGCGGTCCCCGCGCTCTGTGTGCGCATCGGGACGCACGTGGACCGGATGGTGCAAGAGGAAGCCGAGGCCTTCGACCGGGCGCTCGAGGGCATGCCCCTGCGCTATCCGCTCCACGAATCGCTCGCCGGCGCGATCCTGGAGCGCGGGATCCGGGAGGGATTCGATCTCGCGTTCTCGTGGGAGGCGCCGCTCGACCACGCCTTCCTGAGTCCGGCCAACACGATGTACGGGACGCGGGCGCTACCGCCGCTCGTGCCCATCTGGGTCAACTGCTTCGTGGCCCCGCAGCCGACGGCGGCGCGGTGCTTCGCGCTCGGCCAGCACATCGCGCGCGTGGTGGCCGCGAGCCCGTGGAAGGTGGCGATCATCGGCACGGGCGGGCTCTCGCACTTCCCCCAGCTCTCGCTCGCGCGCGTGGGCGAGACGGACACGGTCTTCGACCGCCGGGTCCTGCACTGGCTCGGGGAGGGCGAGCACGAGCCGCTCTGCGCGCTGAGCGCGGATGAGCTCGACAAGGCGGGCGAGCACGAGCTCTTGAACTGGATCGTGGTCGCCGGGGCGGTGACGCCGGCGCCAGCGGAGCTGCGCTACTTCGGGGAGCTGCCGCGGATCAATCTCACGGCGGTCGAGTGGCGGCTCGCGTGAGCCGCTACGCGGTCAACAGCTTGCTGTACCGGCTCAAGAAGGACTCGGCGTACCGCGCACAGTTTCTGCGCGAGCCGGAGACGGCCCTGGCCGACGTCGACCTCACGGCGGACGAGCGCCGGGCCTTCATCGCGCGCGACGCTCGCCGCATCAACGAGCTCGGCGGCTACTTGCACCTCGTGATGTCCGTGCCGGGGATCGCGGGGCACTGATCAACATGGGGGGCCTAGCCGCGGGCCCCCCAAGCCCCCCGGACGCTCGTCGCGCCCCGGCGAAGCCGTGGCGCTCCTCGAAATCACGGGCCCCCCAAGCCCCGACGCTCGTCGCGCGGCGGCAAAGCCGTGGCGCTCCTCGAAATATTCACTCGTTCGACGTTGTCTACCAGCACTCCCAGTGCACGAGCTCTTCGAGGGGGAGGCGCGGGCGGGCGACGGCCCCGGATTCTACCGCCGCCTGATATACGATGAGGACCGACACGTCGGCGATCGCGACAGGAGGTCTTCGATGGGCGAGCTGGTGAAGGCGTATTTCGTGCCCAACGGGTCGTATCTCATGGAGATGGCCGAGGACGGCGTCGGCGGGCCGTCCGTGGAGGCGCTCCAGGAGATCGGCCACGAGATCCGCGCCTCGCTACGCCCGGACGCCGTCGTCGTGGCCTCCCCGCACTGGATGCCCAAGAGCGCGTTCTTCGTGGACGACGGGGCCCGGCACGAGTCGTTCAACGACTATCCGTTGCGCCCGGCGCCGTTCGGCCGCCGGGTCTTTTCGTACACGGCCTCCGGCGATCCGTCGCTGGCGCGTGGGCTCATCGACGCCGGGCAGGCCGCGGGCTTGCCGGTGCGCGCCAAGACGTACGGGCTCGATCACGGCGCGTTCTGTCCGCTCAAGGTCATGGGTCTCGACGCGCTTCCGACGGTCCCGATCTCCATCTCCCGGCGCTCGCCCGACGAGACGCTCCGCTGGGGGCGCGCGATCCGGCAGGCGATCGAGCGAACGGAGCGTCGGGTCGTCGTCGTCGCCCCCGGCAACCTCACGCACCGGCTGGATCTGCGTGGCGAAGACGAGCGCGAGGCGTTCTTTCCGGCCGGGGCGGAGTTCGATCGGACGATGATCGAGCTCGTCACTTCCGGTCGCAGCCTCGAGATCCAGACGATCGATCCGGAGCTCTTGCGCCAGGCCGCGCCCGAGGCCGGCAACCGCCCCTTCTACCTGATCGCCGGGGTCACCGGGAACGCGCCCGGCCGGCTGCTGCGGTATCACGGCATGAAGTACTCGGTCGGCGATGCCACCTTCGCATTCGAGCCGGCGGCGGCGGCGGGCGCCGGGCGATGAGCGTCGGCGACGCGCCGACGATGCCGGAGTTCGTCTACGACGCCGCCCGCAAGATCGCCATCGCCCGCGGCGCGGGGGCGGACTCCATGGCCGTGATCGTGTGCGATCCCACCGGCGCGCCCCGGCAGCTTCGGGTCAGCGAGGACGATTTCACGTTCGAGGAGGGGACCGTGCGACTGCGTCCGACGCCCGACGTCGAGCTGCGGATGCCGCCTCTATACGTGAAGAAGCTCCGCGGCTTCACCCGGGGCAACATCCCCACCCCCGACATCCCGGGACCGTCGCTGCCGTGATCGCGCGCGCCCTCGAGGCCTACCGCCAGTCGCGCGGCAATCTCGCCGTGACCGTCGTCGTGGACTCGAGTCAGCCGGAGTTTCCGCTGCTCTACGAGACGACGTTCGGCGCGCTCGGCCATTTCGGGATTCCCTTCCGCGTCGCCGATCTGGCGCGGGGGCCGCTGGGCGACGAGGCGCTGCGCGGCTGCCGCGCCGTCCTCGTCGCGCAAGAGCACCTGGGCGGCCGCCTCGGCGGCACCGGACAGGCGACGCTCCTGCGCGCGGTCGAAGGCGGCACGGGGCTGGTCAGCGTCGACGCCGATCTGGCCGCGTACGGCGGCGAGTGGCTGCGTGCCGCCGGGCTCGTCGGGGCGGGCCGGGGCGGGGAGGTCGTGACGGGCGGGACGCAGGCGCTCGGCGTGCGGGACACGAGCCACCCCATCACGTGGTGGCAGGAGGGCGCGACACGCAAACAGCTCAAAGTTCCGGTCCCCACGGCGCTGGCGCACGTGGTCGACGGCGCGGCGCTGCTCGAGGACGGCGACGGGGCCCCGATGCTGGTCGCCCGGCGCTTCGGGTCCGGAAAGATCGTGCAGTGGCTGGCCTCGCCCAAGCTGTGGCTCCGCCAGTACTTCGGCCACACCTTCGGGCTGGACGACGTGTGGGTGCGCGCGCTGACGTGGGCGGCGCGCAAGCCCTTCGTGATGAAGGCGATGCCGCCCTTCGTGCGCTTCCGGTTCGACGACTGCCAGGGGCTCTGGCGCGACGCCGAGGACCTGCGCTTCGTCGACGTCCTGAACGAGGCCGGCCACGTCCCGAACCTGAGCTTCTGCATCCGCTCCCTCACCGCCGATGGCGCCGCGAAGGCGTCCGCGCTGCACGCCGCGCGCAAGGCGGAGTTCTCGCCCCACACGCTGGCCCCGAGCACGAGCCTCTTCTACGGCGACGAGCGCGGCGAGTACTCGCCGGCGCGCTTCCGGGAGCTGTTCCGCGAGATCGACGAGACGCTGACCAAGCTCGCGATCAGGCCGTCGCGCATCCTGAGCGACCACGATCACGGCTGGAGCGCCAACGCGATCCCCGGTCTCGTGGCGCGCGGCATCGTCTACAAGATGAACATCACGATGCCGGGCGAGCCGTGGGAGGCCGTGCACCGCGACTGGCATCCTGCGCCCTACGGCTCCATGGATTACGCGTTCGACTTCCTGCCCGCGCCCGCCGAGCGGTTCTTCGCCGTGTACAACCACTACCCGCCGGCCTTCGAGTACGCGCGCGCGTACCTCGATCAGGACCACTTCCTGTATCACCGGCCGGGCGGGTACGGGCCGTACAAGTGGGACATGCTCAACGGCCTCACGCGCGGGCCCCTGTACGCCGACAACCAGATCGCCGCCTCCGCGCAACGGCTCGCCGATCACACCCGGCTCGGGCTCGACGCGATGTTCTTCGGCGGCAGCATCACCCACTCGCACTTCATCCGGCATCTCGGCGAGCCGGAGTGGCGCGAGCTGCTGCGCCGCGCCGATCAGCTGCTGCCACGGCACCGGTACGAGCGCGTCGGCTACGATGCCATCGCCGACTACGCGCTGAGCAAAGTGCAGACGGCGATCGCGGCCGCCGACGAGGCGGAGGGGACGGTCACCGTGGAGCTGGATGGCCAGGCGATGGTGCCCCTTCGGCTCTGGGTCTTCACGGCCGAGGCGGGCGACGAGCATCGCTTCGAGACCACCGAGCCGTTCGCCGGCCGGCGCACCGTCGAGTTCCCGGTGCTGCGGAGCGGCGCGTGAGCGAACGATCCATGAAGGCGGCCTTCTACACCGAGTACGGCGGTCCCGAGGTCTTGCGCTACGGCGACCTGCCGCGTCCCGTGCTCGGTCCGGGCGAGGCCATCGTCAGGGTCCACGCGGCGTCGCTCAACGCCTTCGACCTCATGGCGCGCGAGGGACGCTACAAGCCCAACCGCGCCTTTCCCCACATCCTCGGCTCCGACTTCGCGGGCGAAGTCGACGAGATCGATCCCCACGCCGGCGTGACGCTCACGCGCGGCCAGCGCGTGACGGCGTGGTGGGTCGTTCCCTGCTGGCGCTGCGAGCAATGCCTGGCCGGTCATCCCAACCGCTGCGCGCTCGACTACAAGTATCTCGGCGCCCATCTGCCCGGCGCCTACGCGCAGTACGTGAAGCTGCCCGCCCGCAACCTCATCGCCATGCCCGATAACATGAGCTGGGAGGAAGGGGCCGCGTTTCCCACGGCGTTCGGCTGCGCCTGGCACATGCTGGTCACCAAGGCCGAGCTCCGCCCCGGCGAGACCGTGCTGGTCCACGCCGCCAGCTCGGGGGTCAGCACGGCCGCCATCCAGATCGCCAAGGCCGTCGGAGCCTACGTCTACGCGACGGGCAGCGCCGACTGGAAGCTCGAGCGCGCCCGCGCGATCGGCGCCGACGAGACCATCAACTATGCCACCCACGACTTTCAGGCCGAGATCATGTCACGCACGGGCAAGCGCGGGGTCGACGTGGTCTTCGAGCACGTGGGCGGTGACGTGTGGGAGAAATCGATCCGCAGCCTCACGCGCGGCGGACGGCTGGTGACGACGGGCGGGACGGCGGCCTACGACGTGAAGATGAACGTCGCCTACGTCTTCCACAAGGAGCTGAAGCTCCTGGGCGCCAACAGCACGACCCGGCGCGAGCTGGAAGTCCAGATGCCGCTGATCGCGGCGGGGCGGCTCACACCCGTCGTCGATCGCGTGTTCCCGCTCGCCGAGGCCGCCGACGCCCACCGCCACATGGCCGCCCGCAAGCATTTCGGCAAGGTCGTCCTCCGCGTCGAGCATTGAGAGCGCAGGTGCTCCAACGTGGCGGAGTCGCGTCGATTGAGCGGCCGCCTACCGGTTGCCGTCGCGGCGGCTTAGCAGAGCGACCACGAACCCGGCATCAACGATGACGCTTCTGGCCGTAACCCGTCCTCTTTAGGTAGGCCTTCTCACGGGCGCTGAGATCCGGAGGCAACCCCTCCACGGAGCCGACGAGATCGGCGATGACGTGGATCGCCGCTGGGCGCCGGCGGGCTCTTCCGGGGATGACACTCAAGCGCTCACGAACGACGTCTGATTTTGAAAGCTTCCGCCCGCGAGACTCGGCCTCGATTTCGGCCAGGAGCGCTTCGGGCAGTCTGACCGTCAAAGTCTTCATGGTGATCCGTTCGAGTCCTCGTCCTGTGCGTGGGGCTCGCCGCGCCGCGGTGGCGATTTGAGCGCGCCGCGGGCGGCGCCGAGGCGCTGGTAGTCGCGGGCCCGCTGGGCGAGATGGCGGCGGAAGTAGATCAGCCCCACGTCGAGCGGGCCGAGCTTCTGCGGCCGCTCCAGATTCAGGCGCTCGCGCTTGAAGACGACCAGGTCTTCCTTCTCGTTCGTCGCGATGAGGACGGCGGGCTTGCGGTAGGCGTGATACCAGAGCGCTTGCCACGCGGCGTGGAGCAGGTTGCGCGGCCGGCGCACGAGCGTGAACGTCCACACGCGGGTGTCGTGCTCGGTGACGGGGACCATCCAGCGCAGGTGGATGCTCGCGCCGATCATCACGCGGATCTTGCTCGGCAGCTCGACGTTGTGCTGCACGCCACGGTACTTCGGCAGCGGTGACTGGCCGCCGCGATAGCCGGGGTTGCCGGGGAGCCGACGCCACCAGACGCGCCGGGGCCAGCTGGCGTCGAGGGCGGGGTAGTACGCCTGCCCGACGTGGGGGGCCGTCCACGCGGCGTTCACCCACGTCTCGCCTTCGCTGGCGATCGTGACCCCGCCGATGTGGACGATCTTCTGCCGGAAGAACGGCAGTCGATAGTTGAACAGGCGCCAGACGTTGACGCCGCGGTGCAGGTAGAACTCGTGGAAGTCGATCCCCTGGGCCATCGGCTCGGTCCAGTTCGCTTCCCACATCTTGACCCGCATGTAGCGCCGCCCCGTCAGCTCCGGATCGGAGAGCTCGGCGGGCAAGTCCTCGTCGACCGGCACCGGCGCCGTCTCGCCCATCCAGACGAAGACGATGCCCATGCGCTCGTCGGTGGGATAGGCGCGGGCCCGGAGCTTGCCGACGAACGGCGAGTCCGGACGCTCGATCAGGCCGGCCACGCATTGTCCGGTCCCATCGAACACGTAGCCGTGATACGGGCAGGTCACGGTGCCCTCGAACTCGCAGACGCCCAGTGACAGGCGCGCGCCGCGGTGCGGGCACCAGTCGCCGAGCGCAACGACCTTTCCCGCGCCGTCACGAAACAAGACGAGGTCGTCGCCGAGCATCGTCAGGTGCACGGGTGTGCGGCGCACCTTCCGCGCCTCGATGGCCGGGTACCAGTACTCGCGGAACCCGAGCTTCGGGCAGTAGTCGAAGGGGCCGATCTGCGAAGCGCCGGCGACGTCCGGCACCGTCCCGTCCGCCGTCGGCAGGTCACCGTTCGCGCGATCGATCGTGTCCACCATGACGACTCCTCCTGCGGGCGGGGCGGGGTCTGGCGCCAAGGATAAACCGTTCCCGCAAATTGGGTGGTAGAGTCTTGTCGCTGGCCGCACTGCGCATCGAGGTGAGGGAATGACGACCATCGAGCAGGAATACGTCGAGACGCGCCCGAAGTCGCGGGCGCTGTATCAGCGGGCGCTGGGGTCGATGCCGAGCGGCGTCGCCCACGACGGCCGCGTGATCACGCCGTTTCCCTTCTACGTGGACCGCGCCGACGGGCCCCGGAAGTGGGACGTCGACGGGCACGCGTACCTCGACTGCTGGAGCGGGCACGGCGCCCTGATCCTCGGCCACAACCATCCGGCGATCCTGCGCGCCATCATGGAGCAGGCGCCGCGCGGCCTGCACTACTCCGCCTGCCACGAGCTGGAGGTGCGGTGGGCCGAGCTGATTCGCGGCTGCGTGCCGGGCGCCGAGCGGGTGCGCTTCACGATGACGGGGACCGAGACCACCGCGCTGGCCATCCGCGTCGCTCGGGGCGCGACCGGCCGGTCCAAGATCATCAAGTTCCGGGGTCACTTTCACGGCGTCCACGATGCCGCCGTGTCGGCCGTCAAGGATCCCTTCGAGCTGCCCATGACGGCGGGCGTCCCCGCGGAGACGCTGTCCACGGTCCTCGTCGCGCGCCACAACGACCTCGCCCACGTCCGCGAGCTGATGGACGAGCACGAGGTCGCCGCGGTGATCCTCGAGCCCGCGGCGGCGCGGTCGATGGTCGTGCCGACCGACCCCGCGTTCCTGCGCGCGCTGCGCGAGCTGACCCGCGCGCGCGGCGTGGTCCTGATCTTCGACGAAGTGGTCACGGGCTTCCGCCTGGCTCCGGGTGGGGCCCAGGAGTATCTCGGCGTGACCGCCGACCTCACCTGCCTGGCCAAGGCCGTGGCCGGCGGGCTGCCGGGCGCGGCGCTCACCGGTCGCGCGGACCTCATGGACGGCATCGCCTTCACGGGCGACGGCAAGCGCGATCGCACGCGGCGCGTGGCCGATCAGGGCACCTACAGCGCCACACCGCTCATCGCCGCCGCCGGCGTGGCCGCGCTGGAGATCCTGAAAACCGGCGACGTGCAGCGGGAGCTCAATCGCAAGGGCGATCGGCTCCGCGCGGGGATGAACCAGGTCCTCAAGACCCGCGGCGTCCGCGGCTGCGTGTACGGCGCGGCGTCGATCTTCCGGATCTTCCTCGGGGCCGACACCGAGGAGCTCGGGGTCACCACCTACCGGATGGACGAGGCGCGGCTCGATCGCGGGATGGGGCCCGTCGGCACGCGGCTCCACCTCGCGATGCTGCTCGAGGGCGTGGACTACAACCGCGGCTCGGCCATCGGCTGGCTCAACGCCGCCATGACGGACAGCGACATCGACGCGATGGTCGGAGCCTTCGACCGGTCGCTCGACCGCCTGGCGCGCGAAGGCGCGCTGGGCGAGTTCACGGGAGGAGGGTCGACGCGATGAGTGATCAGAAGCAGCTGTTCAGCGCCAGCCTGGCCAAGGACGCCGTCTACAAGACGGGGCTGCGGAGCTTCATGGAGTACCGCGATCTGGGCATCGAGAACGCGACGCACGGGCAGTTCCGGGCCCACGTGATCCGGATCAAGAAAGACGCGGCCGGTCATCACGATCTGCACACGACGGGCCTGCACGCGCACCAGTGCGACTTCCAGATGTTCTACGTGCTCGAGGGCTGGATCAGGTTCGTCTACGAGGGCCACGGCGAGCACGTCTTCCGCAAGGGCGACTGCATCCTGCAGCCCCCGGGTATCGTGCACAACGAGCTCGAGTGCTCCGATGACGTCGAGGTCCTCGAGATCTACTCACCGGCCGTCCACGAGACCGTGGTCGTCGGCCGGATGCCGGAGGCGGCCGCGACGACCCTCGCATAATCCCGCCCTACAGCTTCTGCAACGCGGGGAGCATCGTCGTCGCGACGAGCTCGATCATGCCGAGCGCCTCGGCCTGCGTCATCCCGGGCCAGAAGAGGCGCAGGGCGAGGTGGGTCACGCCGAGCTCACGGAACCGCGCGAGCCGGTCGAGACACTCGTCGGGGCCGCCGATGACGAACGGATCGTCCATCAGCTGATCGACGGCGAACGACGCGGCGACGCCGGGCAGGCCGTGCGTCGCATACCCCTTGTACTTGGCCTCCACACCGGGGCGCGCCTTCGCGCGCGCCTCTTCGTGGGTTCTCGCCACGTAGAACTCGCGATGGACGGGAACGTCCGACGGCACCGGGTGCGCGGGCTCGGTCATGGCGGCGATCCAGATCCGCGGATGGGGGCGCTGATACGGCCGCGCCGTGGGGCGGGCCTCGGTGACGTGGTAGAAGCGCCCGTGGTGGGTGACCTCGGTGTCGACCCAGAGCCGTTTCATGAGCGCCAGGCCCTCTTCGAAGCGCGCCGCGCGCTCGGACATCTTGAATCCCGCCGCCTCGAACTCCTCGGCGCGATAGCCGAGGCCGGCGCCCAGGATCAGCCGTCCCTCGCAGATGTGGTCGAGCGTGGCGACGTCCTCGGCCACCTGGACCGGATTCAGGAGTGGTGTGAGGAGCACGCCCGTGACGAGCTCCATGCCCCCCGCTTCGGCCGCGAAGCGGGCGAGGACGGGAATCGGCTGAAAGTGCTGGAAGGGGGCGATGAGCCAGTGATGGCCCCAGGAAAGGAAGTCGAAGCCGGCATCGCGAGCCGCGCGAAACTGCTCGAGCTGCTCGAGCCACTGACGCTGCAGATCGTGGCCGGCGCCGACGACCTGACCGACCTGGACGCCGATCTTCATGGGACGCTCACCTCGCGCTCTTATAATCGCTCACGTGGGGCACCTGCGCCTGTGGCCAGCACTCGTGTTGTGCCTGTGGACGGCCGCTCCTCTCCGCGCGGCGGAGCAGACGGTCTGGGACGCGGTGCGCGCGCCGGGCAGCGTCGTGGTGGTGCGCCACAGCTACGCCCCGGGAACGTTCGATCCGCCCGACGCGAAGCTGGAGGACTGCTCGACCCAGCGCAACCTCGACGCCGGCGGCCGCGCGCAAGCCCGGCGAATCGGCGAAGCGTTTCGACGGAACGGCGTCACCGTCGGCCCCGTGCTCGCCAGTCCGCGCTGCCGTTGTCTCGACACGGCGCGGCTGGCCTTCGGGCAGGCCCGGCCGTGGGACGTGCTCCAGGGCTCGCTCAGGAACGAGGAGCTCCGCCGCCGTCAGCTCGTCGAGATCAGGAAGGCGATCGCCGAGCACGCGAGCGGAGCGCCCCTGGTCCTGGTCACGCATGGCAGCGTCGTGACGGATCTGACGGGGCTCGACGTCCGGATGGGCGCGTTCGTCGTCCTGCGGCGCCAGGCCGACGGCCGCCACGCCGTCGCCGGGGAGCTCTACATTGACTGACCCCGCGCCGCTCGCGGCGCTCCTGGCGTCCCTCGATCTCATCGCCCTCGACGACGATCGCTACGAGGCGCGCAGCGTCGAGCGCGCGCGACCGCGGATGTTCGGCGGTGAGCTGCTGGCCCAGAGCCTGGTCGCGGCGGCGCGCACGGCGAAGGAGCGCGTGTGTCACGCGCTCCACGCGGACTTCCTGCTCGCCGCCGACCCCGCGCTGCCGGTGGAGTACCGGGTACGCCGTGTCCGGGACGGGCGCCGGTTCGCGCAGCGCCAGGTCTCGGCGTGGCAGCGCGGACGCGAGATCCTGCTCGCGACCGTGTCGTTCGCCACGGACGCCGCCGACACGCCGGGCTACCAGCACGAGCCCATGCCGGACGTGCCCGGTCCCGACGGCCTCGCCTCCGAACTGGAGCAACGGCTCGCGATGGCCGAGCGCATGCGTCCGGAGGAGCGGGCCTGGCTCCTCGCTCCACGCGCCGTCGAGGTGCGACAGGTGCGTCCGGTGCCGCTGTTCGATCCGCCGCCCGTGCCCCCGCTCGCGCACACGTGGCTGAAGGCGCTCGGTCGCCTCCCCGAAGACCCGATATTGCATCATGCCGTGCTCGCCTATGCATCCGACGCCACTTTGCTCGACATCGCCTGCTACCCGCACGGCATCAGCTGGATCGACCCGCGCCTCGAGCAAGTGAGCCTCGACCAC
>WNGB01020184.1_pt1 | contig 11480 bp, 10 predicted proteins | sample 5400681 | NCBI WGS metagenome assembly WNGB01 (sample SAMN13153367, study PRJNA577476) | soil metagenome | isolation source: 115 cm soil or saprolite under grassland replicate 2 | place: USA:California | collected 2016-06-15 | reverse complement strand
CTTCGCCAGCACCACCCTCATGCGCCTTCCGCTCCGTCTGGCTTCTTCCCAGCCGCAGGCTTCGCCAGCACCACCCTCATGCGGTCAGCCCCGGGCCAGGGCGAGGGCCGTGAAGGCGGCGTAGACCTGGGTGGCCTCGACGATGTCGGCCACGCTCAGGTGCTCGTCCGGGCAGTACACCGGCTCACCGCCGGGCCCGAAGATGACCGTGGGCACCTTCGCGCCGAAGCTGGCCGTGTCGCCCAGCCAGCCGGCCACCTGGAGCACCGGCTCGGCCGGCCGGTGCGAGCCGCCCGCGGCCGGCCCGCGCGGCCGGGCCCGGACCGAGCGGACCGCGTCGCGCATGTGCCGGACGACCTCGTCGTCCGGCCCGGCCAGGTAGCCGTCCTTCACGTCGGCCAGCACGACCTCGGCGCGCAGCCGCGGGTCGCGCTGCCGGGCCCGTTCGAGGCAGCGGTCCACCTCGGCCCGCACGTCCGCCACGCTGACCCCGGGCTGCGGGCGGCAGTCCACCCGGATCACGCACTCGTCGGGGATCATCGACGGGCCGCCGGGCGGTAGGCCCCCGTAGACGCGGCCGGGCACCACGAACGTCTCCGGGCCGAACAGGTCGCGGACCCAGTCCTCCAGCTCCGGCGTGAAGTGCGAGGCCTCCAGCTCGAGGATGGCCTGCGCGGCGAGCACGTTCGCGTTGACGGCCAGCGGCTTGTGGCAGGTGTGCGCCGACCGGCCGAGGAGCGTGACGTCGAAGTAGTAGCGGCCGCGGTGGCCGAGGAAGATCTCGTTGTCGGACAGCTCGCCGAGCACCGCCATGTCAACCGGGTTGCTGTCGAAGTAGGCGATGGAGCCGAGCTGGTCGCCCATGTGGTCGGCCACCGCGGCCATCGCCACCGTGCCGGACAGCTCCACCCCGCTGTCACGCAGCGCCTCCATGGCGACGATCTCGCAGGCCAGCGCGGCCTTCATGTCCATGATCCCGTGACCGTAGATGCTGCCGTCGATCAGCTCACCGGAGAACGGCGTGGTCACGGTCCAGCCATGCGACACCGGCTTCGTGTCCAGGTGCCCGGTGAGCACGACCCGGGGGCCGGCGCCGAAGGACAGCTCGCCCAGCGCGTTCGGCCGGCCGGGCAGGACCGGCTGGAGGCTGGTGGCCTCGAACCCCGACGCCGTCATCACCGAGTGCAGGAAGCCGGCCAGCTCACCCTCCTCGCCGAGCACGCTCGGAACGCGGCACACCTGCTGGACCAGATCGATCAGCCGGTGGGTGTCCACCGCCGCGGCGGCGCGGGCGCTGAGCTGTTCCGGAGTCGGCACAAACTTCCCCACTCGTTGCGTAAAAATAAGATCTCAGATCTTATGATCGCCCAAGTTTAGGCTCGGCCAGCACCGCTGGCAAGGGGTCCCGCCTGGGCCGGTGAACCCTCCCCCGGCCCCCGCACGGGCCCGGGGCGGGAGAGGGGGCCCTGGCCGCCGCCGCTGGCCAGCGGGGGCGGCCGCCCCCGCGTCAACCGCCCCGGAATGAGGGCACGATCGGGCGGGAAGGCAAAGACATAAGATCTGGACTCCCGTCACCGGGGCAGGCGACGGCGAAATGCGAATTTTACCGACGGCAACACCGGCTTAATCGGAATAGGTTCGGGGTGATCCGGGGGCCCGGCCGCGGCTCTTGACGCGTTCGGAACGGGTGTGCTTCAGTGCAGATCTCAGATCTCAGACGAATCTGATCCAGCTGTCCCGAGAGGCCTGTCCCGAGAGGCACAGCATGACTTCCGCAGCGGCGAACACGGCGCAGGCACCCGCCCGGCCGGGCTGGACAGGACAGCTGTGGGGCGGGATCGCCGGGACCTACGCGGCGATCCTGGAGCATCCGTTCGTCCAGGGGCTGACCTCGGGGGATCTGCCCCCGGAGGCGTTCTTCTACTACATCTCGCAGGACGACCACTGTCCGGGCGGTCGGCCTGGTCGGGGTGAAGGCGCCCACCGCCGAGGCGGCCCGCGTGCTCACCCGGCACGCGGCGAACGGCCTGGCTGCCGAGGCCACGCTGCACCAGGAGCTGGTCACCGATCTGGGTGGCGACCCGGCCGCGCTGGCGCGGGTCGAGCCGGGCCCGACCACCCAGGCCTATACGAGCTACGTGCTGGCCTCGGTGTTCCGCGGCGGGTTCGCGGAAGGCCTGGCCGCCGTGCTGCCGTGCCTCTGGATCTACGGTGAGGTGGGCCGCCACCTGCACGAGAAGGGCTCGCCCAACCCGGTCTACCAGCGCTGGATCGACACCTACGCCGGTCCGGAGTACGCGGGCGAGGTGGCCGAGGTGCTGGACCTCGCCGACCAGGCCGGCCGTGACCTGGCTGGCGTGCAGGAGGAGCGGGCCCGTGCGCATTTCGCGACCGGGGCCCGCTACGAGTGGATGTTCTGGGACGCGGCCTGGCGCCGCGAATCCTGGCCCGTCTGACCACGCCCCGCGCCGCCTCGGCTGCCAGATCCCGTCGGCGTCGGCCAGCGTGGATTACCGCTTGACGAAATACCCGAGCCCGCGCACTGACACGATCAGGCCCTCGGCCTTCAAGGTCTCCAGGTGACGCCATGAACCAGACACTGAAGCTCGACCGCGGCATCGCCGGCGCCCGTTACTGACCGCCTGGTGCGGCTGCCGCCGGCCCCCCCACCAGGGGGAGGGCGGGCTCACGCGCCCGGCGGCTCGCCCACCCGGAGCACCAGCATGGTCAGGTCGTCCAGCAGCACCCCGGCGCAGAAGTCCAGGACCAGCCGGCGCATCCCGGAGACGATGTCCGCGGGTGGCTTGCCCGCCAGCGTGGACAGGCTGTCCGCGAGACTGCCCTCGAAGTAGGCCTGGTCCGGGCTGCGGGCGTCGGTCAGCCCGTCGGTGCAGAAGAACAGGACGTCACCGCTGGCCAGCTCGAGCTCGTGGGTCACCGGCTCGGCGTCGGGGAAGATCCCGAGCGGCAGGCCGCCGCCCGCGAGGACCTGGGCTCGCCCGTCCGGCCGGACCAGCACCGGGCCGGGATGCCCGGCGCTGCCGAGCACGGTGTGCAGGCTGCGGCCGCTCCAGCTGAGGTGGGTGGTGCTGGCGGTGACGAAACGGCTGCCGAATTCCTCGGCCAGCATGATCTCGTTCGCGCCCCGGAGAACCCCGGCCGGGTCAGCGTTCCAGTGCGCGAGGACCCGGATCGCGTGCCGGGCCACGGCGGTGACTGAGGCAGCGTCCTCGCCCTTGCCGCAGACGTCGCCGATGGCCACGCCCCAGCCGGCCGGGGTCGGGTGGACGTCGTAGAAATCGCCGCCGACCGCCCGGCCCCGGGTGGGGTCCATGTGCGCGGACGCTATCTCCACCCCGGGCACGGCCCGCAGCACCGGCGGGATGAGGCTGGCCTGGAGCGCCTCGGCAGTCTCGGTACGGCTGCGCAGCATCCGGCGCACCGACAGGGCCAGCGCCAGCTGCTCGGCGATCTCCTCCACCAGGCCCACGTCGGCCAGGCTGAAATAGCCGCGGGCCGGCTCGCGGGCCAGCGTGAGGACGCCGTGCGTCTGCTCGCTGTCCGCCAGCGGCACGCCGAGCACCGACCCGGTGCCCAGCAGGGCCAGCAGCGGCGCGCCGTCCGGCGCCACGCCGAGCAGGCTGTTGTCGTCGGCGTGCGTCACCAGCAGCGTGCTGCCAGAGTCGCGGACCTGCGCGGGCAGTGATTCCGGTTCCGGGTCGACCGCGGCCACCATCTGCGTCAGCGGCCCGGACTCGTGCTTGTCCGGCCCGGTGACGAAGTGGCGGCGGAGCAGCCCGCCCCGGTCCATGTCCACGATGACCCACGCGCCCAGCGCCTCAGAGAGCAGCCGGGCGCACCGCTGGAGGGTGACGGACTCGCTGAACGTGACGTTCTCCAGCAGCAGACGGCTGGCCATCGTCGCCAGGTCGAGCCGCCGCGTCATGACCGTCACCACCGGATCGGGCGCGGCCTGACCCGTCCCGGCCTGATCGGGACTGGCCTGCTCCGGCTCGGGGGCAGGCGCGGCGCGGGTCCTCGTGCTTGCGGCGCCGGCGGCGGGCCAGGCCCGGGCCGCGACGAGCAGCCAGTCGTCGCCGCCGCGCACGCTCACCGGCCGCACGTCCAGCACGCAGCTCGTCCGTCCTTTGGCCGTCAGCAGCTGGCAGTCCAGCTGCCGGCCGCCCTCGGTGCGGGCCGCCGCGGCGAGCAGTGAACGGACGGCCGGGCGGCCAGAGGGGTCGACGAGTGCGCTGAACGGCTTCCCGGTCGGATAGCCCCGGGCCGCCCCGAGCAGCGCGCTCGCGGCCGGGTTGGCACGGCGCACGGTCCCGTCCTGGCCGAGCACGAACAACGGCACCGGCACCTGCTGGAACACCGCGTGCAGGAGGCGGCGCTCGGCATGCACGGATCCCGCCGCCCGCTCATCCTTGCCGCCCGCAGCCGGCTGGGCCTGCGCCGAGCCCAGGGCGTCGATCGCGCCATCCAGCTCGGCCAGGGCCGCATCGAGCAGGCGCCGCAGATCCGCGCCAGGCATAGTGGCGGTCTGCTGCAGGGCCTCATGGCGGGCGCGCAGCTCCGCCACGCCGTCGCCGGATGACTGGCGGTCAGAGACGTCGGTCACAGGATGAGCCCAATCTGCGCAGGTGAGAAACCACGTTAACGCCGGGCGCGGGGTGCCTCGCCGACCCGCCCGGGCCGGGACGCCTGCCCGGGCCGGCGCGCCCCCCCAGTCTGGGGCGCCCGCGCGGCCTGGGTCGCCTGCCCGGCCCGCGCGCCTATGATCGTCGCGGCCACCTCGGTCGTGCGCATGTTATTGCGCTGCGAGACCTGGCGCATCCGGTCGAGCGCCTCATCGGCGCTGCAGCCGAGCGCGTGCATCAGGATGCCCTTGGCCTGGTCCACCAGGGACCGGGAATCCGCGGCGTCGCGCAGCTGGACCGCCGTGCGCTGCGCCTCGTCGTAGTCGGAGACGGCGGCCAGGGCCGCGCCGCCGAACGCCACCAGCAGCTCAGCCAGCGGGATCTGCGCCGCGTCCATCACCCCCGGCCGCGCGGCGAACAGGGACAGGGTGAACGAGTCCGGAGCGCCCCGGTAGGGGAGCGTGATCGAGGACCGCACCCCCAGGGCCAGGGCCGCGGCCGAGTACTCCGGCCACTGCCCGCAGTCGAGGGTGTCTTCGCAGGTGACCGGGTCCCCCGTGGCCAGCGCGTCCAGGATGGGCCCGCGCCCGGCGCGGAGCTGAACCCAGATCAGCGCAGGAGACTCCGGGTGAGTCGACGTGACCACCGCGGGCTCTCCGTCGCGCCAGAGCGCCACCGTGGCCGCCGAGCAGCCGTTCACCTGCTGTACCGCGAGCCCGGCCAGCCGTCGCAGCGAGCTGGGCTCGGACGACGCCGTCGTCGCCAGCAGGCTGGCCGCGCCGACCGCGAGATCCGAGCTGACCATATTCCGCCTTCCGCCAGGTGCGTGCTAGCCGGCGGCGGACTCCTCGCCCGCGGCACCGCCGGCCGTCGGGCCGCCCGCGGCGGCCTCCTCCTCGGCCGCTATAGCCAGCTCGGCCGTGTCGTAGAGCGGCAGCCGGTCGGCCAGCCCTGTGATCCACAGGCTCTTCGTGTACCGGTAGCGCGCCCCGGCCAGGATCAGCGTCCCGCCCTCGGCCTTGAGCTTCTTCCAGTGCCCCACGACGACGGCGAGGGCGCTGGTGTCCATGAAGTCGACCCCGGCCAGGTCCAGGATGATCCGCTTGCTCACCGCGCGGGCCTGCTTCAGGCAGTCGTCGAAGCGGCCGCTGGTCACGATGTCGAGATCACCACGGATGGTGACGACCATGACGCTGCCGTGCTGCTCGGCTGACAGCCAGAGCCCTTCGCGTCCTTCCACGCTGCTCCCCCTGCAAACTCAGGCCAGGACTGGGAAGGTACACCTGCGATCGTAACCCGGCGCCACGCTTCTGCACATGAGCCGCATACCTGAGATTTGCCAGGGCAGATAGCAGCGCGTGCAAGGTAGTGTTCGCTCCAGCAACGCGGCCCCGGCGACCGGCGCGGCGGGATGCGGGATTATGTGCCGGCCCGGCCCTTCCGGCCTTCCGCGGCCGCCCACTGAAGCGCGCTAGGCGGCTGGGCATGGGGGTGGACGTGGCGGAGGCGGTGGCCGGTGACGGCTTCCTGCACCGCGCCCTCCTCTACCGCGGAGCAGCCGAATTCCGTGCCTGCATCGAGAGGTACATCCGCGGGGGACTGGCCCGCGCCGAGGCAGCACCGACGGCACGACGATCTGCCTGTACATGAGGCTGCGGTAAGTTGCGGAGATGCCGGTGATTGGCCTGATTGCGGTGACCGGGGGAGGTCGCGCGGCCGCGGAACGGCTGGCCGCGGCCTGGCCCGGGCAGACCCGCATGTACGACGGCCCGGCCCGGCAGGCGCTCGCCAGGGCCTGGGCCCAGTGCGACGGGCTCGTGTGCTTCCTCGCGGTCGGCGCCACCGTCCGGCTGATCGCCCCCTTGCTGAACAGCAAGTGGACCGACCCGGCCGTCGTCTGCGTGGACGAATCGGGCCGCCGGGCGGTCGCGGTGGTCGGCGGGCACGCGGCGGGCGCGAACGCGCTGGCCACCCGCGTCGCCGAGGTGTTCGGCGCGGACGCGGTGATCACCACGGCCACCGACGCGGTCAGCCTGCCCGGGCTGGACACGCTGGGCTGGCCGACGGAGGGCGCGATCGGCACGGTCAGCCGGGCACTGCTGGACGGTGAGCGGGTCCGGCTCGAATCGGCAGGGACCTGGCCGCTGCCTCCGCTGCCGGCCACCGTGGGAGACACGGGGGAGTACCGGATCCTGATCACCGACCGGGTCGTGGCGTCCGACCCGCGTACCGCGGTGCTGCGGCCCCCGTCCCTGGTGGTGGGGGTCCACCTGGCGGGCGCGGCGGCTGGCTACGAGGCGGGCGCGGACGAGGTCCTGCGGCTCGCCGACGCCGCGCTGGGCGAGGCCGGGCTCTCGGCCGCCAGCGTGTCGTCCCTGGCCACGTTGCGTGAGGACGAGGACGCCCGGCCGGGGCTCGCCGCCGTTGCCCGGGAACGCGGCTGGCCGCTGGCCAGCTACCCGGCCGCGCAGCTGGCCAGGCCGGGATCTGGAGGCGGGGGCATCGCCGCCCCCGCCCGGCTGAGCGTGGCCGAGGCCGTGGCCCTGGCCGGCGCGGCGGAACTGGTGGTGCCCGAGCGCGGGTCCCGCGACGCGAGCGTGGCGGTAGCCCGGATCCGGCCGCGCGGCCGGCTCGCCCTGGTCGGCACCGGACCAGGGCCCCGCGACCTGCTCACCCCCCGCGCGACCAGCGAGCTGCGCCGGGCGTCCGTGGTAGCCGGCCCGGGGGCCGTGCTGGAGCAGGTGGCTGACCTGCTGCGGTCCGGGACGCAGGTGATCCGGGCCGATCCGGGCGAGGAAGAGGCGCGCGGGCGCGAGGCGCTGGGGCAGGCCCGGCATGGCCGCGCGGTCGCGGTGGTGTTCCCGGCCGATCCCGGCCTGCACGCGCTGGCGGGCCTGCTCGAGAAGCTGGCTGGGAACGACGTGGATGTGCTCCGGGTCCCTGGCGTGGTCTCCGCCTGACCGTGTCAGTTGCCTTCGGCGTTCCGGGCGGGCGGATCGTCGCCGACGATGATCCCGCCGCCGCGCCGCCAGCTGAGGTAGCGGTAGGACAGGTTGATTAGCGTGCTGATCCGGTTCCGGCCGCCCAGGAGCGTGACCAGATGCAGGGCCAGCCAGGCCAGCCAGGCGATCGTGCCGCGGAAGCGGATCCCGTGGTTGAGCTCGACCACGGCCGAGCGGCTGCCGATCGTGGCCATCGTGCCCTTGTCGTGATATTGGAACGGGACCGTCTCATGCCCGGCTTCCAGCCGACGACCAGGACCCTCGGGCCGTCATTAGCGGATTTCACGGCATTCGGCCTACCCGCGACGCGCAGGCCCAATCGGCACGAATCATCCGGTGACGGCCCCTGCCGCGCTGGTCACCACGTCACGTGGCAGGCCCGTGCGGCGGAAAGCGTCCCGCTGGAATGAGGCTCCGCTGCCGCGCCGGCGCGGCCCGGTCACCGCCGCGAGGTCGCCCGCGTCGGCCAGCGCGTCCGCAGCCGCAGCGGGGTCGTGTCCTCCACCAACATCCTGCTCACCCGGTTCCACGGCGCGGAGGCGGTCGGCGAGGTGATCGACTTCATGGTGCCGGAGACGAGCAGCACCCGGAAGGCCCGTGACCTGCTGGTCCGGCAGGCCCGGGCGATGCGGAGCAGATCGGCGCGTCCGGCGAGGCGCTCGGCAACTTCCCGCAGGCCTTCACCCACCTGGCCCTGATCAGCGCCGCAGTCAACCTGGACCGGGCGCTCGACCGCTGCTGAGCCTGCCGGCGCGGGTGTCTTTCGGGCCGGCCGGCCACACGGCTGCTTCTGGTTTCGGGTACTTTTGCCGACCGGGGGGGCAGTTATCCGCCGATGGGCGCTCCGTGCCGGACGCCTGGATTCCGGCATTCAGGAGAGGCTCGGGATGGGAAACAGGCGCGTCCGCGTCAGGTCGTGGTCCGCCGTCGCGGCCGCCCTGCTCATGGCCGCACTGCTGGCGGCGTGCGCGTCATCGGGCCAGGCGGCCAAGTCCGGGTACCGGAACCGGGACCGGACCGCCTCGGTCAAGGAGGTCACGGGCGGCCCGAACGGCCAGTACGTGGTTCCCGAGGGCATCCACAAGATCAAGCACGTGATCATGATCATGCAGGAGAACCGCTCCTTCGATAGCTACTTCGGCACCTACCCGGGCGCGGACGGCATCCCCATGCGTAAGGGGACGCCCACGGTGTGCGTGCCCAACCCGAGCGGCGGCTGCACCCGGCCCTACCACAACCGTGCGGACCGCAACGGCGGCGGTCCGCATGGCGAGGGCAACGCGGTGGCCGACGTGAACGGCGGCGCGATGGACGGGTTCATCCAGCAGCGGGACGCGGCCAGGGCGTCCTGCCAGGTCCTGAACGACCCCGCATGCGCCGCCGGCCGGACCCCCGACGTGATGGGGTACCACACGGCCGCGGAGATCCCCAACTACTGGAAGTACGCCCAGAACTACGTGCTCCAGGACCACATGTTCGAGCCGGTGAAGTCGTGGTCGCTGCCGGACCACCTGTACATGGTGTCGGAGTGGTCGGCTAAATGTAAGAACCGCTCGCCGATGAGCTGCGTCAACGACATCGTCGGGCCCTACGGGGTCGACAAGTTCCAGAAGGCCGTGGACAGCGAGCTGGCCAAGGGAAAGACCAGCATCGACCTGGCCTGGACCGACATCACCTGGCTGCTGTACGCGCACCACATCAGCTGGCGGTACTACGTGCAGTCGGGCGTGCAGCCCGACTGCGGTAACGACTCGGCCGTGACCTGCGCGGCGGTCAAGCAGAACGTGCAGACCCCCGGCATCTGGAACCCGCTGCCGCTGTTCGGGGACGTGCAGGCCGACCACCAGCTGAACAACATCCAGTCGACCCGCGCTTACCTGCACGCGGCCAAAACCGGGACGCTGCCCGCGGTCAGCTGGATCGTCCCCTCGGGGCCGGACAGCGACCACCCGCCCGCCGGCATCCACCGCGGGCAGGCTTACGTCACGGCACTGATCAACGCGGCGATGCGCGGCCCGGACTGGAACTCGACCGCGATCTTCCTGTCCTGGGACGACTGGGGCGGCTTCTACGACCACGTGGTCCCGCCGTCCGTGGACCAGAACGGCTACGGCCTGCGGGCGCCGGCCATGGTCATCTCCCCGTACGCCAGGCGGGGCTACATCGACCACCAGACGCTGAGCAGCGACGCGTACCTGAAGTTCATCGAGGACGACTTCCTCAGCGGCTCCCGGCTCAACCCCGCCACCGACGGCCGACCGGATCCCCGGCCGGACGTCCGCGAGATCGCGCCGCTCCTCGGCAACCTGGTCCAGGACTTCAACTTCAGCCAGGCCCCGCGGCCGCCGATGCTGCTGCCCACCAACCCGCGCAGCGACTCGCCGACCCTCCCGGCCTACTTCATCGGCCGGGGGACCTGCTGGGGCTGTACGAAGATCCTCTCGGGCGAGCCCAACGCCGGCGGCCCCCAGACACGCCAGCCGGCCCTCACGTCCAAGTAGGGTGCCCCGCGGAACGATCCTCGTGGTCAGGCACCGTCTGCCTCATCAGCATCACTGGCCTCGCGCCTGCGCCTCAGCGGACTCATTTCGCTGGCACATAGTGACAGCGCTGCTCCAGCGGTCATTTCCGTCGCCGATCGACTCGGCGGGGTGGCTGGTTCAGGCGGGGTGGGGGAGCTGGTCGCGCTGGCCGGCCGCCTCCCCGGCCCGGCCCAGGCGGCGGAGCAGGTCAGCACGGATCGCGTGGTAGACGTGGTAGCCGGCGAGGCTGGGCCCGGGGCCCTGGCCCGCCGCGGCGCCCAGCCCGTCCACGAGGTCGAGCGCGGCGGCCGGCCCGTCCACCTCGGCCAGCGCGACCGCCCGGTTCAGCGCCACCACCGGGCTCGGTGCCACGGCCAGCAGCTGGTCGTAGAGCTGGAGGATCTGCCCCCAGTCGGTCGCCTGGGCGCCGGCGTCAGCGGTGTCAGCGTGCACCGCGCTGATGGCCGCCTGGATCTGGTACGGGCCTGGCTGGCCACGGCGCAGGCACCGCCGGACCAGGGCCTGCCCCTCGGCGATGAGCCCGCGGTCCCAGCGGCCCCGGTCCTGGCCGGCCAGGAGCACCACGCTCCCGTCGGGCGCGGTCCGGGCCGCCCGCCGGGACTCGGTCAGCAGCATCAGCGCGAGCAGGCCCAGGACTTCCGCCTCGTCCGGCATCAGCGTGGCCAGCAGCCGCCCGAGCCGGATCGCCTCGGCGCACAGGTCCGGGCGGGTCAGCCGGTCGCCGGCGCTCGCCGTGTACCCCTCGTTGAAGATGAGGTACACCACGGCCAGCACGGCGGCCAGGCGGCCGGGCAGGTCGGCCTCGCCCGGCACGCGGTAGGGGATCCGCGCGTCACGGATCTTGCCTTTGGCCCGGACCAGGCGCTGGGCCATGGTCGGCTCCGGGACCAGGAACGCGTGCGCGATCTCCGGGGTGGACAGCCCGCCGAGCAGCCGGAGGGTCAGCGCGATCTGGGCGGGCGGGCTGAGCGCGGGATGGCAGCAGGTGAACAGCAGCCGGAGCCGGTCGTCACGCACGGGACCCTCCTCGCCGGGGTCGCTGCCTGCCCCGTGGCTCTCCGCGTCCGGGCCCGCGTGCAGCAGGGCGGCCTGGGCGTGCCGGCCGGGCCGCGACGCTTCGCGGCGCAGCCGGTCGATCGCCTGGTTCCGGGCGGTGGTGATGATCCAGCCGGCCGGGCTCGGCGGCAGGCCGTCCACGGGCCAGCGTGCCGTGGCGCGGGCGAAGGCGTCCTGGACCGCGTCCTCGGCGATGTCGATGTCGCCGAACACGCGGACCAGGACCGACACCGCCC
>WNGB01022845.1_pt1 | contig 11481 bp, 11 predicted proteins | sample 5400681 | NCBI WGS metagenome assembly WNGB01 (sample SAMN13153367, study PRJNA577476) | soil metagenome | isolation source: 115 cm soil or saprolite under grassland replicate 2 | place: USA:California | collected 2016-06-15 | reverse complement strand
CGGGCCGGATGGCTTTGACTACGCTCGGGTTGCTGGCGGCAGCCGGAGCCGCCTCGTCGCTTTCCCATGCAAAGAGCGGGGGTCGCGACGCGGTCCGCTTGGTCGATCGGCCCACGCTTGCCGTGCCCGGCTGGTCCATCGAGCCGGCCCGGCCCGCTCGGTGGGGTCCGGAAGCCCTCGAGTGGGGCCCGCTCTTCGAGCCTCACCGCCATCCCGAGGGGGTCGCGATCGGGGAGCGCCTTCCAATTCCCCCAGGGCGCTGCCGCTTGCGGCTCGAGGGGGAAGCCCTGGGGCCGCTTCCGAACCTCGAAATCCAGCCCGACCGGCCCGGCTCACCCTGGCGCTTCGCGGGGCGGGAGGGCGACCATTGGACCGTCGAGGTGTACGAGACCGACGGGCCGGTCACCCTCCGCCTGCGGGGCGGCGGGCCCTTCCTGTTGAGAGCCGCGGAGTTACGCCTTCAACCCGAGATGCCGTGAATCGGTCTAAGTAGCTGAACACGGGGCTGTACGCGCATCAGCGTTTTCCTCCCCCTAAGTGGGGAGGGATAGCGTGGGGGGTCAATGAATAAACGGGGCCACCGTTGACAGCGCCCGAAGCGCGGTGAGACAGTGGCCGCCACGGTGACCGTCGAGACCCTGGTGTCGCCCCTGGTGCTGGCGGCGACTCGCGCGACCCGTCCCTCCTCGGGCCTGCGCGAGGAGGAGCGTGAGGCCGTCGAGGCCTGCCAGCGCGGCGAGCGGGAGGCGTTCGACCGCCTGGTCGAGCGGTTTCAGCGCGACATCTATCGGCTCTGCTACCGGTACGTGAACAACCACGAAGACGCCAACGACGTCGCCCAGGAGGTGTTCCTCAAGGCCTACCGGGCCATCCGGCGCTTCCGGGGCGACAGCTGCTTCTCGACCTGGCTCTACCGAATCGCGGTGAACACCTGCCTGAACTTCCGCTCCGCGCGGAAGCCCGAGACGGAGGAGCTGCCCGAGGCCCTGGCCGATCCACGCGCGGGAGTGGTGGCCTCCCTGGAGCACGCGGAGCAGGCGCGTCGCGTGCGGGACGCCATCCGCCGGCTGCCCGAGAAGCAGCGCGCGACCCTGATCCTCAAGGTCTATCACGACCTGACGCACGAGGAAGTGGCGCGGATCCTCGGATCGACGGTCGGCACGGTGAAGGCAAACCTGTTCCACGCTCTCGGCAACCTGCGGAAGCTGGTGCTGGAGGCGGGGGAGTGAGGATGATGTCGAGGCATCTGACGGACGAAAGGCTCATGGAGGTGATGGAGGACGCCGCGGATGCCGAGGCCCGGGCGCACGCGGAGTCGTGCGCGGCCTGTGCTTCGCGCCTCCGCGAGGCCCGGGACGGCCTCGCCCTGGCGCGGGAGGCCGAGGTACCCGAGCCCTCGCTGCAGTACTGGGAAGCCTTCCGTCGCAACCTCGGCCAGCGGATCGAGGACGAGGGAGCCGCACGGCAATCGCGCTGGGTCCTGGTGCCCATCCTGGCCACGGCGGCGTTCCTCGCCCTCCTCGTGCCCGCCCTGCACCGACCCGTCGCGACGTTTCCGTCGCCGAGCCCCGTGCTGGCCGCGTGGTCGGCGCTCCCGCCCGCCGATCAGGACGACGGCCTGGAGGTGCTCGAGGGCGTGGCCCTGGCCGATGCGGACCTGCCGGTGGTGGATGGCGAGCGGAGCGCGGTCGAGTCGCTGGCCGATCTCTCGGACGATGAGGCCCGCGACGTAGGGGACGCGCTGCGAAGCGGCCTGCCGGGGGTCGTGCTGTGAGCGCGCTGGCTACGCTCGTCGCCGCCCTGGCCCTGGCCGCTTCGCCCCAGGCCCCGGGGCCCGGGCCTCGGGGGGAACATCGTCCCGCCGAGGAAGCGGCGAAGATGGTGGACGCCTACATTGTCAGCAACCTCCAGGAGAGCCTCGCCCTGACGGACGAGCAGTTCACCAAGCTGCTGCCCCTGGTCAAGCGGCTGCAGGCCGAGCGCCGCGAGTACGTGCAACGGCGGGGCCGGACCGTGCGTGAGCTGCGCCGCCTCCTCGAGTCGGGTACGGCGACGGAGGCCCAGGTCACCGAGCAGCTCCGCGAGGTCAAGCGGGCGGAGATCGAGGGCCCGGAGAAGATCCGGAAGACGGCCGAGGCCATCGACGGCGCGCTGAGCCCGCTCCAGCAAGCGAAGTTCCGGGTGCTCCAGGCGGACGTGGAGCGCCGGATCCGCGAGATCCTCGGGCAGGTGCGGCGCCAGGGAAAGGGCGGTCCACGCCCAGGGTCGCCCGCAGCGCCCGACGAGCCCTAGCGTCCTTGATTTCTCCGCTTGCCGCCCCCGGGGGGCTCTCCTATACTCCGGGGCCATGGCCAGCAAGAAGAAGGCGGGAGGGAAGCCGAGCGCGAAAGCGCCGCGCGCGAGAACGCCTGGCGCCGCTCGGCGCAAGACCAAGCCGGCGGGGAAGCCCTCGGCCGCTCCCGCCAGGATGGCGGCGGCGCGTGCGCGGACGACCCCGGCGGGCGGACGCAAGCCGGCCCCGAAGGGCGCCCAGCCCCTGGGCCCGGAGACCGGGCTGAGCGAGGAAGACGCGATCCGCTCGGCCAAATACACGCCGCGCGAGCTGCCTCCCCGCCTCTTCGAAGAAGAACGCTTCCTCTTCCCCGAGACCTACGGCGTGAACCGCGTGCGCCTGCTGGTCCGTGACCCGGAGTGGCTCTTCGCCTACTGGGACGTCAGCCCGGACATGATGAAGGACATGCGGAAGAGCCTGGGCGAGCGGACCCTGGCGGTGTCCCGGCTGACCCTGCGCATCATGGACCCGGTGAGCGGCGGGTCGAGCGACGTCCTGCTCCCGGCCGGAGCGCGCTGGTGGTACGTGCGCGCGGATTCCACGCCGCGTTCGTACAAGGCCGAGTTGGGTCTCACCCTTCCCTCCGGCGAGTTCCGGCGGCTCGCGGAGAGCAACACGGTGGTCACCCCGCGCGTCGGCCCCTCGCCCCAGCGCGCCCGGCGCCGCCTCCGGTACGGGCCGAGGGGTGCCGTCCCCGGGGAGGGTGAGACGCTGACCCTGGACGACGTGGGGCCGTCCTCGCCGCCCGGCCCCTGGAGGGCCCCCTCGATCGACGGAGCGACGGGGTCGGCCGCCCCCGCGGGCGCGAAGGGCGGGGCGAGCGACGCGTTCCAGCCCGGCGGCGCCAGCGACGTCCACCGCCGTTAGCAGAGGTTCTCCATGCCCGTCGGGTACTGGTGCCCGGTCCTCCACGCCCACCTTCCCTACGTCCGGCACCCCGAACACCCGGAGTTCCTCGAGGAGGACTGGTTCTTCGAGGCGCTGAACGAGACCTACGTCCCCATCGTGAGCGTCCTCGACGGGCTGCTCGCGGAGGGCGTGGAGTACCGCCTCACCATGACCCTCTCGCCCCCGCTCGTCTCCATGATGACGGACGAGCTGCTCCTCTCCCGCTACCACCGCCACCTGGACCGACTGGTCGACCTCGCGCACCGGGAGGTCGAGCGCACGCGGCGGGAGGACCAGCGCTTCCACGACGTGGCGCGCTACTACGTCTACGAGCTCGAGCGGATCCGGCGGATCTTCCGCGAGCAGTACGGCTCGAACCTGCTGAACGCGTTCCGCAAGCACCGCGACGCGGGCAAGCTCGAGATCATCACCTGCGGGGCCACCCACGGCTTCCTCCCCCTCATGGACCCGGTGCCCCAGGCGGTGCGCGCCCAGGTGCAGGTGGCCGCCCGGCACTACCGGAAGCACTTCGACCGCGACCCTACGGGTATCTGGCTTCCCGAGTGCGGCTACCTGCCGGGGCACGAGACCTACCTGCGCGAGGTCGGGCTGCGGTTCAGCTTCCTGGAGGCCCACGGTCTCACCGACGCCCACCCCCGGCCGAGCGCGGGCGTGCACGCCCCGATCGCGTCCCCCGGCGGGATCGCCTTCTTCGGGCGCGACATGGAGTCGTCGCGCCAGGTGTGGAGCGCCGAGACGGGCTACCCGGGCGACTACGACTACCGCGAGTTCTACAAGGACGTGGGCTGGGAGCTGCCCCTCGACTACCTCGGGGACATCCTGCCCGACCGCCTGCGCAAGAACGTCGGGATCAAGTACTACCGCGTCACGGGCAAGGTGGGCCTCGGGGACAAGCAGCCCTACGTGCGGGCCTGGGCGATGGAAAAGGCGGCCAGCCACGCGGGCAACTTCCTTTTCAACCGGCAACGGCAGGTGGAGCACCTGGCCGGGGTCCTCGGCCGTCCTCCGATCGTGGTGAGCCCCTACGACGCGGAGCTCTTCGGCCACTGGTGGTTCGAGGGTCCCGACTTCCTGAACTATCTGTTCCGGAAGATGCACTTCGATCAGGAGGTGGTGAAGCCCACCACCCCCACCGAGTTCCTCGAGCGCTTCCCTGACCTCGAGGTCTGCCAGCCCCCGATGTGCACGTGGGGGGCCAAAGGCTACGCCGAGGTCTGGCTCAACGAGGGGAACCACTGGATCTACCCGCACCTCGACATGGCGGCCGAGCGCATGGTCGAGCTGGCGCGGCGGTTCGAGCACCCGAGCGAGCGCGAGCGGCGTGCCCTCAACCAGGCCGCCCGCGAGCTGCTCCTGGCCCAGTCCTCCGACTGGGCCTTCATCATGAAGACGAATACGACCGTGGAGTACGCCAAGAAGCGGACCCGCGACCACATCGCCCGCTTCGACTACCTCTACCGGATGCTCTCCGCCGGCGGGTTTCTGGAGGAGCCGATCCTCCGGGAGTTCGAGGACCGCGACAACATCTTTCCCGACATCGACTATCAAGTCTACCGATAGACGTGTCGTCGTCCTCCCCTCTCGTGTTCGGGCCCCCTCGGGTGTATAGGTAGGGAAGGGAACGCGCAAGGCCGAGCCGGCCGATTCACGCGGGGCACGTGATGGATCCGATTCGGAGGGCGGCCGTGGCCGGGAGCTGGTACCCCGGCACGCCCGCGGCCATCGCCGCGGAAGTGGAGGGCTATCTCGCGGCCGCGCGGCCGCCCGCGGTGCCGGGTCGGCTGGTCGGCCTGATCAGCCCGCACGCGGGGCTGCGCTACTCGGGCCCGGTGGCCGCCTACGGGTATGGCCTCCTGCGGGGCCGCTCGCGGCTCACGGTGATCATGGTCGGTCCGTCGCACTACGCTGCCTTCGACGGGGTGGCCGTCTACGCGCGCGGGGCGTTCGAGACGCCCCTCGGCCGCGTACCCGTCGCCGAGGACATCGCGGGGGCGCTGCTCGCCGCCGGTCCCGCGCTCTGCGACGATCCGGAGATGCACCGCAAGGAGCACTCGCTCGAGATGCAGCTTCCCTTCCTGCAGCACGTGGTCCCCGACCTGCGGCTCGTGCCCCTGTTGATGGGCAGCCAGTCGCGCGAGGAGGCGGACGCGCTCGCGGGGGCCCTGGCCCGCGTGCTGGCCGGACGCGACGTGCTGCTCGTAGCGTCGAGCGACCTGTCGCACTACCAACCGGCGCCGGTGGCGAACCGCCTGGACGCGGAGGTCGCAGAGTGCGTGGGGCGGTTCGACCCCGAGGGCCTGATGGACCGGTTGGAGCGGCGCCACGACCATGCCTGCGGCGGGGGGCCCATGGTGGCGGTCATGAAGGCGGCCCGGAGCCTCGGAGCCGACCGGGCCACCGTCCTGCGCTACGGGGACAGCGGGGACGTGGGCGAAGGGGACAAGAGCCGGGTGGTGGGCTATCTCTCGGCCGCGCTCTCGGCTCCTGTTTCATGAGCGGGCCTGCCGCGTGAGCTCGGGGGAGCTTTCCGAGGAGGACCGGCGGCTGCTGCTCCGGGTGGCGCGGGAGGCCCTGGTCGCGCATTTCGAGGGGCGCGAATACCGGCCGCCCGAGGGGAGCCCGGCGGTACGCGAGGCGCGCGCCGCCTTCGTCTCCCTCCATCGCCGCGCGGACGACGACCTGCGGGGCTGCGTGGGGGTGATGGAGAGCGAGGAGCCGCTCGCGGAGAACGTCGCGCGCATGGCGGTGGCGGCGGCCACCCACGATGGCCGGTTCGCGGCGGTCACCCGGGACGAGCTGCCGGGCCTGGTGCTCGAGATCTCGGCCCTCGGGCCCTTGCGCGCGGTGCGTCCGGAGGAAGTCGAGGTCGGCCGCGATGGGCTTCTCGTCTCCTACGCCGGCCGGCGCGGGGTGCTGCTCCCCCAGGTGCCCGTGGAACACGGCTGGGACCGCGAGACTTTTCTCGACAAGACGTGCGGGAAGGCCGGTCTGCCCGCGGACACCTGGCGCCGGCCGGAGGCGAAGCTGCTCGCCTTCGTGGCCGAGGTCTTCGGCGAGGAGGACTGAGGGCGACCCGAGAGACCTCTAGCTGCGCGCGCCCCCCGCCACCGCCAGGACCTGGCCGGTGACGAAGGCGGCGGCCGGGGAGGCGAAGAACAGGACGGCCCGCACGACGTCCTCCTCCCGCCCCGCGTGGCCCACGGGCACGCGATCGTTCAGGAGGGACCCCCGGCCGTCCTCCTGGAGCAGGCCCGGCGATACCACGTTGACGGTGATCCCGCACCGCGCCTCCTCGAGGGCCAGCGAGCGCGAGAGCGCGACCACTCCCGCCTTGGCCGCGGCGTAGGCCGCCATCTGCGGCTCCCCGAGGGTGTTCTCCGCCCCCACCGCCCCCAGGCTCACGATGCGCCCCCAGTGCTGGCGGCGCATGTGGGGAAGCACGAGGCGGCAGAGGTGGTACACGGTGTCGAGGTTGGAGGCGAAGACGGCGCGCCACTCGGCGGGCTCCACGTCCGCGAGCGGCTTCCAGGCGAAGGCCCCCACCCCGTTGACCAGGACGTCGAGGCGGCCGAACGCGCGCAGGGCGTCGTCGACGAGCTGTCGCGCCTGGGCGGGGTCGGTCACGTCGGCCCGGCCGACCACGGCCTGCCCGCCCGCCGCCTCGATCTCGGCGGCCAGGGCCTCGGCTCCGCGGAGGTCCCGCCGGCAGTTCAGCACCACCCGCGCGCCCGCGGAGCCGGCCGCGCGGGCGATGGCCGCGCCCAGGCCGCGCCCGCTGCCCGTGACGAGGAACACCCGGTCGCGGAGGCTCTCGGTCCCTGGTCCGGGCCCCGTCACTTGCCGGTGACCCGCACCATCTCGGTGGTGGTGGTGATGCCGCGGAAGACCTTCTCGATCGCGGCCTCCTTCAGGGTGCGCAGGCCCTCTTCGCGCGCGGTCTTGAAGATCTCGAGGGAGCTGGCCTGGGTGGCCACCAGGCGGCGGATCTTCTCCGTCATGGCCAGCACCTCGTAGATGCCGGTGCGGCCGCTGTAGCCGGTCTCGCGGCAGTGCAGGCAGCCCTTGCCGCGCTTGAACCGGTAGGGCTTGAGCTTCTCCAGGGGGATCTTCATGGCCACGGCTTCTTCGGCGGTGGGCTCGTACTCCTCCAGGCAGTGGGGGCAGTTCTCCCGCACCAGGCGCTGGGCCAGGATGCCGATGAGGGTGGAGGTGATCAGGAAGTGGGGCACCCCGAGGTCGAGGAGGCGCGTGATGGAGGACGAGGCGTCGTTCGTGTGCAGGGTGGAGAGGACGAGGTGGCCCGTGAGGGCCGCCTGCACCGCGTTCTCCGCGGTATCGGTGTCGCGGATCTCGCCCACCATGATGATGTCGGGGTCCTGCCGGAGCACGGTGCGGAGCACGCTCGCGAACCCTGGTTGAAGTCCTCGAAGACCATCTCGATGGGGTCCTCGACGGTGACGATGTTCACCTCGGGCTTGGAGAGGTGCTTGAGGATCGAGTAGAGGGTGGTGGTCTTGCCGCTGCCCGTGGGCCCCGTGACCAGGATGATCCCCGTGGGCCGCGCGATGAAATCCAGGAACTTCGGCTGGTCGTGGGCGGCCAGGCCGAGCTGGTCGACCCCCTTCAGCAGGATGTCGGGGTCGAAGATGCGGAGGACCGCCTTCTCCCCGAACGCGGTGGGCATGGTGGAGACGCGCAGCTCCACCTCGCGTCCGCCCTGCTCGCGCTTGATGCGCCCGTCCTGGGGGCGCCGCTTCTCCGCCAGGTTGCAGCCGGAGAGGAGCTTGATGCGCGAGACTACCGCCTCGTAGACGATGCGGGGGATCAGGTGGACGTCGTGCAGGATCCCATCGATGCGCAGGCGCACCAGGGTGAGGTCGCGCTTGGGCTCGAAGTGGATGTCGGAGGCGCGCTGCTCGAAGGCGTAGGTGAGAATGTGGTCGAGGGCCTTGACCACGGGGGCCGCCGCCGGGTCGAGGTCGTCCGCGGAACGCGAGAGGAACTCCTGGTTCTGGAGGTCGACGGTGGAGAGCCGGCTCGCGGTGAGCTGCTTCTCCGCGGTCTGCAGGCTGGCCTTGAGGTCGTAGAAGCCCTTGTTGATGGTCTCCACGTCGCTGCGGGTGGCCACCACCCGATCCACGTCGAGGCCGGTCACGCGCTTGATGTCCTCGGCGGGGAAGGGGGCGAAAGGGTCGTGGACCGCGACCGTGATCTTGTCGATGGTCTTGCCGATCGCCACCATCCCGTGCTTGCGCGCGAACGGGCCGGCGATGGCCTTGGTGACCACGTCCAGGTCGAGGTCGAGGGGGTTGATCTTGACGTAGGGAAGGCCGGCGTGGGCGGCCAGGGCCTGCGCGATCTGCACCTCGCCCGCGAAGCCGAGCTGGATCACCGCGGTCTCCGCGGAGACGTTCCCCACCTTCTGGGCACGGCGCACGCGCTCCCCCTGCTCCGCGGTGAGCACGCGGCGAGCCACGAGGACCTGGAGGAGGTCGGGCCCCTCGGGCGCGCTCGGCGCGGAGGCGGGCGGCTTGCGCGAGGAAGGCGTCGACATCGTGAACCGCGATTATAGCGGGGCTTGAAGGCCCCCGGGGCGCGTGCTAGCGTCTTTCCCCAATGTCTGCCCGCCAGGTGACGTTCATCGGCGTGCCTCTGGATCTGGGCGCGGGACGGCGCGGCGTGGACATGGGCCCGTCCGCCTTCCGGGTGGCGGGCATCCTGGAGAAGGTGCGTTGCCTCGGATACGAGGTCGAGGACATGGGCGACCTCCCGGTCAAGATCCCGGAGACCCAGGCGCCGGGCGACCCCCGGATGAAATACCTGAAGGAGATCAAGGACGTCTGCGAGCACCTGCGGGACAGGGTCGAGGCCGTGGTGGCGAAGGGCAGGGTCCCGGTCGTCCTGGGGGGCGATCACTCGATCGCGATGGGAACCCTGGCCGGCCTCTCCCGCCACTATCGCGCGCGCAAGGAGAAGGTGGGCCTCATCTGGTTCGACGCCCACGCGGACGCCAACACCGCCGAGACCAGCCCGAGCGGTAACATCCACGGCATGCCCCTCGCGGTGGCCCTGGGCCTGGGCGCGCCCAGCCTGGTGAACCTCGCCGGCTTCTCGCCCATGGTGGACGGCTCGCGGGCCGCCCTGGTGGGGATTCGGGACGTGGATCCCGCGGAGCGGCCCAACGTCAAGGCCTCGGGGATCGGCGCCTTTACGATGCGGGACATCGACGAGCGGGGCATGCGCGCGGTCATGGAAGAGGCCATCAAGCGCACGACCAGCGGTACCGCGGGGATTCACGTGAGCTTCGACCTCGACGGCATGGACCCGGACTACGCGCCCGGGGTGGGGACGCCCTCGCCCGGCGGCTTTTCGTACCGGGAGGCCCATCTAGCCATGGAAATGCTGGCCGATACGGGCAAGGTCCTCTCCGCCGAGCTGGTCGAGGTGAACCCGATCCTCGACCAGCGCAACGGCACCGCGGTGCTGGGCGTGGGGCTGCTGACGTCGCTGCTCGGGAAGAAGATATTGTAGGGCTTCCTGGAATTGACACCCCTCTACCCCTCAGTTAGCATTCGTGTTTCTGGCGTGTCGTAGGCGCGTGGCTCAGTGGTAGAGCGCTTCCTTGACACGGAAGAGGTCGGTGGTTCAATTCCACCCGCGCCTACCAGCCAAAGCGGAGAGGACGCCGCGGAATCGAGGACGCTTGAGTTGCCCGGCATGCTGAACTTCTAGATGTCGACGGCCCCGTTAGTGGAACCGATCGACAACACCGGACCCTCGGGCGAAACCAAACCGGCTGACTCCCCGATCGAGATCTACCGCCACTCCTCGGCCCACCTGCTGGCGGCCGCGGTGACGGAGCTCTTTCCCGACGCCCAGTGCGGGATCGGTCCGCCCACCGAGGACGGTTTCTTCTACGACTTCCTGGTGAGCCGGCCCTTCACCCCGGAGGACCTCGCCGCCATCGAGAAGAGGATGGCGGAGATCGTCAAGCAGGACCGGCCCATCGAGAGGAAGCTGATCTCCAAGCCGGAGGCGCTCGCCCTCTTCAGGTCGAAGGGGCAGACCCTGAAGTGCCAGCTCATCGAGGAGAAGTCGGGCGATCCCGTGCGGTGCTACACGATGGGGAGCTTCGTCGACTTCTGCCTGGGCCCGCACCTCGAGTCGACGGGGAAGATCAAGGCCTTCAAGCTCAACCCCAGCCCGGCCGCCTCCTACTGGAAGGGCCGGGAGGGGAACCCGTCGATGCAGCGCATCTACGGGTACGCGTTCTTCACGAAGGAGGAGCTGGACCAGCACCTCCACCGGCTCGAGGAAGCGAAGCGGCGCGACCACCGGAAGCTGGGGCGCGAGCTGGACCTTTTCTCGATCTCCGAGGACACGGGGGCGGGGCTCGTGCTCTGGCACCCCAAGGGCGGGTTCATCCGGAAGCAGATCGAGGACTTCTGGCGCGACCAGCACCTCGCGGGCGGCTACGACCTCGTCTACAGCCCCCACATCGCGAAGCTCGACCTCTGGAAGACGAGCGGGCACACCGAGTACTACAAGGACGCGATGTACGCGCCGATCGAGATCGAGAACGTGCAGTACCAGTTGAAGCCGATGAACTGCCCGTTCCACATCACGATCTACCGTTCCCGTCTTCGCAGCTACCGGGAGCTGCCCTTCCGGTTCGCGGAGCTGGGCACGGTCTACCGCTTCGAGCGCTCGGGGGTGATGCACGGCCTGCTGCGGGTGCGGGGCTTCACCCAGGACGACGCCCACATCTTCTGCCGCCCCGACCAGCTCGAGGCCGAGATCGTCCGCGTGCTCGGCTTCGTGACCAGCATCCTCAAGGCCTTCGGCTTCGAGCGCTACGACATCTACCTGTCCACGCGGCCCCCGAAGGCTGCGGGGACCAGCGAGCAGTGGGAGCGGGCGACGGATGCCCTGAAGAAGGCCCTGGGCCTCGTCGGTCTGCCCTACGCGGTCGACCCCGGCGAGGGCGTGTTCTACGGTCCCAAGGTCGACATCAAGATCAAGGACTCGCTGGAACGGGCCTGGCAGTGCTCCACCATCCAGGTGGACTTCAACAACCCGAACCGTTTCGACCTTGAGTACATCGCGGAGGACGGCAAGGCGCACCGGCCGATCATGGTCCACCGCGCCCTGCTCGGGAGCCTGGAGCGCTTCTTCGGGGTGCTCATCGAGCACTACGGGGGGGCGTTCCCGCTCTGGCTCGCCCCCGTGCAGGCGGTCGT
>WNGB01012572.1_pt1 | contig 11481 bp, 7 predicted proteins | sample 5400681 | NCBI WGS metagenome assembly WNGB01 (sample SAMN13153367, study PRJNA577476) | soil metagenome | isolation source: 115 cm soil or saprolite under grassland replicate 2 | place: USA:California | collected 2016-06-15 | reverse complement strand
CCTCCAGCAGCGCCTTGCCCTGCGTGTGGCCCTCGACGGGGATCGGGTAGTCCCCGGTGAAGCAGGCCGTGCACAGGCCCTGGGGGCCGCCCGCGGCGGCCTCCGTCAGGGCCTCCAGCGACAGGTAGCCGAGCGAGTCGGCGCCGAGGTAGGCGGCCACCTCGTCGGACAACGAGGCTCGCGCATCACCAAGACCACGGGATCCCTGAAGGCGATCAGGGCGGGCGTCGCGGTGATGCGCGAGCCTCGTTGGCAGGTCGCTGGCGACCAGCTCGGCCCGGGTGGGCATGTCGATCCCGTAGAAGCACGGCCAGCGCACCGGCGGCGAGGTGATGCGGACGTGGACCTCGCGCGCGCCCGCCTCGCGGAGCATGCGCACGATCGCCTTGGTGGTGTTCCCGCGCACGATCGAGTCGTCCACCACCACCAGCCGGCGCCCGCGGATCGCCTCGCGCAGCGGGTTGAGCTTGATCCGGATGCCGAGCTGGCGCATGGTCTGGCTCGGCTGGATGAAGGTCCGGCCGACGTAGCGGTTCTTCATCAGCCCCTCGCCGTAGGGGATGCCGCTGGCCTCGGCGTACCCGCCGGCGGCGCTCATGGCGGTGTCCGGCACGGGGATCACCAGGTCGGCCTCGGCCGGCGACTCCCTGGCCAGCGCGGCGCCGAGCGCGCGCCGGACCTGGTGGACGTTCCGCCCGGCCAGGGAGGAATCCGCCCTGGCCAGGTAGACGTGCTCGAACACGCAGAGGTTGGGGGTGGCGGGGGCGAAGCGGCGCGAGCGCAGGCCCTGCTCGTCGACGGCCACGACCTCCCCGGGGTCGACCTCGCGGACCAGGGTGGCGCCCACGATGTCCAGGGCGGCCGTCTCCGAGGCGATCACCCAGCCGCCCGGCAGCTTGCCGACGCACAGCGGCCGCACCCCGTGCGCGTCGCGGACCCCGTAGATGGTCTGCTCGTCCATGACCAGCAGCGAGAACGCCCCCTGGAGGCGGGGCATGGTGCGGACGATCGCCTCCTCCAGCGACAGGTCGGCCTCCCTGGCGAGCAGCTCGGCGATGACGTCGGTGTCGCTGCTGGCCCCGGCCCTGGTCCTGGCGCCGACCTCGGCGGCGAGCGCCGCGGTGTTGGTGAGGTTGCCGTTGTGGGCGAGGGCGATGCCCCCGCCGGCGGCGTTGGTCTTGAACGCCGGCTGGGCGTTCTCCCAGCGCGAGCCGCCGGTGGTGGAGTAGCGGGTGTGGCCGATGGCCAGGTGGCCCTGGAGGGTGGCGAGGGTCGGCTCGTCGAACACCTGGCTGACCAGGCCCATCTCCTTGTAGACGAGCACCCCGTGGCCATCGCCGACGGCCATGCCGGCGGACTCCTGGCCGCGGTGCTGGAGCGCGTACAACCCGTAGAACGTGAGGTTGGCTACCTGCTCACCGGGCGCCCACACTCCGAATACCCCGCACGCCTCGCGTGGATGGTCGGCGTCGAGCATGATCCTCCTGGCCGCTGGCCGAGCCGCTGCGGGGAAGCGCTCCGATCGTAGCACCCGACCCCGGCGATGCAGTGGCAGGCGGCCGCTGTACCGACCGAATCGCCCGTCTTCGCTGCTGAACAGGGGTCTGCGAGGGAACGGATGTTTGCAATGCCAAGCGCGCAACGGGTAGATTCCCGTCTGATCCCCCTGTACCACCAAGCCAGCCCGTCGCTTCCCCGGGGCCGTCCGATGAGCAGGAAGCCGTGTGCCTTCGGGCCCAGATACCGCCGAGGATCGGTCATGCTCCAAGCAGGCCGGCGGCGATGATGCGACGCGGCCCCCGACCGTTCGTCTACCTCGAGTCGAGCTCCCAGGCCGAGACGCAGAGGTCAGCACATGATCCGTAACATGCAGATCCGGTCCAAGCTGATCGCGATCCTCCTTACCCCGCTGATCGCGTTGACGGTGCTGGCGTTCCTCGGCATCGGCACGAGCATCGGCCGGGGCGTCCAGGCCGACCGCGTCGCCCAGGAGACGACCTTCGCCGTCAACCTCTCCCAGCTCGTCCACGTGCTGCAGCGGGAGCGCGACCTGTCGGTCGGCTGGGTCGCCAGCGACCGCAGCTACGGCGGCGTCGTCGCCCAGCGGGTGGCGGTGAACCAGGCCCTGGGCGACTTCCGCAGGGACGCCGCCGCCCTCGTCGACTTCGAGGGTGCGGACTCGCGGTTCCGGGAGCACGTCCAGCTCGCCCTCGGCGAGCTCGCCAAGCTGAACGACGAGCGCCTCCGCATCGAGAACGGGGAGCTGTCGGTCGCAGAGACCCTCGAGTTCTACTCGGAGGTCGTCGACCACCTGATCAGGGTCGACGGCGAGATCGCCTCGGCGACCGAGGACCGGACGCTGGTCCGCAACGTGTCCACCTTCGTCGCCCTCGCCAGGCTCAAGGAGGCGGCCAGCATCGAGCGCGGCTTCGTGTTCGCCGTGACCTCGGCCGGGGCGTTCAAGCGCGGCGAGTTCCAGCGCTTCGCCGGGATGCACGGCGCGCAGGACACCTGGCGCTCGCAGTTCGAGGCCACCGCCACCCCCGAGCAGGGCGAGACCCTCGCCCAGGCGCTGGACTCCAGCGACGCCCAGCGGGTGAGCGAGCTGCGCGACCAACTGCTCGCCACGAGCCCCCTTGGACGGGTCGAGCTCGACGCCAGGAGCTGGTACCGCTACGCGACCGCCAGGATCGACCTGCTCCGCGGGGTCGAGCAGGAGCTGGCCACGGACGTGTCCGCCGCCAGCTCCACCGCCCAGTCCAACGCCAACCGGCAGGCGCTGCTCTACACCATCATCCTCACGATCGTGCTGTGGTTCACGGTCGGCCTGTCGCTGCTGATGGCCCGCGTGATGGTCGGCCCGCTGCGGACGCTGACCCGGACGGCCAACGAGGTCGCCGACCAGCGCCTCCCCGGCCTGGTCGACCGGCTGCAGCAGAGCACCGACCTGCGCGACCTGGACGTCGTCCCCGAGCCGGTGCCGGTCGACTCCGGCGACGAGATCGGCCAGGTGTCGGCGGCGTTCAACTCGGTCCACCGGGTGGCCATCCAGGTCGCCACCGAGCAGGCCGCCCTGCGCAAGTCGATCGGCGACATGTTCCTGAACCTGGCGCGGCGCAGCCAGAGCCTCATCGACCGCCAGCTCGAGCTGATCGACGACCTGGAGCGGACCGAGGCCGACCCGGACGCGCTCGAGAACCTCTTCAAGCTCGACCACCTGGCGACCCGCATGCGGCGCAACTCCGAGGACCTGATCGTGCTGTCGGGCGCCGAGCCGGCCCGCCGCTGGACCCAGCCGGTCCCGCTGGTCGACGTGGTCCGGGCGGCGCTGGCCGAGATCGAGGACTACAACCGGGTCGAGCTGCTGCCGATCGACGACGTCGGGGTGGCCGGCCAGGCGGTCGCCGACGTCGTCCACCTGCTGGCCGAGCTGATCGAGAACGCCACCTCCTTCTCCCCGCCTGGCACCAAGGTCCAGGTGGCCGGCCAGCAGGTGAGCAACGGCTACGTGCTCGAGATCGAGGACCGCGGGCTCGGCATGAGCGACGAGGAGCTGGTCGAGGCCAACGAGCGGCTGGCCAACCCGCCGGTCGTGGACTTCGCGCTGTCCCGCATGCTCGGGCTGTACGTGGTCGCCCGGCTGGCCCAGCGCTACCGGATCAAGGTCCAGCTCCGCCACTCCTGGTACGGGGGGATCACCGCGCTGGTGCTGCTGCCGCCCACCGTCGTCGTCCGGACCGTCCTGGAGTCGCTGGAGGCCGGCCCCAGGCGCGGACGGGCGGAGCTGGTGCCGTCGACCCAGCCCGTCGAGCCCCCGGCGGCGCCTACCGGCGACCACCTGCCGATCTTCGAGGCGGCCAGGTCGGACTGGTTCGAGAGCGGCGCCCGCGGCGACCACCTGCCGCTGCGGCGCCACGCCGCCCAGCAGCCGAGCGGCAGGGCCGCCGAGCCCGCCGGCAACGGCGCGGGCAACCTGGCCAGCGCCGGCGGCGGCCGCGTGGTGACCCCAGGTCCGGGCCTCGACGGCGCCCCGGGCGCCGCACCGGCCGGCCCGGCCGGCCACCCGCCCTGGGCCGACCCCGCCACACCCGCTCCGCCCGTCACCGCCCCGGGAGGCGGCCCGGACCTACCCGAGCCGATCCGGGCCGAGGCGGACCACGCCAGCGCACCACCCAGCGACCCGCCGTGGATGGAGGCGACAGCCCCCCCGATGGCCAAGCCCCCGGCCGCCGGCCCACTCCCGACCAGGACGCCAGGGGCCTCCGTGCCACCGGCGGCGCCACCGCCCACGCCTCCGCCGCCGTCGCGGCGGGCCCGCCACGAGCGGGCGGCCGGTCAGCCGCCACCCACCCCGGTCGACATGCCAACGCCGGCACCGTCGCTCCAGACCACCTCGGTGCAGACGACCAAGGCCGGCCTTCCTCGGAGGGTCCCGCGGGCGAACCTGGCCCCGGGGATGGTCGCCGCGACGACCGCGGCGGCCGTGAGGCCTGCCGACACCACCGGTCCCCAGGGCCCGACCTCCTCCGCCTCGCGATCCCCGGAGGAAGTCAGGAGCATGCTCTCGAGCTACCGCTCTGGCCTCGAGCGCGGCCGCATGATGGCAGCAGGCGAAGATGCCGTCACAGGCAGCGACGCCCCTTCGTCCGCTAGGAGCGACGATGACGCAACTCAGTAGGGAAGCGCAGAACCTCAACTGGCTCGTCTCCAACTTCGCCAGGAGCGTCCCAGGGGTCGCGCACGCGATCGTGGTCTCTGCCGACGGCCTGCTCATGGCGGTGTCCGAGCGGCTCGACCGCGCCAGGGCCGACCAGCTCGCCGCGGTCGCCTCGGGACTGGCCAGCCTGACCCAGGGAGCCGCCCGCTGCTTCGACGCGGGTATCGTCAACCAGACGATCGTCGAGATGGAAAAGGGCTTCCTGTTCGTGATGTCGGTCAGCGACGGCTCGTGCCTGGCGGTGCTCGCGTCACCGTCCTGCGACATCGGCCTGGTCGGCTACGAGATGGCGCTGCTCGTGGCCCGCACGGGGGACGTGCTCACGCCGGCCCTCCGGGCCGAGCTGCAAGCTGCGCTCCCGCGATGAGGGTGGTTTCTTGGGGGACCGGGTATGAGCACCGAGGACCAGCGGGACAACCGGCAGGAGCCGGGCCGGCTGGTCCGGCCCTACGCCATGACAGGCGGGCGGACGCGCCCCGCTCACGACGACCTCGAGCTGGAGACGCTCGTCTCCACGACCGCGCTCGGCGAGACGTCGGTGACCCTGAGCCTGGAACGGCGGTCGATCGCCCTGCTGTGCAGGGACATCCTTTCCGTCGCCGAGATCTCCGCGCGCCTGGACCTCCCGCTCGGCGTCGCCCGTGTCCTGGTCGGTGACATGGCCGAAGAAGGGCTGGTGACCGTGCATCGGCCCGCCAGCATCGGCGACCGCCCAGACCTCGCACTTCTCGAGAGGGTGCTCTATGGACTCCGGACAATTTAGACCGACTGCCCCCGGCGGCGAGGCGCGGGCGCCCACCCCGGTCAAGATCGTCATCGCCGGCGGCTTCGGCGTGGGCAAGACGACGTTCGTGGGCGCCGTCTCCGAGATCATCCCGTTGACCACCGAGGCGGCCATGACCACCGCGAGCGTGGGGGTGGACGACACCGGCCACATCCCGGGCAAGACCACCACCACGGTGGCGATGGACTTCGGCCGCATCACGCTGGACACCGACCTGATCCTGTACCTGTTCGGGACGCCGGGCCAGGACCGCTTCTGGTTCATGTGGGACGACCTGTGCCGGGGCGCGATCGGCGCGGTGGTGCTGGTCGACACCCGCCGGCTGGACGCCTGCTTCGCCGCCGTCGACTACTTCGAGCAGCGCGACCTGCCGTTCATCGTCGCGATCAACTGCTTCGACGGGGTGCTCCAGCACGCGGTCGAGGACGTCCGCGAGGCGCTGGTCGTCGGTGAGGACACCCCGATCGTGGTCTGCGACGCCCGGGTCCGCGAGTCGGCCAAGGCGACCCTGATCGAGCTGGTCCAGCACGCCCTGGCCCGCGCCTCGGCAGTCCTCCGCTCACCCGCCGACACCCGCGGCGGAGTTCCCTCCGGCACCTCCTGATTCCGCCGCCCGCTCCTACCCGGCGCGGCGGCGGCGGGCGCGGCGGGCGACCACGGCCACGGCGAGGAGGCCGAGGACCAGGACCACCGTGGACAGCGTCCTCAGGGGTTCCGACCCGGCCGCGGGCTCGCGGCCGGCGGCGGCGGCCGGCTGGCCGACGGCGGCGGGGGCGCCGTCGGATGGGGCCGGGTCGCGGTCGAGGCGGACCCGCAGCACCCACAGGCCGCTGTTCATGTCGCTGGCGAGCACGAGGTCCTTCCACAGGTACACACCCCAGACCATGGGCATGCCCCGGTCGCCGTCCTGGGCGCTGGCCACGGTCTGCCGCACCGCCCCGCGCGGCGGGACGAACCAGGCCACTTCCCTGGGACGGCGCGGATCGGCCAGGTCGACCACGCGGACGCCGTCGGAGTACCACGAGGCGTACTCGACGGTGCCCCGGACCACCGCGTTGTGGACCGAGTAGACGCCGTCGCGCCGCACCCGCCCGTCGCGGCCGGGGACCGCCGCCTCGGTGGCGAACGTCGACAGCAGGGCCGGGCGATCCAGCCGCCTGGTGTCGAAGACCCGCTGGAACGTCCAGGTGGTGGCGGTGCCGTCCCCGACCGCGTTCATCGCCTCGTCGTTCTGGACGAACAGGGTCTCGTCCTCGTTGAACCAGCCGGAGTGGGCGCCCCGGTAGCGGTCGTCGGCTCGGTAGCCGGTCTGGCCGACCAGCCTGGGCGCGCTCGGGTCGGAGATGTCCAGGAACTGCACGCCGGCCGACCAGAACGAGGCGAACAGCTTGCGGCCCCCGTCGAACGGCCACGCGCTGTGGCCGAAGACGTCCTGCCTGGCCGCGAGCTGGCCTCTGGTGGCCGCCGGCCCGTCCCTGCGGACGTCCCAGTCGGCGACCTGCCGCGGCCGGCGCGGGTCGGTCGCGTCGATGATGCGCAGGTCGCCCTGGCGCCCCTGGCTGAGCGGGAACGAGCCCACCACGGCGGCCACCACCAGCAGGCGGCCGTCGGCCCGCTGGACGACGCCAAGCTCGTGCACGCCGGCGGGCACCCCGGTGGCGAGCCGGCCGAGGAGCCGGGGCCTCCGCGGGTCGCTCACGTCGTAGAGCGCCAGGCCGGCGAAGCCCGGCGCCTGGCGGGCGCAGCGCTGGATGCCGACCGCGGCCAGGTCGCCGCTGAAGGCCGGGGTGCGGACCGTGCCCACCCACACGTCCTGGCCGTCGCTGCCTGGGAACTTGGCGAACGACGCCAGCGGCCGGGGCCTGGCCGGGTCGCGCAGGTCGATCGCCCACACCCCGCTCGGCGGGCGGCAGTCGCCGGAGCGGAGGCTGCCGAGGTAGGCGACGTCGCGGTGTGCCCAGACGTCGGCGAACGGGCCCGGCTGGCCGGGCGCGAGGTGGCCGACCAGCTCGGTGTTCCAGGTCCTCGGCGCGGCCGCCTGGGCGTCGACCGGCGCCAGCGGGACCAGGGCGAGGGTCGCCAGCACGACCGCGGTGACCGCGCCTGGCCGCCGCCACCCACCCATCCCGTCCCCCAAGAGACGACATTCCTGTCGACACTCTGGCAGACGGGCATAAGACTCGGCTAAGAAACTGCGGTCAGGCCCGCTCGCCGAGGGCGCGGGGCAGGGCGCCCTCGTAGGCGTCGCGCAGGCGCGCCAGCGGCAGGTCGAGCACGCCGGGCACGACCAGCCGGTCGCCGCCGGTGCCGCCGGCGCGGAACGCGGGCACGCCGGCCTCGCCGGCCAGCGCGAGCAGCTCGCCGCCGGCCTCCGGGGCGACGGCGACCAGGGCCCTGGACGCCGACTCGCTGGCCAGGGCGGCCAGCGGCGCAAGGCCACCGGGCAGCTCGACGGTGGCGCCGACGCCGGCCGCCAGCGCCGCCTCGACCAGGGCAACGGCCAGGCCGCCGTCGGACAGGTCGTGGGCGCTCGCCAGCAGGCCACGGCCGGCCAGCTCGACCAGCAGCCGCTGCAGGGCCAGCTCGGCGGCCAGGTCGAGGGCGGGCGGGCGCCCCTCCAGGCGCCCGCTGGCCAGCCGCTGCCAGGCAGAGCCGCCGAGCTCGGCCCGGGTCTCCCCGAGCAGCCAGACGTCCAGCCCGGGCCGGGGGAACCCGGCACGGACGGCGGCGGCCGCGTCCTCGAGCAGGCCGAGCACCCCGACGATCGGGGTCGGGTGGATGGGCCGGCCGGAGGACTCGTTGTAGAAGCTCACGTTGCCGCCGGTGACCGGCAGGCCGAGGGCGCGGCACGCGGCGGCCATGCCCTCCACCGCCGCGCCGAACGCCCCCATCACCTCCGGCCGCTCGGGGCTGGCGAAGTTCAGGCAGTTGGTGACCGCGATCGGCGTGGCGCCGGTGCAGGCGACGTTGCGGGCCGCCTCGGCGACGGCCAGCGCGGCCCCGGCCGCCGGGTCGAGGGCGGCGTAGCGGCCGTTGCCGTCGGTGGCCAGGGCGACCGCCCGGCCGCCGCCGCCCGGGACGACGACCACGGCGGCGTCGGCGCCCGGCCCGGCGACCGTGCCGTGGCCGACGAAGTGGTCGTACTGCTCCCACACCCAGCGCTTGGAGGCGCACGTCGGGTCGGCGGCGAGGGCGAGCACCGCCTCGGCCGGGTCGGCGTCCAGCGGCACCCACGCCTCCTCGGTCGGCGGCCGCGGCGGGGTCAGCGGGCGCTGGTAGGTGGGCCCCTCGTCGGCCAGGCTGCGGGCGGGCACGTCGGCCACCACCTCGCCGCCGGACCGCACCAGCAGCCGTCCCCCACTCACCATCTGGCCGAGCACGTTGGCCAGGACGCCCCAGCGCTCGCAGACCTCCAGCACCTCGGGCAGCCGCTCCGGGTCGACCAGGGCGAGCATCCGCTCCTGCGACTCGGAGACCAGCACCTCCCATGCCTCCATCGACGGCTCGCGCAGCGGCACCGCGTCCAGCTCGACCGTCATCCCCATCCCGGCCCTGGCCGCCACCTCCGCGACCGCGCAGCTGATGCCCGCGGCGCCGAGGTCCTGGAGGCCACGCAGCAGCCTCCGCTCCACCAGCTCCAGGCACGCCTCGATCAGCAGCTTCTCCTGGAACGGGTCGCCGACCTGGACGTTGGGACGCTTGGCCTCGTCGCCCTGCTCGAAGCTGGCCGACGCCAGCACGCTGGCCCCGCCGATCCCGTCCCGCCCGGTCTTGGCGCCCATGAGGACGGCGAGGTCGCCTGGCCGCTCGGCCCGGCCCGACAGTCGCCGCGACGCCGGCATGAACCCCACCGTCAGCGCGTTGACCAGCGGGTTGCCCTGGTAGCAGGGGTCGAAGGCGACCTCGCCGCCGACGGTGGCCACGCCGACGCAGTTGCCGTAGTGGCCGATCCCGGCCACCACCCCTTCGAGCAGCCGGCGCTGCAGCGGGTCGGCCGGGTCGCCGAAGCGCAACGAGTTCAGGCTGGCCGCCGGCCGGGCGCCCATGGCGAGGATGTCGCGGATGATCCCCCCGACCCCGGTGGCGGCCCCCTGGAACGGCTCCACGAACGACGGGTGGTTGTGCGACTCGATCTTGAACACCGCGGCCACGCCGTCGCCGACGTCCACCACCCCGGCGTTCTCGCCCGGGCCCTGGAGGACCCGCGGCCCCTCGGTCGGCAGCCGGCGCAGATGGACCTTGGACGACTTGTAGGAGCAGTGCTCCGACCACATCACCGAGTACATCGCCAGCTCGGGCCGGGACGGCTCCCGGCCAAGCACCGCCACGATGCGCTCGTGCTCCTCGTCGGTCAGGCCGAGCTGGCGGTGCGGAGGGGTCCGGGGAACCCCAGGGGGGTGCCCCGGTGAATCGGTCGGAGGGGTCCGGGGAACCCCAGGGGGGTGCCCCGGTGAATCGGGCCGCGGCGTGAGGCTAGACACGAGCGGCAGCCAGCAGCGACTCGAACAGGGCCCGGCCGCCGGTGGGGCCGAGGAGCGGGTCGACGGCGTGCTCGGGGTGCGGCATGAGGCCGACGACGTTGCCGGCGGGGTTGGACACCCCGGCGATGTCGTGGAGCGAGCCGTTGGGGTTCTGGTCGGGGGCGTAGCAGAACACCACCTGGCCGTCGGCGGCCAGGCGACCCGGGTCGTCGTGGACATACCGGCCCTCGCCGTGCTTGACCGGGAGGGTGAGGGTCGCGCCCGGCTCGCACGCCGAGGTCCACGCCGTGGCGGCCGAGCGGACCTGCACCTGGAGCTCGCGGCAGACGAAGCGCAGGCCCTCGTTGCGGAGCAGGGCCCCCGGGAGCAGGCCGGCCTCGCACAGGACCTGGAAGCCGTTGCAGATCCCCAGCACCGGGCCGCCGTCCCGGGCGAACCCGGCCACCGCGCCCATCACCGGGGAGAAGCGGGCGATCGACCCGCAACGGAGGTAGTCGCCGTAGGAGAAGCCGCCGGGCAGGATCACGGCGTCCACGCCCCGGAGGTCGGCGTCGCCGTGCCACAGCGCGACCGGCTCGGCGCCCACGTGCGCCACGGCGGCCAGGGCGTCGCGGTCGTCGCACGACCCAGGGAACGTCACCACCCCGACCCGCACCGTCACCTCCCCGCCCGGGCGCCAGCCACCGACCGCCGGCAGGCTACCAGACCTACCCGACCCGCCAGCCCTCGGACGGCTCGGGGAGCGGTCAGGCGCCGGGGAGACGGTCGGACCAGGCGGGCCAGGTGGCCATCGCCCAGCGGTCGTCGTCGAAATGACGGTCGCTGACCGCGGCGCAGGCCAGCTCGGCGTCCGGGTCGACCCACAGGAAGCAGCCGGTGGCCCCGAAATGGCCGAAGGCGGCGGCGGAGCGGCGGTCGCCCATCCAGTGGGGCCGCTTGCCGTCGTGCAGCTCGAACCCGAGCCCCCAGTCGCAGGGGTCGAAGCGGCCCACCCCGGGCACCAGCCCGGCGAGGCCGGGGAACTGGACGCTGGTGGCCTCGGCGAACAGCTCCCGGCCGACGACCGGCGTCCCCCGGCCGAGCAGGCAGCGGGCAAGCCGCTCCAGGTCGTCGAGGGTCGAGACGGCGCCGGCGGCCGGGTCGTCCTCGACCCCGCGCCGGGCGGCCAGCCTGGTCGCGGCCATGCCGAGCGGCCCGAGCACGCTGGACGCCAGCCACGCCCCGAAGGTCGTCCCGACCGCGTCGGCGACCGCCTCGGCGAGCACCCGGAAGCCCATGTTGGAGTAGATCCGGCGGGCGCCCGGCGGGCGGCGGCCGCCGGCCGGCTCGAACGGCAGGCCGGCGGCGTGGGCCAGCAGGTGGCGGACGGTCACGCCGTCGCCGGCCTCCGGCACCGGCTGGTCGAGGCCGAGCCGCCCGCCCTCGATCGCGGCGAGGGCGGCCATGGCCGTCATCAGCTTGGTGACGGAGGCGACCGCGAACTCGTCGCCGCCGCCCAC
>WNGB01012570.1_pt1 | contig 11482 bp, 10 predicted proteins | sample 5400681 | NCBI WGS metagenome assembly WNGB01 (sample SAMN13153367, study PRJNA577476) | soil metagenome | isolation source: 115 cm soil or saprolite under grassland replicate 2 | place: USA:California | collected 2016-06-15 | reverse complement strand
ATCTGATGCTGGAACGCCACTATGATCCTCTGCAGGCCTACCGCCAGAGTAAGCTCGCGCAGGTGATGTTTACCTTTGATCTGGCGACCATGCTGGAAGGAGAGCAAATTACGGTCAACTGCCTGCATCCCGCGTCGCTGATGAACACCAAAATGGTCTACGAGTCGTTTGGTTACACCCTGAGCACCGTCGAGGACGGCGTGAATGCACTGATGTATCTGGCGACATCGCCCGCGTTGGACAACGTCAGTGGCAAATACTTTGATCAGCAGCGAGAAGCGCGTGCGCATCCGCAGGCATATGACCTGACCGCGCGAGAGCGGCTCCGGCAGCTGAGTGAACAACTGGTGGGATTACACGACGAGCCAGCCGCACATGTACAATCGCGGTAGCGGCTCAACAGAGGCGCGCAATTGATCGCGCTGAGGCGCGATCAATTGCGCGCCTAAGCCGTCGGGGAGAGTGTAAAATAGATTGGCTCTTGCGCATCTTCCGTGCTTTGGCAAGATGACTGTACGCCGGGGTTTGCCAGGCTCGATGATCCGCTGGCCATTGATGGACAGGAGATGCCAAAGGCACAACCAGAGGCGTCGGCTCCTGCGATGCCGCCTGCACCGAATCTCACTGAGTAATCAGCGGGCTTCTTTCTCTCGACAAACAATTGATTGTCCGTATAATACGACCCGATTGGCACTGCACCACACCGTCCGTCATTACCTTTGCGCAGGAGATTTCTCGTGGAACAAGCCGTACTGTCGCCGCTCAAGAGCTGGGAAAGCTTCTACGTCATCATCGGCTCCTCGTCCGCTGCGCTGACTGGTCTGCAATTCGTAGTGATAGTTCTGAGTGCCGAGGCGAACACGCGGGGTGGCGACTCATCGATTCGCGCATTTGGCACCCCGACGATCGTCCACTTCTGCGCCGCTCTACTCATCTCGGCGATCCTGAGTGCACCGTGGCCTGCACTCTCAAGTGTCGGTCTCGCGCTCGGTGCCTGCGGCCTGGCGGGAGTGGCGTACGCGGTGATGGTCGTTCGGCAGGCGCGGCGGCAGACTGGCTATGTGCCGGTGCTTGAGGACTGGATCTGGCATAGTGTGCTTCCGCTCATTGCGTATACGGCACTTCTAGTGGCGGCGATCGTACTCCCGCGCTATCCTGGCACATCCTTGTTTGTGATTGGTGGGACTGCGCTGCTGCTCCTATTCATCGGTATCCACAACGCATGGGATGCGGTTGTCTACATCGCGCTCCAGCGGCGGCAACGGCCGGAGGGACGTGCGGATGACACGTAGATCCGCGCCTCCAGCGCCAAATATCGCCGAGTAAGCATAGGGCCGCTTCCCTTGGTGGAAGTCCAGCTTGAAAGCACGTAGGAAGGCTGTCCAACCAGTGAGATTCAGGCAGCACAGACTGAGTAGTTACTCAGTGCCGGAGGGTGCATCCTATTGACAGACTCCCGTCGGGCGAACCTCTGCCCGTTGCCGTACCAAGCTGTACGTTCATGCACTCCCGCGTCACCTGTTCAATCAGTGCCCTGATCTTCTGCTGGCACTGGCACATCCACGCCAAACCCGCGCCGCAGCATGATGATCAGCGCCACTACCCCGACCACGGAGGCCAGCCCACGCACGTCATCAGCCACTCGAACTCCACTTGGAACTGCTTCACATGTCATGTGAAGCAGTTCCAAAACCTATCCATTGGTCTCTCCGGCAACGGTAACTGAGCCATTTTTTGATGACCTGGTAGCCGCCGATCCTGTATTGCCATACATTGATCGGCACGTTGCGCCAGCATGGTAATGCCATCGCGCCCGGCATAGCCCCAACCGGCGGTGAGCGCCAGGTCGCACGCATCGGGCTGAACAAGGCTACCATCGGCGCGGCGCAATCGTGCCAGCTCGCGCAATGTCGGATCGACGGCGCCAGCCGTCACACCCACCATCGGCGTCTCCGGGTCGAGCAGCGCGGCAACCTGGCGCCCAGCGCAGCCGATGCTCGCAGTACCTCGGCGCTGGCCGACAATTGATCGGCGGTAAAGAAATCGGCGTCGGGCAGGCCGACCCCCTGCTGGCGTAGGCCGATGATATAGCGAGTGCGCAGCGTGAGTCCGGCGTCGGCGGCATCGAGCACGGCAGCAAGTGGGCCGTGGCCGGATGTTTCAGGAATGGTCCTGCTGAGCCACGAATCGCCCACAGTGTGGCCAGGCAGGTTTCGACAGGACCATTGACGATGTACAACAGGTACCACGCCAGGGAGGGATGCAGGCGGAGAACATAAGCGCGACGGGCGGATTTGCGCGAAATTGTGGTCAGCGTATTTTTTCCGGGAAGATATACGCTAAGGGCCAATGCTTCGTTTAGGGCTTTGTGATGCGCTTACTACCGCGCTGAGATCCGAGCGTACATCTACAACTGCGTTCCTTATTAAGCTCACTCGTCGTAGAATCACTGTCAGGGAATCGCACTCGCCCAACCTGAGTATCACCCGCTCGCGCCGGTCTCGTCGAAGGGGCTGGCATCACCCGAACCGTTGCGATGAACACCCGCTCGTGTTGAGCGCGCGGAGCGCGAGTCGGGTGCATGCTGTGTTGGGCGTGGCAGTGAGCGAGGCGGACTGATCGGACCGCCCGCCTCGCTCCCCGAAGCTCAAGCGCGTTTCTCAGCCGTGTGGTTCTTGGTTAATGAAGATCTTGTTGCCATAGAGGTCTTCGAGCAGCACACCTGTGCCCCACGCCGCAGCTTGCGGTTCGCCCTGGAATGTCACCCCCAGAGCCTTCAGGCGCTTGTAGTCGCCCAGGCAATCCCCTGTCTCGAACCCCAAGAGCGGGAAACTGCCAGCTTGCTTGCCAACCAGCGCCTGGTCATCGCTGGTCGTAGCCACATGCAGGGCAATCGCCACGTCGCGATTGTTCGGCAGCGACAGCGTGACCCAGCGCTCGTCTCCGAACGCCGCGTCTTCGATGACCTCAAAGCCCAGTTTTTGGGTGTAGAACTGAATGGCTGCGTCATAGTCCTCGACCAGCAGGCCGATCAGATTGAGCTTGTTCATGGTGTACTCCTCACTGTAGGTTGTCGGATTTGCAGCCATTCTACTCCGCTCTGGGCGACGAGAATTGTAAAAAGACGACATGTTCGTGGTCACGAAAGACGGATTGGAGCGCTCGCATTTCGGCGGCAAATTCACCGGGCGTTCTCTCGGCAAATTGCTTGAAATCGTGAATGAAGTGAGCCTGGTCGGTATAGCCGAAGTCGTAAGCCAGCTCAGTCAACCTCGTGTCTGGGTCGAACATCAGTCGATTGCGAATCTCTTCAAAGCGAATCGTGCGGGCAAGCGTCTTGGGTGCGACGCCCGCCAGATCGTGGAATTGTCGCTGCAACTGTCTGGTAGAGAGATGGCAATACTCCGCCAGTTCGGAGACCCGAAATTGCCCCTTCTGGTGGAAGAGCATCTGGGCGGCGATCTGGATTTGTTTCAGCTCGACCGCTGCCGTCAAGAGTTTGCCGATCAAGAAATCTTCAAGACCGGCGACAGCGCCTTCATAATCACCGGCTTGAACTTTGGTCTCTAACCGATTTGCCAAAGCGTGCCATTCGTGGCTCAGTGTCAAGGACAGGTTGTTGGGGGTTTGCGCCTTACTAGCGAGGAATGGCAAAGCACCCCAAGCATAGAAGCGGGTCGCCACGATCTTGACGGTTCCACTGGATCGAAAGAGCAGCGGCTTCTTCTGTAAACCAACCAAGAACGCCGCCGACATTTCACGCTCTCTCAGGCCCTCGGCTTGCAGCACATACGGGGCACCGAAATTGAAGATGAGCTCAATACAGGCGTCGGGGATCACCTCTTCGTTGGGATCCTCGGGCGTATAGTCTCGCTCCAGAATCCAGAAACATTTCAGATAATCCCGAAGCGATGCGTGAGGTGAGTACTCTTGATACTTCATCGTCCACTGACGGCAGACTGGGGAGCGTGACCTTTGCTCTGCGCCCAACGTCTGCGTTCAGCGGCCGCGAGGCGAGCATCGCGAGGGCGCGGTCCGCTGGAGTGCGGAGTTCGGCGCACTACTGTACCGCCTCCCGCAAGGCCGAGTGCGCCAGGAGTCGTGTCGAATCGAGCGTCGGAAGCGGCGAGTCGGCCTCGCTGATCAGTAATGGGAACTCGGTACAGCCCAGGATCACCGCATCGCAGCCACGTCCTTGTGCCTCCCCGATCACATCCTTGAAGTACGCCCGCGTCGACTCCTCGAATCGGCCGTACACCAGCTCGTCGAAGGTCAAGCTGTTGATCCGTTCCCGAGACAAGGCGTCGGGAATCTCGTACTCGAGTCCGCTCGGGCGCAGCTTTGCCGGGTATACCGGCCCCTCCATCAGGTAGCGGGTTCCGAGAAGCAGGAGGCGCGTGTAGCCTCGCTCGGCTGCTGCAGCCGCCACTTCCTCAGCGATGTGCAGCCAGGGCAACGCTGAGAGGTCACGCACGATGTCGAGGGCCTGGTGGGCGGTGTTGTCCGGGCAGATCAGCAGATCCGCACCAGCCTTGCGCAGCTTCTCGGCCGAGGAAAGGAGCATCTCGCCGACGTGGTCCCATTTCCCAGCCTCGATGTGATGCACATAGTCGGCGAGGGAATACGTATGCATCGTGACTTCTGGATGCGCGTGACGACCGAGAAGCGCCGCTGCCTCTCCACAGATGGTTCGGTAGCAGAGCGCCGCGCCTTCTGCGCTCACGGCGACGATCCCGATGTGCTTTGTCATACGCTCATCTCCCAGTTACGAGCCTGCGCCGAACGGCTAGGGTTCAGCTGCTGCGAGCGCGCTGTACCGAACGACTGTAGAGAGTATACAGGCGTTTGCGCCCCAGGGTCAACAGCCAGGCGAGAGCCACCGCCGCGAACATGGCAAGCAAGCTCACAGCGATGGCCTGGCTTACCAGCCAGCCAACCCACGTCGCGATCATGATCAGGATGGCCAGCAGCGCATACCAGAGCCAATTCTTATGCGCGAATCTGAAGACCAGCAAGCATGCCAGCAAAAGGACCAACAAAACCCCAACGGTTCGAAGCGTCCGTGCCACACTCTGAGCCAGCACGCCCGCGCCACGCTCAGGCAGCGCAAACGCGACCACCGAATCGCCGATGTCGGTCCCGAGACGGCCATGCCCCCCGGCGGCGATGACAACGAATTGCCGGCCGTTCTCGCGTAAGCGGTAGGACATAGGCGTCGCCTGACCGCCGGCTGGCAGCCGTCCTTTCCACAACTCCTTGCCCGTTTCCAACTCGAAGGCGCGCAGATAATTATCCATCGCCGCGCCGATGAAGATCAGTCCGCCTTCCGTCACGATTGGTCCACCGAGATTTGGGGTGCCCCATGTGATCGGCAGCGGAACGGGAGCGAGATCCTGGATAGTTCCCAGGGGAACTTCCCACTTCACTTCGCCCGTGGCCGTGTCCACTGCCAGCATCGTCCCCCAAGGCGGCTTGGTGCAGGGCAGGTCCAGGGGCGATAGGAGCGCGGGAATGCGGAACAGGCCGTAGGGCGTGCCCTGCATCCGGCTGAGCGCAGCGCCGGAAGGCACGTCACTCGCCCCCGATTCCAGCTTCTCGCGCGGAATGAGGCCGGTGACGGAAGGCAGGTGGCTCATGTTGAGGATCACCCAGCCCCGCTGCGGCTCAAAGGCGACGCTCCCCCAATTCGTTCCGCCGATCACGCCTGGGTATTGGATCGTTCCTTCCAGGCTAGAAGGTGTAAAGATGCCGTCGTTGCGATAGCGCTCGATGAGTTTCCGGCATTGGCCCTGGTCCCAGGGGGTGAGCCCCCAAGCGTCATCGCCGCTGAGCGTCGTTGCTGCCAATGGCTGCGGAATCGTGGGGAACGGTTGGGTGGGCCAGCTTTCCTCGCCCGGCACATCCGACTGGGGTACCGGCCGTTCTTCCACCGGGAAAATCGGCTCGCCGGTTTCGCGGTGCAGGAGAAAGAGAAAACCCATCTTGGTGGCCTGGGCGACGGCTGGGATGTCCCGACCATCCTTGCGAACGGTGATCAGGCTGGGCTGGGCGGGCAGATCATAATCCCAGATATTGTGGTGCACGATCTGAAACTGCCACACCAGCTCGCCGGTGGATCCTCGGAGCGCAACGACGGAGTCCGCGTAGGCATTGCTCCCCAGCCGCTCGCCGCCGTAGTAGTCCGGGCTGGGAGAGCTGGTGGGGACGAAAACCAGGTCCCTGGCGACATCGACCGAGAGTTGCGCCCAGACGTTGGCCGCGCCGGTGCGTCGGGCGCTATCTTCGGCCCAGGTTTGGAAGGCCGGGTCCGCCTCCTCACGCGGGATGGGGTCCCACAACCAGCCCAACGCTCCCGTGCGGGCGTCGAAGGCGCGCACAATGCCGCGTTCCAGCGTCGCGGCCCGATTATCGCCGATGGCGGAGCCGACGACGACGAGGTTGCCAATCACAACCGGTGGCGATGTGACACCATACTCTCGGCTGTCTGCCTGATGTTCGCCGAGATCGACGCCATGGGACAGATCCACCTGGCCGGCCTGCCCAAAATCAGCGCACGGTGTTCCGCCTGCGGCGTCCAATGCAATCAGCCGGGCATCGATAGTGGCGACAAAGATCCGGCGCTCGCAAGCCCGCCCCTGGACAGCATCGGCAGCGTGCCAATAGGTCACGCCACGGTTGGCGAACTCACCTCGCTTGACTGTTGCGTCAATTCGGGGGTCGTATGTCCAGATCTCGGCGCCAGTCTCGGGGTCGAGCGCAATGACGCGACCGTAGACCGTGGCAAGATACAGGACCCCATCGACCAAAATCGGCGTGGCCTGAAATGTGGTCTTGGGCCGGCCGTCTGAGCCGTCGGAGAAGTCACCGGTGTGATATTCCCAGGCGATCTCCAGGGAAGCGACATTGTCGCGGTTGATCTGGTCTAGCGGCGCGTACCTGGTTCCCTGCTGGTCACGGCCGTAGTGGGACCAATCCGCAAGGCCGCCACTGGAGAGGTCAATTCGGCTTATGGCGGTGAAATAGCCAAAAGCGATCTGTCCGACAATCGCTGCGGCTATAATGCCGAGGAGGAGATACCGATAGGTAAAAAGATGCTTTCTCATGATTTCACCCTTCGTATGACCAAAGCTTATCCACGGCAGCTGACCCACCCATAACACCAGGCGCCGAGCCGAAGCCCAAGCTTGGTTGCGAGCCACGCTTAAACTTATGAGCGCTGCGGCAATCGCCATGCTGGGAACGCCGATCATCGTCGCCAAACCATGAAGTGGGTGCTCCCAGTTAAACATGGCGGCCATAATGAGTCCTACGGCGGCAGCGACTAGAAAAACAAGCCCGATTTTGCCCCGTTGGGCATGGACTGTCTCCTTTTCCGTGATAGAGTTGATATCCAATTCTGTCGTGACCGTAAGTACTCCCGTGCATTCCTCACGGCGTTCTCTTACTGGCTTGGCGTGCCAGGTGCTTGCCGTGGAGCAGCTTGCGCAGCTGCGGCAGTTGCCACATCAGTATGCCCGTCGCAACGAGCACTGGGACTACCATAAATTGCATCAGCGCCGTGAAGAAGGGCGCATTGCCCAACGGCGTGTAGAGGTAGAGCACCAGCACTGCGGCGCCCACGAGATAGGTGATCCGTTGGATATCCCGCAGCCGCTTGTTCACACCCTGCGAGGTCTGCATCACTCGCTCCCTTCTTGTCGCGTCGCTGGCGCATCGGCAAGCGACGCGATCATCCGGCGCAAAAAGGTCCGTAATTGGTGTTGCTCGGCGTCGGTGAACCCCTGCGTGGCCACCGCGTTCGTCAAAGAACGATTAGCGGCGCAGTTCTGAACCTGAGAGACGGTGTTAGCGATTGAGTCGGCTCTATTAATCGGCGGAAAGCTCCGCCACTCATGCAACTCGACCGCTAGCGCGGACCCTTTATCAGGTACAAATGTGGTCGTTAGTTCTATGGCTCGCCAACGCGGTAATCGTTGCCAACCCTCGTCTCCAGTTCGCGCGTTGGGAAGGGATGATGTCATTGCTCTGCCAGGGCGTGCGCGGGTGCATGACTCTCAGGCCGCCCACGTCTACCGGCCCGCAGAAGGGCCTTAGCGGGCACGTATGGGAGGCCGCCCCAGCTCGGCGTTGGCCCGCTCGGTGACAATTCCCAGCACACGGCGAGTGGTCGCCAGATCATCCATCGGCAGGTCGCCGTACAAGCGCTCGGTGACGCTGTCGATGCGCTGGCGCAGGCGGTGAAACTGCGCGTCGCCAGCCGTCGTCGGCTCAACGCGCGCCGCCTCGCCAGGCGGCGTGATGAGTCCCAGGGTGGTCAACTCGTCGAGCGTCGCCAGAACCGTTGGCTCGTCGAGCTTGAGGGCAGCGGAAATCTGGCGCACCAGCTGTTCCTGCTGCACGGAAGATCCGCCGCGGGCGAGCATGTTCAACGTCACCCACTGAACGAAGGTGGTCCCGGTTTCGGCAAGCAGCCTATCGAGGACGGCCCGCAGGGCGTTCTCTGCTTGGCCGATGCTCTGTGTCAGGGTTGGTGTGCTAGTCACTTTCTTCTCCTGTCCTTTTTCGAGTGGAATTGGCGCTGCGAGCAGTGTATCAGTCGAACCTCGCCAACCTGTCAAAGATCGTGTAGCTTCGCGTCGTAACGTATTCCTAGTTGTGATCTGCTGTTTGGCCAGCCAGATCTGGATCGCCAGGGCGACAAACTCTGGCCCGTTGTCGCTCCGTAGATAGCCCGGCGCCCCATGGATGGCAATGATAGGTGCAAGACGACCAGTAGTCTACTCCTGCATACCCGACTCGACCCACCGTTGGAAGGCCTCCACCTTCTCATGCGACCAGGCCACGTCGCAGGGCATCGACCCGTTCTGCAAGCGCTGGAGAATGCCAGCGGCATGGCTCTTCACGTCCTGGTAGGACCACAGGTCGAAGGCCCATTTCATCGACTGCCTATCCATTGGACGAAAGAGTGGTTTGATGTGGAGAGAGAAGCGCACCGGCTCATCTGCTGAGGGCAGCGCAACGCTCGTTTCCTCCTCTTGTACCGGGGCAAGCGCTGAGACCCTCGATCCAGGAGGGCCAGCGGTCCCCCAATTCCAATGGGGCATGGGCATGTGCAAGGGCGGATGAGCATTAGACGCCGAGTTTTCCACCGCCAGGCGCGATCCCCATTCAATATACGACATAAAGGCGGAGCGGAACTCGGGATCGGCGGGCACGCCAGCCTCATCGGCGGCCTGGCAGAGCAGGCTGACCCACCGCTGTCTCTGCGCTTCAGATATGTGTTTGCCCACGTGCTGGGAGAGCATGCGGGGATAGCCACCGTATTGCTGACTATAGTTCTTTGGCCCGCCAAAAACCTCGCCAAGCCATGCAGCCACGCGCTCGGGGTGATCCGGCGCCATTTCGACAAAGAGAGGGCGCAGTAAAGGCTCCTGGGGGATATATTTGTCATAGAAGAGCTGGGTCATTCGCGTCAAGGCCGGCAGACCCCCTACCCACTCGAACAGCGTCGGCTCATGCTCCTCGTCTATCTGTGGATCATGGAAATTGACATACCAGTGCATGCCACTACAGAACGGTTTGTTCTGGGAGTGACCGCAGCGACAAAGACTGTAGTGTTCCAGGGAGGCCCCGGTATTGCGCGGTTCATCATTGCCTCGCCCATCTTTGAGCGGAATACCACCCGTGACCCGGTACGGTCCGTCCTTGGAGACCTCGATGGCCGGCGGGCGGGCCTGATCAACTCCATCGCGAATTTCGATCCCTCCCAGCGCATAGCTCAGTGCTCCAGAGGGGCAGGCGCGTACTGCGCGGATGATTTCGTCCATCCGTGCTCCATTGGGAGTAGCAAATGGCTCCTCACCAACGTGGAACACTGCGTTGAGCCGATCCGTGCAGAAGCCGGAGTGAGCACAGATACCTCGATTGTCTAGCACGGTGATTGCTGTACCGACATACGTATCGCGCCGGTCTGGGACGCGCTTTGAGTCTTTCTGGGCAGTGAAGCCGATACGGGCATGGGCGCCATCACAAAACGGCTTGTTGGCTGACTCACCACAACGACAGAGAGCCATCTGGGGCCGTGTCGGTAGAAGTTCTCCTAGCCAGTTGCGCAGGGTTTCGGCGTTGGTCACGAGATACGGGCCATTCAGCGCGGACTGGATTGTGCAGCCCAGTCCCGCCTGCAATTGCTGCAATTCAGTGATTTTGGCTGCTACACTGCGTGGGCCGTCCGCTGGTGCGAACTGACACGTCAGATCTTGGAGGGCAGCCGTAGCCTCTTGGATTTCGGTCGGCAGGTCTGGAGTCACCCGCAAGTGTGGGGCTGCGAGAGCTAAGTGCCATAGACGTTCATCGAGCAACGCCCATGCCGCGGTCTGATGTACCAGCTCGGGGATATTCCCATCGTCACCAAAAGGCGCCCCCGCACACCTACCTGGCAGGGAAGAGCTATTAACCGGCATCTGTGCGAGCGCTTCGCCGAGGGGACGAATAACAGTCGTCATTAAGCAAAATGAGGCGCGAGCAAGACGCTCCAGATCGGTGCCTGTCTCCTCCGTATGGGTAAAGTAGCGGCGTAACATGAGGAGCATCGTGTCGTAAGCGCCATTGAAGAGATCAGCCACCGCTGCGGTGAGCGGATCGACGATACGCGTGCCGCTCGCTGTCTCCTCAGGGAGGCGCGTCCCAGGATTGGCCACCACCGGTCGCACAGGCTCAAACGGCTGGTTCATCTGCCGCGCATCTTCCAGGGCCGAGAGATACTCCAAACGGATCGTGCTGAAGATGCCAACAGCCGATCCGCTAGCTCCCTCCTCACCATTCCCGATGATAGTTGCAAGTGCAGCGTGTGCCGACTCCAGGTCAACAACGGTCATAAGTTGATCGCCCAGATTGAGGATCTGTGGATTGGCCTGAGCCTCTTTAGGCCCGATGAAGAGCTCTTCTGCTCGCAGACTGCCGAAACCCCCGGCGATTCGATCATACAGATCGCTGATCGTTAGCGAATCGATCTGGGAGTTCTGACGCTCACTGCTCACTTGAGCGGCAAGAATGGGTTCCCCGGTAGGAGCTTTCAGCTGTTCATAGGTCACGAGACGATCAAGGAGCTGCTGCGAGAACGGTTCTAAAGTGAGCCTGCTGTCCAGAGCGGAGGACTCATCGGATGGGCGCCCGCCCGGGCCCGGCCAGGGGTGTGCTACGCGCTCACCGGCTGGTACGTCACGCCCAGCACGCCGTCCAGCGAGATGAACAAACCTGCAACTACTTTTCTCCTAGATGTATTATGCCGAAATCTTTCAAGCTGCGGAAGGTCGATTCTTGCGCTTATGCGCGGGGTTGGATGCCGGCGGCGCGGCGGATGACGCCTGGCGTCACCCCGATATGCATCGTGAACAAGCGCCTGAAGTGGCCGATATTCTCATAGCCAATCGACCAGGCGATCTCCGCGACGTTGAGCGTGGTCGCCAGCAACAACCGCTTC
>WNGB01024260.1_pt2 | contig 11483 bp, 12 predicted proteins | sample 5400681 | NCBI WGS metagenome assembly WNGB01 (sample SAMN13153367, study PRJNA577476) | soil metagenome | isolation source: 115 cm soil or saprolite under grassland replicate 2 | place: USA:California | collected 2016-06-15 | reverse complement strand
ACCGACTCCCGCACGAAGCGCAGCGCCCCGAGGAAGGCGACCAGGCCGACGGGAAGGTTGACGAAGAACACCCAGCGCCAGCCGGGCCCGTCGACCAGCGCCCCGCCGATCAGCGGGCCGGCCGAGAGGCTCAGCCCCGAGATCCCCGACCAGATGCCGATCGCCTGTGCCCGCTCGCGCGGGTCGGGGAAGGCGCTGGTGAGCAGCGACAGGCTCGCCGGGGACAGGGCGGCGCCGCCGGCCGCCTGCAGCGCCCGCGCGGCGACCAGCATGCCGGTGTTGGGCGCGACGCCGCACAGGGCCGAGCCGGTGGTGAAGACGGCCAGGCCGATCAGGAACCAGCGCTTGCGCCCCTGCCGGTCGCTGAGCGAGCCGGTGGTCAGCAGCAGGCTCGCGAACACCAGGGCGTAGGCGTCGACGATCCACTGCAGGCCGGAGAGGCTGGCGTCGAGGTGCCGCTGGATGGACGGCAGGGCGTTGTTCACGATGGTCATGTCGAGCAGCACGATGAACAACGCCAGGCAGCTCAGCGCGAGGGTGAGCAGCTTGGTGCGGCGGTTCTCCTTGAACATCTACAGGCTCCGTTCGGCCGGTGCGAGGAGCGGCTCGACCTCGTCGAGCCAGGCGAGGTGGCCTTGGGCGCAGTGGACCCCGTACATGGCGGTGGCGCGCCGCCAGACGGCGCTCGGGTCGCCCTCGAGGGCGGCCACCACCGCCAGGTAGCGGTCGCGGTCGGCCTCGAGCCGGGCGCGCTCCTCGGCCAGCAGGGCCGCCAGGCGCGCGGGCGGCATGCGCTCGCCGAAGAAGACCTTGAGCAGCAGCGGGTGGCGGCGGCGCTCGTGGCCGAGGTCGGCGCCGGCGAGCCACTGGTCGAGGGCGGCCTCGCCCGCCTCGGTGATGGCGTAGACGCGCTTGTCGGGTCGCCGGCGCTGGCTGACCTCGGTCGCGGTGACCAGGCCGGCGGCCTCCAGCCTGGCCAGCTCGGCGTAGATGTGTGCTCGGGTGACCGGCCAGAAGTGCGCGATCGTCCGCTCGGCCTTCGAGCCGAGCTCGTAGCCGGAGGTCGGCTGCCGCGCGAGCAGGCCGAGCACCGCGTGCGCGCTGGGTGAGAGCTTGGTCGTGGTCATAGACAAGACCGTACTAGTCAACATCCGGCTAGTCAACTGTTGACTATCCAGGAAAACTGGATGCCGCCGGACGCCCGCTGCGATTCCAAACAAATGCTTGACATTTGCCTGGACCTCCGGCGACGATTCCAAGCATGTCTTTGGAATCTGTCGGTAGGCGCCGGATCCTCGACGACCCCGTCGTGATCCGGGCGCTCGCCCACCCGCTGCGGCTCAGGCTGCACTCGCTCGTCGGACGCGACGGCCCGATGACCGCGGCCGAGGCCGCCCGCCAGCTCGGCATCAGCCAGGCGCTGGCCTCCCACCACCTGCGCCAGCTCGCCCGCTACGGCTTCGTCGAGCCGGCGCCGGCGGGCGACGGCCGCGAGCACCCCTGGCGCGTCACCGCCACCTCGCAGACCTGGGAGGGCGCCGACCGCGACCCGGAGGCCGCCCTCGCCGCCGACGTGCTCGAGCAGATGCTCGCCGAGCGGGCGGTTGCCCAGCTGCTCGACTGGCAGCAGCGACGCGGCGACTGGGAGCAGCGCTGGCGCGGCAACACCGGCATCGGCCAGAACCTCATCTACCTGACCCTCGACGAGATGGTCGAGCTGCGCCAGGCGCTCGACGCGCTGATCCAGCCGCTGGTCGACCGCCGGCCGCTGGGGGACGCCGCCGCCCGGCCCGAGGGCGCCGTCCCGGTCAACCTCACCCTCTTCGCGTTCCCGCTCCCGCCCACCCCTCGAGGCGGCTGAGGTGCCGGCGCTGGTACGGCTGCTCGCCCGCGGGAGCAGCCTGCGGCTGCTGCTCGCGGCCGGGCTGATCTCCCTGGTCGGCGACTGGATCCTACGGGTCGGGCTGGCCTACGAGGTGTACGCGCTGACCGGCTCGACGATCGCCTCGTCGGCGATGCTGATGGCGTCGCTGCTGCCCCAGATCCTGCTCGGCTCGGTCGCCGGGGTGTTCGCCGACCGCTGGGACCGGCGCGTCACCATGGTGGTCACCAACCTGCTGCTCGCCGCCGGGCTGATCGCGCTGATCCGGCTGCCGCGCGGGACCGCCGCCCGGCCGGACACCGGTCACCAGGACCCGGCAGCCAGGGCGCTGCGGACCACCGTGCGCTCGGTCTGGCGCGACTGGGCCGAGGGCGTGCGGGTCGCGCGGGCCGTCAGGACGCTGCGCGTGCTGCTGCTCTTCGTCGCGATCACCAGCGTCGGCGAGGGGATCATGGGCACGCTGATGGCCCCGTTCGTGCGCGACGTGCTGCACGGAGACAGCTCCGCCTACGGCCTGATCATGTCCGTGCAGGCGGTCGGCGGCATCCTCGGCGGGCTGGTGGCGGCGGGCGTCGGGCACCGCTTCCGGCCCCAGCGCCTGGTCGGCTGGGGAGCGGTCGCGTTCGGCGCGCTCGACCTCGCGCTGTTCCTCTACCGGCTGGCCGCGCCGGTGCTGTGGCCGGCGTTCGTGCTGATCGCGCTCGTGGGGCCGGCCGGGGCGCTGATGGCCGCCGGCCTGATGACGGTGTTCCAGACGGCCACCGGCGAGCGGCTGCGCGGCCGCGTCTTCGGCGCGCTGATCGCGGTCGAGGGCGTCGCCCTCGCCGCGGCCGCGGCGACGACGGTCGGGGTGCTCGCCGCCGTCCTGCCCGCCCGGCGAGCCGCCCGCGTCGACCCGCTCGGCGCCGTCGCCGCGGAATGACCTCAGGCCCGTGGCCGGGCGGACCGTGGCCCGGCCGCCGGCCTGGAGTGCACGGATGGTCAAGGGTTGTGCGCCCGGGACCAAGGGCGACCGCGCCGGCCCCCGGCACACTGGGGAGCCATGCCCGACGCGACCAGGCGCGGGCGCACCAGGAAGCCGAGCTCGATGGAGGCCCGCGATGGCCAGCGCCGCCGTGGCACAGGGATGTCCGGTGCACGAGGGATTCGACCCGCTGTCGGCGGAGTACCTGGCGGACCCCTTCGCGGTCCTGGCCGCCCTGCCGCTGGACGAGACCCCGGTCTTCTACGCGCCCTCGATCGACCACTACGTGGTCACCCGGTACGCCGACGTCGAGCAGGTGTTCAGGGACCCGCGGACCTACTCCGCGGCGGTTGCCCAGGCGCCACTCGCGCCGCTGGCCCCCGAGGCGCAGCGGATCCTGCTCGCCGGCGGGCACAAGCCGCAGCCGTCCATGGTCAGCCTCGACGAGCCCGCCCACGCGCGCCTGCGGCGACCGACCACCCGCGCCTTCACCCTCAAGCGGGTCAACGACATGGCCCCGACCATCCGGGCCACCGTCGCCAGCCTGCTCGACGCGGTCGGCGACGCCCGCGAGTTCGAGCTGGTCGGCGCCCTGGCCTTCCCGCTGCCCGCCAACACCGTCTTCTCGCTGATGGGCGTGCCCGAGCGGGACTGGGCGCAGCTCAAGCGCTGGTGCGGCTACCGCGCCGCGCTGTCGTGGGGCCGGCCGGCGCCCGAGGACCAGGTCGAGATCGCCGACAACATCGCCGCCTACCACGGCTACCTGCGCTCGCTGGTCGAGACGAAGGCCGCGGACCCCGGCGACGACCTGACCAGCGACCTGCTCACCATCCACGACGAGGACCCGGAGCGGCTCACCCTCGCCGAGATCGCCTCGATCCTGTTCTCGCTGAGCTTCGCCGGCCACGAGACCACCACCGGCCTGATCGGCAACACGGTTCGCCGCCTGCTCGAGGACCCCGCCCGCTGGGCCCGGGTCGCCGGCGAGCCGGGTCTGGTCCCGGGGGCGATCGAGGAGACGCTGCGGTTCGACCCGTCGGTGCCGGTGTGGCGGCGGGTCACCACCCGGCCGGTCACGCTCGGCGGGGTCGACCTGCCCGAGGGCGCCAAGCTGTTCCTGTGGCTCGCCGCGACCGGCCGCGACGCGTCGGTGTTCCCCGAACCCGAGCGGTTCGACCTCCACCGCGCCAACGTCGACCAGCACCTCGCCTTCGGCAACGGCATCCACTACTGCCCCGGCGCCAACCTGGGCAGGCTGGAGGCACGGCTCGCCCTCGAGGAGCTGACCCGCCGCTACCCACGCCTGCGGCTGGTCGAAGGCCAGCAGCTCACCTTCCACCCCAACATCTCGTTCCGCGGTCCCCATACCCTCTGGGTCCACGGTTGAGGTCAGACCCACCGGCGGTGCGGGCGGCATGCGGGTCGAGAAGGATCACGGGTGGAACGGCCCCCCTGCGACCCACGTGTCCCCGGTCGAGAAATACGCCTCGTCGTCGCCTGCCAGCAGCCGCACGCTGCGTCGCGCCTTCTCGCCCACGGCCTTGAAGAACGTGTAGCAGAAGACACCTCGCGGCGTGGGCGGCGGGGCTGTCGGGTCGGCCCTTCGCCTGGCCTCGACGACCGAGTCCGCGGAGAGATCGATCGAGGTGAAGCGCGCACCCGGACTCCGCCGGGCCAGCGTGACCGTCTGGGCGCCGACGCCGCACCCCACCTCCATAGCGCTTCATAGCATGCCTCGGTTTCTATCACAAGGAAATCCTAGTGATAGAGAGCGCGCCTGCGGTCACGGACGCGACTGGGGCAGCTTGGCCGCGCCCCCCTTGGCAGCGGGTGCGGACGGCGGCGGGACGACCGGTCCGATGTCCCCGTCGGGCGCCTCGTCCAGGTCGACGACCACGGGGGCGTGGTCGCTCGGCCCGCTGCCCTTGCGGGCGTGCCGGTCGACCCAGGCCGCCCGCACCCGGCCGGCCACCGGGTCGGAGGCCAGCACCAGGTCGATCCGCATGCCGAGGTCGCGGTGGAACATGCCGGCCCGGTAGTCCCAGTAGGTGAACACCCGCTCGGCCGGCCAATGATCCCGCACGACGTCGCGCAGGCCGAGCGCCTGCAGCTCGGCCAGCGCCGCCCGCTCCGGCGGGGTGACGTGGGTCTGGCCGACGTAGGCGTCCGGGTCGAACACGTCCGCGTCGGTCGGCGCGATGTTCATGTCCCCGCAGACGATCGCGGCTTCCGGTCCGGCACCGACCGCCTCCTGCAGGGCGGCCAGCCAGGCCAGCTTGTAGCGGTAGTGGTCGGAGTCCGGCACCCGCCCGTTGGGCACGTACACCGAGTACACCCGGATCCCGTCGCAGGTCGCCGCGACCGCCCGCGCCTCCGGGCGCGGGAAGCCGGGCGCGCCGGGGACCCCGGCCACGACATCGCCCAGCCCCACCTTGGACAGGATCGCCACCCCGTTCCACTGCGCCTCCCCGTGGAGGGCGAGCGCGTAGCCGCGGCGGGTGAGCTCCTCGCCGAGCAGCTCGGTGAACGCCGCGTCGGCGAGCTTGGTCTCCTGCAGGCAGACCACGTCGGGCTGCCGCTGGTCCAGCCACGGCAGCAGCCGCGGCACCCGCTGCTTGACCGAGTTCACGTTCCAGGTCGCGATCCGCACCCCGCCACAGTAACCCGCCCAGGGGCAAACCTGCCGGCACCTTTCGAAGCGGGGATTCCGGGGAATGATCGCGGGGGGCCCCGCTGACCGAGCCAGGGTGGTCGACCGCAGTGCCGCGCCGGACGCGCGACGCGGCCGGGCCGTCCGCCCCGCGGAAGGAGGTCCGGTGACCGTCAGGCTGGGATCCGTCGTGGTGGCCGCCCTGGCCGTGGCCCTGACCGTAGCTGCGACCGCCCTGGTCGCCGAGTCGCCCGCGCTCGCCGCCGGCCCGCCTCCCGGCGCCCAGATCTCCGACTCGCTCGAGTACCTCGGCCGCGTGCCCGACTCGGCGGGGATCGTCGAGGGCAAGCTCGACCGGGCCGGCGGGCGGGACGTCCTCGTCACCGCCGGCCGCTACGGCTTCAAGACCTACGACGTCGGCAACCCCGGCGCGCCGCGGCTGCTCGACACCTTCCAGCCGCCCGAGGTCCTCGGCCCGAACGGCTACTGGCAGGACGAGGACATGGAGCTCGACGTCAAGCGCAAGCTCATCGTCGGCGCGCTCGACCCGCGCCACGACGACGTCGACCAGGCGAGCTGCCCCGGCATCGGCACGTCCGGCTCCAAGACCCGCAACCCGGGCTGCCGGTCCGGCTTCTACGTCATCTCCTACGCGGACCCGGAGCACCTGCGCCAGGTCGGCGACTTCGTCGAGCTTCCCGTCGGCCACACGACCAGCTGCATCGAGGACTGCGACTACGTCTGGACCGGCGGCCCGGCCCGCCGCGACGACCTCGCCTACCTCGGGCCGTTCACGCCGGGCGCCCGGGGCGACGGCCGCCCGATCTGGGTCACCAACCTCAAGGACCCGGCCCACCCGGAGACGTTCCCCAAGCCGATCGACCTGTGGCGCAACGACGGGCTGACCGACTACTCGCACGACGTCGACGTCGACGCGGCCGGGATCGCCTGGGTGAGCGGGCGTGGCGGCCTGCTCGGCTACGCGACCCAGGGCAGGTGGCGGGACCCGCGGACGGGCAAGCTCCGCGTCGCCAAGCCGTGGGACCCGGTCCTCGTCGCCGGCGGCGGCATCCAGGGCGGTCCCAACGGCGTCGCCCAGCCGCAGACCGACTTCGTGCACAACTCGACCCGACCGCTGAACGGCAAGGTGCGGGCGTCGGGCGTCAAGGACGGCAACGTCGCGCTGATGACCGAGGAGGACTTCACCGAGCCCTGCGACCAGGGCGGGCGCATCGTCGCGGCGGACATCACCGACTCGCTGGGAGGCATCCCCGCCGCGAGCTCCACGCCGGAGCACCCCTACCGGATGACCGCCCTGAGCGCGTTCCACCCGACCCAGGACGCCGGCGACACGACCGCGCCGATCGACTCCTGCTCGGCGCACTACTTCGAGCTGTCGGGCTCGACCCTTGCGGCCGCCTGGTACGGCCAGGGGCTTCGCGTGATCGACGCGTCCGACGCCAGGAACCTGCGGCAGGTCGGCTACTACTACGTGACCGGGACCGACGCGACCACCAACCCCAGCTCGCTGTCGTGGGACACGGCCTGGCGCGGCGACCTGATCTACCTGTTCGACATGAGTCGCGGCATCGAGGTCCTGCGCCTGAAGGATGGACCGTCCGCCTCCCCGGGCCTGCCGACGGTGCAGGAGCCGCGCGCGGCCCGCGACCCGCTGGCGGCGCAACCGGTGCGCGACGCCACCGGCTACTCGCTGGTCTGCCCGGCCTTCTCGACCCCTGGGCGCGGCGGATGACCGCGTCCACCGGCTAGCTTCGCTCCGGGCATGCCGACGTTCGAGATCGTCACGGGCGGACTGAGCGAGGGGCGGCGGCGACGGCTGGCACGCGCGGTCTGCGACCTGCTGTGCGACGAGGGCGTTCGCGAGGAGGCGATGACCCTCATCTTCCGCGACGCGACCGGGCCGCAGGTGGCCACCGGCCGTGGCGTCTTCCCGTTCTGGCCGGAGCCCGCTCCGCCCGAGGATTAGCTCGCGAAGCTGGCCGCGAGCTCGGCGAAGAGCTCCTCGTCGGTCATGCGCCGGCCGAGGGCGTCCCACGCCTGGGAGGGCCGAGCACGCCGGCACGGGCGGCGACGTAGAGGATGAAATGGGCATACCTGGCCATGAGCCTGGACGATACCGGAGCCGGATCCTGCCGGGTTGATCGTGCGGCCGCGGCCGAGCCGGTCGGCGGGCCGCGGCCGTGGGTCCCTGGTCACCCGGCGCGGACCACGCCGTTCATCTGCGGGTGCACGTCACAGCGGAAGAAGTAGCGGCCGGCCGGTAGCGGACCAAGGTGGTAGGTCACGGTCGCCGGGCCGGTCACCAGCTCGCCGCGGAACAGCGCTCTGGTGGCGGACTCGTCGGCGTAGACGGCGACGTTGTGCGGCACACCGGCGTCGTGGTTGGCCATCTCGATGGTGAACGGCTTGGCGGCTGGGACCGCGAGGCAGCCGGTGTCGAACTTGGACTGCATCGCCGTGATCCGCGAGGCGGTCCTGGCCGGCTTGCAGGCGGCCGCGCCGCCGCCGGCAGGCGCGGTACCTGGCGCCGACCCGGGCGAGGCTGCCACGGTCGCGGAGGCGGCGGCCTGGCCGGCCGGCTTGGTCCCGGCCGAGAAGGGGTCCGCGAGCTGTGGGTACAGGCGGGTCGGTGCCGGCGCGTCAGGGGTGACCTTGAGCACGCCGACCGCGCCGCGGCCGGTGTAGGCAAAGGCGTGGGTGACGAACGGGTACAGCCCAGCCTCTGGGACGCGCAGCTCGAACATCGCCCCCGCGCCCGGCGCGACGTTGTAGGTCTGCAGGCCGTTGAGCTGGTTGGTGGGGTTGCCGTCGGGGAAGACGTGGTCGAACAGCGCGCCGATCACGTGGAAGGCGTTGGTGAGCGTGGGCCCGGCGTTGAGCACCCACAGGCGGACCAGCTCGTTGGGGCGGGCGAGCAACGGCGTGGCCTTGTACTGGTCGGCCTTGCCGTTGAAGACCACGTACTGGGGGTCGGCCGCTTGCATGCGGGCCAGGTCACCCTGGTACACCCCGTGCACCGGCGCCTTGCCCGGGTACAGCTCGCTCGAGACCAGCACGTACTCGCGGTCGGCGTCCGGCTGCGACCACGGCTCCACGATGATCGCGCCGTACATGCCGTTGGCGATGTGCGCCAGCACCGGCGGCGTGCCGCAGTGGTACATGAACACCCCCGGGAAGCGCGCCACCCAGTCGAAGGTGAGCGTCTTGCCGGGCGCGACCGCCTGGTAGTTGGTATCCCAGGGCATCTGGGCGGCGTGGAAGTCGATCGAGTGGTCCATGCCGAGCGTGCTCTTGTTGGTCAACGAGAAGTGGACGGTGTCGCCGACGTGCACCCGGATCACCGGACCGGGCACGGTGCCGCCGAACGTCCAGGTGTGGTAGCGCACGTCCGGAGCGACCACCTGGGTCGTCTCGACCGCCTCGAGCGCCACGTTGACGACGCGGCCGTTCCCCGGCCCCTCGATGCGGTAGGCGCCGGACGGGCCGCGCTGGCTCGTCACGGCGGCGCTGACCGGGCGGTCGTCGAGTGAGGCCTTCAGCGACAGGCCGAAGGCGGCCAGTGCGAGCAGCAGCGTGACGGCGAGCACGGCCCTGCGCCCGCCGCCCGGCGCCCGCCGCGGCGGCTGCTCGGCGGGCCCGCGCGGCGGGCCCGGCGCGTAGGTTGGCCGACCGTTCGGCCGCAGCATCGTCGACATCGCGTGTGCCTCCCCGCTCAACCAGAAGCCTCCAGCTAAACGTGTAGTACAGAACTACACGTTTAGCCCCGCGCGAAGGCCCGAAGGGCCCCGATCCGGCGGGACCTTCGACCACGGGGCCGGGAGCCGGCGTTCAGCGCGCGGGCAACCGCCGGTCGGCGGCGAGCAGGTCCGCGAGGGTCGTGGCGGCCAGCGAGTCGCGGCACGCCTGCACCGCGCCGGCCCAGGCGGGGTGGACCGCGCAGGCATCCTCCCAGCGACAGGGACCCCCGCGCAGGATGCAACGCTCGGGCACCAGCGGTCCCTCGGCCGCCTCGACGACCTCGAGCAGCGAGACGTCCCGGGGCCGCCGCGTCAGCCGATAGCCGCCGTCCCGTCCGGCCTTCGCCTCGACCAGGCCAGCGGTGGCCAGCAGCTTGAGCACCTGCGGCGTGTAGCTCAGCGGGAGGTGCATCGCCGCGGACACCTCGCGGATCTTCACGTAGGCACGCTCGCCTTGCGCCCCGGCAAGGCACAGCGCCGCACGGACCGTGTAGTCGCCGCGGCGCGTGAGCGTCAGGTCCATGCCGCAAGCATAGGCCGTGCCAGCAGTGGCGGCCGGCATTGCGCCTACCCAGAAGGTTCGGATGGCGCGCAGTGCGTCGGCCGGGGAGGCTGGGCTGCGCCAGGGCGGGTCAGGAGGAGCGTCGGTACAGCGTCACGGCGAGCGGGGCAAGGACCGCGATGATGCCGGCCGACCAGATCAGCGACAGGGTCACCCAGTAGGTCGTGGTGTGGCCGAGGCCGGCCAGGGCCGGATCGCCGAGGGCCAGTGATCGCACCGCGTTGCACATGACGGTGACGGGCTGGTTCCCGGCGATCGGTTGCATCCAGCCGGGCAGGGTCTTGACCGGCACGTAGGCACTGGAGACGAAGATGAGGGGGTAGATCGCCATCGAGGTTCCCTGGGCGCCCTGGGCGTTGGCGGACACCAGTCCCATGCAGATGAACAGCCACAGGAAGGCCAAGCCGCAGACCACGCACAGCGTGAAGGCGAGCAGTGCCCCACCGGTGCTGCCGTGCAGCCGGAAGCCGACCAGGAACCCCATGGCCGCGGTGACGGCGGTTCCCCAGGCCACGATGACCAGCTCGCCCAGCGCTCGGCCGGCCAGCAGCGCGATCCTGGGCGCGGGCAGGGAGCGCAGCCGGTCGAAGAAGCCTTGGTCGCCGTCTTCGGCCACGCCGACGGCGGTACCGGTGCCGGTGATCAGCACGCTGGTCAGCACCATGCCGGGGATGAGGAAGTCGACGTAGGGGACGGATCCGAAGTCGATCGCCCCGCCGAAGATGTACCGGAACAGCACGATGAAGATGGCGCCCGCCACCATGCTGGTCACCAATAGCTGCGGTGAGCGTACGTACTTGCGCAGCGTGCGCGCGGCGACGGCGGTGACGGTGGCGCCGAATCCCGCGCCCGGTGCCATGGTGGGGCGGCTGTCGGCGTCGCTGGTTGCCGCGACGGGGACGGACGTCATCTCTCCTCCTCGGGGCTGGTGGCTCACGCTGCCCCCCCGCGCTCGCCCGCCGGCTGGCTGTGGTCGCCGTCCTGGGGTTGGGCCGGTGCCCCGGTCAGGGTGAGGAACACCTCGTCGAGGGTGGGCCGGCGCAGGCCGATGTCGTCGACCTCCATGCCGAGACCGCCGAGTGCCTGCACGGCGGCGGTGATCGCCGATCGTCCCGCGGCCACCGGGACGGTGACCCGGTTGGTGCCGGGGTCGGTGCGCGGCCGATCCGAGCCGACCGGCGCCAACGCCTGTGCCAGCGCCGGCAGGTCCGCGGCGCGGTGCGCTCGGACCTCGATCATGTCGCGTCCAGCGAGGGCCTTGAGCTCGGCCGGGGTGCCGTGGGCGATGACCCGTCCGTGATCGATGATCGTCACCTGATTGGCGAGCTGGTCGGCCTCGTCCAGGTACTGGGTCGTGAGCAGCACGTCGGCGCCGCGGGCCACCAGCTCCCGGATGGCCTCCCATAGCTGGTTGCGGCTGCGTGGGTCCAGGCCGGTGGTCGGCTCGTCGAGCAGCAGCAGGCGGGGCGCGCCGACCAGGCTCGCGCCCAGGTCGAGGCGGCGGCGCAGCCCGCCCGAGTAGGTCTTGACCGGGCGGTCGGCCACCTCTTGCAGGCCGAGCTGCGCCAGCACCGCGGCCGTGTTGGCGGCGGCCTGCCGGCGGGACTGGCCGAACAGCCGCGCCACCATGCGCACGTTCTCGCGCCCGGTCATGGTCGGCTCGACCG
>WNGB01012568.1_pt1 | contig 11483 bp, 9 predicted proteins | sample 5400681 | NCBI WGS metagenome assembly WNGB01 (sample SAMN13153367, study PRJNA577476) | soil metagenome | isolation source: 115 cm soil or saprolite under grassland replicate 2 | place: USA:California | collected 2016-06-15 | reverse complement strand
AGTAGGATCCCAATCCACCGGTTTAAAAGCCGGCTTCTTTTCTGTCAATTACTTAGCCGGCTAACAAATTTGTGCAAGTGAGTTCGCTTGAGCGTCGCCGCACGTAGGCTATTGGAAATGATGGCGCAATACAATCAAGGAGGAATGCGATGACAACACATGGAATCTCGAAGAGTGGACCAGCGCCCGCTGACCGGCAGGCGCGCACACCCACTGGCCGTGTGTGGCGGGCCGGTTTGTTAGCTGCCGCAGTCGTAGCGGTAGCCAACACAACTGTCTTTACGATTGAGCGGATGATACTCGGTCTCCCGCTGCCTGTACCACAAGGCACTGGCACAGAAATGGCACCGCTGCCGGTAGTCATGGTGCTGGTAGTCAGCGTCGGCGCGGCGATCGGCGCTACGCTGCTACTAGCCATCCTGAACCGATTCGTACAGCGACCAATCGGCTGGTTCTGGGGTGTGTCGGCGGTGGCGCTGCTGCTCTCCTTCGGCGGTCCGCTCTCACTGCCTGTAGATACAGCGACCAAAGCCGGACTGATCGCGATGCACCTTGTGGCCGCGGCCGCAATTGTCGGCCTACTCAGCGGCATGTCGCGCATCCCAAAGGGGGCTTTATGAGCATCTTTACACCTGCCGAGATCGCCTATCTGCAGAGCCAGATGCTGGGCCGAATGGCCACGGTCGACCCAGACGGCCAGCCACATGTAGTGCCGATATCATTCCGTTACAACTCGGACTTAGATACGATCGATATCGGCGGCCATGACTTCGCAAAACGGAAGAAATTTCGAGATGTTGGCCACAACCCACGGGTAGCCCTGGTAATCGACGATCTGGTGTCCGTGAACCCGTGGCGAGCGCGTGGCATCGAGATCCGCGGCGAGGCCGAGGTGCTCGAGACAGGTGGCACCACCATTCGGCCGGACTTCGACCCGCAGATGTTCCGCATCCGGCCAAAACGGATCATTAGCTGGGGCATCGAGGGCGATGGTTTTTCGCAGAATGCGCGCTCCGTCTCATAGCGTGCTCTGGAGAACAGCACACAGCGCCGAGCGGTGGAACCGCCCGGCGTTGATCGTTCACCTGTTCTAAGCCGGCCGCGCCAACCGGCAACACGCTACAGACCACGCACGGCGCAGACGCTACGCACGGATCTCCTGGCGCTGGAATAGCACATATCCCAGCGCGAACAGCAGGATCGCCGCGGCGATCAGCCCGGTGATATGCGGCCAGATCAAAATCAGGCTCTGGCCGAGCGGCAGCGGTAGACGATCGAGCATACCAGCGCCAGCGCCAGCCATACCCCGCTGTAGCACAGCGTGATCAGCAGGAACCACAGGCTGCGGGCCACCTCTTCGTCGCCTTTCGATCTCCAGAGTGGGAGTCATCACCACCCAACCGCACACCCATCGCAGCGCGTCTCGCTGCCGGCGGCGTATGCGCCCGATGCCAGGCGCCAGATCGCCTGACCGCGCCCGAAGCCGCCCGGCTCGGCTTCGATCCGTACGTTGTGGCCGCGCGCGGCCAGCCCCTCGATCACATGGCGCGCAGTCTCTAACTCAACCAACACGGCATCCGCCTCGACGCGCCAACGCGGCGCGTCAAGCGCGGCCTGCGGGTTCATGGCGTAGTCGATCGTATTGATTGCGACCTGGATATGGCCCTGTGGCTGCATGTGGCCGCCCATGACGCCGAACGGCCCGATCGGACGATTTCCATGCGTCAGGAACGCCGGGATGATCGTATGGTAAGGACGTTTCCCCGGCTCTAGCCGGTTCGGGTGGCCCGGCTCCAGCGTAAAGCCGGAGCCGCGGTTCTGCAGTGCAATGCCCCAGCCGGGCACCACCACGCCCGACCCGAAGCCCACGAAGTTCGATTGGATCATGCTGACCATCCGCCCCTCACCGTCGGCGGCGCACAGCAACACTGTGCCGCCGCGCGGCGGATCGCCAGGCTCGGCTGCGCGCGCGGTCTCGCCGATCAACGCGCGGCGCCGCGCCAGGTAGGCCGGGTCGAGCAAACCGCCCACCGGCACATCGGCCCGCTCAGGGTCGGCGATATAGCGATGGGCGTCGGCGAACGCCAGCTTCATCGCCTCGATCTGTAGATGATAGGCCACCGCCGAGTCGCGCGGCGTACGTGCGACATCCAGGCCATCCAGGATGCCCAGCGCAATCAGCGCCGCCAATCCCTGGCCGTTGGGCGGCAGCTCCCACACCTGGTGGTCGCGATAGCCGATCGAGATTGGCTCGACCCATGTGCTGCTGTGGGCCGCCAGATCGTCGGCGCCGAGCAGCCCGCCAGTCTCGCGCGCGAAGCCGGCGATCGCCCGCGCGATCTCGCCTGAGTAGAAGTCGGCTGCCCCGTGCTCGGCGATCAGGCGCAGCGTGCGGGCGTGGCCTGGGCTGGCGAAGCGCTCGCCGGCGCTGGGCGCCGCCCCGCCCGGCGCGAATGTGGGCAGAAAACCAGCGTACATAGGATCGCTGCGCCGGCTTGCCGCCGCGACCCCACGCGCCCAGTACCGCGCGACAACCGGTGCGACTGGATAGCCGCGCTCGGCATAGGCGATCGCCGGCGCGAACAACTGCGCGAAAGGTAGCTCCCCGAAGCGCGCGTGGAGATCTTGCCACGCGGCTGGCGCGCCCGGCACTGTGACCGGCAGCCACCCCGACGCCGGGATATCGTTGTAGCCGGCGCGCTCGACTGCCGCAGGCGTGAGCGCCGCTGGCGCGCGGCCCGAGCCGTTGAGCCCATGCAGCCGCTGGCCATCCCATACGATCGCAAACGCATCGCTCCCGATCCCATTCGAGGTCGGCTCGAGCACGGTCAAGGCCACCGCCGTCGCAATCGCCGCGTCGACCGCCGTGCCGCCGGCTTGGAGCATCGCCAGGCCGGCCTGGGCCGCGAGCGGATGGCTGGTGGCGACCACGCCATTGCCCGCGACGAGCGGGGTTCGGTGCGAGGAATAGGTTCGTATATTCAGATTCATAACGTTCCTTCACAGAGCTTACGCGGTCACTCGTAAAATACGGATTTTTCTTCTTCGCATCGAACGTTTTTTCGCTCTGCGAACGAAAAACGTTCGATGCGAGAGGTTGTTAATTCGTGGTCATCCAACTACAGTCGAGTGCCCTATAATAGCACAGCTGAAAGAACTGCTCGCTTGAAAGGAGCTTCGCTCATGGATCTTTCTGCAATTCCGATCCTCGATCATCACTGCCACACCATTCGCCGTGCCACCGCGCCGCTGTTTGGCGACGACTTCCGGCGCTTCTTTGCCGAGACGACCGACCCGCGTATGCCCGCGCATATCCGTCATACGGTGTTCTACATGCGTATGCTGCGCGATGTCGCTCGGCTGTTTGGCTGCGCGCCAACCGAGGATGCGCTGCTGGATCTGCGCGCCAACATGCTACCGGATCAGTACGCGCGCCGGCTGTTCGACGCCGGCAACTTCCGCGCGCTGCTGGTCGACACTGGTTTCCGCGGCCCCGAGAGCTATGAAAATGCCGAGCTAAGTGCGCTCGTCGGGCGGCCGGTCGAGACGATCGTACGGCTCGAGACGCGTATGGAGGAGCTGATCGCGGCCAGCGCAACCCTCGCGCACGTCGAGGAGGCGCTGCGCGACGAGGTGCGTACGGCGCGCGCGCGGGGCGTGGTTGGGCTGAAGAGCATCGCGGCCTACCGTGGTGGCTTGCACGTTCTGCCGCGCAGCTTCGACGAGGCGGCGGCGGCGTTTGCCGGCCTCAAAGAGATCGTGCGGCGCGAGGGGCGTGTGCGCCTGGCCGACCGTGCCGTGCTCGACTACTTGCTGCGCGCCGCGCTCGAAGAGGCCGCCGCGCACGAGCTGCCGGTGCAGTTTCATGTGGCCTTTGGCGACGACGACGCCGACCTGCGCACCGCTAATCCATTGCAGCTGCGCGCGCTACTGACCGACCCGCGCTTCCAGCGTGTGCCATTCGTGCTGCTGCACTGCTACCCATACGTGCGCGAGGCCGGCTACCTGGCGGCGCTGTACGCGCATGTGTATATCGACGTATCGCTGGCGGTGCCGCTGACGGCGCATGGCTGCACCGCGGCCTTCGCCGAGGCGCTGGAGCTGGCGCCGATCTCGAAGCTGCTGTTCGCCACCGACGCGCACAGTGTGCCCGAGCTGTTCTACGCTGGCGCGCTGCACGGCCGGCGCGGCTTGGCCCAGGCGCTCGAGCGGCTGGTGAGCGACGATATCCTCGACACCGCACAAGTCGAAGACGCGGCCGAGGCGATTCTGTGGAGGAATGCGGCGGGGCTATATGGTGTCGTGCTGCCGGGCTTTCTGATGATCTGCTAATGAATCCTGCAACCATAGTGAAGCGTTTGCGTATATACTGATATAGCGCATCGCTGGCGTTGCTACCAGTGACATCATGCGCACCTCCCAGAAAGGAAGTAGACCATGTCAGGGCTACTATTAATCCCTGCGATCATCATTGCTGTCATTCTGCTCGTCGTCTTTATGTCCGGGTTCCTCCGCTACATTCCCAACAACAAGGTTGGCATTGTGGAGAAGCTCGTGAGCGGTCGTGGGTCGGTGAAATCGGGATTTATCGCGCTTCATGGCGAGGCTGGTTTTCAGCCCGATGTACTGCGCGGTGGATGGCACCTGTTTATCCCGTTCCAATACCGCATTCATAGCGTTCCGCTGGTGACCATTCCCCAGGGTAAGATTGGGTATATCTTCGCCCGTGATGGGCTACCGCTCCAGCCCGCACAATCCTTGGCCTCCAATGTCACCGCCAATAATTTCCAGGACGTGCGACTATTTCTGCAAAACGGCGGGCAGCAGGGACCACAACGCCAAATATTGCGTGAGGGTACCTACGCACTGAATCTGGCCGAGTTCGTGGTGATTACCGAAGACAGTGTCTTCTACCTGCCGTTGAGCCGCGAAGAGGAAGCCACGTTCAAGCGCATGGCCGAGGTCATAAAAGAGCGTGGCGGTTTTCAGCCGGTGATTATCAAGGGCGCTGATGACCTGGTCGGGATTGTCACCGTCCATGATGGGCCGTCGCTGCCGCAAGGGGAAATCATCGCCCCGACGGTCGGCAACGAATCGGAGGATCAAGAGACCTATCACAACACCTTCCAGGACCCGGAGCGATTCCTCGCGGCCGATGGCCAGCGCGGGCGGCAGCTTCAGGTATTGGTCGAGGGTACCTACTATATCAACCGGCTGTTTGCCACCGTCGAGATGATCCCCAAAACCATAGTCGAGGTCGGTACCGTCGGCGTAGTGGTTTCGTACACCGGCGATATCAGCGCGGATCTGTCAGGTGAGGAGTACAAGCACGGCGAGATGGTGAGCCAGGGCAGCCGTGGTGTCTGGAACACGCCGCTGCTGCCGGGTAAGTATGCCTTCAATACCTACGCCGGCAAGGTGCTCACGGTTCCTACGACCAATATTATCTTGAAATGGACGAAGGGCGAAGTCGGCGCGCACCGGCTGGACGAGAACCTGTCGGAAGTTTCGCTGATTACGAAGGATGCCTTCGAGCCGTCACTACCCTTGTCGGTCGTCATACATATCGACTACCGCCAGGCGCCCTTGGTTATCCAGCGCTTTGGTGATGTCAAGCGACTGGTTGAGCAAACGCTTGACCCGATGATTTCCGCTTACTTTAAAAACGTGGGCCAGGTAAGGACCCTCATTCAGCTCATCCAGGAGCGAAGCGTCATTCAGTCACTGGCTGGTGAGCAAATGCGCGAGAAGTTCGCGCACTACAACCTGGAGCTGGAGGAGGTGCTGATCGGCACGCCGACCTCATCAGCCGGCGACCAGAAGATTGAGCAAATCCTGACGCAGCTCCGCGCCCGACAAATCGCTGAGGAGCAAATCGAGACCTACAACCGGCAAGAAAAAGCGGCGGTCAAAGAGCGCGAGCTGCGTGAAGCCGAGTCGCGTGCCCGCCAGCAGCAGGCGTTGACCGAGTCGGAAATCAGCATCACCGTCCAAGGGAACCAGGGCAAGGCCGACTACCAGCGTGCAGTTCAGCAAGCCGCTACGATTCGCGCCTTAGCTGAAGCGGAAGCCGAGAAGGCAGCACGGGTCGGTATTGCCGAGGCCATCGCGATTGAGGAGAAGGTCCGCGCCTATGGTGGGCCGCAGTTCCAGGTCACCCAGCAGGTGATGAACCGCTTTGCTGAGGCGATTGAGGAAGCGAAGGTGGACGTGGTGCCACGGATCTCGATTTCGGGTGGTGGTAGCGGCAACGGCACTTCGAGCGGCAGTAGCTTGATGGAAGGGCTGATGGCCATGCTGCTGTCCGACCGGATGGGCGAACAAGTCAACGCGAATGGCAATGCCACACGGCCAGAGGCAGCCGCCATGCGCGACCAAATCATGAAACGGCTCATGGCCGAGCAGACGAAGGAGGAGACAGCTGCTGTGCCGGTTACGGTTCCGACAACGCCACTCAAGCCGAACGGGTCGAACTAACTACATTCTGCGTTCCCATAGTTCCTTCAGTTCCTGTAGTTCCTTCACGCGGAAACTACAGGAACTGAAGGAACTATGGCCTTCTGACTCCTGACTCCTGACTTCTCCCTGCCTACTTCTCGATCGTCACGTTGAGCAACCCTGTCGTCATACCAGGGTAGGTGTTCGAGTCCTGCGGTGTGATCTCCAACCCCTTGACATACGGCTTGACCAGGAAGGTCGCCTTGCTCGTCGAGCGAATAATGTACGGCGCGTCGTCGACCACCAGACGCTGCGCCTGCTTGTATAGATCGAGGCGTTTGGCCTGGTCGACCTCGACATCGGCCTGGTGGATCAGCTTGTCGACCTCCGGGTTCGTGTAACCGATGTTCTTAGCGAACTGGCTGGAGGATTCCCAGAAGATGCTCAGCCAGTCCTGCGGGTCGGGGTAGTCGGCGCACCAGCCGCCGCCATAGACGAACTGTGGCGCGGTGTTGACATCCTTACGCAGATTATTGAGCGTCTTACCCTCGACCGGGTCGAGTCCGAGCGTGATGCCGAGGCTCTTCTGATAGATCTGGATCAGGTACTCGACACGCGTCTGGGTAGCTGGGTTGTTGCTGTTGTAGGAGATCTTGACCTCCGGCATACCCTGGCCGTTGGCGTAGCCGGCCTGGGCCAGCAGCTGCTTGGCCTTGTCGGGGTTGAAATCGAGGCGCTTGTCGTCGCCATCGTATCCTGGGTAGCCCGGCGGGATCCAGGTCACGGTCTTGGCGCTGGTACCCTTGAGGGCGTCGCGGACAAACGAGTCGCGGTCGAAGCCGATGTTGAAGGCCTGCCGCACCAGCTTGTTGTCGAACGGCGGCTTGGTGTTGTTCAGCTCGAACGACTCGGTGCAGGAGCCGAGCGGGTCGATGTACTCTTTCGACAGCACCGGGTCGCCCTTGATTGTCGGCACATCATTCGGATCGGGAACCGTAATGTCGATCTCGTTGTTCTTGTAGGCCTGGATCGCCACGCCCAAGTCGCCGATGAACATGAGCCGAACCGTGTCGAGCTTCGGCCGGCCGGCCCAATAGTTCTCGTTTGCCTGCAACTCGATCAGATTCTGCGATTGATCGATCGTGGTGATCTTGAACGGCCCGTTGCCGACCTGATTGGCGGGATCCTCATACCACGTATCGCCACCCTTCTCGACCAGATCCTGCTTGGCCGGGTAGGCGACCCACAACGAGGCCAAGGTGTGGAAGTAGGGCGTCGGCTGGGTCAGCTCGAACTTGACTGTCTTGTCGTCGGGCGCCGTCACGCCGAGCTGCTTGACCAGGTCGGGCAATTTGGCCTCGTCGGTCGGAACGGCGGTGTTGAGGATGGCGTCGGCACCTTTGATCATGAAGAAGGTGCTTTGGTAGTCGCCGACGGTGCCGCGCGGATCGAGCGAACGGGCGATTGCATTCACAAAGTCCTGGGCGGTGAGCGGCGAGCCATCCGAGTACTTCAGGCCATCGCGCAGCTGGAAGGTGATCTCGGTCGCGTCCGGGCTGTACTCCCACTTCTGGGCGGCCGCCGGGACGGTGTTGAGATCTTTGTCGAGCCGGGTCAGGCCTTCATAGGCCAGGCTCAATACCCCAATCTCATTCGCGACCGACGCGTCCTGTGGGTCCATCGTGTCCGGCCAAGTAACCAGGTTGGCGCGCAGGATGTTGCCAGCCGATGGCTGTTGGTCCGGTGGGTTGGTAGCCGCGGGCGCGCCAGTCGGCTCAGGAGCGCTGGCCGTCGCCGATTCGCCGCCGGCCGGCGCCAGGGCGGCGGTGGCCGCGGGCGCGGCGGTAGCAGGCGCGGGGTTGGCTGCGCCTGGCGCCGCCTGGCTACCGCAGGCCGCCAAGATGGGAATCAGCAACGCCAGCAGTGGCGCTAGCGCGAGATTCCGACGAGCATTTGATCGGTGCATGCTGAAACCTCCTATATGTTCTTTATAATCACAGGAATTACGCAGTACACACGAACATTGGTCCTACGGATTAAAGATCGTCGTATCGAGTGATTTTTCGTTCCGCGAACGAAAAATCACTCGATACGAACAAGAAAAATCCGTGTTTTGCGGATGACCACAAAAGTCTTGCTATTAGGAATTAGAATCCGTTTCAATTCAATTCGGATCATATTATAGTTGAAGGCTATATGAAAGTAGTTAAGATCGTGAAAAGTGTTTGTCAAATATGTAAAATGCATTTGTTTCCATGTATGTAGTGTAAATGGTGTTGTAAAATGAAATACTACAAAGATGTAAAAAATGTAAAATATGTCTGCTGATCTATTCAATAGGGGCGAAGCCATGCTATAATAGCCGGCATGAAAACGATGCGCGCCTCAAAATTGCCGGCTGGCACACCCTTAATCGCTGCACTGCTAGTGCTGCTGGTGTTGTTGGCATCGCTCCAATATTATTGGTTGGGCGAGATCAGCGCCGGCGAGCGCGAGCGCCTGCAAGCGCTGGTCGACAGCGGCGCGGCGCGCTTTGGCGAGGATTTCGATCTCGATATTGCGGGGATCTTCCTGGGTTTGCAGATGCACGCGGATACGGTGCGGGCGCAGTCGTGGGAACGCTATGCGCAGCGCTACGATCACTGGCAAACGCGCGCCATGCATCCGGAAATTGTTGGCGATATTTATCTCGTGCAGCTGTATGAGAATAGCCGTATTAATCTGTTGCGGTTCGACAAAAATACCCGCCGTTTCAACCATGCGGACTGGCCCGCGTCGATGGCCCTGCTGCGCGAGCGCTTTGAGCGCTCGCTCAAGACCATGCGTGGCGAGCAAGGCGTGCTGGTTGGAAATACGCCCGATCCGGTTGCCGACGACATCCCCGCGCTGGTGATACCAGTTGCGCATATGGAGTTGTTAGCGGATCCGCTGAACCCTGATATTGATTCTGATCTGGTGTTTGGTGAGACGATTCTGCGGCGAAGAACCTGCTCGCGGTGTAAGACGAGCGAATATCCATTGTTTGCCTATACTGTGGTGACGTTGGATCAGCAGTATCTCTGGCAACATTATATTCCGGCATTAGCGCGCAAATATTTCGCGAATGGCGACAAACTCGATTACAATGTGGCGATTGTCAGCCGTAAAGACCCTAGCAAACTGGTGTATCACTCGAATACGAGTACGTATGAGTCCGCGCCGGTATCGGGCGACGCAAGTGCATTCCTCTTTAGTCTGCGGCTCGACGAAGTGAACCGCCTGCTGATCGACGATACGCTGCGGCTGGGCGATCTGCCCGATACGGGCGATCGACAGTCCTGGCGTATTGCAGTTGGGCGCACGCCATTTGAAAAACCGGCTTCGGGCGCCGCGTTAGCCGGCGACCAAGGCGGGCGCTGGCAGTTGCTGATCACACACCGCGCCGGATCGCTAGAAGCTGCGGTGTCGGGGCTGCGCTTCAAGAATTTGTTGCTTAGCTCGGTGATCTTGCTGCTGCTTGGCATCAGCGTCGTCACCGTCGTCGTCGCATCGCGGCGCGCGCAGCGGCTAGCCCAGCAGAAAATGGCGTTCGTCGCGTCGATCTCGCACGAGCTGCGCACGCCCTTGGCGGTGATCTGCTCGGCCGGCGAGAACTTGGCCGACGGCGTGGTGCCCGACGCGCAGCGGGCGCGCCAGTATGGTGCAGTGATCAATAGCGAGGGCCGGCGCTTGTCCGAAATGGTCGATCAGGCGTTGGAGTTCGCCGGCGCTCAATCGGGCCGCAAGACCTATGCACCGCGCCCAATCGCGGTGGCCGAGCTGGTGAAGCGCGCTGTGGCGGCCTGCCAGCCGCAGATCCGCGAACGAGGGATTGTGATCGATGAGCGGATCGCGGCTGAGTTGCCGCTGGTGTTCGCCGATCCCGCTGAGATGACGCGTGCGCTGCATAATCTGATCCGCAATGCGATTAAGTACGGCGGCGAAGAGCGCTGGGTTGGCATCCAGGCGCAATCGCAGGTTGGCCAACATGGGTTCGAGGTGTATATCACCGTACGCGATACTGGCATGGGCATCACATCGCAGGATCTGCCGCATATCTTCGAGCCGTTCTATCGTAGCCGCGAAGTGGTTGCCGCCCAGATTCACGGTAGCGGGCTCGGCCTAAGCCTGGTGCGCCAGATTGTCGAAGGCCATGGTGGCCGGCTCGGCGTACAAAGCACGCCTGGCAATGGCAGCGCCTTTACGATCTATCTGCCGTGTGCCGAGAATAATGGCCGCCAGCCGAGCGCCGATGGCACGCCCGCAAGCTCGAGCATGCACTCGGGGTCGTGGGGTAGGACGTAGTGCGTAGTGCGTAGCAAAACTGAGTCTACGCACTACGCACTATCTATCACTGATGCTTAGATTTGCGTAATAATGATTTAAGCTGTTGATTTTCGCTCGAATAAATCTCGATAGGTAGCTATGAGCAAACGCATTCTGTTTGTCGAAGATGAGCCGGGCCTGGTAATGACCTTGACCGATCGCCTGCGCAACGAGGGCTATGCGGTCGAGACGACCTATGACGGCGAGTCGGGGCTGGCGCGCGCGACTAATGAGCGCTTCGACGCGATCATTCTCGACGTCATGCTGCCGCGCAAGAGCGGCTTCGACGTCTGCCGCGATTTGCGCCAACGCGGTATCGCTACGCCGCTGATCATGCTGACGGCGCGCGGCCAGATCGTCGATAAAGTCGTTGGCCTGAAGCTCGGGGCCGACGACTACCTCACCAAGCCGTTTGAGATGAGCGAGTTGCTGGCGCGGCTCGAGGCGCTGCTACGCCGCGCGCCTAGCGCGCCCGAGCCGGCGATCACCAGCGAAGGCTACCAGTTTGGGCCGGTGCGGGTCAACTTTCGCCGCGCCGAGGTGGAGTTCAACGACAAGGCGATCGAACTCTCGGCGCTGGAATTCCGGCTGCTGCGCTACTTCATCGAGCATCGCGGCGCCACGATCTCGCGCGACGAGCTGTTGAACGAAGTCTGGGGCTATAACGCGCTGGTCTCGACCCGCACCGTCGACGTCCATGT
>WNGB01026875.1_pt1 | contig 11484 bp, 8 predicted proteins | sample 5400681 | NCBI WGS metagenome assembly WNGB01 (sample SAMN13153367, study PRJNA577476) | soil metagenome | isolation source: 115 cm soil or saprolite under grassland replicate 2 | place: USA:California | collected 2016-06-15 | reverse complement strand
CAAGCGTCGCGCCGGGGCCGAGGTGACGGTCGTCTTCCTCACGGACGGCTCGGGTTCTCATCCGGCCCTGATGTCCGCTGCCAACATGAGCCGCCTGCGCGCCGCGGAGGCCCGTGCCGCGTGCGAGGTTCTCGGCGTCCCGAGCGAACACGTCCACTTCCTCGGCTTCCCCGACGGCCACCTGACGGAGCATCTCGACGAAGCGGTGCCGCGCGTGGTCGAACTCCTGAAGCGACTGCGGCCGGCCGAGGTTTTCGTGCCGCACTATTACGACGGCCCGCCGGACCACCTGGCGACGACGAACGCGGTGCTGTCTGCCCTGCGCATCTCCGGGTGGCCGGCGATCGTTTACGAGTATCCCGTGTGGCTGTGGTGTCAGTGGCCCTGGGTTCGCCTGACGGGGAACCTGCGCGAAGTGGTGCATTGCTTGCAGCAGAGCAAGGAGGCGAACCAGCGCTTGCTGCGCGAGTGCCGCTGGACGGTCGATGTTAGCGATGTTTTAGACCTGAAACGTGCTGCTTTGGCCGAGCACAAGTCGCAGGTGGAGCAACTCGTGCCCGACCCGCGCTGGACCACGCTCGGCAATATCTTCCACGGTGAGTTCTTGCCGTGTTTCTTTCGAGAGAAAGAGATTTTCTATCGTCATAGTCCGCCAGAACCGGACGGCGAACGGCCGGCGTAAGCCGGCTGATGGCAATCACTGACCAGCCGGCGTAAGCCGGCCGTTCGCCGTATCCATCATTTTCGCGGGACGTATCCAACCAGCTCCTCGACTCCGGCAACGACCAGGCAGCCGTTTCCGAAGGCCATGTTGCCTGGCGCGAGACGCCGCAGCCGGGTCGGATCCGCCATTTGCCCACCCTGCTCCTGGGTGCCGTTTTCCTGATTCAACGCCCGGCACGGCAGTTTCGCGTCCCGTGTCGGCCAGAACACCCAACCGCCGGCCAGCAAGCCGCGGCCGTAGCTGGCCAGGCGGCCGACGCCGGGTTGACGCCAGCCCCGGGTATCGCCGCCGTCGGCCGCGGCCAGCGCTCGCACGCCGTTCATCGTCGTGAAGAGCAGGCGGCCCTTGGATGCGCCCAGCACGTCCATGACCTCAATCCCTTCGCGCTCCCAGAGCGTCCGACCCGTCTCGACATCAAGGCACAGGATGCGGTCGCTGTCGAGCGGGGCGACGAATAGGCGCCCATCGACGGCGACACAGGGCGCCGGGCCACGGCGCGAGCCCGCGGGTTGCAACCCGTGGGCTTGCGGCCGGCTGGGATAGCGCACGCCCCAGAGCCGCTTGCCTGTCAGGGCATCAATGGCGACCACCGCACCGGCGTGCGAGCAGTAGACGACCGTGCCGCCCGCCAGCGTCAGGAGATGATGGCAAGAGCGCGGCGCTGCTTCCTCCTCGTGTTGCGTTTCGCACACGTCGCGGCGCCAAAGCAGAGCGCCATTGTCCGCGTCGTGGCAAGCGATGGCCGTTCTCGTCCGCGTCGCCGACAGGGTAGTCTGGGCGATGTAAACCCGGCCGTCGTGGGCCAGGGGCGCGCCCTCGTAGGCGATCCGTTCCCCCTCAGCCTCTGCTGCCTTCATCGACCAACGCGCGCGCCCGGACGCACTTCCTCCTGGCCCCGGGAAGCGCTCCAGACAGACGAGGTAAGTCGAGCCTGGGTCGGCGCCTTTCTTCTCCTTTCCGGGGGGCGAAAGTGCCTGAGCGCCGAGGCGAGCATAGACGGCATCGCCGTGAATGGTCAGCGTGGAATGTGGCCGGCCGTTCGCTGGAAGTTCGGGCGGCTGACCGTTCGCGCCGTCGCCCTTGCCGTCGGCCCCGAGGGTGTAGCGGAACAGCAACTTGCCGCTGCGGACGTCATAGGCCGTGACGTGACGGGCGTCGGCGATGAGCACCTGTTTGTCCGCAATGACAGGATGGCAGGACAGGCGCCGGGCAGGGGGTGGAGGGGGCCGCACCGGATCCTCGGCGTCGCTCGGGTCGAGGCGAACGCTCCATGCAGGACCGTTTACCCAGAGACGCTCGGAGAGTTCATCGACGAGGATACGGTTGCGGGAGGGGCTGCCGGCGAATGTTGCCCAGTGTCCCTCTTCGTGAGAGAGCGGGCCATCCTTGCGCACATCGAACAGGCCCTGCATGATGGTTGCATAGTTCCCCTCGCGCCCGGCCAGCCATCCGGCCGCCTTCCCATGCAGACGGCGAAATGCCGCCAACTCCTCCAGGGCTTGCTGCCGGTCACCTTCAAAAAGCAGGGCGAGAATCTGCTTGGCGCGCAGGTGAGCGACGTCGATAGTCGAGTTCGGATAGGCGAATCGTCCCGAATCGGGCTCGGCGGCCTCCGCAACGCTGGGGGTGAGCAAGCGCCACCAGCGGCGGGCCTCGGCGAAATTGCCGCGCTCGAAGGCCAGATCGCCGAGGAGGTCAATGGCCGGATCGGCGAAGCGGCTGAGAAAAGCCTCGTCCACGATGCGCCGCAGCGCGTTGATGTCGCGTGCAGCGGTGCCCTGCTGCAGCCAGCGTTTCGCCTGGGGATCGACGCGAGCGCGGTAGCGAGTCAGGGCGGCGGGCGGCAGGGCGGCGATGCGCTGATGGCACAGGTGACGCAACTGGACGCTACGGCGGGTTGAACCGGCGCGGTCGCGAGGGGTGGTCTCCGGCACCAGATCGTCGCCGCCTTCCTGGAGGAGACGCACGTACTCATCGAGGGCTGGTGTCCACATCTGCTGCGCCGCCAGGCGGTCGGCTGCTTCCAGGCGGCCGAGCCACTCGCGCGCCTCGCCCGGTAAGATGACCTTACGCAGATGTTCTTCGAGCGGCTGAGCGGTACCACGCCTCAGAGGCAACGTCGCCAGGAACAGTAGCAGGATGGCGAAGGCGAAGCGAGAGCCGGTGCGCATGGGATGAGACCTTCCATCGGTTCGCGGTTCCAGGGCGGGCGGTTGTCCCGTGAGCGTCTGCGTTCCCCACGCCGCACCTGCTCACGGCAACCGCGCGCCCCGACTCGTCGCTCCCTTTTGCCGCGCGGGCAATGGTCAGTTCAGAGAAGCAGGGTCAGGTCTTGTCGGTCGGCGGCGTGCCGTTCGCTTGCTTCGGGCCGGGCAGTTGGCGCTTCAAGTCCTCTTCCATCCGGACGAGATCCGCTTCTGCCAGTTGATTCAGTTCCTTGCTCGATGTTTCCGACTGTTGCAAGAGTTGCTGCAAGAGCTGGATGCGGCCAATCAGCTTCCCTTTCTCGATGCCTTTCTCGATGCCTTTCTCGATACCTTTCTCGATGCCTTTCTCGATACCTTTCTCGATACCTTTCTCGATGCCTTTCTCGATGCCTTTCTCGATGCCTTTCTCGATGCCTTCCTCGATGCCTTGCTGGCGGCCCTCTTCGCGCCCTTCGGCAAAGGCATTCTGCCGGTCCTTGTCGGCATCGCGGATGGTTGCGAGCAGATCATTGAGGTCGTTCTGGACGCGCTGCCGCTCCATGGCCCACTGCCGTTCGATTTCCTCTTGACTGGCTTTCATGAGCACCTCCATCGCTTGACGGATCACGGGAACGTCCAGCGTCGCCGGCAGCTTCGCGAGATCCAGCGACGCACCATGCTTGAAGAAAGAACACCACCGCTGCAGAGGCGTCTTCGCCTCGGCGAGCGGCACAGAGAACTTACTCAACTCCACCAGGTGAATCTCCAGATCCTTGCACAGCAACACCCCCTGCTCATCGCCAACCCGGAAGGTGTGATGATAGCGCGCGTCGGGGAGCAACCTTTCACCGAGGAAGCAGATGACGTAAGTCGGCTGGAGGAGTTCGTAGCGCTCGCCCCGGAGTAGCTGCTCGGCGTGCGCGCCCGCCCAGTAGTAGAGCAGGCGCTTGCCGAAGACGGGACGCAGCTGGCGTTGCATCTCCAGGAGGAACTGGCGGCCCAGGTCGTCGCGTGCCCGGATGTCCAGCACGGGCACCTTGCCCTCGGCGTAGTCCTTCTCCACGAAGGGGTTGAGCAGCGTCACCCCACGCACCGCTTTCCCAGCAGGGAAGCCAACGACGGCGTTGATCAGGTCCACCAGTACCAGGGCGTTGTCCTCGTCGCCGCACAGCCGCTTGAAAAAGTAATCGCTCGTGGGGTCGATGTTCGCTCCCATCGGCTCATTCTGTACACGCTCTTTCCCCAATGCAAGACCACTCTGCCGCTGGCGCAGGTCGGCCAGAGCGAACGCGCTCCTCCGGTTCCAGGCTCAGCGCAGCAGCGTTTGCTTCAGCAGGCGCTCGACCTCGCGCACCCGGGCGACGTTCAGGAACCCGCGCTGACCAATCCCCTGGCGTGTCTCGTACACCGGCTGACTGCCAGCCGGAGCGATGTTCGCCTGATAGGTATAGGTATACTCCTCGAATACGAGATCGCCGCTGCCGTCGGCGCGCTCGATGCGCTTGAGAGCGTCGAGGCGATGCGGTTTGTACGAGTGCAAGCAGACCCCACCGCTGGCGGGTTCCCACACGAGCGCGCGCCGCGTCGTCAGGGCGTAACAGGACTGAGCCTGCTGTCGCTTGCGGCTCACGGTCATCCACAGCGGCGAGAGCAGCAGCCCAAGGCCGACGACTCCGGCGATGCCGGCGATCACGAGCGGCACGACGTCGAACATGCTGACTTCTTCGGCCTTCTTCTGGCGGGCCTCGCGCGCTTCGCGGAAGAACTCGCCCTGGAAGTGCTTCTCAAAGTCGGCATCGAACTCTCGCTGTGACTTGCGAATCGACTGCCACATGAAGTAGCCGAAGACCGTGAAGCCGAGCCAGAAGACGCCAAAGAGCATCCACGGCCAGGCGTCGAGGGCGGTACGTCCCGCCGAAACAGCGAGCGGCTGCGACGCCCAGACGAGATTCTCGCCCGGTTCCAGTTCGTCGCGCACGCGCCGGTCCCACTCCTCGCTCAAGGGTTCTTGTTCGGGCTCAGTCATGGTGTTCCCCCACGGTCCCATCTATTGCTTCCCGGCGGCACCTTTTGCCGGCACCGCCGCCCGTGCGTAGCCATTGAGTCGCCCCAGCAGGTCACGCACGATCTGCGGGTGTTTGCCGGCCAGGTTCGTTTGCTCGCCAGGATCATCAGCGAGATTGAATAGTTCGACGCTCTTGTACATCTGCAATTGATCGGCCGGGCCGGGGAGCTTGCCGTGGACGACGAGTTTCCACGAACCGCGCCGCAGCGCTCCGCGGTGAGCCTCGACGTTGAAGAGAATCTCCTCGTGCGGCGACGGCTTGCCCCCGGCGATGGTCGGCCAGGCGTCGCGGCCGTCTAGGGGCAGTTTCTGCTCCAGCGAGGCGCCGGCGCGCTTCAGCAGGGTCGGGTACATGTCCACCATGTGCAGCGGTTCGTTGACGATGCCGCCACCCATGAGCGTTCCCCGCCAGACGACGAACGCCGGCACGCGCACGCCGCCCTCATAGAGACTGTTCTTGCCGGCGCGCAGCGTCCCGTTGTTGGCGCCGAAGTTCAGCGGGCCGCCGTTGTCGCTGCTGAAAATGATGATCGTATCGTCCATCACGCCGCGCTTCGCCAGCGCCGCCACGATCGCGCCGATGGCGTCGTCCATGCAGGCCACCATCGCCGCGTACGAACGTCTTTTCGCATCCTTGATGTCCTTGTACTGGGCGAGATAATCGGCCGGCGCCTGCAGCGGAGAATGTGGAGCGTTGAAGGGGACATAAAGAAACAGCGGCCTGGTAAAGTCGTGCCGGTCGATGAGCCGCACCGCCTCCTTCGCGAGCAGTTGCGTCGTGTAGCCCTCTTCTTCCAGGAGTTTGTCGTTGCGGAACCAGTTCACCTTGCCGTTGCGCTTGTGCGTGTAGTAATCGATCATGCCGACATGCAGGCCGTACTGGTGATCGAAGCCGCGGCGAGTCGGCAGATAGTCCGGCTGAAAATCGCCGAGGTGCCATTTGCCGATGATCGCCGTGAAGTAGCCCGCCGCCCGCAGCGCCGCCGCCAGCGTGCGCTCGTCCAGGGGCAGGCCATACTGAGCGTCCGGTCGGACGACCCCGGTTTGCAGACCATAGCGGATCGGATAACGACCCGTCATCAGGCAGGCGCGTGTCGGCGAGCATAGCGGCATCACGTAGAAGTGATTCAGCCGCACGCCGGCAGCGGCCAACTTGTCGAGGTGCGGCGTGCGGATCTCGCTGCCGTGATAGCCGACGTCCTTCCAGCCGAGGTCGTCGGCGAGCAGGAAGACGATGTTGGGTTTCCTGGCGGGTTGAGCCGCATCGGCCTTGCCGGAGGCGGGAGCCAGGAACAACAGCACCGGCAGGGCGCCGATCCAGGCGAGCGTTCGCGTCATGGGTTGAACTCCTTCCGTTGTGGCCGTCACGGCGGGCACTTCTGGCGTTTGCCCACGCTGAGACTTCACAGATCCCCTTTGTACTTCGAGGACCAGCCGAACAACTTCCGCAACTTCTGTCCGGGGTTGAAGCGAAAGACCCAGGTGTCTCGCCTGGGCTTGACGTAGAAGCCGCCCAGCCCTTGCAGCGTCACGCTGTGGCCTGCCTTGATGCTCTCGTACAAGGTTTCGATGAAACCATCGATCCAGGCCGTGGCGGTCTCCTCGTCCGTCTTCATCCGAGCAGCGAGTTCACGAGCCAGGTCGTTCTTTCCGGTGCGCTCCGACATGGCGATCACCTCCCCCAGAAGTTACTCGGGGCGACTCTTCGAGTCCTGCTCCAAACTGCGGTAGAATGCGATCGGCCTGGCAAGGGCCTGGAGAACCTCCGCGGTTACCTCGGACTCTTTCAGCAGGCCAGAGACCAGGGCATGGGCTACGACCATGTCGGGCCAATTGCCTGTGTACTGGACAAACAGATCCCGACTTGGGCCTTGATGGAAGCGATGAATCCGATCCGATAGCTCCCATGTGTCGATTCTACCTGCCCGCCATTGCGCGAAATCCATTTCGAGCCGTTCCAGATACGTGCGCAACTCGCGCTCATGGGCGATCGCGGCGAGTTCCCGGAGTTGCCGCTTGACGGCCTTTGGGTAATCGTCCATAGGCGCCTATAGGCGCCTCGCCACGGTTCAAGGACCGCGTGCCAAGTGGGGATTCATTGTCGCCCTGGCGGCACGGTAACAGGCTCCCTTTTCAGGATCTCCTCGTGGTTTCAGCGGTGTCCTTGGATCTTCGACGGCGGAAGTCGGCGAGCGTCCGCACCAGCCTTTCCGGGTCGAACTGACGAAATAGACCGCGGCTTCCGGGTGAATGCGGTAGCGCTCCATGAGCACGATTGTAGGCTCGGAGTGGATGAACGACTAAGGAGAGGAGTGAGGGTTTTGGAAGCACGGGAGACCTTCATGTCGGAGAAGACCAGGAAGTCGCCGCCACGCCCTGTCCGGTCCCGCCACTCGCGGAAATCCCTGTTGCCGACAGGACTGAACATGGGAGGACTGAACGAGAACTCCGGTTCCGGCGGCATGATTGGGGAGAAACCGTCCGGGTCATCACTCCAGCAGCCCAGGTACTGGTTCCCCTCGAAGTCGAACGAATCACGGACGTAGATGCCGACTTCCGCGATCTCCACCTGGTATCCGGTCTGCCCCGCCGTGCCTGCAGCGGAGGCTGGCCGGACTGTCCCCGCCACAACCACGCGAAGGTTGAAATTGCCGAGGGCCGCGGTCATATCGTCCACGTCGGTGTAGCCGCCCGCGGCGCGCTGGTTGATGTAATCGGCATCTTGCAGCGACACCGCATCGCTCAGTCGACCGAACGGTTGCGGGACACTCCCGAGCAATCCTTTGCGGCGGAGCATCCTTGCGATCTCCACCCGGGCAGCGGGGTTGGACCAGATCCGATCCTGGATGAGTCGCTCGTAGACTTCGCGGGCCCGCGCGAAGGTGAGCACCCACGAGTCCATGCGGATCGTGGCGGTTTCAGGCGTGGAGTACCTCGGTGCGACGGTCGCGAGGCGCCCGAACCAGGTGTCCAGCAAGATTGCCGCGTTTTGCCAGCCTTCATGTCGCATGATCCGCGGGATGTGTGTAAGATCCGAGAGCATGTTTGCCTCCCTCGTTGTCAATCGGTTGCGAGTTGCGCCTGCTCCGTGAGGCTTCGTGTTTTTCTGCTTGCCATTGTACGACGAGTGCGCGGAGCCGCCTCGGGTGTTGCTGCCGTCCAGATTGGTTGTGCGATAGTAGACCGCCTGGAAACTCGCAGAAAGGGACGGCAGGCGTAAATGGGTCGGGACGCGGGCGTGCGCCAACGCTGCCTGATCCTAAATCAGCGTGTGTGAATCGGCAACAGCCAAACTGGGAGCGTCAAGGAGGGGACAGTTGGGTCGGAGGGCTTGTCCGGAAGGTCCGCGTGTGGGAGAATGGCGGTGGGTGGAGAGGAGAGGCAATCGGATCTCCTACGAAATAGGGTTCCTCAACCGGTGATCGTTCGCTTACGAGTGAACGCTATTTCATCGGTCAGGGTGAAATCCTTTCATGACGACTCATACCATCCCCCTACCCCCCCTCCACGGCCACCTCCCGTTCGTGGTGCGCGATCGGCCTGGGCACTCCCGGCTTGGCTGTTGCCGATTCACGCACGCTCATTTCGTCAACCCTACCCGGAGGCACTGAAGCGGCCCGGAATCTCCGCCTCTCCGCCCGGCTCTCGATCGGGACATGACAACATCTGCCGGCCCGGTTAGAATCGCCAACGGGTCTGCAAAGGATTTGCTTTGTTGTCAAGGACTGATGCCGACGAACGAATAACACAACAAGCGCCTTCTTCTCGTTGCAACCTGGAGCCTGCCCATGTCCTGGAAAGACCGCTGTCTGTCCTTCGTGAAAAAGTACGGCAAGGCCGCGAAAACCGTGGCCAGCGGCGTACTGAACGTCGTCGCGCCGGGCAGCGGTGCCCTCATCGGGTTGGTGGAACAAGCCTGCGACAAGGCTGGCGACACCGCCCAGGATGACTGGGAACTGTCGCTTCTCCAGGCCACGCAGAACAACACTGCCGAACTGGAGCGTCTCGGCCAACTCTTCGAGATGCTCAACGGCGGTCTGGCCAAACTGTGCGACCAGGCGTTCGACTCCAAGGACCGGCCCGACTTGCCGGCCATCGTCCGCGCCGCCATCGCCGACAATCCGTCGCTGTCGCAGGTGCTGCATCAGGTCGATACGCTCAAAACGCAATTCACCGTTTTCCAGGCCGACCTGCGTCGCATCGCCCAGCACCAGGAAGAGGCCATCCCGGTCTACGCCCGCATGAATCGCATGGCCGACTACTTTGATGAACTCTGGCAAGCCGGCATCAAACCGAAGGACTTCGCCCAGCAACTGCTCCGCCATCAGGAGGTGGTGGTGCGCATCGAACGCGGCGAGACCCGTGACCTCGAGCCGGTGATCCGAGCCATCCGCACGACGACCCCAAAGGCGGCCAGCGTCTGCTGCCTGGAAGCCGCCGCCGCCACCCGCGAGTTCAACTATCCCGCGGCGCAGCGTGCCCTGGCCACGGCCCTCCGCTTGCGCCCCGGCGATGGCGAACTCCTTGACTTGTCACGCCGCGTTACGATCCTCGCCACAAAGGTCACTCCCGGTCCCGGTCCTGGAGACGCGAAGCCAGCGCCGGGAACCCGCTTGCAACCGGGCGATACGCTGGACGGCTGGCTGCTGGAAGCGCGGCTCGGCGCCGGCGGCTGGGGCCAGGTCTTCAAGGCCACGCGCCAGGGGCAGAGCCGCGCCATCAAGGTGATGCACCCTGAATTCGCCGCCGATGAGGCATTCGTCGGCCGCTTCAAGCAAGAGATTGCCTCGCTGTTGCGCCTGCCGCGTCATCCCAACCTGGTTGGCATTGAGGCCAGTAGTGCTTTCGGCTACTGCACGGCGCGGCGCACCTGGTATCTGGCGATGGAGTACATCGACGGGCCGACGCTGGAAAGCTATCTCGCCGCCCAGGGACCGCTGACGGAAGGCCAGGCGTGCAAACTCTTCCTGGAGGTCATTGCCGGACTGGCGGACGCCCACAAGGCAGGTATCGTTCACCGCGATATCAAGCCGAGCAATCTGATCCTTCGCCAGCAGGACAACCGGCTCGTGTTCGTGGATTTCGGCCTGGCCGTGGGCGTCGAGGAACTCGGCCAGACGAAAGTGGGCGGGATCTCCATCCTGTTCGCGGCTCCGGAGCAGCATTATGGCGAATCCGCCACGCAGGCCAGCGACGTCTTCAGCCTGTGTGCCGTCATCCACTACGCCCTCAATTACGACAAGCCGGCCCTCCGCAAGCCGAACCGATTCGCGCCCGCTCTGGTCCCTGAAGCGCTGCGCGCCGCGTTGGCGCAAGGGATGAAGTCGAACGCGGACGAACGCTTCCGCGACGCCAGCCAACTCCTCGCCGCCTTTCGGTCAATTAGGCCGACTCCGGTGAGCCCTCCGACACCGGAGGGAAAAAAGAACCCGAGCGACGGCAAGGTCGGCACGACGATCAGCAACAGCCTGGGCATGCAGTTCGCCTGGGTGCCGCCGGGCGAGAGCTGGCTGGGCGGCTACTCCAAGCCGGGCACGAAGAAGTTCGCGCTCGAGGAAGGGCTGTGGTGCGGCGTCTACCTGGTCACGCAGGCCGAGTGGGAAGCGGTCACGGGGAACAACCCGAGCGAATTCGGAGGCAACCCGCGCTATCCGGTGGAGAACGTGTCCTGGCACGACGTGCAAGAGTTCATCGAGGAGTTGAACCAGCGCGCCGGCGCAGACGGACTGCTTTACCGCTTGCCGACCGAGAAGGAATGGGAGTATATTTGTCGGGGAGGGCCTCTTTCTCAGGAGCAGAGCAAGTATCACTTCTACTTCGCGCGGTCGAAGACGGACTTGACACCTGTGCCGACGAACAGTTTGTCCTCCAAGCAGGCCAACTTCCACGGCGACTACCCTGCCGGCTTGGCGGCGAAGGGACCGTACCTGGAGTGCCCGTGCGACGTGGGCTTGTACTCGCCGAACCCGCTGGGTATCTACGACCTGCACGGCAACCTGTGGGAGTGGACTGCCACCGTCAAGGGCTCGGATCGGGTCATCCGGGGCGGGTGCTGGGCCGACGAAGCCGTGAGTTGCGCCGCGTCGGTCCAGGACTTTGCCGAGCCGGAGTACGCGGGCTGCAACGTGGGCTTCCGCCTCCTCGCAGTTCCGTCGAGTTGAGCAAGTAGGGGCGGAGCGGAGACCGAGTCCCGGAGTCGGAACACAGGCGGATGCCGGAGTGACTTGCCCCACAGGTGGGCCAGCACGAAACCGTTGCCGAACTGTGCGGGTCGGGGCTCAATAATCACACAGCCATGTCACCGCTGCGTTCCAACCCGGATCGCTGGCGCCTCGCGGATGTGTTCGGCCGTCCCGGTGTCGTAACTCTTTAGGATCACTTCCTCCTGGCGGAAGGTCTGCCGCAACGCCTCTGCGATGGATTGCAGTAAGGGGTACGGGGCATCGAGAACCTCGACGCCGAAGGACCGCTCCACGTAGAGAACTTGCTTCACCGGATCGTAATAGCGT
>WNGB01012564.1_pt1 | contig 11485 bp, 7 predicted proteins | sample 5400681 | NCBI WGS metagenome assembly WNGB01 (sample SAMN13153367, study PRJNA577476) | soil metagenome | isolation source: 115 cm soil or saprolite under grassland replicate 2 | place: USA:California | collected 2016-06-15 | reverse complement strand
GCCGCGAGCAGCGCGATCGCGCCGGCTTCATCATCGGCGAGAAGGCGCATGGCATCGGGCGCGTAGCCGTTCGCCTCGATCGTCAGATCGACGACGCGCTGATCTTTGGGTGATTCGAAATTGAATGTGCCCTTTGAGTCGGTGTTCATGCTCGAGAGCGCTGTCCGATCCGGCTTTGCCGAAACCAATCGCAGCCGGTGTGCCTCGATCGTCTCGGGCGCGTAAATCGAGACTTTGGCTCCGGCGATCGGCTGCCCGTCGCTATTGATGACCACGCCGGTAATCGATGCGGTTGCTGGAATGGAGATGAGTAGGACGAGAAGCGAATGGAGGTGCTTGCGCATAGATGCTCCTGGATGGCCACCTTACGAATGACGGAGTGTTTTCGCTGAATTAGACGCAGAATGATAGCTGGAGTTTCCCTGTTGCCCCGCATCATGAAACGGCCGCTCCGGCAAGAGATGCTGCGCGAGCGCCTCGACGCGCTGGTGGCCACGTTCGACATCTCGACGATTACTCCCGATCCCCTGGAGCTCGTGCTTCGATATGACGATCCGCGCGACCAGGAGGTCGCCGGCCTCATTGCCGCGGCGTTTGCTTACGGGCGAGCGGACATCGTGGTGGCGAACGTCGGCCGCGTCCTCGATCGCATGCAGCTTTCGCCGTTCGAGTACCTCGCGAATTTCGATCGCCGGCGCGCCACCGACGATTTCGCCGGTTTCTCCCATCGATTTCATAAGACGCCTGAGCTCGTCGATTTGTTCAGTCGCATCGCCGACGCGATCGCGAACTACGGCTCGCTCAGCGAGCTTTTCCGGCGCTGCTACGACGAAAGGGATCAGGACATCGGGCCGTCGCTGACGCGATTCGTGGAAGCGCTGCTTTGTGGAGGACAGCGGCCCTCCGCTGTCCGGACAGCCGAGGGCCGCTGTCATCCACGCGACAAAGCGTTGCATTATCTCCTCACCTCTCCCAGGGACGGCAGCGCGTGCAAGCGGATGAATCTCTTCCTCCGCTGGATGGTCCGCCGCACCGCGCCCGACCTGGGCATCTGGGATTTCGTCGATCCGGCGAAGCTGGTGGTGCCGCTCGACACGCATGTGCATCGCATCGCCACGTTTCTCGGACTCAGCAGCCGGAAAACCCCTGACTGGAAAGCGGCGCGCGCGATTACCGACCGTCTGACGAAATTCGATCGTGCGGATCCGATCCGCTACGACTTCGCCATATGCCGGCTTGGAATTCTCGACCTCTGCAGCCGGAAGCGGCGCAAGGAAAACTGCGACGTTTGCCTGCTGCGCGACGTTTGCCGCTTTCCGGTGGTTTGAATCCGGCTTCAAGTTTCTGTCCGGCTGATTCAATCCGTTGGACTTCCTCACTTCCGTCCGAAAGGGCGCGGCTCTTTGCGACGTTCAGAATCATGAAGTTAGGCCGAGTTTGACGGCGGCACTTCCGTTGAATGCAGTCGCCCACGCGGGCCATGCGCAAATCGATTATCACCAATGCTCTGATCCTCGTCACCACGGTGGCGCTGGTGGTCGGTGCGTTTGCATCGTTCCAGCGGAAGCGCTCGTCATTCGAGCGGATCGATTTCACATTCACGCGGCGGAACGGCGTCATCGTCGTCAAGAACGTCGATCCGGAAAGCAACGCGCAGCGGGCGGGACTCCGTCCTGGCGATGAGATCTGGATCATCGGCGACACGCCGAGCGACGAAGTCGAAGGTCTCCAGAAGACGCTTCGCAGAATCGGCGCGCCGGTACCGATGATCGTGCAGCGCGGTCATCAGGCGCTGAAGCTGACCTACCGCGTGCCCGAGCTGAAGATCGATTACTCGTATCTGATCCTCAGTTTCATCGGATTTCTGTACCTGGCGATCGGGCTGTTCACGCTGTTTCGTGGCGGACGGCGGGAGAGCATCCTTTTCTACTTCGTCACGCTGCTTTCGTTCGTCGTGTACGTCTACACGCCCGCCGGCGACATCGACTTCACTTACAAGCTGCTGCAGCTCATCGAGGAATTCGCCACGATTCTGCTGCCGCCACTGACTCTGAATTTCTTCCTACTGTTCCCGCGCCCGATCGTCCGCCAGAGAGGGCTGATCGCAGCGCTGTACCTTCCGCCGGTGCTGCTGGCACTGTGGGACATCGATCTGCTGGTGTTCAACAACCGTCTGGCGATCGCTCCGCCATATCAATCGCTCGACGTGATTCAGAAATGGGAGATCGTCCACGTCGCCATCTACTTCACGCTCGCGGTGGTCGCGCTGGCGTACACCTATCGAACGGCGGCCGCCGTCGGCAAGAAGCAGATCAAATGGATTTACCTCGGCATGGCGCTGGGGTTTCTTCCCTTCCTTCTGGTCTACATCGTTCCGTATCTCATCGTCGGATCGGTGAAGCCGATCTATTCGACGATTTCCATCCTGCCGCTCGCGCTCATTCCGCTGGCCTTCGCCGTCTCCATTCTCAAGTACAAGCTGTGGGACGTCGAAGTGGTCATCAAAGAAGTCCTGGCGTACTCCGTCACCTTCATCTTCGGCATGATCGCCTTCTCCACGGTCAACCTCGTTCTCTCGCATGTGATCGAGGAGCAGTCGGCGCTCGAGCGCAACTTCCTCGCGTTCACTTCAGGTCTGTTGATCGCCGGCGTCCTGATCCCGGTGAAAGGGCGTATCGAGTCGGTGATCGAGATGTTCGTCTACCGCGAGAGCTACAAGCACCGGCGGGCGATGACGGATTTCGCGCAGGAGCTGGCCACGTTCCACGACGTGCACGAGTTGATCGCGATGATGCGCGAGCGCATGCGCGCGGCACTGGACATCGAGAAGATGAATCTCTTCACGCGCGAAGGGCGATCGCTCGTCATTTACGAAGTGGAGGACATTCTTCCACGGCGCGTGACTATCGCGGATTTCGGTTCGATGCCGGCGAACGGACCGATGATGCTGACCGAGCCGCGCCTTCCCGATCCGACCGATTTGCCGTGGCGGCTGCTGCGCGCCGGATATCGATACGTTCTGCCGCTTCCCAATCGCGGCGAGCTGCAGGGTCTTCTGCTTCTCGGCACCAAGCGCGGCGAAGAGCCGCTGTCGCGCGATGACCTGGCCCTGCTCCAGTCGCTCACCGCACCCCTCGCGCTGGCAATCGAGAATTCACGTTTGTATGGACGCCTGCGCCGGCAGCTCGACGAGATCCGCGCACTGAAGGAGTACAACGAAAATATCATCGAGTCGTCGTCGTCCGCGATCGCCGTCGTGGCGAAAGACGGCACGGTTTTGACGGCGAATCGCGCCTTCTGGGACCTGGTCGGCGGCGAAGGTCTCGACGAGTTGATCAGCGACATGTTCCCGCCCTACGACGAGCTGCTGCTCTCGAATGCCCGCTCGCTGGAAACGCAATTCGTCAATCGACACGGCGAGCAAAAGGAAATCACCGTCACTTCCAGTCCGCTGAATGCCGCCGATGTCGCCGACGGCGCGCGTGTGCTCGTGATCGGCGATATCACCGAGCGCGTGCGGCTCGAGCGCCAGTTGCAGGAAAAAGAGCGGCTCGCATCGCTCGGGTTGCTCGCCGCTGGCGTGGCGCACGAGGTCAATACGCCGCTCACCGGCATCTCCTCATACGCACAACTCCTGCTCAAGGACCTTCCGCCCGAAGATCCGAAATACCGCCTGCTGAAAAAAATGGAGCAGCAGTCGTTCCGTGCGTCGACGTTGGTCAACAACCTGCTCGATCTGATTGCCAACCGACCGCGCACGCGCGAATCGGTGAACGTGCCTTCGCTGATCACCTCCACTCTGGCCCTTCACGAAGACCTTCTCAAACCGAAACAGATCTCGGTCCATCTCAGCAACATCCCTCAAATGGAAGTCCGCGGGAACTTTCACGACCTACAGCAGGTTCTTACCAACGTTCTGCTCAATGCTCGAGACGCGGTGGACGAGAGGGGCAACATCTGGATTGCAGCCGAGGAGAGTGGAGAACGGGTCAATATCCGGGTCAAAGACGACGGCAAAGGAATCGCGCCGGAGATTCTCGGCAGGATTTTCGAGCCGCTGGTCACGACCAAACGCGGGCAGGGAGGAACGGGTCTCGGGCTGGCGATCACCCGCCGTATCCTGCACGCTTCGGATGGAGACATCAGCGTACAGAGCACGCCAGGCAACGGAGCGGAGTTCACGATATCGTTGCCGCGTAGCCGCGGGATGAAAGCGGACACTTGGACCACAGAGCAATGCGAATCCTGATCGTCGATGACGAGGAAGTCCTCCGGGACGTGCTCGACGCCGTCCTGCGGAGCGAGGGCTTCGATGTGGTCATGGCCTCCAGCGGCGAGCAGGCGCTCGCGGTCCTCGATACCGACGACGCAATCGACCTGGTGATCCTCGATGTCATGTTGCCCGGCATCAGTGGCATCGACACGTTGCGTGCGATGCGCATCTCCAATCCGTATTTGCCGGTCATCGTCATCACCGCCTACTCGTCGATCGATGGCGCGATCGAGGCGATGAAACAGGGCGCCTTCCACTACATCCCGAAGCCGTTCAAGAACGAGGAAGTCATCCTCACCGTGAACAAGGCTCTCGAGCAGCGGCGGCTGTCGCGCGAAAACGAGCGCCTCAAAGCCGAGCTGTCGCAGAAGTACGCCTACTCGAACATCATCGGCAAATCGGAGCCGATGCGAAAAGTCTTCGAGCTGATCCGGCTCGCCGCTCCGTCGCGGTCGAACATTCTCATCGCCGGCGAATCGGGAACTGGCAAAGAGCTCGTCGCCAAAGCCATCCATCACGCATCACCGCGCGCACGAAATGCGTTTGTGACCGTGAACTCGGGATCGCTGCCTCCGGAACTGCTCGAGTCATCGCTCTTCGGGCACATGAAAGGCGCGTTCACCGGCGCGATCGCCACCAAACGCGGGCTGTTCGAGGTCGCCGACGGCGGATCGATCTTCCTCGATGAAATCGGCAACATCAATCTGGAGACGCAGGCGAAGCTCCTTCGCGTCATCCAGGAGCGCGAATTCATGCGCCTCGGATCCGTCGATACGATCAAAGTCGATGTGCGCATCATCGCCGCCACAAATGTCGAGCTATCGAAGCTGATGTCCGATGGAGGATTCCGCGAGGACCTCTACTACCGGCTGAATGTCATCACCATCACGCTGCCGCCGCTGCGCCGCCGCCGCGAGGACATCCCCCTCCTGGTCACGCACTTCCTCGAGAAATACTCGGAAGAGAACAAACGCAAAGTTCGCGAGGTCACCCCGGATGCGATGCGCATCATGATGGATCATTCGTGGCCGGGAAACGTTCGCGAGCTCGAGAACACCATCGAGCGCGCCGTGGTGCTCTGCACGGGCGATCGCATCGGGACCGATCTGCTGCCGGACTATCTACGTTATCCCGTGGACACCGAGCAGCCGGCGACCGTCGTGCCGGCGGAAGGCCTCTCGCTCAAAGATTCGGTGTCGCGGTACGAGCGCGCGATGATCCTGCAGTCGCTGGAGATGGCCAACGGCGTTCAAAAGCGCGCGGCAGAGCTGCTGCAACTGAAGCCTTCGACTTTGAACGAGATGATGAAGCGGCTCGGAATCCACACGCGCTCCAACGCCGCTGTCGAGGACGAGGTCACAGTCGCCGAGTGACGGTGTCATCCTGAGCCGCGAAGACGGCGAAGGATCTCCAGTTGCGAGGCCGTTCGTATCTTGAGATGCTTCGCTCCGCTCAGCATGACACGAACTGCGAGGTGCTCACGAATGATTCGACGTGTCCTGATCGTCATCGCTTTCATCGCCGCGCCGATCTTCGCCCAGGTCCCCACTGCTGACGAATACCTCGGCTACAAACTCGGCGACCGATTCACGCCCTACGGCCGCATTCTCGACTACTTCAACGAGCTCGCTCGTAAATCATCGCTCATTACCGTACATCAATTTGGTGAAACATATGAGCACCGGCCGCTGGTCATCGCGGTGATCACGTCGCCGAAAAATCGCGCGGCACTCGACACCATCCGTCAGAACGTCACCGCTCTCACCGATCCAATGACGACCACACCTGCACGAGCGGCGGAAATTGCGCACTCCACGCCGGCCATTGCCTGGCTGGGGTTCGGCATTCATGGCAACGAGACGTCCTCCAGCGAGGCGGCGATGGAAGTCGCCAGCACGCTCCTGCGCGATCCCGACGCGGCGAAGATTCTCGACAACGTGGTGGTGATCATCGATCCGCTGCAGAACCCCGACGGGCGCGAGCGCTACGTACAGTGGTTCGTCCGCTCGCGCGGCGCAACCGCCGATCCGAATCCCGAGTCGTTCGAGCACAGCGAGCCATGGCCGGGCGGACGCTTCAATCACTACCTCATCGACATGAATCGCGACTGGAGCTGGGCGTCGCAGCAGGAGACGAAGGCTCGGGTCGCGGAGTATCGACGCTGGAACCCGCAGGTCTTCGTCGATTTTCATGAGATGGGCTCGAACTCGACGTACTTCTTCCCGCCGGACGCGAAACCGATCAACGCGAATCTGCCGAAAGACGTGGAGAAGTGGCTCGAAGTGTTCGGCCGCGCGAATGCCGCCGCGTTCACCGCGAAAGGATGGCCATTCTTCGTCGGCGAAGTCTTCGATCTCTTCTATCCTGGTTACGGCGACTCGTGGCCGGCGCTGCACGGCGCCATTGGCATGACCTACGAAGTCGCGGGCGGCGGGAGGGGCGGGTCCGCGGTTCTGCGCGAAGACAACACCGTACTCACACTCGCCGATCGCATTCAACGTCACTACACGACCGGTATGACCACGCTGCGCACGACGTCGGAGCACGCCGCGGATTTGCTCCAGTACACCTACGACGCGATGCGCATGCAGGCGGCGAGCGGGCAGAACACGTTTCTCGTTCCGCCGACCTCGCCGAATTTTCAGCCGCTGCTCGATCTGCTGCAACGGCAGTCGATTCAGATCGGAATGCTCTCTGCGCCGGTCACGCTCCGCGCCACGCGAGTCGACGCCGAGACTGCTGCCTCGCAGACGTTCCCCGCCGGCACTGCGGTCATTTCAACAAAGCAGCCGCTCGGCGGTCTCGTCCAGACGCTGCTCGAGAAAAGCCCAACGTTCAGCAAAGGTTTCCTCGAAGCGCAGCGCCAGAGAACAGAGGCGGACGAGCCGAACGAGTTTTACGACCTCACTTCATGGTCGCTTCCGCTGGCGATGGATGTCGATGCATTCGTGACGGCCGGCGCAGTCGCCGCGGATGTCCGGCCGTTCCAGCGGCAAACTGCTCCATCGTTTCATCCTGCAGCGTACGGGTATTTGATCGACGGCAACGATCCGAACATCTATCGCGCCGCGGGACAGATGCTCGCGGACGCCGTGCGCTTCAGCATCAGCGAAGATCCGGTCACGGTCGGCGATCGATCATTTGCGCGCGGCACCATCATCATTCTGAAGGGCAACAACAAAGCGGAAGCTGATGCCACGCTCGCGCGGATCGCACGTGACCTCAACATTACCGTGTTTCCGCTGGAGTCGGGATGGACCGGCGGCACGGCGTTCGGATCGGAGCGTATTCACTACATTCGCGATCCGAAGATCGCGCTGGTTGGCGGGCAGGGCGTCGGCGCGACATCGTACGGAATGCTGTGGCATACGCTCGACGTCGACACGCCGATCCCGCATTCGAACCTCACGCTCGATTCGTTGCGCAACGTCGACCTCTCGCATTACAACGTGCTGATCCTCCCGGACGGCAACGGCTACTCCGATCGCCTCGGCAAAAGTGGTATCGGCAAACTGCAGGCGTGGGCGCGTGGCGGCGGCACGATCGTGGCTGTGAAGGGCGCAAGCGCGTTCCTTCGAGACAAAGAGGTGGAGATCTCCAAACTGAAACCGTGGGAGCCGCCGAAGAAGAAGGATGACGACAAGACACCCCTCGAAGAGCGCTACAACGACTACCGCGTTCCGGGCGCCGCGTTCCGCACGACGATGAACGATCGCTCGTACCTGACGTTCGGCGTTCCGCATTCGCCGTTCGTGCTGATCGAAGCCACCCGTGCAGAGGCGTTGCTGCCGGTCGCGCACAAGGTTGACAACATCATCTCGATCACGAAGGACAACCCCCTGGTCTCGGGCGTCGCCTGGCCGGAATCGATCGAGCGCATGAAAGGCGCGGTCTACATGATCAGCGAGCCGTATGGAAAAGGTCAGGTGATCACGTTTGCCGATGAGCCGCACTTCCGGCTGTTCTGGCGGGGCACGCTCCCGCTGTTCATGAATGCGGTGCTCTATGCGCCGAGCTTTCCGCGCGGATGACCACCCGCCCGCCCGCCGTCGCCGGTTCCTTTTATGAGGCTTCGCCCGACCGGCTGCGCGCGCAAGTACAGTCATGCTTCGCCGCAAACGAAAAGGTGGCCGCGAAGGAGCGCTTCATCGGCGCGGTCGTGCCGCACGCAGGATTGATGTACAGCGGCCACGTCGCCGCGGCGTTCTACGCGCTCGCGGAGCTGCCGAGGCGCTTCATCATTCTTTGTCCGAATCACACAGGGATCGGTCACTTTGCGGCGATCAATCGCGAAGGCGAGTGGCGCACGCCGCTCGGGAACGTCCCGATCGACACTCCGCTCGCCGATGCGCTCATGGCAAAGAGCAAGCTGCTCGCGGAGGATTGGAAAGCGCACACACGGGAGCACTCGCTCGAAGTCCAGCTCCCGTTCCTCCAGCAACTCCTCGGCAGCTTTACATTCGTTCCAATTTGTCTCGCTGCGCCGCGCTACGCGCTGTGTGAAGAGATCGGCAATGCGATCGCAGAGGCGGCGCGCGACGAGCCGATCGGCATTCTCGCGAGCTCCGATCTCAATCATTACGAGAATCAGGAAGCCACGCTGCGAAAGGATCAGCGCGCGATCGATGCCGTCCTCTCGCTCGATCCCGAAGCCCTATGGCGCGTCGTTGATGAAGAGGACATCTCGATGTGCGGCTTCATCCCCACGACGACGATGCTGATCGCGGCGAAGAAGCTGGGCGCCGCAAATGCCAGGCTGATCAAGCACGCGACGTCAGGCGACATCAACGGCGATTATTCGCACGTTGTGGGCTATGCGGCGATTCTGATCTCATAGCAGCAGGCGCGCGGTGTCATGCTGAGCCGCGCAGACGGCGAAGCATCTCAGTTGCGACAGCGTTCGCATCTTGAGATCCTTCCCCTTCGCTGCGCTCAGTGTCAGGATGACACCGGCCGCATGAGAGTCGTATTCGCGACAGCCGAGGTTTCGCCGATTGCCAAGACCGGCGGGTTGGGCGACGTCTGCGGGTCGCTGCCGAAAGCGCTGGCCAAACTGGGTCACGACATCACGATTTTCATGCCGCTGCATCGCCAGGCGCGCGAGTGGTTCGAAACCACAGGTGCGCCGCTGGAGCAAGCAGTGCCGACGACGCAGATTCTGTGGGCCAATTGGGCAGCGGAGGCGTCGTACTTTCGCGCGGAGCTGCCTGGAACCGACATCCCGCTTTACCTGATTGCCAACGATCACTTCTTCAGCCGCGAACAGATCTACGCGCCTCGCGCAGATGGTTACGACGACGGCGTCGAGCGCTTTGCCTTCTTCTGCCGCGCCGTGGTGCACGGCTGCGAACTTCTCGACATCGCTCCCGACATTCTTCACGCCCACGATTGGCACACCGCACTTCTGCCGCTCTACTTGCACTCGGGATTGCACGGCACTTCGACTTTCTCCGCCACGCGATCGGTGTACACGATTCACAATCTCAATTACCAGGGCACCGGCCGCGCCGATCAATTCGCCGCTCTCGGAATGCACAGCCGTTACTGGTCCCCCGATGCGCTCGAGCATTTCGGCGAGGTGAATCTGATGAAGGGGGGGATCATCTTCGCCGATCAGGTCACGACCGTCTCTCCGAACTACGCGCGAGAGATCCAGGCCTCCGCGCATGGTGCCGGACTCGATGGTGTGCTGCGCAGCCTATCGTTCAAACTCAGCGGAATTCTCAATGGCATCGATGTCGAAGAGTGGGATCCGGAGGACGACCCCAATCTTCCTTCGAACTACAGTGCGGAGAGGCTGAATGGAAAGGCCCTCTCCAAACGAGCTTTGCTCCGCGAAGCGAAGCTGCGCTATCGCGCGAAGACGCCGCTCATCTCATTCGTCTCCCGCCTCGTCGATCAGAAAGGTGTCGATCTGCTGATTCCCGCTCTGGCGCGCATTCTTCGCGCCGGCGCTCGAGCGGTCATCCTCGGCAGCGGCGAAGCGCGATACGAAAACGCGTTGATGCAGATCGGGGAACAGCAGAGCGAGCGTTGCCGCGTCTGGATCGGATTCGATGAATCGCTCGCGCACCGCATCTACGCAGGATCAGACATGCTTCTGATGCCTTCACTGTACGAACCATGCGGACTCAATCAGATGTATGCGCTGCGATATGGAACGTTGCCGGTGGTGCGGCTCACCGGCGGTCTCGTCGACACGGTCATCCCTTTCGACGGCACGAACGAGGGCCAGGCAGACGGGTTCGGGTTTGTGAGTCCATCGGCATACGATCTGTTCGTCGCCAGTTGGGTCGCTCTGCTGAACTATCGCGAGGCGAGCCTTTGGAAGCGCTTGCAAACGAATGGCATGGCTGTCGACTTTTCGTGGGACCGCTCGGCTGTGGAGTACGACGCGATTTATCGAAGGGCGCTCGTATCGTGACGTTGAAATCCGCTGCCTACGACCAGTGCTACGCCGCGATCGTTGCGCTCTGGCGCGACGAAGGTGGAGGCACGCTCGACGACATCGCGTTGATGTCGACGATCAACTCGGTCCTGGCGAATCGCTTTCCACATTTCTTCTGGACCGGCTTTTACCGCGTTTGCGGCGATCGGCTCGTTGTCGGTCCGTACATGGGCACCGTCGGATGTCTGCAGATTGAATTCGGTCAAGGCGTGTGTGGGACTGCGGCCCAGCGGCGGCAAACAGTCATCGTTCCCGATGTGAGTCAGTTTCCAGGGCACATCGCGTGTGATCCGAATTCGAAATCGGAGATCGTCGTGCCGGTCTTCGGGCCCGCTGAAGAACTGATCGCGGTGTTGGATGTCGATTCCGATCAGATCGACGCGTTTGATGAGGAGGATGCGCGCGGGCTGGAGCGCATTGTTGGCCTGTTTCAGTCCTCCAGCATTTGAAGAATCGCGCGGAGCTCTTTCCGCACGTCCAGCAGCGCCTTGGTCAAATCCTTCTGCGCCGGCTGTGAAGCGGGAATCTCCCCGCCGCCCGTTTCCGTCTCGAGTTTCTTCTTCGCTCCGGCGATGGTGAAGCCTTCGGAGTAGAGGAGGTGCTTGATGCGCAGGATGGTGTCGATCTCCCGCTGCGCATAGAGCCGCTGTCCGCCGCCGCTCTTGTTCGGTGCGAGCGCGGGGAATTCGGTTTCCCAGTAGCGCAGCACGTACGGCTGCACGTCGGCGATCTTGCAGACTTCACCGATTTTGTAGAGACGGCCT
>WNGB01012563.1_pt1 | contig 11485 bp, 11 predicted proteins | sample 5400681 | NCBI WGS metagenome assembly WNGB01 (sample SAMN13153367, study PRJNA577476) | soil metagenome | isolation source: 115 cm soil or saprolite under grassland replicate 2 | place: USA:California | collected 2016-06-15 | reverse complement strand
GCGATCGCCGAGGCCGGCGTCAGCGCCGGATGGCAGCACATGAACAACACGAGCAGCGTGTCGTCCTGGTCGGAGACTTCTTGCGTCGGAACCTCCTGCAGCGAGGCAAGACTCTCCCTGTCCGTGCGTGCGCGTTCACTGCGCCAATGGTCGATCAGTCGCCGCTTGGCGGTCTGAAGCAGCCAGGCCCACGGCTCCGCCGGAACACCTTCCTGCGGCCAGTGCAGCGCGGCCGCGAGCATGGCCTCCTGGACTGCGTCCTCCGCAGCATCGAAGTCACCATGGCTGCGAACGAGCGCGCCAAGGACCTGCGGCGCCAGCTCGCGCAGCAGGTCCTCGACGCCGGACGGCACGTTCAGCGGTTGCCGCCTACCTCTTGGAGGTACGACTCCATCTCGGCGACGCTACGGGGGGCTTTGTCCATCACCTGCCGCACCTGGATCGGCTGCTGCAGGGCGACACCGTCGGGGCCCGGCACGGCCGAGAGCTTGGCCGCGATCTCGAGCGCACGCGCCTCCGACTCCACGTCGACGATCTGGTAGCCGGCCAGCCACTCCTTGAACTCCTGGAACGGCCCGTCGGTGACCACGGGTGCGGTCGCCCCGTCCGACGTCACGATCTTGGCCAGATCGGGCCCGGCCAGAACCTCGGACCCGGCCAGTTCGCCGCTGTCGACCAGCTCCTTGTGCAGATTCTCGTAGTAGTCCAGGTGGGCCGTGATCTCCTCCGGCTTCCACTCCTCCATGGGCGTGTCGACGACGCCTCCCTCGAAATTGACCGCCAGTAGGTATCTGGTCATCTCACTCCTCCTCCGGGGTTCTGTGCCCAATCTGGCACTGTCACCATTAGAACGGAGCACGCAATCCGTTCTCGACATCCCTTAGGCCGCCGCTGAAAGGAGCCAGCCATGGCCGTCACGGTTCGAACACTGCAGAACTTCGTCGGCGGCGAGTGGATCGACTCGACCGGCGGCAGCGTCCGGCCGATCGTGTCGCCGGTCACCGGTGAGACGCTCGCCGAGGTGCCCGACGCGAGCGCGGAGGACATCGACCGCGCCGTGGCTGCGGCGCGGTCGGCGCAGCCCAAGTGGGCTGCCTTGTCGGCGTGGGACCGCGCGAAGATCTGTCACGCGATCGCAGACCTGATCGACGAGCGGCGCGAGGAATTCGCGCGCGAGCTCTCGCTCGAGCAAGGCAAGCCGTACGCGGCCGAGGCTCTCGGTGACATTGACGAGACGGCGGAGAACTTCCGCATCGCCGCGGAGGACGTCAAGCGGATGGAAACCGCGATCGTGCCCTCGCAGGACGTCGGGAAGCGGATCCTCACCTTCCGCAAGCCGAACGGCGTCTACGCCGGGATCACCCCGTGGAACTTCCCGACCCTCATTCCCGTGGAGCTCATCGCACCAGGGATCGCCGTCGGCAACACGATCGTGATGAAGCCGTCCGAGTGGACGCCGATCGCGATGGCGAACTTCATGCAGATCATGGCCGACGCGGGCTTGCCCGACGGTGTCGTCAACGTCGTGTACGGCGCCGGCGAGGCGGGCGAGCGCCTGGTGACGCACCCGGACATCGACTGTGTCGGCTTCGTCGGCTCACATGCGACGGCGGAGAAGATCGTCCGCGCCGCCGGGTTGAAGCGCTCGCTGATCGAGGCCAGCGGCAACGGGCCGGTGATCGTCTGCGAGGACGCCGACCTCGAGCGCGCGGCGCAGGGCGCGGTGTTCGGTGGGTTCTTCTGCGCCGGGCAGGTGTGTTGCGCGACCGAGCGCGTGCTTGTGAACGAGCGCGTCCACGATGCGTTTCTCGACGAGGTGCTGAAGACGGCCGCGGGCTGGACGCTGGGAGACCCGTTCGACGACCCGACGCTCGTCGGGCCGATGAACAACGAGCCGACAGCGAGCAAGATGGACAGGCATCTGGAAGACGCGCTCGACAAGGGCGCGAACGTCGTCCTCGGCGGTTCGCGTGCCGGCGACCGTCCGACGAGCCTGTATTACGAGCCGACCGTCGTCACCGACGTCGGGGTCGACACGCTGATCAACCGCGAGGAGACGTTCGGCCCGATCGTTCCGCTGATCCGAATTGGCTCCGACGAGGAGGCGCTCAACGTCGCGAACGACTCGCATCTCGGCCTTCAGGCTGCCGTGTACACGTCGAGCCTCAAGCGCGCCTTCCGGTTCATCGACCACCTGCGGGTCGGCAACGTCGTCGTCAACGATTCGACCGACTACTGGGAGGCGCACGAGCCGTTCGGCGGCGCGTCCGGAACGCAGAGCGGCTGGGGCCGCATCGGTGGTCGCTACACGATGCTCGACATGAGCGACCTCAAAACGGTCGTGCTCGACGTCGGAGGGCTCGACTAGGCGAAATCCGTGTCCGCCTGATGCTCGTATCTCCGGCTGACCCGTTCAGCGCCCGTCGGAAGGAGCTCCGATGTCACGACGCACGGTCTTCGCCGCACTTGCCCTCGCCCTCGCTCTCGCCGCCGTGCCGGCGGCTCTTGCCAAACGGCCCCCACCGCCTCCGCCGCCGAGTGACGGGGGTGGGTCGGGCGCACCGACGAACCTGCGGATCACGGCGAGCTCCGACACCAGCATCTCGCTCGCCTGGGATGCCGCGAAGGGAGGCTCGACGAGCTGGTGGTACTGCGTTGTCAGGAACGGCGAGGGGTGCCTCCGGGTCGACCCGCCGCAGACGACGCTCTCGCTTTCGAAGCTCTGGCCCGGCCGCACGACGACGTACACGGTCGTCACGGTCGACGTAAACGGCCACCGCTCATCGCCCAGCAACAGCGTCACGCACACGACGCCGCCGGACACGAGCCCGCCCAGCCCGGCGCCGGTGCTGACGGCGCAGGCCGTCTACCCGACTCGGATTGCCGTCTCGTGGACGCAGTCCGTCGACAACCTGACCCAGACCTCGTACACGCTGTTCCTGGACGGCGCACCCATCACCGAGGCCTTCCTGTCGCCGTGGACGGTCTTCTACCTCGAGCCGTCGACGACCCACACGTTCAAGGTCACAGCGAGTGACTACTTCGGGAACACCGTCGAGAGCAACGTGCTGTCGGTGACCACGCCGCCGAAGACCGACAACGTCGCGCCGTCGGCGCCGACCAACCTACGGTTCTCCTTCCAGACGGCTCCGCCCGAGCTCTGGCTGAACTGGGATCCGTCGACCGACGACACCGACTCGCAGAACCTGATCCTCTACGAGACCTACCTGAACGGCGTCCTCGTCCCAGACGGCGTCGTCGGCGGTACCAACACGATCGCGTACTGCCGTGACCTGGGCCTGACGACTGTCGTGCTGAGAGCGGTCGATGCTTCCGGGAACCGGTCGGGACCGAGCAACGAGTTGAACATCACCTGCTGACGGCACCTGCAAGCGGCGTCCCGGCTCACCTCAGCCGGGCGCCGCTCCGCGGGACGTTGCCAGCGTCTAGACCGTCGGTCCGTGCCTGGATCTACGCTCAGCCGATGAGGGCTGGACTGGTACTGGTTCCCCTTGGTGCCATGCTGCTCTCGGGCAGCCCTGTGGCAGCCGGATCGGATATCTCGATCAGCAGTAGCGGCCGGATCGGCAGCCTCCAGCTCGACAAGACCACCAGGGCATCCGTCGTCACCGCGATGGGTAGACCGGCCGCCGTTCGCGTCGGCCGCTTCGCCGGAGCGCGAGTGTCGTATGTCGCGCTCGGCTATGACTGTCATCCCGCGGAACGCCACGCGACTCTCGGACTGACGTTGCGAGGCCCCTATTGCACAACGGCTTTTCTGATCAACGGTCGGACTAGGAAGCTCGCCGACTTCTTCTCGGGCTCGCGGCGGTACGTAGGGCCCGGTGGAATCCGTGTCGGCACACCGAGTGCAGTTGCCGAGCGGGTGCTTCACCAGCGTCTTCGGCGCGCGTGTGGTGAGGATCTCGGCGTGAGCTCCCGCGCAGCGCGGATGACGATCGAGTTTGCAGGCGGCACCGAGCGCAATGACAGATCCATCGTGGGCGCGCATCTCCAGGACTTCGCACTCACAAGCCGTCGGCACGACGTGGGGTTGTATTCATCCTTGTGCTAGCCGCGCCCAGGGCGCGGCTAGGTCGCGAGAGGGGGCTGTCTCCGCAAGACGGAGCGGCACAGGAGTCGAACCTGCCTAGCGTCGGGCTACGACGCCGTACTGGTTTTGAAGACCAGTTGGGGCACCGGCCCCAGCCGCTCCGGCGGTGAGCGTAGCGGGCGCCTTTAGATGGGCAACCCTTCTTCGACCCAGCTGCGCGTCAGGTAGAGCCAGAACGCAAGTCCCGCCCACTCGCCGTACCGTTTGAACCGCCGCTCGATCGTCGCGTCCTTCAGCGCGCTGCGTGCGCCGGCGAGTCTGCAGTAGGTCGGCCGCGACCACGAGTCGAGCACGAGCCGCGAGTAGCGCGCCAGCGACGTCAGCATCACGTGGGCAGCGGCGTACGTCCCACGCCCGGCAACGCGAGTAGGCGCTCCGCGACCTCGTCGTCGGGAAGCTCCGGATCGTTCAGTTTTTCGAGGTCGACACGGCCCTCGGCAACGTCCTCGGCGAGCGTCTTCAAATATGGAGCGCGGTAGCCCGCTCGGATGACGTCCCGGTAAAACGATTCCTCCGCCTCCGCCATCGCCACCGGGGTCGGGAACGTGCGCGCACCGCCGGGTGCTTCGACGCCGAGGTTGTCGACGAGCGCCGCCGTCATCTTGCGCGTGCCCGACCACGCCGTATTCGTCGTGCAGATCGTCTTCACGACGTCCTCGAAAACTGTCGGCGCGCGCAGCATGCGTCCCGCGCCGTGTGCACACCACGAAAGTTCCCCATCGGCCCCGACCAGCTCGTAGAAGCTGGAAAGGTCCTCGTCGAGCCGGAACATGTGCGCGACGGTTTCTCGTAGCCGCGGGACGACGTTGCCGGCGATCGTTTCCACGCGCAGCTTCTTGCCGTGCGCGGTGATGCGCACCGTCCGTACACCCCGCGGAAGGCGGAGTGTCGTTTCGAGCGTGCGGGCGGCGAGGTCGACGCGGTTCGGCGGCAGTTCGGCAACGCCGTGCGAGACAATCGTCCGCGCGAAGTCGACCGGCTCTCCTCTCGGTCCACTAAGCGGTAGCTCGAGCCGTTCGGTCACGCCACATACATGCCACACGGCGTGCCGACCACGCCGACCCGCGAGGACGGAAGGTCAACTTATTGCCGGGGCTGGGTGCCCGGCGCGACGTCTTCTAGTTGCATGCACGCAACGCGGGCCGGCGGAAAGCGGGCAGGCATCAGCCGTCCTCCTCCCCGAGTCGGTTAGTCCAGACTGATGATCTCGCAGTCGGTGGCGTACGTTGCCGTCGAGCCGTTCCACAGCGTCCACATGGCGCTGACTGTCAGACCACGCAGGCCATCGGCGTCTTCTGGTGTGAACACCACGGCTGCGAGGCCGTTGCCGACGGCATTGGTCATCACCGTCGCCGTTGGCAGCTGAAGCGTTGGCTGACCCGAACAGGAGGTGCTCGTCGTCCAAATCGACAGCACGACCTGATACGAGCTGTTCGGCTCGGCCCCGTTCAGTTGGTAGAGCTCGTGGGCGTAGACGTTTGGGCCGTCGGCGTGAATGTTTTGCACAAACCCCGACGTCAACGGCGCGCCGGCGACCGGCGTGAGGGCTATATGGGCGGTGTGGTATGTGGAGTCAGCACTCGCGGGCGCGACCCAAAAACACGCCGCGACCGAGGTCACCAACACGAGCGATCGAAAACGCACGAGTCTCATCGTTCCTCCCCTATTCGAAGCGCTTCCTGCTCTGAGAATAGACCTTCCTGGGGTCCCGCAAAGCCGCTGGCCAAAACGTAACCCCGGGAGGTGACGTCTCGCGGCGCTGTTTTCGATTCGTATCGCCGTTCAGTTCGTCTCCATGACGTCTTCGAACATAGTTGGCGCGCGCAGCACGCGTCCGGCGCCGCGCGCACACCACGAAAGCTCCCTATCGGCCCCGACCAGGGTGTAAAAGCCGGACAGGTCCTCGTCGAGCCGGAACATGTGCGCGACCGTCTGGGTGAGCGCGGCCCGTGCCCGTTCACCGACATCGCCGGCGAGGGCGTCGATTCGAAGCTTGCCGCCGTTCTCCGTGATCAACACCGTGCGCGCGCCGCGCGCCAAAGGCAGCGTCGTCTCGAGTGTCCGCGCCTCGAGTTCGACGCGGTTCGGCGGCAGCTCGGCAACTCCGTGCGAGAGATCGTGCGCGTGAAGTCAACCGGCTCACGCCGGCGCCCCGGAGTGGAAGGTCAGCGACGCGAGTCAACGCATCGAGCACCGCGAACACCAGGTGGTGAAGCTCCTGTGGACGAAGAAGTGGTGCTTCTACGCTTCGGGAGCTGCCCAGCCAACGAGCGCAGCTAGTCGAGCAAGAGCGAGCTGGGCGCGATTCGGCTGTCGATCGATGCCCGGGGTGACCGTGGGGGCATGCTCACTTCGACGGAACGCGTCTGCGCGCTGCCACTTCAAGGCCTCACGCTCGAGATCGGCCTGATGTTCCCTGCCCAACATGCGGTATGTCTCGTCCACGTCGCAGCTGAGGCTGCCTGGTCACCCTTACGTGGACCTAACGCGCAGCTAAGACGCCGTCCTCGCTGTCGTCTCTTTCTCTCAGTGTGGAACAGGGCCTAAGATCCCAACGGACGAGGAATGCAGCAGGCTGAGCCACGAGCCACGCAGCTCGAGATCAGGCTTCTCGGGCCGGTCGAGGCGAGGCTGGGCCAGCGACCGCTCGCACTCGACCGCCTCCAGCAGCGGGCTCTCCTTGCGCTCTTGGCACTCAACGCGAACCGCGTCGTCTCGACCGACCAGTTGATCGACGCCCTCTGGGGCGAGCGCCCACCGGCGACTGCGTCAGTTGCCCTCTACGGCCTCGTCTCGGGGCTGCGGAAGCTCCTCGAGCCGGATCACGCCGCCGCAGTGGTGACAAAGGCGCCGGGCTACCTCCTTCAGGTTTCGCCGGAGCAGATCGATCTCGGTCACTTCGAGCACCTCACGGCGCAAGGCCGTCGGGCCCTCGACCTGGATGACGCCGAGACGGCCTCGGCATTGCTCACCGAAGCGCTCGAGCTGTGGCGCGGCCCGCCTCTCCAGGACCTGCAGTTTCTGCCCTTCGCGCAGAAGGTAGTCGGTCGCCTCGAGGAGTTGCGCCTCGCGGCTATCGAGGCCCGGGTCGAGGCCGATCTCGCAGCCGGCCGGGACGGGGATCTCGTGCCCGAGCTCGAGTCGCTGGTCTCGGAGCACCCGCTGCGTGAGCGGCTGAGAACCCAGCTGATGCTCGCGCTCTACCGCGCCGGGCGTCAGGCTGACGCTCTCGCGGCCTACCGAGAGACGCGGGAGGTGCTCGTGGGCGAATTGGGGCTCGAGCCGTCCGAGGACCTGCAGGAGCTCGAGCGCGCGATCCTGCGTCACGATCCTTCGCTCGCTGCGGCCCCTGCTGATGCGACCGCTGCGCCGGTTGGAGATGGCGCGCCTCATCGATCCGGGCTCGCGCGGCGCAGAAGGTGGATCGTCCGAGGGGCCGTCCCCCTGGTGGCGGTGGTCGCGGTGACCGTCGTCGCGATCACGAGGTCAGGCAAGGAAGCGACCTTGCGCGTTGCTGCAAACGGAGTCGGCGTGCTCGAGCACGGAAAGGTCGTTGCTACGGGAAGTCTCCGAGGGTCACCGAGCGACATCGCCGCCGGCGGCGGGGCCCTCTGGATCACCAGCGGCGACGAGCAAACCGTCTCGCGTGTCGAGCCGGAGACAGGAAAGGTGCGTCAGACGATCCGAGTCGGTAGCGGTCCGAGCGGGATTGCTGCTGACGATCACGGCGTGTGGGTTGCGAACTCGGTCGGGGGCACGGTCTCACGCATCGATCCGCGGACGAACACGGTGGTGCAAACGTTCCGCGTCGGAGGGACGCCGATCGCCATCGCCCTTGGGCCCCGAAGTGTGTGGATCGCGAGCCGCGACGACGAGACCATCACACGGCTGGACTCCCGCACCGGCGATCCAAGCGCGCCAATACCGGTCGGCGCAGCACCGCGGGCGCTCGCTGTCGGCTCAAGCAGCCTCTGGGTCGCCGACGAGAAACGCGGCGTCGTCTTCCGTGTCGACCCTGCGCAGAGGAGGGTCGTGGACACGATCACAGTGGGCAACGGCCCAGTCGCTGTCGCCGTCGGGTATGGATCGGTGTGGGTTGCGAACAACCTGGACGGGACCGTCTCGCGCATCGACCCCAGCCGCGGGGCGGTCGTGGCGGCGATCCCGACGGGCGATGGTCCGCGCGGAATCGCAATCACTCGGGACGGCGTCTGGGTCAGCAACGAGTTCGATGGAACGGTGGCGCTGATCGACCCAGGTTCGAACACCCGCACGCGCGTGGTCCACATCGGTGAGCGGCCAGAGGGACTCGCCGCTCGCGGCGGAAGGCTCTTCTTGGCCGTCCGCTCGGCCGGTGGCACCCATCGCGGCGGCACCCTGCGGCTCGCCGGCGCGAAGGGGCCGTTTCAGCCTGGCTCCGTCGACACGGTGAACTACAGCATCGCCCCCACCACGATCCTGACCAACGACGGTCTCGTCGGCTTTCGCCGCGTCGGCGGCGCCGACGGCAGTCAGCTCGTGCCCGACCTCGCGGTTGCGCTGCCGATGCCGGCCGACGACGGCCGCACCTACACCTTTCGCCTTCGCGCCGGCATCAGCTACTCGACCGGCCGGCCCGTTCAACCGGCGGACTTCCGACGTGCGCTCGAGCGGGCCCTCATCATCACGCACGACCCCTCCCACTACTACCAAGCGATCGTCGGCGCAGACACCTGCATCGCACGGCCAAAACGCTGCAGCCTCTCACAGGGGATAGCGACGGACGATCGGACGCGGACGGTCACGTTCCACCTGCGCGAGCCGGACCCGGACTTCGTCTACAAGCTTGCGCTTCCATACGCCTTTGCCGTTCCGGCCGACACGCCCGCTCGGGACGTCGGCACGCATCCGCTGCCGGCGACCGGCCCATACGTGATCTTCAGGTACAAGCCGGGGCCGGGCGGTGACCTCATTCTCATCCGCAATCGGCGGTTCCATGAGTGGTCGAAGGCCGCACAGCCTGCCGGCTACCCCGACCGGATCATCTTTGCCGCCGTCGGGGGGTCGGTGGGCCAAGTTGTCCGAGCGGTCGAGCGCGGCCGCCAGGACTTTGCCCTCGACGGCGTCCCGCCGAATCTGGAGCACGAGGTGGAGACTCAATATGCGAGCCAAGAGCATGTGAATCCCTTGACCGGGACGACGTATGTCTTCCTGAATACGAAGGTGCCGCCGTTCGACGACATACGCGCACGCCGCGCACTCAACTACGCCGCCAACCGAGCGGCAGGCGTGCGAATTTCTTCGCGCGCCAACGGAGCGCAGCCGACCTGTCAAATCTTGCCTCCGAATTTCCCCGGCTACCGGCGCTACTGCCCTTACACGCTACGTCCCGGGCCGAGCGGCAAATGGAAGTCACCCGACCTGAAACGAGCCAAGCAACTCGTTGACGGGTCCGCCAGCAAGGGGGCTGTAGTTACCGTCTGGGTGCCTGAGAACCACCGGGGAGAGGCGTCGTTCGCGGCTTCGTTCTTACGGAGTCTTGGGTACCGCGCGCGGACCAGGCGGGTCAGCAACGAGGTCTATTACAACCCTGCGAAGGGACCGCTCAACCCACGGAGCCGCGTCCAAGCGGGTCTCTTCTCCTGGTTTGCCGACTACCCTGCCGCGTCTAACTACCTCGGCACCTTCTTCTCGTGTCATGCGCCCTCGAACTGGTCCAAGTTCTGCGACCGCCGCATCGAGGCCCAGATCCAGCGTGCGTTCAAGCTGCAGGCGGCCGATCCTTATCTCGCCAACCGGCTCTGGGCTCGCATCGACCACGAAATCGTCGACCAGGCTCCTGTCGTCCCGTTGTTCACGCTGAAACAGGTCGACATCGTTTCGCGCCGGGTCGGCAACTACCAATTCCACCCACAGTGGGGCGTCCTACTCGGTCAGCTCTGGGTCCGTTAAGCGTTCGACCCACGGAGCCCGCCGGGGATTGACCGCTGAGGATCGCCGATGATTCGTATGAACGTTCAGATGGTCTTGACGACGTCCTCGAACACGGTCGGCGCCCGGAGCATGCGCCCCGCGCCGCGGGCAGACCACGACAGCTCTCCGTCCTCACCGACGAGTGTGTAGAAGCCGGAAAGGTCCTCGTCGAGCCGGAACATGTGCGCGATCGTCTTGGTCAGCGCGTCGCGCGTCCGCTCTCCGACCTTCCCGGCGATCCCGTCGATCCGGAGCTTCCCGCCGCGCGAGGTGATCCGCGCCGAGCGGGCGCCTCGCGGCACGGGCAACGTCGTCTCGAGGGTGCGTGCCTCGAGGTCGACGCGGTTCGGCGGCAACTCGGCGACGCCGTGCGACACGATTGTGCGCGCGAAGTCGACCGGCTCACCGCCCGCTCCGACGAATGGAATTTCGGCGACGATCGTCATGCTCGGGTTACTACGCGGTCCCTACGTTGCACCCTCGCGTGTACTGGATGTCGGGCGTGTCCAATCGGGTCCGTGGTCTTTGCTGCGCAAATCAGCGGATTGCGGGTCGAAGGCCGAAGGACTTGATCAATTCGGGAGGAGCGCTGGGTCCTGAGCTCTGGAGGACGAGTTCCGAGGCCCGCGGAAGGAGCGGTCGGTAGGCTCGCGAATGAGGCTTTGTTTTCTGCGGGCGGTTGATAGGCACAGGTATGGATGCGGCAGATCCTGGTCGGCGTCGGCTGGGCGCGGTGCTGGTGGAAGCTGGCTTGGTCAGCGAGCACGACCTTGAGGAGGCCCTCGCCGAGCAAGAGCGCTCGGGCCAGCGCCTCGGCGAGCTTTTGGTTGCGCGCGGCCTCGTTTCGGCCGCGGCAGTCGCGAATGCGCTCGCCGAGCAGCATGGAGGCTTCTTGAAGACTGAGCACGGCTTCGGGACGGGATTACGCGCAGTCGTGGGCCGTAGCAACGTTCCGGGATCGGAGGCTACGCAACCAGACGCGCCGCCCGTATCGCTTGCCCAGCCTCCCGATCTAGGGCCCGGAGACACGACAGCGGCTGACGTAGAGCGCAGAGCCTTCGCGGAGACGCTGGAGGCCGAACCAGCCGCAGCTGCCGAGGGACCGCAGCGGTCGGTCGCGTGGAGGGGACGGCCACCGCCGGCCGCAGTCCCGCACGCGCGTTTGTCGGAGCAGCAACGCGAGGGCGGTCTTGGACCGCAGGGGCAGGCAGGTCCAGATCTCGGGTACCTCCTCTTTGTGCCCACTTACCAGGGGTATCTGCTCCTCCAGCGAAACGGCATCGCCCCAGTTCTCGGCGAATTGCTTGAGCTCCCTGAAACTCCGGGCGCGCGACTAACCGTGGCCAAGCTCGCGTTGTCGCCTCTTCCCCGGGACAGACGAGTCTGTGTCTATCTGAACAACGTCTAGCACGGCCGCGT
>WNGB01019376.1_pt1 | contig 11487 bp, 14 predicted proteins | sample 5400681 | NCBI WGS metagenome assembly WNGB01 (sample SAMN13153367, study PRJNA577476) | soil metagenome | isolation source: 115 cm soil or saprolite under grassland replicate 2 | place: USA:California | collected 2016-06-15 | reverse complement strand
AGTGCGACTGATGAGAAAAGCCCGTACGACTTTGTGTCTCGCTTCTTCGCGCCGCAGTCGGGCGTTCCGGAAGATCCAGTTACCGGCTCGGCGCACTGCGCGCTGGCGCCGTATTGGGCCGCCAAGCTCAACATGACCGATCTGGTCGCCTACCAGGCGTCGCCGCGTGGTGGTGAGTTGATGCTCCGGCTCGCCGGTGATCGGGTGCGAATCGGCGGACAGGCGGTCACGGTGTTGCGCGGCGAACTGACCGCGGGCAATATGGCTTCGTGACCAACGACCAGCGGTCCCGAGTCATCGGCTACCTCTGCGCCCTCGGCGCAGGCTCCGTGTGGGGCACCACCGGCCCCCTGTCCACCAAACTCTACGCCGAAGGCGCCGCCATCACCGGCATCGGCTTCTGGCGGCTGATGCTCGGCACCGGCGGTCTCGCGCTGTGGGCCGTGCTGTTCCAGCGCGACGTCTTCAAGGTCGACCGCAAAGGCCTGCTACTGATGGGTGGCCTGGGCGGCGCGATGGTCGCGCTGTTCGAGGTCGCCTATCAGTTCGGCATCGCCGGCGCAGGCGTCGCGGGCGCCGCCGCGCTGCTCTACACCGCCCCCGTCATGGTCGCGCTCGTCGCCAAGCCGCTGCTCGGCGAGCGGCTCACGCCGCTGCGATTCGCCCTCGCCGTCGTCGTCATGATCGGCGCCGCGATGACGGTCACGGGAAAGAGCGGCACGGTGACGCAGAGCGCGATCGCGTTGCCCAGTCTCGTCGTCGGCATCGTCGGCGGATTGCTCGCGGCGGTGAGCTACGCGACGACGACCGTGCTCGCGCGCTGGACCGTCCCGCGCTACGGCTCCTACCGCATGCTGTTCTGGGAAGCGCTCGGCGGCGTCGTGATTCTGGCCGTCGTGCTGCCGCTCGCCGGCCACGCCCCTGCCCCACCGCCGACGAGCGCCGCGTGGCTGTACGTCCTCGCCCTCGCCGCCGGCGGCGTCGTGCTGGCGAACTTCCTGTTCTTCGCCGGCGTACGCCGCATCGAAGCGACGCTGACCGCGGTCGCCGCGACGATCGAGCCGGTCTGCGGTGCGTTGCTCGCGTTCCTGCTGCTGAGCCAAGGACTCACGCTACTCGGCTGGGTCGGTCTATTGATGGTCGTCGGCGGCGTTGCCGCCGGTTACCTACGGGAAGGGCGAGACAGCGTCGTCGCGGTGCAGCCCGAACCCTAGGACTCGGACAGCTGGCCGCCGTAGAAGTTCGGTTTGCCGGACGCCTGTAAGAGTCCGTGCACCAAAAACTCGAGACCCACGAAGAACACACCGCCCCACAGCAGCGGTGGTAGCTCGCCGGTATTGCGACCGTACAGGACCAACACCCAGCGCCCCAGCTCGTAGCACCACAAGCCACCGGCAAACCAGCCACACACGCGGATGATCTTGCCCACCGGTGTCTCGATGCCGGGGATCTTCAGCAACAAGGATTCCACCAGGTGGCCGACATACGTGAAGGAGAACGCGACCGTAAAGGCGTCGAGAAACTGCCAGCCGAACGCGCCATGACCGGGGAGCACGGCGGCCAGCAGCAGAGCCAGCGGCACCGCCAGCAGCGTGTTACGGGTGAGCGCTTTCATGCAGGTGCACCTCCAGCCAGTCGAGGACCGTGCCCCACCAGATGCGCCGATTGCGCGGACGCAGCACCCAGTGTCCTTCGTCAGGGAAGTAGAGGAACTTTGCATCGACGCCCATGCGCTTCGCGGCTGTGAAGGCCTGATAGCCTTCGGAGAGATCTACGCGGTAGTCCAGCTGCGAATGCACGATCAGCATCGGCGTTTTCCAGTTACTCACGAAGTTGAACGGCGACCACTTCTCGTACAGCGCGCGGTTGGCGTACGGCGTGCCGCCGAACTCCCAGTCGGTGAACCAGAGCTCCTCCGTCGAACCCGCCATACTCGTGGTGTTGAACACGCCGTCGTGGTCCACCAGCACCTTGAAGCGATTGGTGTGTCCGGCGATCCAGTAGATCATGTACCCGCCGTACGACGCGCCCGCCGCGCCCATGCGTGTCGAGTCCACGTACGGCAGCCGCGCCACGACGTCGAGCCCCTTCATCACGTCTTCGTACGGGTAGTCGCCCCAATGCTGGGAGATGGCGTCGGTGAACTTCTGGCCGTAGCCGGTCGAGCCGTGGAAGTTCACCTCGGCGACGACGAATCCGCGGGCGGCGAACATCTGATTGTTCCAGCGCGGACCCCAACTGTCGGTCCAGCCTGCGGGCCGCCGTGAATGAGATAGATGAGCGGATACTTTCGCGTGGGGTCGAAGCCGGGCGGCTTCTGGGACCAGCCGAAGACTGAGTCGCCCAGGGCTCCGACAAAACCAAATTCCTCGAGCGGCGGCAGGTCGAGCGTCGCGAGGGCGGAATCGTTGTGATGGGTCAGTGCCTTCCCTGAGACCCAGACCTCGGGCGGCTGCGTGTTGCTCTGGTGGACATAGACCAATCTCCGGTTGTCGGGGCCTACTTGAACGCTCGTGTTCACGCCGCCGGTGATGACGCGGGTGCGCTTGAAGCTTGGGATATCGATGCGATAGACGTTGTCGCGTCCGCGCTCCTCGACAACGGCGTAGACGCACTTTGAGTTGGGGCACCACGTGTACGAGCCCACCGAAAGGTCCCAGCCGGTGGTCGCCTGCCCTAACGGTCCCAACGCTCGAAATCTGTTCGATGGCCGCTGAGTAGTATCAGGCGAGAAACCGAGCACCATGAGTCGCACGCGATCCCTCTCCATCGAGAGATACGCGAACATGGTTCCGTCGGGGGAAAACCGCGGCGTATTGTCAGCACCCCGACCGCCCGTAATCGGTCGCAGGACCGGGCCGTGAGGGCCGAGCAGATAGATATCGACATTGGTATTGTCGGCGACTGTGGAATCGCCGTGCATCGCGACCGCGATGGCCTTTCCGTCAGGTGAGACAGCCACATCGCCGTCACCACCCGTCGCAATGGTGGGCATGTCGAAGTCGACTGGTGTCAGGTCCGTGGCGTTGCCGCTCGCGACGTCAACGCGAAAGACGTGTTGCCGCTTCCCCGCCCGGAAATCGTCCCAATGCCGCCACATCAGCCCGGTCCAAATGCGCGCATCAGTGGAGTATTGGCCGTTGCGCTGATCGATCTCCTGATTCGCCGGCCACTTGATGTCGCTGACGACGAGCAGGCCCGAGCCGTCCGGTAGCCACGACGGATCGGACACACCATCCGCAACGTGCGAGACCTTCCGCGCATCCCCACCGGCAATCGGCAGCACCCAGACCTGCGCGCCACTGTCGCGCGTCGAGACGAAGGCGAGCGTCTTGCCGTCGGGCGACCAGCGCGGCTGGCGGTCCGAGCCGGGCCCGCCGGTGAGTGCCCGTGATTTACCCGTCGCCACCTCGACGACCCAGACGCGCGAGACGTTGCGGTTGTCCTGGAGCGAGGGGGTCGAGACCGTGTAGGCGACCCACTTGCCGTCGGGCGCGAGCTGCGGATCGCTGACGGTCTTGAGCGCGATGAAGTCTTCGAACGTGATGGCGCGTTTTTGGGCGGCAACGACGGTTGGAATGTTGGAAAGTTGGAACGTGAGAACGACGCCGAGGATGAATCTCCTTCCAACATTCCAACCTTCCATCATTCCTCCTTAGTATTCCGGGTGTGTGAGAATTGCCCGCACCAGATCGTCGAACAGTTGTGATTCCGGTGTCACGTTGCCGTCCGCGTCGGTGTGCACGTTCCACGCGGCGAGCTCGTTCAGCGCGGTCGCTTCTTCATACGTGAGATGCAGCACGTGGCCATTTGCGTTCTTGCTCGCCTTGTCGAGCACCTGCTTGAGCACGTCAGGCAGGTGGTTGGCATTGCGCACCGCGTCGTACTGTTGTCTGGTCACCGCGAGATCCATGCGCTAATCTTGGTAGCTTCGTAGTCACTCGCAACCCAGAGCGCGCATGCCACGCACCGCATTTCTGTCCACGGGTTTTCACGTCCCCGCGCGGCTCGTCACGAACGACGACCTCGCGAAGATCATGGACACGTCGGACGAGTGGATCGTGCAGCGCACCGGCATCAAGACGCGCTATTGGGTGGACAAGGGCGACACCGGCGTCGCGCTCGCGCGCGAAGCTTCAAAGCAGGCGCTCGACAAAGCGGGTCTCGCGCCGAGCGATCTCGACTGCATCATCTACTGCACCTGCACACCCGATCACTTCGAGCCGGGCAACGGCGTCTTTCTGCAACGCGAGCTCGGGCTGACCGACATCCCCGCCGTGGACGTGCGCAATCAGTGCAGCGGCTTCATCTACGGACTGTCGATCGCCGATGCGTGGATCCGCACCGGCCAGTACAAGAACATCCTGCTCGTCGGCGCGGAGGTGCATTCGCGCGGGCTCGACAAGACGACGCGCGGCCGGGACACGGCGGTGCTGTTCGGCGACGGGGCGGGCGCCGCGGTGCTCGGCCCCATCTCCGACGACGGCCGCGGTGTGCTCTCGACGCACATCTTCGCCGACGGCCGCTACGCCGAGAAGCTGTGGGTCGACGGGCCGGGGCTCGCGCACGATCCGTATGTGAGCGTGGAGATGATCGAGCAGGGACTGCATCGCGCCGTGATGGAGGGGCGCGACGTCTTCAAGTTCGCGTCGCTGAAGATGCCCGAGTCCATCGCCATCGCACTCCGGACCAATCGCCTCACTCCCCAGGACATCACGCTGCTCGTTCCCCACCAGGCCAACCTGCGCATCATCGAGATGGTCCAGAAAGCGGCCGGGCTGCGCGACGACCAGGTCTACTGCAACATCCAGAAGTACGGCAATACGACGGCGGCCTCGATTCCCATCGCGCTCGATGAGGCGCTCGCGGCGGGACGTCTGAAGCAAGGCGACCTGCTCGTGCTCACGGCGTTCGGATCGGGCTTTACGTGGGGGAGCGCGGCGATTCGCTGGTAGAATCGATCTCCTTCAACTCCTTGAGCTCGCGCGCTGCCCCGGCGGCCAACGGCGATCCCTGGTAGCGGTCGACGAAGCGTGCCAGCTCCACCTTCAGCCGGCCGGTTCGCCCCAGCTTCCGGTACACGTCGATCAATCCGTTGGTGGCACGCATCTGCTCGCGCGGGTTCGCGGGCGGCTGCGCGTCGCGAATCTCGAGATACAGTCGCTCCGCCTCGTCGAACCCCTGCAACCGCGTTTCCAGAAGGTGGGCGAGCTGGAGCCGCGCCTCGTGATCGCCGGGCTCGATCCGCAGATGGTCTCGAAACCAGTCGGCCGCTTCTGCATACTTCCCCTGCACAATCAGGACGTCCTGGCGAGGATACGTCGGCGGCGGCGCGATGTCGCCATCGGCGAACATCGTCTTGACCATGAGTACCGCGGTGCTGCCCACCGCGCGGTGAATCGCGAAGATCCCCGCGAGGGTAATCGGCACATTGAGGATGAGCAGGACTACGAAGAGATCGGACGAGATCCATCCATTTTTCATCATGAAATACCAGAGCGAGGACAGCATCGTGAAGCACGCCGGCCCGAACCATGTTGCCACCCGCAACAGGCGGATGACGTCGGTCGAATCGCTGAACTGCGGCCCCTTGGCCATCACGTCCACGATTGCGCCTGAAACGCACCTGACGCAAGTTGCGTAGAGCGCGGTACCTCTGAGGAGAACACGATGCTTGGACTCGCGGTAGCGGCCGCCGCACTCATCGGCGGCTTCCTTGTCTCACGCAACTTTGTACGGCGTCGTCTGCGGTTCGTCGATGCGGTCCAACGGCCGTCGGCTCCGCTCATTGCGGGTGTGGCGGTCGCGGCTGTGGCGTTGCCGATCGCGTTGTTGCCCGTCGTGACCGTCGGCACAGCCGTCGCGTTGGGAGTGGGTGTCGCTGGTGGGGTCGCGAGCGGGCGCAACGCGCCGCCGGCTAGCTAGCTCGCAGCGCCTCGGGACGTCCCGCGACGACGCGCAAGGCGCGCACCGCCTCGCGCGCGAACGTCTTCCCGGCGCCCTTCTCTACTTCCTCCAGCGCGCTCCAGCGCGTGAACGCCGGCCGCACCGGCGTCGCGATCTGTAGCGTCTCAAAGGCATCGGCGACCGCCAGGATCTTCACGGTGACCGCCATCGGCAGCGCTTCGATATCCCACTCGTCGCCCACGATCTCATAGTAGTGCGAGTACTCGGCGATGATCTCGGCGGCCCCGCGGAGCGCCCGCGCGACCGTCACTGATGCGTCGGTGACCGAGCGCGACAGTAACCGCAGGAGTCGCTGATCGGCGGTGCCCACTTCGTGGAGCAACGACGCAATCCGCAGGTTCTCGAGCTCGCCGTCCGACAGCTTCAGTTCAGCACCCATCGCCGCCGCGAGCTCCGCGACGCGCGTGGAATGGCCTTGCTGATTGCTTTCGGCAGACTCGATGTGGAAGGTGAGGACCTCCAGCGTCGCGAGGTAGGCGTTCTTCAGGTCGGCGAGACGCGCCGCGCGCTGCTCGGCGAGCCCACCGACCACGTATCCGGTCACGATCAGAAAACCCGCCCACGGGACTAACGTCAGAAACACGTCCTCGGTCAGCCCCGCCTCCATGCCCATCCCCTGGGTAGCCTGAAGGAAGAAGACGAGCGACGTGATGAACAGGCCGGAGACCACGGCAAAGCGCCGGCCACCATAGAAGCCGGCGAGGATGATGGGCAGATAATAGAAGCTGAGAAACGCGAACTTCTGCTCGATCAGGGAATTGATGACGAGCAGCGAAGCGACGAGCAGGAGGACGAGGATGCGCTCGAAGTTCTTCAGAACGAACCGCTGAATCACAAAACCCTTTCTGCGAAAGAGATAGGCAGCGCGGGCACCAAAGTGAACGACGGGTGGGCAATCTGCAAGTGAGACGCGTCACAATCGAGCACACGGGAGCACGAACCTGCACTCGGCATGGAATTCGCTTACGTGACGGCCGGGGGACGGCCTGCGCGTCCTAGAGGCCCCCCCAGCGGACGTCGGCGATTAAGTTGGGGGCGCCTCTCACCAAGGATTCCCAATGGATGACGCCACCTACCACGCTGGTCTGACGCATTTTCTGTTTGCCCACATCATCGCCGAAGTCTGTGACGCCCTAGCCCTCGTCACGATCGCGCTCGGGCTCAGCAAGCGGGTCGCGCCGGTCGTACCCGGGGCACTGCAGCACCGGTAACGGCGGGTAGCGGACGAAGCGGGGGTCCGGGGGGTCCGTGTCGGCGCGCAGGCACCGATAGAAGACGGACCCCCGCCGGTTCGTCACCACCCGCACCCATGTGCAGGTCTCGCACAGCCCTACCGCAGGCACGGTCATTAGGTCGAAAAGACAAGCTAGTTATATCTTGGTGCCCGTGAGCCCACCCAGCCCCCCCCAGGGCGACGACTTCGGGCTACCGCCCGGAGTGCGTGACGAGTACCTGCAAGGAGCCCGCGATCAGCTGGGGGCGATCGCAGAGCTAGCCGAGCGGCTGATCGCTGCGGGCACCGACACGGCGGCAATCGCAGAGTTGCGCCGCGACGCTCATCGTCTGCGCGGTTCCGCCGGCTCGTTCGGATTCCCCCAAGCCTCTGTCGTCGCCGCTGAGCTCGAGGAAGCCGCCAAACAGTGGCTCGAGCACCCGGGTAATGGCGTCGCAGACCGCGGCCAGGCCGCGCGGGGCTTCGTGCGGCGGTTGGCGGCGGCTCTGTTCACGAAACAAGCGACGGCAGCTCTCCCCCCAACTGAGCCATCGCCGCCGCTTCACCTCGCCGCCCCCGCACCGGAGTCAGGCGATGTGCCTGAGGTGATTGTCGTCGAGGACGATCCCGCGCTGGCCGAGCTGCTCACATTCGGACTCGAGGCGCGCGGGTACCGGTTCCTGCACTTTCGCAACGGGCGTGAGGCACTGGACCTGCTCAAGACGATGGACACGCGCGGATCCGCGCAGGCGCCGTTGCTGCTCCTCGATGTCGATCTCCCGGCCCTCGACGGCTACTCGATCTTCGAGGAGCTGCAACAGGAGTGTCCCGGGAAATTTCGCGTGGTGTTCACGACGGTGCACGGCAGCGAGACGGAGCAGCTCCGCGGGCTCGAGGCGGGCGCCATGGACTACATGGTGAAACCGATGAGCTTGCGTGTGGCACTCGAGAAGATCCGGCGCTGGGTGGGCAGATGACCGCGCGCGACTTCCTGACCGTCGTCGCCATCGTGCAGGGCGGGCTGCTGGCGGCCCTGGTGGTGCTGATCGTCTTGAACCGCTGGTTCCGGCTGCGGCGCAGCTCGCGGCTCAATCCCCTCCGGGAGGCCATGGACGCCTCGATGGGGCGCTGGGCCGTGGGCACTGTCCCGATGGCGGGCGTGCTGGTGAGCCTGGCGCGCTTGCCGACACCGCTCGCGATCGACGCGCTGGTCAAATGGTCGGCCCGCATCCCGGGCGAGCGGTGGCGCGAGCTCGCCGAGGCGCTGGAACACCACTGGTGGGCCAGGCTTGTACGTAGCAACAGCACGTCCGCACGCTGGTGGCAGCGACTGGAGTGCGCGCGGTTTCTGAGCGTTGCCGCCGTGGACGGCGATGTCCATCGACTCGTGCGCCTGATCAACGATCCCCACCCCGCCGTCCACGTCGCCGCCGTCTCGTCGCTCGAGCGAATGGAAAACACGTCACTCACGTTGGCCGCGCTCGACCGCCTGCCGCAGCTCGCCCTCACCGTGCAGGCGTACTACGCCGCGATGCTGCAGCGGTCGCGCCCCGTGGTCGTCGATCACCTGCAGAAGCGCCTGCGCCGTATCGACGATCCTGCCCTGCCCCGTCTTGCCGAGTTTGCGGCGCGACTGAGCGAGCCGGCGCTGCGCGAACGCCTGACGGCGCTGGCCGACCACACCGATCCCGAAGTCCGGATTCAATCGGCCCGCGCGCTCGGCAGCTTTCCCCACCGGGAGTCGGTGGCGGCGCTCAAACGCCTCGTCACCGATGATACGTGGGTGGTCCGCGCCCAGGCGGTGCGCTCGCTGGGCATGATCACCGATGCGAGCACGCTCCCGGTCGTGAAGGCGGCGTTGCAGGACACCGTGTGGTGGGTGCGCCTGCGGGCCGCGCTCGCGCTGATGCGCTTCGCGGCGCCGGGCCGCAACGCGTTGCTCGACGCCGAGGTAGGCGCGAACCCCTTCGCGAGTGCGGTGGCCAAGATGGTGCTGGGGTTGCCGCCGCAAGCGCTCGCGGAGTTCGCGGCATGAGCGTCGTCACGACCATCGTCGGAGCGACGGATCTCACGATCCTCGTCTACTTCCTGGTCCTGAATTCGTTCTACGCCGTATTGCTGATCTTGTCGATCCCCGAGATCTGGGAGCAGACGCGACTGGCGGAAGATGAGGATTTCCAGCGGCTGATGCAGAGCGACGCGCTGCCGCCCATCACGATTCTGGTTCCGGCGTACAACGAAAGCGCGACGATCGAAGCGAGCGTCACGGCGATGCTCACGCTCGAGTACCGCAATTATGAAGTCGTGGTGGTCAACGACGGATCGAAGGACGACACGATGGAGCAGCTGCGGCACGCGTTCGACCTTTACGAAATCCCGCGCATCTATCCCGAGACGATCGCGACGAAGCCGCTGCGCGCCTTGTATCGCTCGCGCTCTCGCTCGCGCCTACTGGTGCTCGACAAGGAAAACGGCGGCAAGGCCGATTCGCTGAACGCGGCGATCAATGCGTCGCGGTTTCCGCTCGTGATCGCGGTGGACGCCGACACGCTCATCGAGCCCGACGCCTTGCTGCGCCTCACGCGACCCTTCCTGCTGGGCCGCCAGATCGCCGCCGTGGGGGGGACGGTCCGCGTGGCCAACAACTGTACGGTGAAGGACGGCCGGGTGACGGACGCGCGCGTACCCGCGAAGGTGATCCCCGGGATTCAGGTGGTCGAGTACTTGCGGGCGTTTCTCTTCGGCCGTCTGGGATGGAACCGGCTCGGCGGAAACCTGATCATCTCCGGCGCCTTCGGTCTGTTTCGCAAGGAATACATGATGGCGGTCGACGGCTATCGCACCAACAGCATCGTCGAGGATCTCGACCTCGTCGTCCGGATGCACCGCTATCTGCGACGCAACAAGATCAAATACGAGATGCCCTTCATTCCCGATCCGGTCGCGTGGACGGAGGTGCCGGAATCGTTCAAGATCCTGTCACGCCAGCGCGAGCGCTGGCACCGCGGCCTCATTGCCGCGATGTGGCGGTACAAGGGCATGCTCTTCAATCCGCGCTACGGCCGAATCGGATTCCTGGCGATGCCGTTCTTCGCGTTCGGGGAGATGCTCGCCCCGGTCGTCGAGCTCCTGGGCTATGTGATCACGATCGTCGGACTGTCATTCGGCCTCGTCAATGGCTCGTTTGCGCTGCTCTTCGTGCTCGTCGCGTGGGGATACGGCATGCTGCTCTCCATTTGGGCGGTGGTGCTCGAGGAAGTGAGTTTCCGCCGCTATCGCCGCTTCGGCGATCTGTTCCGGATGTTACTGTTCGCGTCGCTGGAAAACTTCGGTTACCGGCAGATCACCGTGTGGTGGCGGCTCACGGCGTTCGCGAACGTGGCGAGGGGTGTGCACGCCTGGGGCGACATGGCCCGCAAGGGCTTTGGCAAACCGAGTGTCGCCGCGCTGCTCGCCCTGTGCCTCGCGACTCCGTGCCTCGGACAAAACCTGCGCATCTCTGCGTGGAGCTCCTACGAAGCGGTCACCGCCAGCCAGGACTGGTCCACCCTCGGCGCGCAGCTCACGCTCACGACGGCGCGTGGGCACGCGGGCTGGGTCGCCGCCGAGTACTACGGCCGGTATGGCGAGCGGGATGTCGCGGAACGCATCGGCGGCGTCGTGCATCCGACACCGCGGCTCTGGCTCACCGTGGAGGCCGGCACGTCGCGGCGCCCGGTCTTCACACCGATGAACACGTGGGAGACGGACGCCAGCGCGCTGGTGGCTGCGCGCACATCCGTGGGACTCGGGTACCGCCGCTGGAACTATGCGGTCGGTCCTGTCGACGTGCTGATGCCCCACATCACCGCGGAATCAAAGCGCATGTCGTGGAGCGTGCGGGCATTCATCTCGCGCAATCCGTCGAAGCGCACCGATACCGCTGCATCGCTGCGCGCCACGCGTTCCCTGACGCGCCGGACCACCGTCTCCGTACTCGGCGCCGCGGGGCGCGAGAGCTACCTCGTCGGCGGCGTCGTGCGGTCGCTCGAAACACTCTCGGGAGGAGCGGGAATCCGATACAACGCGCCCGGCGGCACGACGTTGCGGTTCGACGTCAGCGTCATTCGGTCGCGGCCGGTGCTGTCACGCAGCGGCGTGTCGCTCGGCGTCGAACGCGGGTTGTAGGACGATGGGCGAACAGGAGGGGCGCAGCACGCTGCGCCCCTCCTGTTTCTAACTCCCCATCTACACTCGAACCTGTGGATGCTCCAGCAACCGACGCTGCAGCATCGGATGCGTCCGCCAGACGTGCCACCCCATCGCAA